>OBLT010001145.1_pt1 | contig 16982 bp, 14 predicted proteins | sample 1518721 | NCBI WGS metagenome assembly OBLT01 (sample SAMEA3539307, study PRJEB22396) | soil metagenome | biome: tundra; feature: field; material: soil | place: USA | collected 2010-05 | depth 0.15 m | reverse complement strand
AACACCGGCAGAACGATTTAACGCATGTGTTGCATCGACCGCTTGAATCCGCAGCACAAACCCGCCATTAGAAAATCAAACCTCCCTCCGCCGTTTTCTCGCACGCCACCTAAGCACCACGGTCACATGCCACGCCACACGGACCGCAAAATATCCGATGATTGCCAGACTCACAGCGAGCAAGGGCAACCCGATCAATAAAGGTTTGCCGAGCATCACCATCCAGTCCCACAATTCGTGCATCAAGTTATGCCAATGCAATTCCGGAAATGATGGTTGCACCACCGCCACGCCGCTATGCGCGCCGCTCAGCCAAGCGCCGAGTTCGTAAGCCAGCACGTACAGCGGCATGATGGTGAACGGGTTGGTATACAGCGTGGTGATCAACGCCACGGGCAAGTTGACGCGGAACGACACGGCCAGCAGGGTGACGCCTATCATTTGCAACGGGCCTGGAATCAGGCCGCAAAACAACCCGATCGCCACGCCACCTGCCACCGAGCGACGATGCAAATGCCACAGATTGGGATGTTGCAACCGGCTACCGAACGGCTTGAGCCAGCGTTGGCTTTTCACCGATTCGTGACTCGGCAAAAACTTATGGAGGAAATTACGCATGACCCGATTCTATCCGTATGCGCTACTCTATGCGCATGGTTCTCTTCACCCTCTGCTTCAGCTTCGGTGTGTGGCTACTGCAACAACAGGCCGCACTACCGGATTTTGCCTGGGCATGGCTGTTGCCCGGCTTTCCGCTCACGCTGCTGATTCCAACCAAGCCGCTTGGCCTGCGCCTTGCACGCACAGTGTTAATCGCCGCCTTTGCCTGCGGACTTGGTTTCTATCTCGCCGCATGGCAAGCCGAGCAACGGCTCGCCATTACGCTGCCGGATGAGTGGCAAAGTCGCGACATCGAAGTGATCGGTGTGGTCGCCGAGTTGCCGCGCAACGGCCAACAGGGTTTGCGTTTCGGCTTCGATGTGGAAAAAATTCTCACTCCACAAGCCAGTGTGCCGCCGCACATTTACCTCAGCACCTACTATGAGAAGCCAGCCACTCCGCTTGCGCTGCACGCTGGAGAACGCTGGCGACTCACGTTGCGCCTCAAACAACCGCATGGCAGCAGCAACCCGCACGGCTCCGACTTTGAAGTGTGGGCGCTGGAGAACAATGTGCGCGCAGTGGGTTATGTGAACAACAAGGCGGATAACGTGCGCCTGGCTGCACTGGCCGATGGTTTCAACTACCGCATCGAAACCTGGCGTGAAACAGTGCGAAACAAGTTTAACGCCACACTCGGCAGCGCGCCTTATGCCGGCGTACTGAGTGCACTGACCATCGGCGATCAGAGCAGTATTTCGCAAGCACAATGGCAGGTGTTCACGCGCACCGGCGTGAATCACCTGATGAGCATCTAATATCTGTTAAAACGTAATTGTTAACCAATCAGCCATAGACGTCGTCTTCTCTCTAAAAACCGCATCTGCAAGCCATCTTTAAGCATTTCCGTCGCCACCGATATATGTCGCACTAATTTGCGCTTGTTGTAAGTTTAATTTATTTGTTGCGTTTTGTTGCATGTTGGAATATTCTGTTTCAAAGGAGGTGGCAACATGAAAACAGCGGCAGAGATTTTGAAAGAAGCCCAAGCATTACCAGACAAGGATGATCTTTCTGACCATATAGAAACCATCGCCGTGCTGAGAGATAAGCGCTGCACGTGGAGAGACATTGCAAAATTTCTAAGCGACAGAGGACTGGATGTTGACCACACAAAGGTATACCGCTTTGCCCTCGCCAACGAGGAAAAGATAAACCGTATTGCTAACAGGAGAGTGAACATGAGCAAATCAAATCAAGCAGTGATACCCACTGCAAGTGAGTATGTTGACGCCTTGAATAGCATCAAAATTAGCGAATCTCAGAAGAAGATGTTAAGGGCCCACTACATGGCACATAACAGAAGTATTACATATACTCAGCTAGCGGATGCAGCAGGATTTGATAGCTATGTGGGAGCGAACAGTCAGTATGGAAAGTTGGGAAAAGAAATTGGCGAAAAACTTGGTTTTCAGTTTCTGAAATCAAAGACAAGAGATAAGCCTTTTTATAGCAGCGCGATCGGTTCAGACAACCCCAACATCCCAGACGACCATGAAGAGTATCAGCTCATCATGCATCACGAGCTGGCGAAAGCATTGGACCAGTTGGGTTGGTTTAATAGCTAATAAGACAGAGATGCTGCACTTAACGTTAAGGGAGACGCAAAATGACCAAGGATGAAACCCCCGAGTACAGAAAGCACAAACTGGTAGCAAGACTCTATCAAGGTAGTTTCAAAGGCAGGGTCTATGACCCAACAGGAAAGCAATTGACAGAAATTAAGGGGTCGAGTCTCGATGAAGTGATGTCATCGCTCAGAGACTTTGTGGACGCTGCGTTTATCAGCAGAGCCAAAGGCAGAACATCGCCACCAGAGGCAATGGAATATGTTAGGGCATTTCAAAATATTTTTGAGGACCTACCCGATAGCTACAGAGGAATGCTTAAAGCGCACTACCATGCGACCAACAGAACCATGACAGCCACGCAATTGGCAGAAGCGGGAAAATATATAAATTGGTCCTCAGCTAATCTACACTACGGACTGCTCGGGAAAAGGTTGTACGACGAACTTCCCATCCAGCTACCAGTGCAAGCAGACGGTACGTTGATCTACACCTTCACCTTGGCGACCGAAGGTAACTTGAAGCAAGATGAATCAGAGTGGCAATGGAAGTTACGGCCTGAAGTGGCCGAGGCGATTGAACATCTGGGATTGCAGGAGTAAACATCTGCTGTCAATTAAAACGCACTTTTTGAACTTGATGTATAACCACCTTCGTGATGGATGCGTCACCCGGCCTTCGTTCCCGCGTTGATCATCGCCACATCCAGTTGCGAGCGGAACCCGGCCAATGCACGCTCACGCAGCTTCTGAAAAAATGCATCGAAGTCACGCGGTGCTAGCATGTTGAACTGGTAGCGCGTTGATTGTTCGTCTTCTTTTAGCCAGTCATTCAGCCGTTCAAAGTGTGCACTGGCATACTCATGTTTCTTTACATTCTCTGGCGATGGCTCTGTAATCTCACCGTCGTCCTTTATCTCTACGACGAAAATCTGCTCGCCCTGCTTGATGAAGAAATCGGGGTTGAACTCGCCGCGTTTTGGATGTTCGCCCTTCTTCCACGCATATTCGAGCGCGTAGAAATTCATTGCAGCATTTTTTAGCCAAGCATCGAGGTGCTGGCTGTTTTTCCGGTCAGTCAGTTCGCGCATGAATTTGCGTTCTGGCGTTGCGTCAGCGATGGCGAGATTAACCGGAGTCTTGAAGTCCGCCGGGTTGACGATCTCAACCCTTCCATTGACGAATTCGCCGTCAGGGTCAACCACTTCCGCGAAAAACTCCTTCTGCTCATCATTCAGTGTCGCCATACAGTCGTCGGAATAAAAAACCGTCTTTGAGCCGCGCCTTAGTTCGGCTGCACTACAACTTTCCGCCTGCCGGGTTGCGGTACTCATCGTCACCAGTGCACTGACCGCTAGAACATAGATCACTCGTTTGGCACCTTTACGTGTCAATGGCCCCAACGCCTGCAAAAATTTCTGACGATTGTCGTCGGTAATGCGGTCGTCTGTAATCTTGGCCTGCTTCAACGAGGCAGCCACAATGGCCGTACACTTTTCGCGTGGAAAGCGTTTAGCGTAGTTGGTGTGGTCTTTCGGGTCTTCAGAGTCGGCTGATTCTTGGTCAATGCCCTTGAGCCGCTGGTAAAGCTGTTCGGCTACCTCCTCCACCGAATAGGTCTTTTGCCGGATCGTCGCATTGAACTTGGAATGTTTTCCCGTCAGCGCCTCCTCGAATTCCACTGTCACGGCCTGATCAACTACTTGCGAAGGTAGCACCACATACCCCTTGTCGAAAATCTGATACTCGCCACGTTGGGGATGATCGCTGACTTCCTCATTTCGTGTGTAGTCCAAATTGTGCAGCGTAAAGTGGTACGGTGATTCCGTCAGCGTCCGTGAACTTAAACGTCGCTCGATTTCCAGAATCTCATCCACCAGATGCTTGATGCGACCTGACCATGATTCGTGATTGAACACCGTTACCACCGGGTCTTCACCGCTCCAGCCTTCCGGCCTGCGTAAGCCTCGTCCCAGTACTTGAGCGATCAACAATTTACTGTTGAAGGCACGTTCCTCGTGCGGCACAATCTGAAACACGTTTTTCACGTCCCAGCCCTCGGAAAGCATGGACACGGAAATGATCCATTCCACCTTGCTAGCTGGACTATCCACCATTCTTAAAGTTGCCACGTTTACCTGATGCTCCTTGGCCGATGTCACCACAAGCACCTTGGCGCGTGCCACTTCTGGCTTGATTTTTTCCCACGCAACAAGCCAATCGATCAGTTCTTCCGCCACCTGCTTACAAGCTGTGATCTTCTGTGTCACCACGATGGTTAGTGGCCTGATGTTGCGGCTCTTGAGTTTACGCTTCCAGTCTTCGTGTCGTTGCCAGATCAATTGCCAGCGGTCTTCCTGACCATGTGTGGCGGGCATTTCGGCAACGTATTCCACTTTCTTGACGAAACGTTCCTCGATTGCCTGACGCAGCGAATAGCGGAACACCACGTCCGAGAAATACTCATCACCTACATAGCAGGTGCCGGAAACGCCCAGTACATAACGAAATCCAAAGGCTGGCGATTGCAGAAATTCCTTCCACTTGCCGGGCGTTGCACCTGATTCATTAGCAACATGGTGCGCCTCGTCGTTGAGCACTGCCACTCGTGCTCCCTTGCCCTTGAGGCTGTCACGGATGGATGAACTGACATGTTCAAGAATAGCGTGGTAATTCTCTACACAAATCGACCCTTCAACGATAGTTTCCGAAGCGTTGATAATGCGTGGTGTAGAAATACGTGCCCCAGATGGCATCAAGTCGCGCAGAGTAACATTTGTCGCCAGCTCCCTGAACTTGTCCAGGAGGCCAGTTTCGATAGTGTTAGATGGGCATAGCACCAATACGCGATCCACCACACCTTCTGCTAGCATAATGGCGGCAATACCATATAGCACAAAGCTCTTGCCTGTCCCCGTGGCCATGTCTAGCGAGCATGCGAGCTGTTCGGGCAACTGCAGATGTGGATACATCGAATCCCAGCGGCTCCAGCGATGACGCAGCTCCTCGTTCCCCTCGAAGTTCTCCTTCGCTAACTGGAGAAGGTCTTCATAGCGGCCGCCCATCCAGTAACTTAAAACCGTGTGAATAGCCGTCTTCTGATATTCCCGATGCCCACACAGCTCATCCAAAAACGCCTCATACCGGGATTCGTCCCAGCGTGCTGGATCGTGGGGACGAACCGCAAGCAGCAAATCCTCGTTGCGAAATGTGCGGCGGTCTTCCGTGCGGCGGGTAGTTGCGTTCATTTTTTCTTGCTCTTTGTCTTAGCCGCTGTGACTTTCTTAGCCGCTGTGACTTTCTTAGCCGCTGTGACTTTCTTAGCTGCTGTGACTTTCTTAGCTGCTGTGACTTTCTTAGCTGCTGTGACCTTCTTGGCTGCTGACATCGCGGCGCGCGCAGACTTGCCGCGTTTGTCCGGGGCGAAATCGGCGGCTGGAATTACCAGCCGTGCTTCGTTGCCGTAAATATCTACCAACACTGCCATGATACGTCCGCTTAAACGGTTGGCGGGAAACCGCACTTCCCAACTGGCCGCCTTAATGGCGTCAGCATAGAATACTTCGTCAAGGTCAAATATATCCGCTTCAACATTGTAGTCATAATCCAGCATCACCATTGACAGCGTTTCACGGTTGCCGTGTTTCTTCATCGGTTCGCGTACGGAGGCTTCGCTGTAAAAGTTATCGATGCGGATAAACGCTTCTTCCAGTAATTCGCCCTCAGGATTGCCCCGTCCCACGGTGTAATCCAGTTCCGGCGTTTTTATGAAATCAAATCCAACGGCATCTACCGTGTCATTTACTGCCATCTCATCGGTAGGCTGTTTCAAGGCAAGGAAATCGCGTTGGTGCAGCTCGTGAATGATGGAATACGGAATACGCAGTGCGTAATAACGCACGTCATCAATCTGAATGTAATCCTGCTGGAAGCCGAAGGCTAGCGATGGCGCGATGATGAACAGGCGATTGCCGATCTTCGAGCCAGCTGCCTCGTGCATGGAGCGCAAAGTGTCCTCGGTAATTGTCGCACCACCTTGTCGTCGGTGATCGAACACCTGTACCGGACAGGCTTTTAGTGTACCGTCGAACTGAATCCCTCCGATGCGCTGAGGCTCATCTCGGCAACCAAACAAGGTAAGAGCAAAGCGACGCCAGTCGTCCCATGGCAAATCCTTGAGACGGGCGAAATCGTAGAGACCGGCGTTGTAAAGTGTGAAAGGCTTGGCTTTCAGTAATGGGCCATTGTTGCCTATGTTGCTTTTTAGGCTGAGCATCCGCTTCTGGATTGTATAGATAGCGAGCTTGCCACAATCGATGCCAATCCAACGACGCCCCAACTTTTCGGCAACAGAACAGGTAGTACCCGATCCAGCAAAGGCATCAAGAACAATGTCTCCTTCCTTGCTGAAGGCCCGCACTACATAATCCAACAGAATCTCTGGTTTCTGGGTCGGATAGCCGGTTCGCTCTGGTGAGGTGGCACCGATAAATGGCAGATCCCAAACATCATCCACCTTTTGATCGTTGTACTCGTCGTAGATCAAAGCTCCATTTTCATCGCGGACGTTGACGATTCTCGCTAAGTCACCATCCCATTTTTTTCGTTTGAGATACTTTGGCTTATCAAGCACTTCTATCAATGGGTTGAAAACGTAAAGGGCCCTCGGGGACTTGACATACCAGAGCATGCGTTCGCTGTTGTTCGTAAGCGATCGCATATTCCTCATTTGCAGCTTTCTGTAGTACCAAACTACTTCGTTTTTGAATGAACCTTCGCCAAATATTTCATCCAATATCAGCTTGATGGGGTGGGACTTACGGGTATCCAAATGTACTATCAATGATCCATTGTCTGCCAGCAGCTCTCGCAGAAAGATGAGCCGTTTTCGCAGAAACTCCATGAATTTTGCTCCAGCTACACGATCTTGATATGCCTTTTGTTCTTGAGTGCCACTAAACTCCCTCATCGTCGCAAACGGCGGGTCGATATACGCCAGCCGGACGCCGGGCGTGCCGTCGGCATTACACAACTCGCCGCGCCGCTTCATCTCCAGTAAGGTCTTCATGGCTTGAAGGTTGTCACCGAAAATCAGCTTGTTGTGCCATTCCACTCCATTCTTGTTGAAGGTACGCACAGCCTGCAAGGGCACGGCCAGAGTATTGGCGATAATGTCTTCCTCGCGCTCCTTGCCGTGATAAACCAACTCATATTCCCGCTTCTCCGGTGGGAACAGAGTTCGCGCCCATTCCGGAGCCAATTCTCCACCGGAAAGTAGGATTTCGATGAGTCGTTGTCGTTGTTCGGGCGTCATGCATTTCACCTTAGGTAGTTATTGTTTCCGTGTGCCTCACGGCATCCAGAATGGTGGAATCTTACACGACAAGACACGGAATTCGATGCTTCTTGACCAAATTCAAGCAACAGTCGCAACACTGTGGAGGCGGCACTGTAGAAAACTGTAAGGAACTGTCTTGTGTCAGCTCCTCCCAAGCTGCAGACGTCCCTCATGTACCAATATAAGGAATACACTTCTATTCCAATTTAACCATCTCAAGCGACACCAACAGTCATTCAACGATATCTAAATCGCTTCTAGGCGTTTTTCCAGCGTGTATTGACCGCCAATTATCATCAGCTCATCGCCCACAGTAGAAAATTCGCCAGCACAAAAAACAAAAGCCCGCCTGTAATAGGCGGGCAATTGTTCTAAACACTTCAACATACACTAGGCGGCTAACTTCTCCTCAGTGTTCACAGCATGTTCCACCCGAGACACAACTGATTTAACGGCATCATTGACCGGAGAAGGTTCAGGTTGCGACTTATCGGGAACGATGTCATCAACTCGGGCTGACGCCTTTGCCATGATCTCCTTTCCAGAGTCTGTCATTTTCACGCACCAGTAGTCCTTGCCGTTGGATCGGGTCTTCTCGAAACCCATATGACTTAACTGCTTGCCAAACACAAATCTGTTTTCAGGGTCAAGACGAAAAGCTTTGCACCATTTGACGTACAAATCATATAGAGCAACAGGCCGCATACCTTTGCCCTCGCCAACAGCAGCAACTATCGCGTCCTCAACAAACAGCTCGGTGACATCAGACTCCTCACGATACTTTTCAGAAGCAATGATGGAACTGGACGGCACAACAAATTCGCCACGTTCGCGTAGTGAGCGCAACCCATTAACAGCAGCCACAAAGATTCCAGCAAGTTCTGCCTTGAGCTTGGCCGACAGGTTCATATCCATCTCTTCCGCCGAGAAAATGCGGTTGAACTCGATCATCACCAGTCGACGGAAAAACGCGTGAGTAACATCGTGCAGTTTCGGCAGGTGGTTGGTAGCCAACATGATCCGAACACACGGCGTAAACGTGAAAGGATGATCGTATTTGCGCTCAGCTTCTATGGTATCGCCACTAACAATCTGCTTCAGAATGCCGTCATCCAGCACAGCATTTTCGTTGATTTCCGAACTGCTCAACAGCAGCTTGCCATGCAACTCAGCCAATGCCCTCTTACTGCTTAAACGCTGAATAGGCGCACTGTAAACGTTTTCATGGCCGAGCAGTTCGGGCATAAGTTTTAGCAGTACGGATTTGCCGTTGCCACCCGCACCAACACACACTACAAACTTCTCGTATTTAGTTTCAGGGATCAGGCACAGTCCCATCCACTCCTTCACGAACTGGATTTTTATATCCTGATCCTCGTCGTCGCGAAATACGGATTTCAGATACTGCTCGAACACGGGAGCTTTGCTGTGCACATCCCAGTTAACATCCCGGCCAGATAGCAGATAATAGTGAGGGCTATGTGGCATCAGCTCAAAGGTATCCATATCCAACACGCCATTCAGGAAGCATATGCAGTTAGGTCTGGCTTTGAATACATCTTCCTTAACCACGCAAAACAATTTCAGCATCCCGAACATTGCATTCACTTTTGCAACGGTTGCCCCGCTGGCGAGGAACTTTGCGATTGCATTCTGCAAATCGGATTGGTCATGGAGTCGCTTCCAGTAGCCATTGCTATAGGCAAGAAACGAGCTATGCAGGCGAACCAAGCCGTACGGGTAAAAGTTTTTTAGGAACTCTTTCACGTCGTCTGGCGCTGTTTTGTCCACAGGCCATACATCGACAAGCGGCGTATCAGCCAGTTGTGATGCATCCTGAGACAACAAAACGGCTTCAGCTTGTTGTACTGCGGAAACTTGGACGTTGTTACTGTTGATATTTCTTTTCATGGTATTTCTCCTTTAGTTAGATTCAATAAATTTTTTGATTTGGATGCTGGGAAATCCAGCCTCCAAAACTTTTGCCAGTTCCTGCACACGGCGTGTGGTTGGAATGGCGTGTTCGACGAACTTGGCTCGCTTGGCGTTTTTGAGTTCATCGACGTTCGTGGGATAGCCTTGTTTGGTCAGCCAGTCTGCCAACTCAGCGTTAGTCATCGTCTTGGTGAGACCGCATAGACCTTGAACGTAGGCACGCAAGAACAACCGCCTGAAAACGTCTGCGATGCCCTTGTTAGTTGAACGCACACCAAAACCTGGCGAGCCACTTCTTTGCAGACGGTCACGTACCAGTGAAAACTGGTAGTGATCCTCCCAGTCCTCAAAGTCATCGAGGGTTTTGATACAGCGATTTGCTCGCCACCCATTGAAGATCGCACGAGTACGTTCGCATTCATCAAGGCTATTCCAAGGCACACTACCGAGCGCGACATGCTCACCATCGGCAACAGCGATGACACGAGGATCGATCAACCGCCGCTTCATGTCGTATTCAAGGTTCAACGTCACCGTACGTTCCAGACGCACCACATCAGTGTCATGCACCCACTGTTCCCTGAACGGTGTGAATGGAAAAGTCAGAGTTTTGTCACCCGGTTGCCGACGCATGAAGAAATCAAGCATGTAAGCGTTGTGAATTTTGTTCATCCACTCATCTTCATATTTCTTGACAGCATCCTTGTCAGACTCATCAGGCAGTGCAAGAGGAGTATGTAATCCCGCCTGTTTAGCAGTTTCGATGTACTCTGCTGGCACAGACACTCCTGCCTTTGCCAGTACTACTTTTTCTTCACCGAAAGGCATGGCAGTGAGTTGGCCACGGGTCTTGATAGCGATTAGCTGGCTAACCTTGTGTTTGCGCTCCAACATCTTGCTACCTGGCACCACCCGCTCACACAACGCCTGAAAACGGGTTGCCATCGGCCCGTCCATCTTTAGCTCCGACTCGTCAGCATCGGTAATGAAGCCATCAGTAGTCGCGCTGATAACGGTTCGATGAGGTGGGATCGAGGCAATCTGTTCACTCAGCACAGCACGAACGAATCCGGTCGCGTGTGCAGCAATGGCAGCGTTGGTTAAAATTGAATGAGGAAGCTCAACACTTTTCATAGTCTTGGCTTCGAAGACTATTTTCGTCTTCAAACCTTGAGCGGTCTTGCCATACAAACTGTTGCCCAGAAGCTTCGCATACAGTTCATCCAGGCTACCCGTGGCAAACTGCCCCCGAAGCTTCCTAATTCGCATGACATAGGATTCGAACAGGCGATCATCACCACAACCAAGCCAAGGAATGATGATTCCGTACATGATGTTGATATGGCATTTGAGATTCAGTGCCACCTCAATCTCGGGGGCGGTGCAATAGGAAAACCCGGTCAATGGATAGATCAGACCGTTATCTTTGTTGCGAACAGGCAATGACGGGAACCGCGTACCTTCAGGGAATTCAAACCTAACGTAAGCAAAGCCCAGAACATGGCCTTGATACTCATGAGGGTTGTGGGAAACCCTGAAGTTCTCGTAATCAATCCGACGTAGATCGACTAAACCTGTTGTGTAGGCTCCGGCCAGATCGAAGTCGTTGTATAGACCGATAGGTGTAGGCCCAAAGGCATAGCATTCATTCCGCCCGCCGTTGTAGCAATCGGCAACAAAAGGTTCGAATATGCCGCGCATTGGTATAGCGGACTTTTCGGTTTTAGTGACAACGCTGCCTTTTACAGCGTTCCAATATGCCGTTGCAGATTCATACACACCGAAAGCAGCATTGAAATCTACGCCATCAGCTTCCAACTGCTTAGTGAATATCGTAACTGCCAAACCGCTGGCTGTTGCCGGTAAAGAAGAGCTTCCAGTTTCCCTCTTGGCAAACTCTTGCAGGCGCTTGTAGAAACGGACGGCAATTTCAGCATCGCGTAGCCCATATTCTTCGAAGGCCTGCTTATTCCCTTCCAGCAGCAAATCCATTCTGTCTTTGGTATAACCGTCAGGCAGTTGCAGCTTGGGCAACTCAAGCAGATCACCAATTTGAGCTAAGGATGTACCGGGTGCGGCATGGCCGCCGACATCAACGAAACGTATCTTCAATGAACGGAAGACATCATCTGGATCGTTCGCAAGAATGTATTTGTTGCGCAACAGCCTTGCGACTTCAGCGTCATTGAGCTTGACTGTCAGGGGGTTGATTGAAACGGCCCTGCCAGCAATGTTATCAATATCGAATTTAAAGACAGGCAGATCACCAAAGGCTTGCAGGTCAATGCGCAGGAAGAATCCGCAAACCACAACCTGATTGGGCCACTCAGCGATGGCTCCGGCCTCCATCGCACTGAGAATCAGATTGACCATAACTTCATTGAGAAACGGGCGATCTGACTTGGCCTTGCCGGTGGGATATTCGACACGTTGAAATGGCCCGCATTCGCCATCAACATGGAATTGCAGGCTTAGGATTTCATTGTCATCTTCACCATCACGGCGGACGAACTCCGAATCAAAGCCGACGAGAACGGTCGGCCCTTTGCCTTTGATAGGCTTAGTAGGATCACGGCCTAAGTCGGCTATTTGATGATTTCGTATCCTCTCATCGCGTTTTAAATCAGCCTCGATCTCAGCTTCAATATTGAACTGCTCATCGTTGTCGCAATCAGGTAGAAATGGCAATTCATCGATTACTACTGTTTGTTGCATATTGTTATTACTCATAATGTTTACCTCTTATTAATAGGTTAAGAATTGATGACTAGGCAGCCAGCCCAAAGGCCAGCCACCACGTCAACGTTTACTGAGTTACTGCTTGATTGATGTTTCTTCTTCGTTCAGGAATTTCCAGCAGGGTTGAACACCCCACCTTCCAGCCCGAGCAAAGTCGTTCATCAGATTGCGGACCTTTTCCGCCTTGGCTTGATCCTCGACAGGGATCCATGCAACGATTTTTCGCAGGGAGTCACGACAGACCACACCCTTTTTAGGGATCAGCTCCACTGTGTTCATGGTTTCGTTGCAGGTGAGGTTGCCATTGGGTAGTACGATTTTTGTAGCCATTTGAATCTCCTTTTAAGTGCGAAAGTTAAAGGCGTGGCAAGACAAACCACGCCGGTTAGGTTTATTACTAATGTTTCACGGGGGGTTGTGAAAAGGTAGGACCGGAGTTAACGGCTAACAACTGGAATCCGTGGCAGGACAATGAAACAGTAGGTCTTATGGGGGGCCTATTGCTCGTCGTTTCGGTTGGTTAGAACCTATCTCGGGGCCATTATTGTTACTCTCTAATCATCAGGTTGCTATCTGGGGGCTTGACTTTGAATTGACCCAGCGACTACATCCAACATTGATTTATTTGATACGGGTGGGGGTGATGCGATAATGCAGAACGGACTGTACGGATCATGGATTCTTTAAAATCCATTCAACGTAATTGGGGGAATTAGATTGCTATGAGCGTAGAGGCTATTAAGCTTTGGTATGAATATCTGCGTGAAGCTTCACCAGAGACTTGGTCTGACAAAGTACGGAAAGACTTCGGGGGCGTACTCACATCGAATTTCGAGGACTGGATCGATGAAGTCCGATTCGATCTCTTTGCAAATTATGGGATGAAATCTGATGCATTACCTGTTCGTGCCATGCGTGAACCAAAGGGTGCAGACAAGATCAACTTTGATACACACCTTGTTCTTGTAATTGACATATCGAAACCGATTTCATTTTTAATGCCTCGAATAGAATCGAGATTAAGAGTGAATTCTTCAGCAAATATTAAGGCGGGTCGCACGAAGTGGGAACCAACCTTGGCAAAATATCCTTTCGCTAGTCGTCCAGATGTAGCTGCACTGAAAACCACATTACTTATGTACGTTACAAAGAAGGAAAATCCAGAATGGCCAAATTGGAAGGTCGGCGAATACGTTCAATCAAAGGTTGAGGCAACGAATCCGATATTGATGAAACACAAGATTAAAGAAGGCGACACTCAAGCTATAAAGATTTCAAAGAAAAAGATGCTTGAGCAAGTGACAACTCGATACTTAAAAAATGCCAATGCCTTAATTACAAACGTAGCGATAGGAATATTTCCAAGCAGCAAGCCAATTAAAGCCACCACAACTAAATCTAATACTCATCCGGTAGCAGCAGACAAGTAGATGAGCGATCCGCTTCCGTGATGATCCACAACTTGTCGCCACGGTCATTCAACAGATAGCTGGACATCACCCGATAGCCGTTCTTAACGCTGAGAAGATTTTCCTGCTTGTCTTCCTCCGGAATACATCCCCAGTCGCCATTACCGTGGCGATGCAACAAGTTCCACATATCCACGTTGTTTTCCTCGATCGCCCGAAGCGCTCCGGGCGTTGCAACGACCTGACCTAACTTAAACAGCATTTTTCTCTCCGAAATGATGGCCGAAATGGCACGGCATCATCCGGTGGATCGCAGCTGCTTTAGCAAATGGAAAATATTTCCCCTAAAACTGTTGCCCTACACCTTGTTCGGTTGGATGGTGCCCGTGTGGTCAAGAAAGGGTAAACAAATGAAATCGCTAACAACTGAGCAGAAACAGCAACTGGTTGAAATCGTTATAGAGGAATTCGGAACTGGAATGAATCTCGATGACTTCACCGATGCCCTGCTTGGCTTGTTAGAGGACACGCCCGGATTCGAGACCACACATCAAAGCACTATCAACAAACTCACTCAACAACTATGGAGAAAATATCATGACTAAGAAAATTACAGCACCCGCAAAAAAAGCAGCAGCCAAATCAGCACCAGTAGTAGCAAAGCCAACTGCAGTCAAGGCACCTGTGCCAGCGACGACACCAGTAGCTGCAATAACATCAGCACCTACACCAGCAGTTGTCACTGAGCCGAAGAAGATCGACATGAACAAACAGTCGATCAAGGATGCCATCACCAAGGGCAAGGCCATTATCAAAGAAGGCAAGTCCAAAGCCGAAGCAGCGATGGTTATTTTCGAGGCGTTGAAGGCTGAAGGAAAAGAGGTTGTGATCGCTGCGTTTGTCCAAGGAGCGACACTCACCGAGAAGGGTGCGGTTACCTACTGGTACAATTGCAGCCGCAAGGCAAAGAAGGCTGCCGCGAAATCAGCTTAAGGAGATGGACTTGGAATATAAACAGTTTCAGCCAGGACAGAAAGTCAAGAATCAGTTTGGTGAAGTGCGGACTGTCCTGCTCCAAGAGGGATGCCAAGTCTTCGTCAAGGAGGAATGCAACTGCCACTATCACCCGAGCAAACTGTTCCCCATCAAGGAACCACTAATAGCTCAGCCGAGCTGAACTACCAAGGGCATCGATGATGCCCTTTCTTTTTAAAAAAATACCCGCCTTATTAAGGTGCTTATTATTTTAGGGTCAACCCTCCCCTCCATAAATACTCGTGCAATTAAATTGATTTACCGTCCCGCGTCGGGACAAGCACGAACACAAGCCAACATGACGAGTAAACCAGACATACCCTAACTGCTGGTGGAGAAGGAACGGAACAGATTGCGTGAAGCCGCAATAACGAGCCAGCCGGATTATGCCGGTCAAAGTTTCAGTGATGCTGTAGTGGATAGCATCGTTGATGTGCCAGCTTGGGAATAATGCTTCTTTTACCCTCCACTAAATGTAACAAACCGTCAGCAATGACAGCGCAGTGAACCGATAGGAATTGTGCGTGGCTGGTTAATGCCACATACGGGCGGTCAATTCTCTATGGTTTCAATCACGATAACCAAATAAATTCCAATAGCAAAACCAGAACTGAATTGTGTGGTTGACCACGAGCGCTAGCGAGTGCAGCAACCATACAATTCACGTGCGCAGCACGAATAGGATGTGCATGTACCAAGATTTCCTATGGGATTTCGTCTGCCAATTACGTATCCAGTGACAAGCAAGGAATTGTGTATGCAGATGCGAAACACGCAATGGATGAATGCAACGCATGTTATTCGTATGGAATTAGCCCATTGAGTTCGCTCCAACTGAAGTGATATGCAGTCGCCTTTGGCTCCTGACCGAATGCGCAAATGCACTTCCGCTTCGCGTCGTTTATTTGCACATCCGACGGGCTTTTTACCAATTCATCTTGGAATGCACATCACGGAAATATGAGGGCTTCCTCATAAAAGCGGTTGTCCTGGCTGGTTAATTCATTGATGGTCTCTATATCAAACCAATAGGGATTCCGCCATGAGCATCGTCAAAAGAGGAAATAGCAAATTTTGGTACATGCACTTCCAATTCAATGGGCAGATATACATCCGCTCATCGAGAACCACCAACAAGAAGATCGCCGAGCAGATGGAGATCGAGCTGAAGTCCAAGTTGCATTCACACCTATATCAAGGCCGCAAACAGCGCATTTCGCTTGCCGATGCGTTCCATCAGTACAAGGCATCCAAGAAAGGGATTGCCAGTTATCGGAACCTGATTGCACATGAGACCGTACTGTTCCGTTTGCTCCCCATGAAAAAGTACATGGACGAGCTGACATCGCACGACTTGGAGCGGTTCAAGCAAGCCCGCATAGCCGAAGGTGTCGGTGCAGAGATCATCAAGTACGGATTATTGCTGATTCACGGCACATGGAAATTTGCCAAAAAGCTTGGCTACCATGTCAGCGCACTAGAATTCCCATCTGTACAAATTCCGAAGGCACCATTGCGCTACCTAACAGAACAAGAGGAACGGAGGCTATTAAAGGAACTAGCTCCAGATCGAGAAGGCACAGGCCTAAAGCCAATGGCCGAGCGCAGCGAGGAATTGAAACGCATGATGCAGGACGCATACGACTTGGTGGTTCTGCTACTTGATACAGGTGCAAGGTACAGCGAGATAGCCAACATCGAATGGCGGCGCATTGATTTGACTGAACGCACGATCCACCTATGGCGTTCCAAGGTTCAGAACGAGACAGTGCTGTACCAAACAGATCGGGTGTTTGAAGTGCTGTTACGTAGAGCTGCCAACAAGTCCACAGACTATGTGTTCAACAATCGCGACGGAGGTGCTAGGGGATACAGCACTAAATCGATTCGAAAAGCGATTTTACGAGCTGGATTACAGAATTGCAGAGTGCACACGCTACGTCATACCCACGCATCGCGATTAATCCAGAATGGCATGGGAATTTACGAGGTAAGGGAAATCTTGGGACACAGCAATATTCAAACTACTTTAAGGTACGCACATCTGGAGTCACGCCAAGTAACTTCCAAGGCTCGCGATGTTATTAATCGGCTGAACCAGGTGGCACTGGATAAGGCGTGACTCAATGCCTCTCCTGCCCGATCCCTGCAACAACATTACCCAAGACTCCAACGAAAATTTCCATGCCATCATTCATAAGCTGGATTTGCTCTTCATTGGGCTTGGTCATGCCGATCATGGCGAGTTTCTCTTCAAGTGGTAGTTCGCCATATTTCGATTGATAATGCGCTACATTCA
>OBLT010001144.1_pt1 | contig 16988 bp, 12 predicted proteins | sample 1518721 | NCBI WGS metagenome assembly OBLT01 (sample SAMEA3539307, study PRJEB22396) | soil metagenome | biome: tundra; feature: field; material: soil | place: USA | collected 2010-05 | depth 0.15 m | reverse complement strand
GCAGCAGCGGGTCAGCGAGATCTCCCGCCTCGGGAACGTGCTGCAGGACGCGGGCATCAAGCTCGACTCCGTGGCCTGGTCCGTCTCCACGAAGTCGGGACGGCTGATGATCGAGGCGCTGACCGGCGGGGAGCGCCGCGGCGCCGTGCTGGCGGACCTGGCCATCGGCAGGATGCGGTCGAAGATCGCGGACCTGTCGATGGCGCTGGAGGGCCGGTTCGGGGACCACCACGCCATGCTGTGCCGCCTGCACCTGGACCACCTGGACCACCTGGACGGCATGCTCGCGAAGCTGGACGCGCAGATCGAGGCGATGATGCAGCCGTTTCGCGCCGCCCGCGAGCTCCTCGTGACCATCCCCGGGATCGGGCCGCTGTCCGCCGCCGCGATCATCTCCGAGATCGGCACCGGCATGCGGGAGTTCTTCGCCGACGCCGCGCACCTGGCCTCCTGGGCCGGGATCTGCCCCGGCAACCACGAGTCCGCCGGCAAGCGGCACTCCGGCCGCCGCAGGCACGGGAACAAGCACCTCCAGCCGATCCTGGTCGAGTGCGCCTGGGCCGCGGTCCGCCACGAGGGCTACCTCAAATCGCTGTATCACCGGCACGTCATGAAGAACGGCGGCTACCGCAGCAGCATCGCCAAGAGCAAGGCCATCATCGTGGTCGCCCACGCGATCCTCGTCATCATCTGGCACGTGCTGGCCACCGGAAAGCCCTACGACGAGCTCGGCGCCGACTACTTCACCCGCCGCCTGGACCCCGAACGCGAAGCGCAGCGGCTCATCGCCCGCCTCCAGGCCCTCGGCAAGCGGGTCACCCTGGAAGACGCCGCCTGACCCGTCACCCCGGCAGCCGACGGCACAACCCGCCGCCGGCTGCTGACGCCTGCCCGGCTGGGGGCCATTCACGTATCAGTCCGTGGTGTTGAGATCTGGACCTCCGGCCCGAGCGACGGACGCCACCTCAATACCACGAGTCCGCCGGAGTAAATGATCTTCCAAGAAGGTAAAGAACTGGTAAAGTCCATTTCGCACCAGGCCAGACACTTTAAAGTGTCTTTGACCGATTCACGCCTAATTTTTCGTTAGCCGACATGTTAGACATCTATAATCTCTTTGCGGAGTTTCAGCTAGACTAGCCGCAGGATCACCGATAGATCACAGCATGGGGGGGAGTTCAGGTTGATCGACGCGGACACCGTCAAGTCGGGCGACTTGCGCCAGACACGGCCTAACGGGCCTGACCTGCTCGTCATTGGCCTTGGCTACGTAGGTCTCCCCTTGGTTGCCGAGGCAGCCCGGTCCGGCCTCGCCGTGATTGGCTTCGACATTAATGACGATGTCGTCAACACACTGAACTCCGGCCGTTCCCACATTGCGGATGTTTCAGCCGACGATCTAGCCATGATGTTGTCTAATGGGTTCCGCGCCACCGCTGAAGAGTCGGAACTGAATGCGCCGAAGACCATCGTGATATGCGTGCCGACGCCGCTGACGGAAGGCGATGGGCCTGATTTGACGGCCGTTAAGTCCGCCGCGGAAACGGCATCACGAGTGCTGCAGCCAGGCTCTCTGGTCGTGCTGGAGTCCACCACTTATCCGGGCACCACAGATGAGATAGTGCGGCCGCTGCTCGAGAAGCATTCGGGTCTGGTGGCAGGCACGGACTTCTCGCTGGCTTTCTCCCCGGAGCGCATCGACCCGGGCAATGCCATCTACGGAGTCCGTAATACTCCCAAGGTAGTGGGTGGCATCACGCCGCCATGCACCGAGGCGGCGGCGACTTTCTACGGGAAGCTATGCGATCAGGTGGTACTCGCGTCATCGGCACGCGAGGCCGAGATGGCCAAGCTCCTGGAAAATACTTACCGGCACGTGAATATTGCGCTGGTCAACGAGATGGCAGTCTTCTGCCACGAGCTGGGTGTGGACTTGTGGGACGCGATCCGGTGCGCTGCGACTAAGCCGTTCGGCTTTCAGGCTTTCTATCCAGGTCCGGGTGTCGGCGGGCACTGCATTCCCATCGATCCGAATTACCTCTCGTACAAGGTCCGTACGCTCGGGTACCCATTTCGTTTCGTGGAGCTAGCCCAGGAGATCAACAACAGAATGCCGGGCTACATCGTCACGAGGGCTGCGGGACTACTTAATCAGCATAAGCAGCCGCTTAACGGCGCCCAGGTATTGTTGCTTGGCGTTACCTATAAGAAAGACACCGCCGACCTTCGCGAATCTCCGGCCGTACCGGTCGCCCGCAGGCTCCGTGCCGCGGGTGCGCTAATCTCCTTCGCCGATCCGCATGCCGCTTCATGGGTCGTCGACGGAGAGCCGGTACCGGAAATTCAGCTGGCGCCGGCCGAGATCAGCCGGGCGGACCTGGTGATAGTCCTGCAAGGCCACCGCGCATACGACATGAAAATGATCGAGAGCTCCGCCCGCCTGCTGTTTGATACCCGTGGAGTTACCAGCCAGGGCGTCCGGCTCTGACGGCGCGGTGATCACGTGACGATTGCTCTTATCGGCATCACGCCACGGCACGAGTACGTGACAGCCCGGCTGCTAGATCAAGATCTCGGACCGCCGGGCCTATCGACAAGACGCCGTTCATCCTGAAGTGGCGATCCGCACCCCGAGCTGGGCATGAAGCGCACTAAAGAAAATCTTGGCAAACGTGTGACTGGACCGGGTAAACCCGATTTGCACCTGATGCGTCATATTAGGTAGAAGCATCCTTTGGCAGTCAGCCAAAGACTCAAAGTGATTAGATGAAGACTCTCCGTGAGAGAGAATTTGGCAGTTCGCAAGACATGAAAATACCCACCCGATGCACGCAAGTGCGGACGATGACCCGGAGGCACGTCGCGTGAAGATGCCTTTCGCATAACAACTCAAGCTACTTCCACAAACACGAAAGGTGACGCCAACGCAAGCGGGGGCACTCGCATTTGGTATACGCGACGGAAGTGGTCACCGAGGCTCATCGGTGACCGTCGAGCAAAGAACCTAAGTCAGGGAGGACCTCGGTTGTCTGCTACTGAGCCGTGGAGCGATCTAGGCGAGCTTGAAATGCGGCCGCAATCATCGGGTGCCTCCCAGCAGGAAACAGCAGGTCCCCACATAACTGGCCTTTTCAGCTATCAGCATGGCACCTCCTCGGACCTTCGGCCGGTTAAGTTGTCGATCCTCATGTCGGCCTACAACGAAGAACGCACAATAGTCCAGGCTATCCACGAGGTACTTAACACGGAATATTCGTGTGATTATGAGCTGATAGTAGTAGATGACGGCAGCACGGATCAGACTGGCGTTCTCCTTTCGCAGTTGAGTTCCGATCGGCTGATCGTGCACAGACACAAGGAAAATCGCGGCAAGGGCGCCGCGCTCATGTCTGCCGTGGCGCTGGCGAGTGGCACGCATATTCTCCCGTTTGATGCCGACCTGGAATACGCAGCGGAGGACATCCCGAAGGTACTTGAACCGGTTCTCAAGGGCCGGTGCAGCGTAGTCTATGGCGTCCGGCTATTCGGCTATAACACCGTATACCAGTCTCTGCGGTACGCGGTAGGCAATCGCCTGATGACCAGGATGGCTAACGTACTCTTTGATGCGTGCCTCAGTGATCTGCATACCTGCCTGAAGCTGATCCCGCTTCCATTGTTGCGGACCTTGAATCTCGCGGAACAGGGATTCGGCCTGGACACAGAGGTTACCGCGATGCTCTTGAAGCGCGGTATCAGGCCGTTCGAAGTGCCGGTAAGTTACTACAGCCGGTCGCACGCTCAGGGCAAGAAAATCAAGTTGCGTGACGCTCTCGCGTGCGCCTGGATACTTCTCCGCGTGCGGCTGCAAAGATGGTCGCGATCACAATCAGACCGCGGTCCTGAAGTGATCGAGGATGCTCATAACCTGGCTGCTATCTCCCAGCCCGATTCGCAGCGGTCAGGCTACTTCAGAGCGTTGGTGATAAACGATAGCGCGAACGAAGTTCCGGCCCGCATCGTCGGCTGAGACGAGTCACATGTCCAAGATCTGGGGTTCCGCTATCCTCGCGGTCCTGCTGCTGACGGCCGTTGGCTTCGCCCAGACGTCTACTGGTCGTGCCATATTGCGTAAGGCTGGCCTGTTCGAGCCAGTGGCAAGCTATACGGCGCTGTCGTTCAGTAACTCTGGATCTCTGCCGCAAAAACTGACGTCTGCGCATGCGCGAGTAGACGTGACGTTCAACATCCAGAACATGACTGGCAGCGCTCAGCGCTACAAGTGGTCACTCATCGTGCTACGAAATGGTCACAAGGAAAAGACGAGTACCGGTTCGGCGAGCGTCGGTTCCGGGGCCACGGCTACGTTGACAAGAAAGCTATCGGTTGCCTGCGTTAGTGGTCAGTTGCGCTTCGTCGTACAGCTTGACGAGTCGGCTGAATCTATTGACTTCCTAACGGCTTGCACGCCGCGTAAAGGAATGGCAGGATGAGCAGACAGCGAAAGCCGGTTATAGCACTGGTAACCGACGCAATCTATCCTTATCATCGCGGCGGCAAGGAGATCCGGTACTTCGAGCTCGCCCGGCGGCTGACCAACTACGCAGATGTCCATATCTTTACCATGCACTGGTGGAATGGACCCCGCCGCAAGCACGAGGACCTAGTAACATATCATGCGATATCTCCGCTCTTCGCGCTTTATGTAAAAGGCCGGCGCTCGATAAGCCAGGCGGTTCTCTTCAGCCTGACGTGCATCAGGATGCTGACTTACAGGTTCGATGTGCTCGAGGCAGACCACATGCCGTACTTCCAGATTTTCGTGTTGCGCATCGTCGCCCTGCTTAAGCGCCGGCGCTTTGTCGTCACCTGGCATGAGGTCTGGGGCCAATCGTACTGGCGTGAGTACCTCGGCCCGGTCGGGGTTATCGCCTGGCGCATCGAGCGACTCGCCATGACCATGCCTCATGAGATCATCGCCGCGTCCGCGCAGACAGCTGAGGCACTCAGGGAAATCCTGGGCCCTAAGGCAGCGATTACGGTGGCGCCTAACGGCATCGATCTGGACGCGGTGCACTCGGCTCACCCGGACGCCAGCACGGCCGATATCGTCACGGTCGGGCGGCTGATGTCACATAAGCGGGTCGACATGCTGCTCGAGGCAATAGCGATTCTCCAGGCCGAGGGCATGGCAGTTACGTGCCGCATCATAGGGGACGGCCCGGATAGAGCTGCCCTCCACGAAAAGGCACAAGCCCTTGACATCGCTCATGCTGTGGAGTTCCAGCACGATGTTTACGAGCAGAAGGAAGTCTACGCTCTGCTGAAGGCGGCGAAGGTAGCTGTTTTCCCGTCAGCCAGGGAGGGATTCGGGATTGCTGTCCTCGAGGCCCTCGCCTGCGGCGTTCCTGTCGTGACCACCTCCACTCCGGCGAACCTAGCGCAGCATCTGGTCGCGCGTTCCGCTCGGGGAATCATCTGCCAGCCATCAGCGTCGGCACTGGCCGAAGCGATCAGGCCGTGGCTGGCCGATGGGGGATCCCGCGATGTCGAGGGTGCCGAGGACTGGCTCAGCGAATACGGCTGGGAAGCGATCACGGCTCGTATTGCCGGGGTGCTTCTCAGCGAGCCTGGCGGTCTCTCTGAGAGCGAGACCGTATCGACATGAAGATCCTCTACGTCAGCCCGTACCTGCCGGCCCGCGATGGTATCGGCACCTATACCCATATGCTCCTGGTGGCGATGCGGGAGCAGGGACACGACGTCCGGATCGTCGTGCCCAGGGCCTCGCACGATAGTCCTGCCGAGGTCATCGGGTCCATCGCGTTCGGCGCCAGGGGCTATGCTCTGCTGCGGGATACGTTCGGCAGCTGGAAGCCGGATGTCGTGCATGTCCAGTTCGCCGTGGCGGCCTTCGGGACCCGCAGCTTCTACCTCACACGGTGGTTGAAGATGGTCCGGCGCGACCTATCCGGCCCCGTCCTGATCACCATGCACGAAGTTAGCCGCGATATCGGTTCGCTCCGCGCGCTGGGCCGGGTGATTTATCGCAGCCTCGCGTACTCGTGCGACCGGGTGATCGTGCACACCAGTGCCGCACGCGACGCGCTCTCCGGCTCCATAGGCGTGGCCGCGAGCAAGATCGTGGTGATAGCACATCCGCGGGCAGAGCTGCCGCTGGCCTATTCAAGTGCGAGAAACGTACGCGGCCACTTCAACTTGAATAACAAGAAGATACTGCTCGCCTTCGGTTTCATCCATGTCGATAAAGGTCTCAATGACCTGGTCCGGGCACTGGCCATCGCCCGCCAGTCCGGACGAGTCTCCTTCGATGACCTGCGGCTCGTGGTAGCGGGCGCCGTCCGCCCGCGGCGCGGCCTGTTCCGGATTTTTGAGATTCGGGACCGCTTGCATCTCCGGCGTATCTTGCACTACATCCGGAGGAACTCGCTTGACGAATACATTGTGTTTACCGGCTACGTGCCTGATTCCGACGTAGAGGCGTGGTTCCGTGCCGCGGAGTGTGTTGTACTGCCATATCGGAGGGCGGAGCAAAGCGGCGTGGCCGGACTGGCCGACAGCTTCGAGGTTCCCATACTGGCTAGCACAGCAGGCGGCCTGGCCGAACAGTTCGGCGGGTTGCGGTGGACGTTCCCGCCACGCAATCCGGAACGGCTGGCCGCGACACTCACTGATTTTCTTGATTCCACGTCCAGGTTGCCCGGACCCGCCGCCAGCGGGCGTCGCCTGGCCAACTTTGCGAGCGTGGCCACCATGACCCTCGACACCTATCAGACAGTGTCCGGCAGCTCAGTGACTGGCAGTTCGGTGTCCGACAGCTCAGTTTCTGACAGCTCCGTGGCTGACAGTTCGATGTCTGATGGCTCAGCGAAAGGAGACGCTGCCTTATGTCAGCTGACCTCTCCGTTGTCATCTGCTCCCTGAACGGCGCGGCGGGCGTTCACCGGTGCTTGCACGCCCTGGCCGAGCAGACCATTAGCTCGCGGCTGGAAATCATCGTGGTGGACGACGGCTCCACCGACAACACGGCTGAAGTCGCCCGTGAACACGGCGCGCTGGTGGTCAGGCATGCGGTTAACCGTGGTATCTCAGCCGCACGGAACTCGGGTGTGCGAGTCGCCACGGCGCCGGTTATCGCCTTCCTTGACGACGATTGCGAACCATCGCAGGACTGGGCCGAGAAGCTGCTCGCCGGGTATGACTCAGATGTCGTGGCCGTGGGCGGCCAGCTGACGGTGGGAGGCGGCACCGGGGCTCTCATCGGGTTCCTCACCAGGCACAACCCGCTAGCCCCGCTGGAGCTTGACCTGGCCAAGAGCGACAAGCTGCTCTACCGGCTGGCCCTCTACGTGCGGCGGCAGTGGTCGTCTCCCGCGGAGCACGGCCGACGCGCGGTGTTTTCCTTCGCTTCAGCTAACATGTCGGTACTGCGGCAGGTGTTCATTAACGTCGGCGGCTTCGATGAGCGCTTCCCCTTCGGCTCGGAAGACGAGGACCTGTGCCGGCGCATCCTGCTTTCCTACCCTGATGATCGCCTGGTCTTTGTTCCGGATGCCGAGGTTGTGCACCACTTCAAGCCGTCATTGCGTGACACCCTACGGCGGCGCTTCATGTACGGGCGCGGCTCAGCGATGCTGTACCGCAAGTGGCCGAATGTGCGTCCGACGGTCTTTCCTGCGCCGTTCATCTTCCTGGCCTTGCTGACGGCTTCTGTGCGCTTCCCGGATCTGCTTGCGGTCACCGTTCTCGTCCCGAATGTTTTCTATCCGCAGGGTTTTCGTGATTTGGTTTCGCAGCACCGCGCGCAATGCCTGCTGGACCCCTACCTGCAGCTGATCCAGGAAAGCTGTGACGATGTGGGGTTTCTCGCGGGACTGAGGAGAGCGCGCCAGTTTGGGCGTGGATCGGCTGCCAGCCCGCTCCAAGCAGCCCCGCTTACGGCAGCCCCGCTTACGGCAGCCCCGCTTACGGCAGCACGGCCCTACCGTGAGCACGAAAGGGTTTCATGACCGCTGCCAGGACGCAGATGCCACCACAGATCCACGGTCGCCATGGATATGTTGATGAGCCGCCGGAAAGAAGTCGGGCGTGGCCTTATCTGGCGCTTCTTGCTTTTATCGGGGTCCTGACACCATTTCGCGAGAGATGGCCTGTTCAGCTCGCGCTTGTGCTGCTGCTTCTTATCGTCCCTGGCCTGATCCTCCTGCGCGCGCTCCGGATCCCGAGCCGGGCCGTCTCGTCGTTCCCGGTGTATGTGCCGTGCGCATCACTGATGGTCCTGCTCATCAGCGGGCTCGGGGTGGATTTCCTCGCTCCCTCCCTCGGCGTGGTCGAACCGCTGCGCACGGTACCGCTCCTGGCCGGTTTTGAGGTCACCTGCCTGGTGTTGCTGGCGGCATCGTTCCGTGCGCCGTCCAGTGTCTCCCTGCCGTGGCGTTCGCTGACGCTGCCGGTCAGCCTCGCGTGGCCGATGATCCTGCCCTTGATCGCGGCGGGTGGCGCGCTGCGGCTCAACGACGGTTACGGCGATGCCATCGCCCTCGTCGCCCTGTCACTGGGCGTACTGGGGCTCATTTTCGCGCTCCTGATGGCACCGCGGCTGGACAACGCGCTGCTCGCGATGGTGCTCTACGCGGTGAGCCTGGCGCTGATGTGGTCGTTCTCGCTTCGCGGCGACCTTACCTACGGTTTCGATATCGATTCCGAATATTATGCGCTGCAGCAGACAATTGTTACCGGCATCTGGCATACCTCCCACCCCGGTGACGCGTACGGTGCGATGCTCAGCGTGACGGTGCTTCCGGCCCAGCTGCACGCGATGACCGGCCTGACCGGGCTCTTCGTTTTCAAGATCCTTTATCCGGCCATCGGCGCTCTGCTTCCGGTGGCCGTCTACGGCCTCGCGCGCCGGGTCCTGTCCCAGCGCTGGGCCTTCGCCGCGGCCGCATTGCTGCTGGTACAGGCGTCGTTCTTTCAGGAACTTCCCGGTCTCGCCCGGCAAGAGATCACGCTCGTGCTCTTCGCCGCGGTTATCGCGGCCATGCTCGACACCGAGCTGCCCCGGCCGGCCCGGTGGACTCTGGTCGGCGTGCTATCGGTGGCGATGGCGCTGTCGCACTACTCCACCGCGTACATGGCCATCGCGCTCTTCGGCGTGGCGTTGCCGTTGCAATGGCTGCTCTCCTGGATACGCAGGATGCCCCATGTCACCGGCTCGGTGGCGATCGCCTTCATCGCGACCCTCGTCAGCGCCGCGGTCTGGTACGGTCCCGTCACCCACTCGACATCGAATGTCCGGCAATTCGAGGCGACCCTGAAGTCGAGCGGGCTCGAGCTGCTGCCCAGCCAGGCCGGCGGCCTACTGAGCGCCTATTTGCGGGACGGGCAATCCAGCTCGTTCACGGCCAGCCAGTATGCGCAGCAAGCGCACGCGTACTACGCGGCGCACGTCCCGTACGTAACGCCGCTGCCGGACGCCAGCCGCCCGAAGTACGCGCTCAAAGACTCGGCCCCCCCGGCTCCTCCCGTGCGGTTCCCCCTGGCCGCCAGTGGCATCAACCTAGGGGAATTGCTGGTCCAGCAGTTGGTGAACCTGCTCGCCCTCATCGGGGCGCTGATGATGGTGTTCAGGCGGCGGAGCGCTTTTCTGGCACGGCAGGTGGGGATCCTGACTCTCGCCTCGCTTCTGCTGCTCGGACTGATCCGGCTCAGCAGCACGCTGGCGCAGCTCTATAACCCGGAGCGCGCCTTTCTGCAAGACCTGGTGGTCGTCGCCATAGGGGTCTTCGCCACGATCGACAGCCCGGCGCCCGAGAAGAGACTTCGCGAGACTTTCGCGGCCGTCGTGGCCGCCGGAGCCTTGGCCCTGACCCTGGCCGGCGGCAGTGGCCTGACCAATGCCTTCGTCGGCGGCGGCGAGGCTGTCAACCTGGCCAACACCGGGGAAGATTATGAGCACTTCTACATAACAACTCCCGAAGTGGCGGCGGCCCAATGGCTAGGCCCGCTGATACGACCGGGGCAGCTGGTCTACGCCGATCGTTATGGCGCGCTGCGGCTTGCCGCGACGGTCGGCGCGCCCCAGGGACTGACGCTTGATGTCACGCCGATGACCATGAACCAGTCTGCCTGGGTCTATGCGGACCGTACCAATGTCGTCGATGACCGCGCCAGCATCCTTTTCGGCAGCAGTACCACTACTTACGTGTTCCCGACCCTCTTCCTCAATCAAAACTTCAATGTAGTGTACACAAATGGATCTTCGGAGGCTTACCATAGATGATCTCTATCGTCATCATCAGCAAAGATGAACCTAGCCTTGATGGCACGCTGGCGGATGTCGCAGCGCAGGCCGACAAGCTTGGGCAGGCCGACGAGCTTGGAGAGCCGTGTGAGATAGTCGTCGTAGACGCTTCGGACGGCAGACTCGACGATATCAAGAAAAAATATGAGAACCATATCCGGTGGATACAGTTCTCCCGGCCGGCAGGCGTATCTGTTTCTATCCCGCACCAGCGTAACGCAGGGGTGAAAGCTGCGCTGGGGGACGTCATCGTCTTCACCGACGCAGGCTGTACGCCGGGATCTGAATGGCTGGCCCGCCTGGTCGCCCCGCTTCGTGACGGAGAGTACGTAAGCGCCGGAGTCGCTCGCTCGGCAGTCGGTGACGCGGGGGTGTACGACGGCTGGAGTGATCGGGTTAAGGCTTCGCTCTACCTTGACGAATCCGGCGCCGGGAACCTCGCGTTCCGCCGCGAGGCTTTCGATGCGGTCGGAGGATTCGACGAGCGTTTCGCCTACGGCTCGGACATCGATTTCACCTGGCGGCTGGTTGACGCTGGCTACCGGTTGCGCAGTGTCCCGGATGCCATCATCTACCACGATTACGGAAAATGGCGTCGCCAGCTGCGACGCTCGTATGTCTACGGTAAAGCACGAGCACGGCTCTACCGGAAGCACCGGGCGAGGCTCAGGCACGTACTCCGCAAGGACCCGATGGTGGTCGTTTACCCGGCGTTCCTGCTGGGACTGCCGCTGACGCTCATCTTCCCGCTCTACCCCCTGCTGCTCCTGGTCCCCATCTGGCGCAACCGTTCGGGTGGTCCGATCAAGATCACCGTGGATCACCTGACCTTCGGCGCCGGCATCCTGGCGGAGCTGGCGGGCCGATGAAGGTCCTGGCCTTCCCGCGCGACGACGCGACGCCCTACCAGCGCCTGCTCTACGGCGAGATGCGCGGGTTGGGTGTCCAGGTCAGATATGCGGGGAGATTGACCCGCTCGCATACACTGAACCTGCTGCTCCTGCCAGTGGAGCTCGCGGCCGGACGGGTGGCCACGGTACGGTTCGTCCACTTGCACTGGGTGTTCACCTTCGCATTTCCCGGGTCGCGGCGTTTCCGGATCATGCGCCGTCTGTCCCAGGCCTGGTTCGTGATATGCCTGCGCACGATCCGGATCCTGGGGATGCGGCTGATCTGGACGGCCCACAACGTCTTGCCTCACGAGCCGGTCTTCGCAGATGATGTAGCTGCGCGGCGTACGCTCGTTGCCTTTAGTGACCTGGTGATCACACACTCGAGATCAGCCCTAGATGAACTCGCCGCCCTCGGAGCGCCGCCGAGAGCGCACGCGATCATCGCTCATGGTCCGCTGCTACCAGGCACGCCGTATGTTTCACTCCGGGTCCCCGGCAGCGGCGAAGGACCTCGCCAGCTGCTCTTCTTCGGGCGAGTGAATACCTACAAGGGGGTGGAGGATCTGCTCGAAGCCTTCATGACCGTGCAGGCCGACAACGGCATGCACCTGACCGTCGCCGGGGAGTGCACCGACCCGGCCCTGCGGCATCGGCTGGAGGAACGCGCACGAGCCTGCGGCGACCAGCTCGCCCTCCGGCTGGCACATGTGCCTGACGAGGAGGTCACCCAGCTGCTTGCCGCCGCCGACGGTGTCGTACTGCCTTTCCGGCGTGTCACCACGAGCGGCAGCGCGATCCTGGCGCTCTCCCACAGCCGGCCGCTGGTGGTGCCGGATCTCGCTGCGTTCGACGACCTCCCCGATCAGGCCGTGATCCGCTATGACGGAACCGTGCCGGGCCTGGCCAAGGCTATGGCCCAGGTAGCCAACGCCGACGGAGCTACCCTGGCGTCGATGTCCGCCGCTGCCGGCAGCTACGCCGCCGCGACATCATGGGGGCATATCGCGGTGCATACAACCTCGGAGATGACTGCGCTGCTGGGTGGTGAGCAGCAGGGAGAGCCACTAAATCGCGTCCTCGCTGCTCCGTGACCCCGGGAACCCCTGTGCCTGATAGCCCCGCGCCTGACAGCGTGCGGTCACGGGCCACTACGGCGCTGAAGAGCATCTTGAAAGATGCCTTCTACCGCGGCTCGCTGATTTTGCTGGTCAACACGGTTTCGCTGGCAGGATTCGGCTTTGCCTTCTGGGCCTTGGCCGCCCATATGTATACAGCAGCCGCGGTAGGAACGTTGTCCAGCATCACCTCCGGGACCGGCTTGCTGGCCGAAATCGCGTCACTTGGACTGCCGAACACGATAACCCGGAACATCGCCGATGCTCCGAACGCGCGCCAGCTGGTTAATGTAGCCGTCGTGGCCACGACCCTATTCGGCGGCCTCCTGTGTCTCGCCACGGTCGTGCTGGCCGGCCCCCATCTGCCTGCCGAGCTCCATCTGGGCTTGCGGGGCGGAACGTCATTGCTCGTCACTGGCTTCGTCGTCTTCACCGCCACCGGCGGACTCCTGCAGGCAGGCCTAGTCGCGACTCGCGCCAGTCAGACAGTAGCCATCACGAACCTCATCGGCAGTATCGCGAAGGTCGCGACACTCTTCTTGCTGGCCCGTCTCGGATCTTCTGGGCTGCTGATCGCCTACGGCCTGGGGATCGCGCTTACCTCACTGCTCAGCCTGTTTACTCTCTTGCGACGCCTCCGCCACGGAGACAGCCACGTCAGGCCGGTCCGGCTGCTGCAAGAGCACCTCTCGATGACCGCCGGCAATTATGGCGCGATGATTATGGGGATCCTGCCGAGCAGTGTTGTCCCCATCGAGGTGCTGATCGTACTAGGCCCGGCCGACACGGCACGGTTCACCGTCGCGTTCATGATTGCCGGATTCCTGAACTATATCCCCTCGACAGTGGCGCAGATTCTCTTCGCCGAAGCCTCCCGGCGGGGCGTTTATCTCAGTGGCCAGCTGCGCAAGGCATTGCGTGGAACATACGGGCTGCTGCTACCGCCACTCGTGATACTCGTGATCGGCGCGCCTTTTGTGCTTCGCATCTTTGGTGCTGCTTACGCCGCGGCCGGTACCGGCTGCCTGCGCGTCCTAGCGCTGAGTTCCATCCTGACCGGCGGCACGTACCTGATCGACTCCATGCTCATCGCACGGGACCGGGTCGCCGCGTATACCTTCATGAACGGGGCCAACGCCGCACTTGTCCTGACCGGTGTCGGGTTGCTGCTACCGCATGGTCTCACCGCGGCGGCCGAAGGCTGGGCGGCAGCACAGGGAATTTCGCTTCTGCTGGGGGCGGCCGTCGTAGCCACTGGCTCGGCAGGCAAACATCGCCGCCCGGCCCTGGATACGACGGGCCCAGTGGTTGAGAGTCCCGCCGTAGAGAATCACGTATGGGAAATTTCAGCGGGGGAACGGCGGATAGCCGGACCTCGGCGGCTGAGCAACGCCTTCGAGCCGCAGATCAGGGACCTGCTGGTCTCCTGGCCCATGATGCCGACAACCCTGATCGCGGAACGAATCGGCTGGAACCGGCCGGTATCACAGCTGCTTAACCGGGTGACCGAGCTTCGGATGAGTCATCTCAGCGCTGGCTATCCGCAATTTGAGACCAGGCACCCGCCCGGTGAAGTCGCCCAGTGTGGCCTGTGGTTCCCTCCCGCTGAGATCCCAACCGGCCACGGCCAGGTGCGTCGGGCGCCCCAGCTTCCGGTGCTTACGATGATCAACGGCTACTCACACTGGATGTCGGCCCTGCTCATTCCGTCCAGGCGGGCCCCGGATCTCTTCGCCGGATGGTGGCAGTTGCTTGCTGGGCTGGGAGCCCTACCAAAGGTCCTCACCTGGGACAGCGAGCGGGTCGTCGGCCGCCGCGACGCCAACGGCAGGACCGAGTTGACGCCAGAGTCCAGGCAGTTCGGTGCCATGCTGGATACCAACATCGTTATAGGTGGTACGGCCGAACCGATGACCAGGGGCCTCGTGGAACGTGCGCACACCTACCTGGAACGGTCATTCCTGGCCGGCCGTGCCTTTTCGTCACCGGCAGACTTCAATGCTCAGCTCACTGCCTGGCTTACCGTGGCTAACTCGAGAAGTAGTTTCGCGATGGGCCAATCGCCTCATGGCCTGGTCCTGGCCGACCAGCGGGCCATGCGGCCGCTGCCGTCAGCGCCTCCGCCCACCGGCTGGCATAAGTCAGCGCAACTAGGACCTCATCCGTTCATCAGCTTCGACTCCAACAAATACTCTGTGCATCCCGGCGCTGTCGGGCACCGAGTAGACGTCACGGTAGACCTGCAGCACCTGACCGTACGGTGTGACGGCTGGATCGCCGCGCATCATGAACGTAGCTGGGGAACTGGCCAGACGATCAGCAATCCGGCCCACGTCACCTTAGCGCCCGATCGGGTACCCGCAGGCGCTCAGCGTCTCCGTCCTCGCACTTCAGCATCATCGAGTCGCCCGTATCACGATATAAGAGGCGAGCTTTCGCAACGTGAGGTGCCGGACGAGCCATTCATATAGTGCATGCAGGATAAAAAGAGGATAGATGGCCTCGAAATAGCCTGGCTGCGCCCAGGTAATCCACGATTCCACGGTCGAGAACCCGGCGGCACGAAACTCGCCCTCCAGCGCCTGCGGATAACAGTGATCGTAATGCACGGGAAATTCGACTTGACCACGAGTCCAGGGCATAACGAGGTGGACAAGTTTGACCAGCGGTCCGAAGGGCAGCACTCGAGCCGCTGTCCCGAAGAGGGAGAAACGACATGGCACGAGATGCAGGGCGACGCCACCCGGTTTGAGGACCCGGCCCATATGCCGAATCGCGGCCGGAACGTCCGTCACGTGCTCAAGAAGTGCGCGGGAAAGGATAACGTCGGCTGAGGCGTCCGGCATAGGCAAACCCGCCGCTACATCCGCAACTCGCGTTTCGGATACATCGCTGTTCAAAGCGAGCTCCGCTGCTGAGATGTCGACGGCGATCAGCTTTATACGTCCGCGGGGCTGGACCGAGCCTGCATACACGCAACGGCGGCCGCCACCGAGGTCGAGCACGGTTGCACCATCGGGAAGGGCCCGAATTACCGCGTCAGCTTCTTGCTCGAACTGATGCCACAACGTCTTATCAGTCCGCAGGTGAAAGCGCCGCTCGGTTGTCCGGGACCACCGGACGTTCGTGTCGATTACTGACCGCAGCGCCATGATCCCCCACATCGCGTACACTGAGCGACCTTACGCCGGAAGCATACCGTATTTACGTTTTCCTGTCCGCCGGGAGCCGATGACCGATGCGCTGGCGGATGCGTTGGCCGCGAAGAGCCGGGCTGCCAGTGCGTAGGACGAGCACGTGGTGCCAGAGCAGGCCTGCCGCAAAGGCCCCGGCAGTCACCCGTCGCCCCGGTCTCCTACTGCCGGCCATCTGCGCATATCGCACCGCTGCACGACGAGTCCGCAGGTAGCGCGAGGTGCTCGCTGCTGTCACGACTCGGCGGCTTACGGTGGCAGCGAAGATTAGCCCTTGTTACGTCCGGCTCGTGTCACAGGCAATTTCGATACGTCATAATGCGGCACATTGCCATTTTGGCTACTCAGGTCCCAATGCCGCTTCGGTTTCGCGGTCAGGCGATGACGTGATTTCGAGAAGCGCCACAGTGCACTCAGCCCGACAAGCCTTCCGGCGAAGTAGGCGGTAAGCATCGCGCTGTCGGTTGCGACAACAGGCACCGCCTTGTGCCAGCGGGAACGGGGAATCTCGAACCGGCTCCGCACATGTTCGACGCTCGCCACCATGATCAGGCCAACGGGAAGGGCCACGCCAGCGAGCCGCCGTCCCCGTTTTGCCGCATAGATGCCTAGTGCTGCCGCTCCCACGAACGCTCCGGCCGCCAGGTCCGGCTGCCGTACTTCGCGGTAGATGATCAGTTGACGCGTCGCGCCGCAGCCACTCCTGAACAACCAGCTCAATGCTTGACCCAGCGTCTTGCTCTCTTCGTGCCTGACGAGCAGGCCGGGAACAGTGGCAAGTGATAGGCCATTCGCTTCGACGGCGTGCGTCAGGGCGATATCCTCACCCTCCCGCAAGGCTGGATCGAACTTAACAACGTCGAAGACATCGCGGCGATAGAGCGCGTTACTTCCGGTCACAGGCTTTGTGTGACTCACCAAGCGGGGAGCAAGCCGGAACCGCTTGTGGAGGTAGGCGACATCTCCGTCAGGCACCGCGGTCCCGCCCACTACGTCGTGGTTGTGCAGAGCCACGCGGGCAACGGCCAGCCAGTCGGGGGGAAGAATGATATCCGCGTCAATGGTGGCGATAAGCTCACCCGCGGCCTCGGCTATTCCCCTGCTCCGCGCATAGCCCCGTCCGCGGTTCCGGCCAAGCTTAATGAGCCGTACCGATGGATTCTTAGCGGCAATCCGCGCAACGACCTGCGCAGTCCTATCGCGTGAACCGTCGTCCACCACGATCACCTCGTGGCTGCCTAGCCCCTCGAGAGCGCTGATAGAGGCGAGAGTACGCGCTATGTTATCAGCTTCATTGTACGCAATCACGACAAAGCTGATGGAACAGTCCCGATTAATAGCAACGACTCCCTTCCACCCGTAGACCTTAGCCTAGGCCATGCACCCAATGCCACGGGCTTTAGAGGGAAAGTGATGCGGGGTCTCACTGTCTCTTGATCACGTTGGGTGATCTTGGGTGGTCAGAGGCGGGTTGTGCCGGTTT
>OBLT010001142.1_pt1 | contig 16997 bp, 14 predicted proteins | sample 1518721 | NCBI WGS metagenome assembly OBLT01 (sample SAMEA3539307, study PRJEB22396) | soil metagenome | biome: tundra; feature: field; material: soil | place: USA | collected 2010-05 | depth 0.15 m | reverse complement strand
AGCGCAAAGCGTCGACACGAGTGTCGACGCGGCAGACACGAGTGTCTGCGCCACGAATGAGCTATCACACGCGCCGGGCGAAGCGGTGGTCGGGCAACATTTTGTACACGATGGCAATCGCCAAGGGGTGCATCAGCCCGGCCATCACGAATATCGGCGCGTACGAGAAGTGTTGGACCACCCACCCGGTGCCGAAATTCGCGAGGATACCCCCGACCGCACCGCCCATTCCGGAGAAACCGGTGGCCGTCCCCATTTCCCCGCCGCGGAACAGGTCGGTCGGAATGGCCTGCAGGTTGGCCGTCCAGAAGGCGTGTCCCAGGGTGACGAAGCAAATGGCCAGGATCGCCAGCCCCGCCGTCGGAACGGCCGGGGCGAGGATTGCCGCGGGCATCACAGCGGCGCCCAGCAGCATGACGAACTTTCGCGCCTTCGGCAGACTCCACCCGGCGCGCATCAGCCTGCCGGAGAGCCAGCCTCCCGCGACGTATCCGATGCCGCCTGCGATGAAGGGAACCGAGGCGTATTGTCCCACCATGGCGAGATCGAAGTGACGCTCTTTGCGAAGGTACTCGGGAAGCCAGAAGATCACGAAATAGATTACCGGGTCGGTGAAGAACCGCGCCAGGATCAAGGTGTAGCACTCGCGCATGCGGATGACCTTGGTCCAACTGACACGCGGGCCGGATACAGCTACGGCTTCGGCGGGCCCCTCCACCTCATCCTTCATGGCTTCGTATTCGGCCGGTCTGAGCCACCGGTTCAGGTGCGGCGGCTGGTAGAGCACCAGCCAGGCGACAAGCCATAGGAACCCGATACTGCCGGTGAAATAGAATGCCGAGCGCCACCCGTAGTGCAGGGTCAGATAAGTGACCGCCGGCGGTGCGATAGCCGAGCCCAAGGACGAACCCGCATTGAAGATCCCCACGCCGAGCGCGCGTTGCCGCGCGGGGAACCACTCGGCCACGGCCTTGGCCGCCGCGGGCCAGTTGCCCGGTTCGGCCAGGCCAAGCAGGAAGCGGCATGCCGCGAGCGACCACTTACCGGTGGCAAAGCCATGCAGCATGGCCGCCGCCGACCAGACGAAGATGAACACCGAGAAGCCGCGGCGCGTTCCCAGCCGGTCGACCACATAACCCGAACCGGCATACATGATGGCATACGCGATCAGGAAGATGGAGACCACAAGCGAGTAGTCCTGCTCGGTCATGGTGAACTCTTTGCGCAGATCGGTCGACACTACCGAAAGCGTCAGGCGATCGCAGTAGTTGACCGTGGTCGCCAGAAACAGCATCGCCGCGATCACCCAGCGCATTCCGGGAATCTTCATTTGCCACCTCGCATGGGCCATCGGGAAATCAAGAGTATAGCGCCGCGCGAGGTTACCGGGCAGCGACCGGGGTGAGCACCGGTTTCGCGTTGGTAATCTTCACCACCGCGGGGTTCGGCCACTGGCTGTTGTCCTGCAAGCGCTGGGTGCGCATGGCCCGAATATGGAGACCGTCGGACTCCTGGTGGAACGTGGTCTTGGGGTCCACCTTCTCCTGGTACTCCAGGGTGCGGTCGTTCTGGCCGAGCACGCTTACCTCGGTCCGGGCGGTGGCCCGCACGGAGTGCAGCACCATCTCTTTCCACTCTCCGCGCCTCCAGCGGTCCTTCACCACGGCGTACACGGTGTCCTCATCCTTCTTCTTGGTGAACCAGGTATTTTGCTCGTTGCTGACGACCCAAGGACGCACTCCGTAGATGGCTTCTCCGTTGACGAACATCCACAGCGCCATCTCGCGGAGACGCTCCTCCTGCTCGATGGGCAGCTCGCCATCGGGTTTCGGCCCCACGTTCAACAGCAGATTGCCGCCCTTGGCGCGCGTTTCCACCAGCAGCGAAATCAGCTCGCCGCCGGATTTGTAGCGTTCGTTCTGGGGTTGGTATTGCCACGCGGTGCCCATCGTGATGCACGCTTCCCACGGACCCTCCAGCGGAACTCCCGGCACGGTCTGCTCGGGTGTAGTGATGGCGCCGCGGGTGACCACGATGTTCGGCTGCACGTCCCACGACGTCTCGCGCAGACCTTCCGGAGGCCCGTCCAGAAAGATGACGGAAATGGGTCCGTACTTCGTCAGCAACTCGCGGATCTGCGCCTTGTCAAGCGCCATCAATCCCGGATTGTTGGCAGGCATTGTTTCGGGGCGCCTGCGATCTACCAGGACGCCATTGGAATGGAGCCAGTGAAAGTCGTCGGGAGAAAAATAGATGCCGGGGGCGATGTCCTGTTCGCGAAACGCCGCCAGCACGTCCGCGAAAATGTCCCGCCGGAACGGCGTATGATTGACGCCGAACTGCGTCGTCGAGGTGTCCCACATGGCGAATCCGGAGTGATGCTTGGTGGTGAAGACGACGTACTTCACCCCGGCCAGTTTCGCCAGTACCGCCCAGTCCTGGGGGTGGAATTTGCGGGGATTGAAGGTCTTGGGCAGTTCGGTAAAGAAGCGCGTAGTGAAGTCGCTGGAAGCTCCCACCAGCGAATGGCTGATCACCACTCCGAGCTGGCTGTCGAGGCTCCAGTGGATGAATAATCCGAAGCCCTGGTCGCGAAACCATTCCAGGCGCTCGGGCTTGTTGCGGGAAGTGGTATCCCCCGCCGTCTGGCCGGCGAGCGTTGCCGCAAGAAGTACGGAACCGATCCACAGATGTTTCGGTGTGATCATTCCCCTACTCTACAAGGGGCCGTGGGTCGAGGGCCAGGCGCCCTGTGGGATCCCAATACTCTCTCTTGGTGTTCTTGGCGGTACTCGGCGTGAAGTCTTTACTGCGGCGAATCTCGTACGACCGTTTCATAGATTCAAAGCCTTCTCGCCAAGATCGCTAAGTACCGCCAAGAACGTCAAGAACACCATCCAGGCGCGCGCGTGGTATGGAGGCAGGTTCCATGACCCGCATCATCTTCCTTACTGAACGGAGAGAGTTGGGAGTAGGAAGAATCTATCGGTCCGATGTGTTTCTTTTGTTTCTGGGCGGCGGAGAATCTCATGCCGCCCCTGATTGATTCATCGTCCGCGATGAGTCCGCCAGGGCGCTGTCAGAAGTTGCACCCCAGGCAGGCTTTCAGAGCGGCGAACGCCTGGTTCCACTTGTCCAATGCTTCGTTTGCCGCGCGCTGAGCCGCGGCGCTGCCGGAATTGCTTTTGAACGCGGTGAGCCGGCGGTTGACCTCGGCTTTGGCCGCGTCATATGCCTCCGCGAGTTTCTCGCATTTCCCGCCGGGCTTGAGTTTCTCGGGGTTCTTGGCGCGGCACTCCTCCAGCGTCGCGTCCTTCGCCCGGATCTCCTGGCGCGTCTTGTCCTCCTGCTTGATGGCCTGCATCTGCGTGTCGGCCTTCATCTTCTCCATCTCGCGCACAAGCACCGGCGTCGACTTGTCGGGGTGGGCCTTCAACTGATCGATCAGCAGAGCCATGACCAATAACGAGAGCAGAAGCGCCGCCAGCGCGGCGCCAGCGGCAGGATTGCCCTCGGAGTCGAACTGCAGGTTGTTGACCGCCGACTGCAGGAAGGGCGGAACCGGCAGCTTCATTGGCTTGAAGGGGGATACCAAGCCAAAGAAAGGAGAATTCAGATTGGCCCCATTCACGGCAGTTGCCCGTCCCATTACCAGCGCGCTCTGCTGGTACTTCGGTTTGGCCGGACCCAGCACGTCGTCCCACTTCGCGGCGGGACCCAGGAAGATGTTGTACAGGAAGGCCAGGAACGCCTGGACGGTCGCCACCGTGTAGCTCGTTTCTCTCTGCAACATTTCGGCATCGAGCGACGCCACGGTCGTCTTGCCCACGATGCTATCGGGCTGTTGCTGGTACGCGCGGTTGATGATGTTCCGCACGCGCTTGTAGGCGAGCACCGCCGCCGCCGTGGCCGGACCGAACCTGCCGTCGGCGTCGATCGACGCCCCATCGAGCTGGATCAGCGCAAGCTGGATCTTCACGACGTGATTGCCCTGAGCGCCCGTGCAGATGTGAGCCGAGTCGAGTACGGCCGCGTCCTCCAATTGTTTGTCTCCAGATAGTAAGCCGGATCGTAGCGCCAAGATTCATCCCCTCGAGGCAGGCAGGATGCCTGTGTGTTGAACCATACTAGCACTGTTCCTCCCAACGGTGAAACATGCTGGGAGCCAACTGGGCTTCCTCACAGATCTTCGAGACCGGAACCTTTTCGATCAGGTGGCGGCGTAAGAGCCTCGTCTTTTCGTCCGCGCTCCAGTGTCGGCGTTCTTTCTCAACTGTCTCGCTCCACATATTACTCTTCGGCGGACTTCGCTTCTCTTGAATCGTTCCCTCATCTTTCAGCCTGAACCGGCACAGAACATGTTCTCCGATCCGCTCAGCAGTGACCCGGGATTCTATTCCTCCAATCGGCTCTATGGGCAGGGCTCGACCGGCGGAAACCTGCACGACACTTTCCGCGTGGACCGCTACAACAACCTGTACGGTTGCCACACTACGATCGATCTGGGGAACAATCACCAAGTGCACATGCCGTGGGATCCCGAGTTCTAAAGGTCGATTCGACGCCGGGAGCACAAAACGTTGCTATCCGTTTTGTGCTCCCTGTTTTTTAGGGGCCTATGGTGAAAGATAAAATCTGTTATCTTGCACCGAGGTGGTACATTCGAAGCGCATGGCTTACAAATTTGGCGGCAAACATCTTGGCAATTTGCCGATGCCCCCAGTGTGGCAACTTTGCCGGAAGGCATCTGGGGAATTGCCAGTGCCATAAATGCGGACACTACGGTGGAAACCATGCTGGAAACTGCCGGTGTGAAGACTGCGGCGCGTATGGTTAGCCCTCTCTGCCCATCCCTACCGCCGAAGGTCTCCCGGCGCTCCTCATGGGCGCGGAGACCGCGGTCATCCCGTGTCCGCGTCGAGAAATCTATGCCTCCGTAGCTGGCATCTTCGATAGCTTCGCGAATCGCGGAGACCGACCGGGCGGGAGGTGTCGAGGTCCCAACCAAAGCGTGAACCGGGCGATCGTCCACCTTTTGCGGCCTGCTGAATAGCCACACCCTCAAAGAATGTGAAGCTGTCGACACGCTGTTCGCCACCGGATGCGTTAGGCTTTTATAATAACGGCCCTGGCATTCAAAATCCCAAGGTCAACGTGGACACACAGGTGCCATCTAATTTGGAAGTCTTTATCTCGTATTCCCATTGTGATGTGGATTGGCTGAAGTCCCTAAAAGTCGTTTTGAAGCCCCTTGAGCGCGAAAGCCAGTTGATCTCGTGGTGTGATCGGCAAATTGAGGCTGGAGAGGATATAGATAAGAAGGCTCTTGACCATCTCGATACAGCCAAAATCATACTGCTGCTCGTTAGCCCTGATTTCCTGGCATCCGATTACTGTTATTCAATTGAGATGAAAGGTGCGATGGAAAAGCATGCTAAAGGCGCTGCCAGGGTAATTCCCGTCATCCTGCGACATTGTGATTGGAAAGGAACGGATGTCGGACGATTAAAAGCCGTGCCAAAAGACGGAAAACCGGTATCCACTTGGGCTGATCGCGATGAGGCCTTTATGGACATCATAAACGAGCTTCGCCGCTCACTAAGTAGCATCTCGACAGCCACCGAACTTGAAATGACCTCCCATTCGGCGCGGACCTTGGCAATGGTGGAATCGCGAGGGGTCCTAGGCCACAAAGCATTGCCAGAAGGACAGGATCCCCTTCGATTTTCTGCCGTCTCTGACCCGGTACGCATCCGTAACGAAGGCATGACCGAACTCGTTGGTGACATATTCATCCAGTGCACATACGATGGCACTACTATACCACAACAACCTTTAGGCTTCGGGCTCAAAATCTCATTTGGAACGAACGTCACATCGCGATCTTATAGTAGTAGAAGTGGCTCTCGCCCCGTGATCGGAGGGGACCCAGTATTGTTTGAGGTTGGCCGCCCATCTGCCCCAGCATTCATCACGTGCAGCAAAGTCGAGGCGTTTGTGGGTCACGAATCGAGCGTTAAAACCACCGCGAGCGTGATCATAGACGGTGTTGTCGTTCAAGAGTTGAGTCTTCAGGACGGCCTTGCCATGGCCGTATGGGAGGTCGACGGTATGCCTGATCGTGGATGGCTCGCTGGCGAAGCTTATTCGGAGTTCGCTATTTTCTGTGGATGTGATGGCCCGCTTTTGCCTGGGACTGGGAAGGTAGGGGGTTCCCTCGCACCAAGCCCAAGCCCGTCTCACTTTACGGCCTCAGCTGGCACGACCTCCAATGACGTTTTGCCATTGCCCCGCTTTATGGATACCTCGACGGCCCACCCACTATTACGTGTGCTTTAAAGAACTCTCGGAGTTTTGATGTCGAGGTGTTGCAGGCCACCGGGAGTGCGCGGATCGGCGTGGCCGGCCAGGCGCTGCACGTCCTCCAAAGCGCAGCCTGGAAGAGATCCTACCGGATGCCGCTCAGGACTTTGACGCCTTCTATCAACAGCGCTCGGTGGCCACTCCCGCCGGCTCCATCCTGGTGGCGGCTGTCGATGGTAAGGGCATTCCCATGGTCAAGCCTTGCGCCACCTTACCCAGACCGCGGCTGACCAAAGGGCAGAAAAGCCAACAAGAAACGAATGGCCACGGTCGCTACTGTCTTCACCCGAACGCCTTGGGTGCGGACCCCACAACAGGTCATCGAATCCCTTTTCCCTACCTCTCGCCCGGCATCGGGTGACGCACCTCCTCCTCCGCGACCGGAGAACAAACGGGTATGGGCGAGTTTGCTCAAGGGAAAGACTGCCGTGATTGAGGAGGTTGCTGAAGAAATGGACCGACGCGACCCCTCGCGATCGCTGACGCGCCTCGCCTTGACGGACGGGGAGCGTGCTCTCCAGATTCGAGTGGAGCAAAAGCTCAACGTCACCTTGATCCTCGATCTGATGCATGTGCTGGAGAAACTCTGGAAGGCCGCCTATGTCTTCCACGCAGAGGGACGCCTCGAAGCCGACCTTTGGGTTCTGGACCGAACCCTCCAGATCTTCTTTCGACCGTGTAGTGGGAACAGGCATCACCGGAGTCTTTTGAAGTAGTGAGCAGTTCGGCCCGATGCAAACATACCCGTCAGTTAGTTCGTTGTGCGTTGTTTGTCGTTGCGGCGGCTTCGGGAGTCGTGATCGCACTTCGAGCGTTGTTAGGACCGCTCACGTTTCCACTGAAAGTGACGAAGCCGGTCAATCCAGAAGACTGGTTTTCGCTGGCGCTGGTGCTCATGATGCTGGTGACCGCTGATGCCGTTGAAAATGCCGTCACAGGGACCAGAACGGAGAATTAGCCGAAAAGACGTTGCCGCCGTCTCCGGGCTTCTCGTTCTGACCATGATTGCGTTTTGGCGTACCATTGATTTGTATTTTCTCTCCGACGATTTTGTCCTTTTGAGGCACGCCAAAGCGCTTCACGGTACATTCCGGCCACTGTTCACGACCGGTGGTGGAGACGGATTTTTCAGGCCAATCGGGTATGTGTCGCTGGCGTTCACCTGGGCATTCGCCGGTACCAGCCCTGCACTCTGGCGCGTACCAGCCCTGGCGCTCCACATCACAAACACCGTACTCGTATACATGTTGGTGTTGATGTTGCGCCGATCGCGGCTGGGCGCAATCTTCGCCGCTGTCCTGTTTGCCATTCATGGAACCCGCCCAGAAGTAGTGGTATGGATTGCGGGTCGATTCGATTTGCTGTCCACCTTCTTCGTGTTGTGTGGCTTTCTCTCCTTCATCCGGTCTCAATACGAACTCGCACCAATCGGTTACGTATACGCTTTCGGTTCGCTGGTGTGCATGGTCCTAGCGATTCTCACCAAGGAAAACGCATATGCCTTTCCAGTCTTGTTGGCCCTGGTGGTGATCTCCGAACCGATCCTCCAGTGGCGGAAGATCATTGGCCTGATCCCGTTCTTCATCGTGGCGGTGGCGCTGTTCACTTATCGTTGGTTGCTCGTCTGCGGGGTTGGCGGGTACAGGGATGTGGTCACCGGGAAACCTCTCGCCTTGAGCATCGGAGTCGTCTCGGCACTCAAGGCTTTACTGCTGCGGACCTGGGCGATCCTGTTTTTCCCTGTCAACTGGAGCCGGGAGCCGAACAAGGTGCTGGCGGTGATGATGACCGGCTACGTTCTGGCGCTGATGTGGTTTGTCATGGCAAAAGTGAACCGAAACGAGATCATGTTTCCATTGGCATTCGTGATCCTGACGGCATTGCCAGCGCTCCCTCTGCTGCTGATCGGGGCAGATCTCAGCAAGTCCAGGTTGCTATACCTGCCGTCCGTGGGGTTCTGCGTCTTGCTGGCGACGGTCATTGACGGCCTACGAGGTAAAGTTCGCTGGTTCATTGCTGGTGTGGTGCTGGCCTTCCATGTGGCCGCTCTGGAACACAACCTGGACGCCTGGAAGTACTCAGCAGCCAAAGCGTACTCCGCTTCCGCCGTTGCTGCGACGTGCGGCCCAGGAATACAGAGGATGGTAGTTTATGGTCTGCCGGGTACACTTCGAGGCGTGCCGTTCTTTGCCAATGGATTCAGGGAAGGTGTCGAGTTGCAATGGAACGATAAAGCTGTGCCGGTTGTGACGGATGCTGGCTCGTGCGCTCTGATTTGGGATGGCACGAGCGACGAACTCCGGGTGGTGCATTGACGGGTTCCCCTCGCCCCGTTCTTGGCGGGCTGGGCGTGAAATCTCTACTACGTCGAATCTCGCACGACCGTTTCATAGATTCAAAGCCTTCTCGCCAAGATCGCTAAGTACCGCCAAGAACGCCAAGAACGCCATGAAAACCATCCATGCGCGCGCGTGGTATCGTGGCAGGGTCCATGACCCGCATCCTCTTTCTTACCGAACGGCATGCGCCGGATGCCGGCGGCGTGTCGGCCAGCGCCACACGCATCGCGCGATCCCTGGCAGCCCTGGGAGCCGAGGTGGATGTGGTGTCGTGGACTCGCTCGATTGAGGCCGGACAAGTAGTGCGGGAACCGGGAAGCCCCACGGTTTACCGGATCGGGCGCTTCCGCGAGTGGGATACCACCATGCCGCACACCCTGAACCTGCTCGACTGGCTGCTCTCGATGGCGCCCTACCAGTTGGTGTGGGGCCACTACCTCTCGCTCGCGGGCTTCCTGGCGGTGTGGTTCGGACGCTTGAACGCCGTGCCCTCGGTGGTGAGCATCCGCGGAAACGACCTGGACCGGGACGTGTTTCCGCCGGGCGATTTCGCGCGCCTCCAGTGGACTCTGGCTCAGGCCACGGGCATCACGGCGGTGACCCTCGACCTGGCCCGCAAGGCGCGGGCTCTCAGCGGCCGCGACGACGTCGTGCATCTCCGGAATGTGGTCGATACCGGCCAGTTCTTTCCATCGGCGGAGGCTGGCGAGGCGGTGCGGGCGAGGCTGGGAATCGGTGCGGACGAGGCGGTGCTCGGTTTCTGCGGCGAACTGCGCGAGAAGAAAGGGCTGGCCCACCTGATGGATGCGCTGGTCGCGGTCCGGCGGGTGCGGCCGGCGCGCTTGCTGCTGATCGGTGAGGTGCGCCCCTCGGAGAGGCCGCGCCTGCTCCAATGGATCGGGCCGGGAGGAATCGAGGAACCGGGCATTCTGATCACCGGCCAACTGTCCACGCCGGAAGCCGTGAATGCGCACTTGCAGGTATGCGATGTGTACCTGCAACCGTCGTTGTGGGACGGAATGCCGAATGCCCTGCTGGAAGCCATGGCGGCAGGGTGCGGCTGTATCTCAAGCGACGCCGGCGGGATTCCCGAGATCATCACGCCCGGCGTGGACGGAATCATCTTGCCGCGCTGGCAATTGCACCGGCTGGGGGAGGCTGCGCTGGAGTGGTTGCAGGCAGACCCGCAGCACCGGGACCGGGTTCGGCGGGCCGCTCGGGCGCGGATGGTGGCGGAGTTTTCGCCGGAGGTCGAGCGACGGGCACTTCAGGCGCTGCTGGCGAGGCTCATCCCGAGTTCCCCGTAGACCGCGGCCAGCGCCGCTCCGGAACGTTCCCAGGTGTAGTGGGCGACGATGTGTTCGCGCGCCGCCGCGGCAAGCCGGCGCCCAAGATCGGGATCCGCGTGGAGATCGAGCACGGCCTGCGCGATCTGGTCGACCGAGCCCGGTTTCACCAGCAGAAAGTGCCGGCCGTGCTGGCCCAGTTCGCGCACCACCGGCAGATCGCTCGCGATCACGGGGATACCGGCCGCCATGCCTTCCAGAATCTTCAAGGGGCAACAGCCCTGCACCGTGTTGCGGTCGTTGATCGCGAGCGGCGCCAGCACGGCGAAGGACCGGTGGAGCGCCTGAACCAGCTCCGGCTGTCCGGCCGGCGGAGCGATTTCCACGCGTTCGGCAATCCCGAGTTTGGCGGCCAACGCGGCAATCGGGTCGCGCTGCCGGCTGCCGCCAGCGCCGAGGACGGTGAGCCTGGCGGGAGTCTGTGCACAGATCTGCGCCACAGCGCGGACCGCGAGATCGACGCCCTGCCAGTGGGCGAGCGTGCCGAAATAGAGCAGGGAGATCTCCGGCAGCGCCGATGGCACGCCAGGTGGGTCGGAAGCCGGGAAAGGATCAGCATGCGCAGGCGGCACCGCCTGCGCCACCGAAGCACGTCCTCCGCCTTCAGTGGTGGGGCGGGCGGTTCCGCCTGCCTCGCCTGCTTGCAGGCGATTCTTCTCGCCCTGTCCCGCGCGCGGACAAAACAGATCGGTATCCACGCCATTGGGGATGACGCGGATTTTGGAAGGGTCCACCCCGCGCATCGAGACCAGAAAACGTTCCGTGACGGCGCTCGGCGTGACGATCCGGTCGGCGGCGTCGAGGCAGGACTGCTCCTGGGCCGTCAGCTTTCGCATGAGCTCGCGATCGTCAGCCACGCGCGGGTACCGATGCTTCAATTCGATGGAGGGAAGCCCATTGACTTCGAAGATCAATCGCGGGCGGGGCCGCAAGCGGAGCAGCGGGATACCCTCAAAGATGGATCGGAACTGGATCAGGTCGAACTGGCGGATGGAGAGCCACCGCTGCAGGCAGGCGCGGAAGCAGAGCACGCGATCGATCAGGCTAACGCCCAGGCCAGGCAACTCGGTGTGGAACACTCCGGGCCAGCGTTCGGTGCGGGGCCCGGCGGCCTCGGCACTGGAGACGGTAACCAGCTCCACGGATCCGAAGGCGCGGGCCAAGGCGCGCGTGAACGCCGCGATGTGGGTGGCGGCGCCCTTCGGCGCGGGAACCGTGTCGAACGAGATGTAGGCCAGGTGAGGTGCGGGTTCGTTCGGGAGCACGCTCTGATAAGATAGCGGAGTTCATGCCTGTGGATGTGAATCGGTTGCGCGCGGAAGGGCTGTATGAGTCCCGGGAGCCGGTTGGGGGCCTGGCGGCGGACCTCGACCTGGTCCAGAGCCTGGCGGCCGGATGGCACCAGGCCCGGAAGCGGTTGGGTCTCGGCGCTACGGTCGCGTGGGTGGTTGGGGTCATCAGCTTTGCGGTTACGCTCTGGCAAGCTGGAATCTTGCTGTTCGCGTTGGGTAGCTGGTGTCTGTACCGGATGAAGGGCTACCCGAAAGCCGTCGCGAACCACGTGGAACGGTGCGCGTTCGGAAAATCCATGGCCGGCATGCTGTGGGCCGACGCGGATCCCAAGGCGCCGGTCGCAATCCGGCTGGCGTTCGACCCGAAGCAGGAGACGCTGTCCGAAGGCGCGCTGCCGAACCGCAAAAATGGCAAGCAGAGAACCTACAAAGTATCCTGGTTCTCGGTGGAGGCGAGCCTGCACGACGGCACCACGTTCAGCGAGACGGTCGACGACCTGGTCCGCCATCGCTCTTTCATTAACCCGCGGGGAAAGTCCAAGACCAAGACGCGGACGCACAGTCTGATTGCCATGCGGTTCGACTATTCGCCGGAGGTTTACGGCGACCTGACGCGGTTCCGGGAAAAGATGGAGAAGGAGATTCAGTTGCCGGCGGGGGTCACGGTGCGAGGACTGGAGGTCACCGGACGCGCGATCAAGGTCAAAGCCCTATTGACTCAGACCGGAGGCCCGGCTTACCTGGCGCAGGCTAGCACGATGCTGGCTTTGGGGGTCTACCGAATGCTCAACCTCTCCCGCGAGATCGAGGCGCGAAAACGCGCGCAGGCGAAGAAAGGCGGCGGCCAGTGACCCCACCCCTTCCTCCGGATTGGAAATGCCCACGCCGCGTGGGGTTCCTGTTTCCGCACGCGTGTCACCGCGCCACGCCGGTGGACTGCCCCGACTGCCAGAACGGCCAGATTGAAGATCCTTATGCCGCGCGGAGGGACCGCTACAGTTACAGCCGGTACGATTATTACGCCGACGACTACTTGTTCTGGTTCGACCCCTTCTACGGTGGCGGCTCGCAGCCGGTGGACTTCGGCAGCGGGAGTACGCCAGGCGTGGCCTCGACGGATTTCACGGAAGCGGACGGAGCGGACCTGGTGAATCCGGGCGACGAATTCGAACACGACATGACGGAGAGCTGAGCCCGCGTGTGGCTGATCTACGCGCTGGGCGGGGGCTGGGGACACCTGACGCGCGCCATCGCGTTGGCGCGCATCGCGCAGCGGGACCGCCCCGTGCGAATCCTGACCAATTCTCCATACGCGGGTATCGCCGACTCGCTGCCCGGGTTCGACATGGTGGCGCTCGACGCGCGGGCGCCAGCGGAGCAAACACGCGCGGCGGTCACCCGCGAGATCGCGGAGTCGCGGCCCTCGTGCCTGATCGTGGATACGTTTCCGCGAGGGATCGGAGGAGAGTTGGCCGGCGTGCTGGGGAAACTGCCCGCGCGGAAAGTCCTGGTCCATCGGGACCTGAATCCACGGTACGTGGCGGCGGCCCGGCTGCGGGAGTTTGTCGCGGCGCATTACGAAATGGTGCTGGTGCCGGGCGCTGGCGAGGACTATGGAGTGCCGGCGGTCTTGCCGCCGGTCCGGTTGCCGGCGGCAAGACCGTCGGCGCTCCACGTGACCGATCCCTGGCTGGTGCGTTGTGCCGGCGAGATACCGGATCGCGGCCGGGTGAAGGAACTGCTGCGGATGGAGCCGAATGAAGAACGCTGCATACTGGTGTGCGCTTCGGGAAAGGAGGAGGAATTGGACTGGTATGGCGCTGTGGTATCCGAGCTGATCGAGCGCTCGGCGGTGGCGGTGCGATGCGTCGCGGCTGAGCGTCCTCCGCGATGTCCCGAAGCGTGCTGGGTGCGATACTGGCCGGCGATGGATCTGTTCGGCTGCGCGGCTGCGGTGGTCGGCGGGGCCGGCTATAACACGGTCGAGGAATGCGTGGCGTGGAAAGTTCCCTTGCTCGCAAGGCCGTGGCCGCGGGCCTACGACCGGCAGGAACTGCGCGCCCAACGTGCGTCTGTGCGCGGTCGGGTGACCGTGGTCAAGGAGGTGGAGGAGGCAGCGCGAGCGGCGATAGCGCAAGTCGGCGAGGGGCCGGCAGGGCTGCCGGAGTTCGTTAACGGTGCAGAGGAGGCGGTGGAGCGGATTGGGGGTCTGACCCTGAGAAGCTGAACAAATCCAGGAACGCGGGCGGTTCCGCCGTATCCCGCGAACGCTCGAGTGCACTCCCGAAAAGCGTCGAGACGAGTCTTCTCGACGCTGCAGACACGAGTGTCTGCGCCACTCTACTGGGCCGGGGGGGTGGCACGCACCGTCGGGTATTTGATGCCGAGCTGCTCCAGGTACGTGTCGTACTTCGTCGAGTCGTAGTAGAAATCCTTCATGCGCGGGCGGTATTGCTCCATGATCTTCCGATTCAGCCAGATCGCGGGCTTGTCGTCGGGACGCAGGAAGCTCTTGTACTTCACGTCCTTGGTCTGCACGTTGTTGAAGTAGTCCCATGCATTCTTCACCAGCTCGGGATGCAGCAGGATGTCGAGCATCGTCATGGCCTGCACCTTGGCGCCGGCGATCACGCCTTTGTGCGCGATGGGGGTGGCCATGGCGATGCCGTTGGCCCAGTTGTGGCCAGGGCCGCCGGGAATGTTGGAGGGGTAGCGCAACGTGATCGTCGGCACGTTCCAGGAGACGTCGCCGATATCGTCGGAGCCGCCGCCGGTGGGTTGATTGCCGAAGCCTTCGCCATCACCCGCGGCGGGGTCCACCGGCGGGCGGGGCGGGCGCATCTCAGTGAGCTTCATGGCGAGACCGCGAACCGGGGCTTTCAACTCGGCCTGCAAGGCCCGGGCGAGCTTCTGGTCGTCCTCCGACCACGCGGGCAGCCCCACCTTCTTAATGTTCTCGTTCATGGCTTCGGCGATGGCCTTGTTGAAGTGGCCGGGCCACGCGCTACCCAGCAGGCGCGACGTGTAGGTGGTATCGGTCATCAGCGTGGCAGCCTTGGCCATGTTGTCGCCGATGCGCCACATGTCCATGATGTGGTCGTAATCGGCCTCGCGGAAGTAATACCAGACGGCGGCAGTGGGCGGGACGACGTTGGGCTGGTCGCCGCCGTCGGTGATGACGTAGTGGGAGCGCTGCGCCAGGCGCAAGTGCTCGCGGCGGAAGTTCCAGCCGACGTCCATCAGCTCGACGGCATCGAGGGCGCTCTTGCCGCGCCAGGGAGCGCCGGCGGCGTGGGCACTCTCGCCCTTGAACATGTATTCGATCGAGACCAGGCCGTTCTGGTTGAGCGACGGCCCCCAGGAGACGGCCAGGTTGTTCGCGACATGGGTGAAGAGGCAGACATCTACATTCTTGAAAAGGCCGGCGCGGACGAAGTATGCCTTGGTGCCCACCAGTTCCTCGGCCACGCCGGGCCAGAGCTGGATGGTGCCCTGGAGGTGCTCGCGCTCCATGATCTTCTTCACCGCCAGGGCGGCCAGGATGTTCAGCGGCACGCCGGAATTGTGGCCTTCACCGTGGCCGGGAGCGCCTTCGATCATGGGATCGTGCCAAGCCACGCCGGGCTTCTGCGAGGCTTGCGGAATATCGTCGATGTCGGAGCCCAGCGAGATGACCGGCTTGCCCGAACCCCAGGTGGCTACCCAGGCGGTGGGAACGCCGGCGACGCCGTGTTCGACCTTGAAGCCCGCCTTTTCCAGGATGTCGGAGAGGTACTTGCTGGTCTCGAACTCCTGGAAGCCGAGTTCCCCGAAGCTGAAGACGCTGTCCACCATCACCTGCGCCTGCTTCTTCATGGCGTCGATCTGGCCGGCGAGGTCGGCCTTCATGGCGGCTTCCTTGTCGGGGGCGACCTTGGGCTGGGCAAGGGCGCAGGTTGCGGCGAGCAAGGCGAGTACGATTCTTCGCATAGTTATCTCCTGTGAATGTTGCGATATGTAAGAGATCAGTGTACGCCGCCAAGGCGGGCGGTGGGGAGTGGGGTTGAAATGCTGGAGTGGTGACAAGGCGCCAGGCGTCGACACGAGTGTCGACGCGGCAGACACGAGTGTCCGCGCCACAAAGGCTTACACTGGAAACAGATGACCAGAGGAATCTTCGCGCTCGTCACGCTGTTGACGGCGGCGCGGCCTGCGTGGTGCGATGGCCCCGTCCGGGAACATCGGAACTTCGACGAGCAGTGGCGCTTCCACAAAGGCGACGTGAAGGGCGCCGAGCAGAGCGGGTTCGACGACACGGCGTGGCGCAAACTGAATCTGCCGCACGATTGGTCCATCGAAGGGCCCTACAGCCGGGACAACGCCAGCGGCACCGGCTTTCTGCCCGGAGGCATCGGCTGGTACCGGAAGAGCTTCGCATTACCCGAGTCCGTCAAGGGCCGCAAGGTCTTCGCGGAGTTCGACGGTGTCTATCGCGACAGCGACGTCTGGATCAACGGACACCACCTGGGGCACCGTCCTTATGGGTATTCGTCCTTTGAGTACGATCTGACGCCCCATCTGAACCTGGGAGCGAAAGGCAACGTGCTGACCGTTCGCGTGGACCACAGCGAAGTGGGAGATTCCCGCTTTTACACCGGGTCGGGCATCTATCGCCACGTGTGGCTGAACATCGAGCAGCCGGTGCATGTGTCTCACTGGGGGACCTTCGTACATACACCGGTGGTTGGGGACGCGGAAGCCCTGGTGTCGGTCGAGACCAGCGTGGTGAACGAATCCGGAGCGGCCGTGGTGGTCAAACTCGTGACCGTCCTGCAGGATGCAGATGGCCGCCAAGCGGGCCTTGTTTCGGCCGTCGACGCGCGAGTCTCTCCTGGCGGCAGCCACGTATTTGTACAGCAGGGCGCGGTCGCCAATCCGAAGCTCTGGTCTACGTCTGAACCGAATCTGTACACCGCAGTGACACGCGTCTTCACCGACGGGGCGCTCTCGGACGAGTATCGGACGCCGTTCGGCATCCGGAGCATCCGCTTCGACCCGAACCACGGTTTCTTCCTCAACGGCAAGCCGGAAAAGTTGCAGGGTGTGTGCCTGCACCACGACCTTGGGGCGTTGGGCGCGGCCTTCTCCGAAGCCGCCCTGGAGCGGCGCCTGAAGGTACTGAAAGACCTCGGTGTGAATGCCATCCGCTGCTCGCACAACCCCATGGCGCCGGAACTCTACAGTCTCTGCGACCGCCTGGGCCTGCTGGTGATGGACGAGGCGTTCGATGAATGGACCGCCGGCAAGAACAAGTGGATCCAGGGATGGAATGCCGGCACGCCGGGCAAGGGCGGGTATCACGAAGCTTTCGAGGAGTGGGCAACCCGCGACATCGAGGACATGGTGCTGCGCGACCGCAATCACCCTTCGGTGATTCTGTGGAGCATCGGTAATGAGATCGACTACCCCGGCGACCCCTTCGGACATCCGCGCGGGCGCAACGGCCTGAAGCCGGGCATGCTGGACGCCAACCTGCTGCCCTTGACCGCGCGCCGGCTCATCGCGGCGGTGAAAGGACTGGATGGCACTCGCCCGGTGACCGAGGCGCTGGCCGACACGCTGGCCTCCAACGCCACCGGCCTGGCCGAACTCCTGGACGTGACCGGATACAACTACCT
>OBLT010001140.1_pt1 | contig 17009 bp, 8 predicted proteins | sample 1518721 | NCBI WGS metagenome assembly OBLT01 (sample SAMEA3539307, study PRJEB22396) | soil metagenome | biome: tundra; feature: field; material: soil | place: USA | collected 2010-05 | depth 0.15 m | reverse complement strand
CTCACGATCTGCTGCTTTCCACACTGAACGCATACCTCCAAGCCGTTGGCGGCCACGCCAGGGTGATCGTCCAATTCGCCGACGGGCATGAAGTCGATCTAGACCTCTCCGCGCTCGCATGACCCGCGGAGGGTCAGTGTCGACCGCCCAGGGATATTGGCTACGCAGATGACCGGGGAGGCAGGGCACAGAGCGGCCGGACCGCTGCAGGTCAGCACAAGATCGCCGGCGATTAACGTGCCTGCGCCAGGGTGACGAGGGGTCAACCACGGCCACTCCCGGCCACCGCAAGTGGCAGGTCAGGCCCGTACTCAGGCATGTTGGCTCCGCTCCCCAAGCTGATAGTGCGAGTCCGATTCTCGTGACCCGCTCAATGCGAAGACCCAGGCCGCGGCCCCCGAGTCCGTGGGACGCCGATGCCCAGGTAGCCTTTCGCGCCTGGGGACGGGTCATGCTCCGGTGCCGTTATCGCTGCCAGTCCGCCACCTCGCAGCACGTTCGAGCGAGCAGGGACTATCCCGGACCAGGGAAACTCCCTCAGCAAGCCGACCAGCGTGGGCAGCTCGCCACCGGCCAACCACTTGCCGAACTGCACCCCGGCATTGCCACAGCCACGGTCCCCGCATCCGCACAGCGGCACCCGGGCCACCCGGGGGACGCCGTCGCCTGCATCGATCACGGCCACGCCATCGGACTCCTCAGGTTCACCCGCCCACGCTTCCACCTCAACTTCGTGACCCAGGTCCGTTCCGGACACCAGGAGCTTAAGACCGCGCCGAACGCCGATGAGCGCACGCCATGCGCCGCCAAGTACCTCGACACGCTCGGCTCGCAGGCTCCAGTCCTCACCGGCGATCCGCCGTTCATCAGGAAATGCGGTCACCGTGTCCGTCATATAGCCACTCTAGGAAGTCGTGCCCGTGGCGTGCCCGTACAGACGGCGCCGAACGGGAATCAGGGTCACTCACGGACACGCCATATAGGGGCTCACCTGCGAAGGGCCAGGTCAGGCGGCCACGGCCACGATCTTTGCAAGCAGGGGATCGGGTTCGAGGCTCGCTAGCACGATGGAAGGTCATTCCGGCCAGGACTCAGGAAGCGTGTGTCCCTGTGCCCGCAGTTGCGCCCGGTTGGCGTACCCCACTTAAGCGCTTCCATGACCGCCTCGTTCTGCCGCTTATCGAGGCGGGCGGCGCGCCCGGGATCGCGCTCGATCTTGAGGTAGACCCGGGCTGCGAGATCCTTGGCCGTCTGCGCCGGGATGTCGTGGTACTCATCGAAGTCGGTGGGCTCTAAGCCGTCATCTTTGGGGACGTAGTTCCTCACGTAGGTACCTCCTGTACGCCACTGGCCCCGCAGCAAGGCCGGGCCAGATCTCACCTGCCCGCGAAGACTTCGACTGTATTAGCGCCAGTCGGGACTGTCTGGACCTGCTCGCTATTCGGGTGGCTCACTTCCCGGCGGGGGATGCACCCAATGCAAAGTGCCAGGAGTGGTGCGGCGAGCCGGGCGCCCCGGGTCTCTTGCTTGCTACGGCTTCCGGGCCGCCTGGACCGGCTCTGGGAGCCGCTCCGCTCCGAGCTCGACCACTGCCGAATTGAGCCGCACTAGATCAAGGCGGTAGCGCTCCGCGCCGCCGCCTGGCGCCGCCCGCCACCGGGCTCAGCCTCGGCGGCCCGCCCGGCGTGGGCGCGCCTCCTGGTCTCAGACGTGCATCGATCGGTAATGTCATTCGCATGGCAACGTCGGCGAGCGGGCCAACTTCCTCGCAGCCGGTTGTCCCGGTCGCGGGCACCAGGTCCAGGGCGCTCCGCGCCGCTGCGCGATCGGCGTTCTGCCGACGCTGGACCCGGTATCCGCCCACAGGGCCCGCAGCTATGAGCAAGATCGGATAGGAGCAGTAACCCCTTGTCAGACTCTCGTGGCAGTGTGGACTGCGGCACAGCAGGTCCTCGCAAGCGAGCCGGGGCACGAGCCTCAACAGCAGCAAGCAGCAACCACGCCCGGCGATCCATCAGACCGCTTCTGACTAGCGCACAGTCTGCGTAGGATCACTCTCTACGACGAGCAGAAGTGCCAGTAGGCAGGTTAGACCTAACATCTATGCCAAGGAGTGACAGATTGGTTCGTGACGAACAACAACAACCTGAGCGCATCGCCATTGGAGCAGTCGAGGATTTCTGCAGGCTACTCGCCGAATTGTCCGGCATAAGTGAACAACTATCACTCGACGTCAGACGCGATATTACCAGTCTCTTCATGACACTTGGTGCATCACCACCGCACGATCCTAGACAAGTAGCGAATCATTTCTATGGGCTTCTGAACCAAAAGCTTCAGTTGAATGCCAAAGTTCTTGATACCATCTATGCAAAGGCTGCCCATCAGGGAGAGACCTTCAACTACCACGCCAAAAAGGCTCTGGCGTGGGCGATCGATTCGTCGAATCCTGCCAACTTTGCCGCCGCCCTCCGACGATACTGTCACCTTCCAACCTTGGCTGGCGTGCTGGAGCCCTTCTTCGGTGGCGCTAGCCACGGCGAGACTAAGGCTCGGCTACTAGCTGAGACTACAAAGCCCTCGAAGCTGCGCAAGGCTCATCAACGAGTCGTCGCCGGAGACGTGCTTGACTCCGCTGCAGGTTGCCTCGTCTGGTCTCTCTGGCCCCATCAAGCCTTGCGAGAGTACTTTGCGCCCACTCATGGTGACCGGGTTGTAGTGCCCGATTACATGGCAGGCCTGCGTTCCCTAAAACCCTCCATTTTCGAGCGCAGACGGTCTCTTGTTGCGCGGTACATTTCGCTGCCCGAAGAACTGACCGAAGACTTTTATTCATTGGAGCGCGATCGTCTAACTGGCTGGCTGGAATCAGAATATAGCGCCCTCGACAACCACGGGCATTTGGCTGTCCTAATCGATATGTCCGGCTGCGGCGAGCGCAAGGGATGGGAGCTAGCTGCGGACCTGACACTATTCGGTGAACGTTTTCAACAAGAGTCGCTCGACAAGCTCTACTTCCGCTCTAAGGATATCGCAGCTGAAACCCAAGCTTCTGTCCCCGGCATCGATCCCCTGCAGGCCAGATTTGATCTGGCCTTTGATGGCTTCACCTATCGTGATCTCTTTGTTCTACATGACAATCAAATGAACGTTCGGCGAACCGTTATTCTGTTCCAGAAGAACCAGCGCGATGAGACCTTGCTTCCGTGCCCGGCGTGCCGCTCAACCAACGTGGAGGGGAACTCTTACCCAACTCTAGGAGTCCGGAGTTGGGAATGTCGCAATGTGCTATGCCCTGAGCGTAGCATTTACAACCGAGGCAAGCGTTACTCCTTCAAGGCTCTAATCTATCAGGAAGCCATTGAGACACCCGGTAATGAAATCCCAATCGAAAGCGTCCGACGTTGGCGGCGGGATGTCGCTCCATGGCAAGGCGACGCAGACGTCATTGAGATGCTAGTGAGGCATTACTCAATGAGCGGCGATGTGGTCGTACTTCTGGGCGGCCTTGACCAGCCTATCCAGTCACTTGGCAGGAAGTTCAGTTCGCTCGAAGTCGAGCCGCGCCGCGGAACTGCCAGATTCTGGACTAGCCCCTTCTTTGCTCGTTACTTGCCGAGGGTTAGCGGCCAGTCCCCGGTCGTGGAGCGGATGCGCGAGCTTGATGTTTCCAGCCAATGTGACTCATGGACGATTCTTCACGGGGACTCGGCCGTCGTCTTGCAAGATGTCCCAAGCGATACCTTTGATCGGGCTATAACTTCGCCCCCATACTTCAACGCTCGTGAATACTCCCAATGGAGCAATCTCTACTGCTATCTAAATGAAATGTTCAAGCTGCATCTCGAGGTGTACCGCACCCTTAAGCCGGGCGCAATCTATGCTTTCAATATATTTGACTACTTTGACAATGAGCGCACGATTACATTCTCGGCCATGGGCGATAAGCGCATTGCACTGTCGGCGCTATTCGTCGATCTTTTCCGTCGTATTGGATTTGCCGTATGTGGAAATCTAGTTTGGGATAAGGGCGACGTGGAGGGCAAGCGTTCATTCAACCGGGGCAATTATTCGCCTTTTTATCAGGCGCCGCTCAACTGCTGGGAACATGTTCTGCTCTTTCAGAAGCCAGCGGCCGACGATCAAGCAGCTACTGCCGTGAGTAATCGTGTTCTGCGGATCAAGCCTGTGTATAAGATGGTGAGGGGCGAGAACCGGCACGGTCACTCCGCTCCCTACCCCATCGAACTGCCGAAGGCTATCGCTGCGGATCTGCCGAAGGGCGCACTGGTGCTGGATCCATTTGGCGGATCGGGCACGACCGCCAGAGCTGCGCTTGATCTAGACCTTCGCGCTGCGCTCGTCGAATGTGACCTGAATTACTGCGCATTGAGTGAGAAATTGACGAAAGATCATGAGATTGATTTGGCAAGGCAAAGGGTCCTACCTACCCTCTTCTAGCGACCAGGCTGCGTGATCAGAATTTCGAGGACTCGTCAATCTCATAACGGCCTTCATTCGCCAGCAAATGGGCCATGACCCACGCCTCGTGAAAGCGGACATTGGCCATCGTCAGACCGTACTGCCGACATAGTTGCTCATATTCCTGATAGGTCCGCGGTCGCTTGGTGAAGAGGATCCACATCAAGGCAGCTTCGGTCGTCAGAAAGGTGAGCCCTCCTTGTCGATGCGATGGACGCCTGATGACGTTGCATCGACGGCACCTTAGTGTGATGTTGTGAAGTCTGTCCGCTTCGTCGCCGAGCAACTCTCGCGGCTCGACGTGGTCGGCCTGAAGCTCCAGCCGAGTAGCGCAGTCGGCGCAGTGACCAGTCTGAGCATTGTGCCAAAGGTAGACAGCAGCGGAGATGTTTCCGGCATGCACTCGATACGTCTACAGACGATGAGCAACATCAGCGCGGAGATGCTGGCCAGAGGTCCGGTGACTAAGCACAGAGCGGAGATGGGGGGACAAGCCAGGGCGAGAGGGGCCGGGCCAGGTTGCTGCCGTATTCAGCGCTAATCCCGGTGCTTTCATCTGCGGCCAGCAAGCCCGCGGCCTGGGGTGGGGGTAGGGTCGGCGGCGATGGAGGTCATCCGCAAAGACGTGGTCGTGATCGGGCTGGGGGCTTTCGGCTCTGCGGCACTGTGGAGGCTGGCGCAGCTCGGGATTGACGTTGCTGGCATCGAACGTCACGGCATCGGCAATCATCTCGGTTCCTCGCACGGCGCGACCCGGCTATTCCGGATCGCCTGCCAGGAGCATCCCGGCCTGGCCCCGATCGCGCTGAAGTCGCTTGAGCTGTGGACCGGGCTCGGGGACCAGATTGGGGAGCGGCTTGTCCGCCAGAGTGGCTGCCTGAGCACGGGATCGCCGGAAAGCCGCCCGGTGAGCGGCGCGATCGCCGCCGCCGCAGCGGCCGGGATACCCATCCTGGAGCTCAGCCACGAGGAGCTGGCCGCACGGCAGCCGCAGTATGCGGGCCTGGCGCCGGGGGACGTCGCCGTGTGGGATCCAGGCGCGGGAATCTGCTACCCGGAACGCAACGTCCGGGCGCAGGTGGCGGCCGCCCAGCGGCTCGGCGCCGATGTCTACCCGCACACGATGGTCAGCGGCATCGAGGCCGGCCGTGACGGCGTCACCGTGCACACCCCGACGGCCGGATGGCGTGCATCCCAGGTGGTCATCGCGGCCGGTGCGTGGCTCGGCACGCTGCTGCCCGGCCTGCCCCTCGCCCCCCGCAGGACGCCCATGTACTGGTTCAGGCCCCGTGATCCCCGATCGGAAGAATTCACCCTGGACAGGTTCCCGGCCTTTATCTGGGAGCGCCACGACGGCGAGAGTTTGTGGGGACACGGATCCGCCGAGGACTACGGGATCAAGATCGGCCTGGAGCGTGCGGGGATCCGCTCAGACGGCGCCGGCATCGACCCCGAGGAGATGGACCGCTACATCCATCTGGACACCGACATCGATGAGCTGAGCTCGTGCGTGGCGCGAGCACTGCCCGGCCTTGATCCCCAGCCGGCGAAGGTCATCCCGTGCCTGGTCACAGACTCACCCGACGGGCAGTTCCTCGTCGGCCGGCTGAACACCGAGCCCCGTGTCGTCGTGGCCGGCGGGGACAGCGGTCACGGTTTCAAGCACGCGGCGGGTATCGGCGAGCTGCTGGCACAGATCGTCGTTGGTGAGCGCCCGTACTGCGCGACGGACTTCCTGGACCCGGCGCGTTTCCTCTGACACGACGCCGCTCCATAGCGATTCACCGAGGCCACGCCGACGGCAAAGCTCCCCGCCGCCGATGCCCGGCGCGACCGGGCGCCGGTCATGCTGATCGACATCACCAGCGCAAGCTGGCAGGATGCCCTGCCTCAAGCCGGCAACATCGCCCGGTTCATCGAGCGGATCGAGGCTGGCACATTCGATTTCACTTGGCAACACCACGCTCCGCATAGGCCGTTCAGGCGGATTACCTCCGCCACGCGGGGCTGTGGGTCAGGCCGGCGCCGCCTGTTGCGAGTCGTTCCTGGATCGCAGTCGGTGGCGGGCTTCCATCAGGGCGAAGCCCAGCAGGTTAAGCCCCCGCCGGGTCTCCGGGGAGGCGGCCCGCTCATCGCCAGCGGCCAGCCCGATGCCCCAGATCGGGTCTACTCGGCGGCACACCTGTCCTCGGGCCCTCGTGGACAGGTCCTGGATGGGAGGCGGGCGAGCTGGACGTGCGGGTCCCGTTCAGCGGTGGCCTGCTGCTGGGACAGGGCTTCATCCGCACTACGTACGTCCACATGGGATTCCATCCCGCGTGGAAGTTCGAGAAGGTAGCCGAGTTGCTGCTTGAGCACGGCGAGGTGACCAGCACGCTGGACCGGTCTGCTGAGCTGGCGGCCTTGCGCGGGCGCATCGGCAGTGGTGAGGAACCCGATCCAGACGGGCCGCGCGGTGGCGTCAAATGGGTCGAGCGGACTTTCAGCCTCGACTACAGCCGCAGCATCCCCGGGCCGCAGTCGTCAGCGAGGGTTGAATGATTGATGTGCTGATCGAGCGTGGGGTTTTCCTGGCGTCGCTGGAGGGACTGCTTACGCGGGGCCGAACACGATGAGGTCGTGCAGGGTGTGGACGCGGCGCGGGTCGATGCTGGCGTAGACGGTGAGGTCGTCGACGTTTAGCAGTAGCCCGAGCTCTTCCCGTGCTGCGATGAGCTGGGCGGCTTCGGTTTCGGTGAGCCCGAGGGTGCCGGTGAGGGCGCTGGCGGGCGCGTTATTCACGTCGACCAGGCCGCCGTCGTCGTAGTCGCGGGGCCGGTCCGGTCGGCCGATACGCAGGTCGCGGGCGAGGATCGGGTCGGCGGCGAGGATGCGGCGGGCCTGCATGCGGTGCTCGCGGGCGGCGACGGCGTTGGCGATCGCGGTGTCTTGCCTGGCAGCGGTCCGGCCGAACCGGTCGAGCTGGCTGAGGGTGTAGAAGGCGTGGATGCTAGCGCCGATCATGATGGCTATGATCGCTTCGGCGCCGATGCTGGCGGTGTTCTCGGCCCAGATGACGCCGACCACGGTGGCTGCGCCGTATCCGGCGGCGATGGCCCAGTCGCGGGCACGACGGCGGCGCCACGCGATTGCCGTGAACGGCATCCAGGTCAGCAGGCTGAATGACCACAGCGGGCTGGCGCCCAGCGCCACCGTCGCGGCCCGCCGCCCGGCACGGCGGCCTCGGCTGATGGGGGGCCGCGAGCCAGCGCAAGATCGTTGATCTCGGTCATCCGTTCTCCCTGCTGGGCAGCCGCTGCGGCGCTCGGCACCAGCGTAATTGTGCCCGGCGATGATTGCCATGGCCCCTTGATGGTGTGGCCTGGTGCCGTTGGTGTCGACGCTGGCATGTGGCAGTACTGGTGTTTATCATTGGCTCCGCTCCGGCCGCGTGGCCTTCTCCGCCGGCGTTGGGTCTATCGCGGGAGGGTGATCCTGGTGGCAGCGAGGAAACGCCGGACAGGCCTGTATCCGAAGCGGCCCGCGCGGAAGCCGTGGTGGGCGTGGCGGCCGGCTTCCCGCCGGGACTGGATGCTGACCGGTTCGGTGCTGGCCGCGGTGGCGGTGCTGGCCGTGGTGGTCGTGTGGTCGCTTGCCACCCCGTCACGGTACGTGCCGCCGGCCCGGCAGCGGCAGTACCTGCCGTTCGCCGCATGCCTGCTGACCGGGCCCGCTGGGCTGGCTGATCCGGCGTCGGCACCGGTGTGGGCCGGGATGCAGTCGGCGTCGCTGGCGACCCGGGCGAAGGTGGAGTACCTGGCTGTGACCGGGCCAGCGACGGAGGCGAACGCCGCGATCTTCATGAACACGCTGGTGATGCGGCAGTGCAATGTGGTGCTGGCGGCGGGACCGGCCGAGGTGGCCGCCGCCTCGGCGCAGGCCCAGGCGCTGCCACGTGTTCGTTTCGTCGTAATCGGCGGGAAGCACGGCCCAGGGAACCTGACCGTGGTGGGGCCGGGGGACGCCCGGATGGTGTCGGGTGCGGTCGATGGGGCCGTGCGCGAAGCGGTAGCAGCGGGCGGCGGATAGGCGCCTGATCTGGCTTCGTTCACATGTGAGACAGCGGAAATCAATGGCCACCCGCGTGACCTGCACCATTTTTCGCTTTCTTGGCGAATCACGGCCCAGGCCATTACTTACTGGCAGCTCTTCTTGACGTTCAGGTATTGACGGGCGGGGCCCCGGCAGTGAAGATCAAGCCAGCGCAAACCACCGCACACTATGGCAAGCCTGGCAGCCGGGCATCCGTGACCTTACTGCCCGGTCCTGCGCTACCGGGCTCCTGACCAGAGATGCCGGTGACTGCGGCGTGAAACTTTGGCGTTCCCGCCGGTGGTCCCGGCGCCTGACGGCGTGGCTCATGGTGCTGTGCTTCCTGGGCATGGCGCAACCGGCCCAGGCAGCGACAGCAACGTCTGGTCGGCTGGGTTTCTCAGGCGTCACAGCGTGGCTGCAGGGGTTATTCGCCTCGCATCCCGCCGCGGTGGTGCCGGCGCAAAAAAGCGGGTCGGCCGGGCGTGGCGGGCAGGTACCGGCGTCGGCGACCCGGGCGGGCAAGGGCGCCGGTAACGCGGTGAAGGCGGGGGCGGGCCAGTTGCCGGCCTACCAGCCCTACGATCGCAAATTCACGGCAGGCCCGGCGGGCGCGCACGGCAGCAAGGCCGCCTTCGACCCGGCGACCTCGACGTTCGTGGGCGCGAAGTCCTCGGCCACGGCCTCGTGGTACCAGAACGCGGACGGGTCGGTCACCCGGCGGGTCTCCCAGTACCCGATGAACTACCAGGCGTCCAAGGGCGTGTGGGCGCCGGTTGACACCACGCTCGTCGCGGGCACCGGCGGCCGGCTGCAGCAGAAGGCGAATTCGGTGCCGATCTCTTTCGCGGCGGCCTCTGGCGCAGCCGGCGCGGCGGCCCCGGCCGCGACACCGGCAGGCACTCCGGCCGGCTCGCCTGCCAGCACACCGACCGCGAGCTCGCCCGACAGCACACCGGCCGTGACGCCGGCCACGGCTGCGAGCCCGGCCGTGACCACGACCGCGGCCGCGACGACGGACCTGGCGCAGGTGCAGCTCGCGACGGGGGAGTCGGTGGGCTGGTCGGTGGCCGGCGAAGCCCCGGTGACCGCGCAGGTGTCCGGGTCCACCGCCGCCTATCCGGGCATCCTGCCGGGCGCGAAGGTGACCGAGACGTCGGGACCGACGGGCGTCAAGGAGTCGATCGTCCTGGCGTCCGCCGCGGCCGGGAACGTGTTCACCTTCCCGCTGGACGTGCAGGGACTGATCCCGTCCCTGGCCCCCGGCGGCCAGGTGGTGTTCACCGACGCGGCCGGCAAGCAGGCCGGGGAGATCCCGCTGGCGTTCGCCGCCGACTCCAAGATCAATCCGGGGACCGGGCGGGGGGCGACCACCTGGAAAGTCAGCTACGGGCTGGCCAAGCAGGCGGCGGGCGGCTGGGTGCTGACGGTCACGGCAGACCCGTCATGGCTGAACGACCCGGCCCGCGTGTTCCCGGTCGACATTGACCCCACGTTCATCGACTCGATCGTCGGGCAGAACGACACCACGTACACGAACTCCGACGGCCCGGGTGACTTCTCCTCGGACACGATCATCGAGACGGGGGAGTGCACGACAGCGGTGTGCGGGTCGCAGTCGGACGCCAACGGGCTGATCAGCTTCGCGGGCGGGACTGTCCCGATCGATGGCAAGGGATACAACGTGCAGTCGGCGACCCTGGCCATGTTCGACTCGTGGACCGCCACGCCCACCGCGGCGGCGTGCACGAATGGGACGAGCCCGTCGACTATCGACGTGGCCCAGGTGACCCAGGCCTGGTCGGTGCAGGGCGTGAAGGCGTACCCGGGGCCCTCGTTCGGCCCCGTGATCGGGTCGGCCGCACCGGCCACGCCGCACGCGTGCGCCAACAGCGCGGGCACCGTGTCGGTCGGGGACTGGGTGTCCGTGCCGCTGAGCGCCAGCGCGATCGATGCCTGGACGTTCGGGACGAAGCCGGATTACGGGCTGGCGGTGTACGGGGCGACCGGTGCGCTGACCGCGCGCGCCTTTGACTCGGACATGGAGTCCAACTACACGCCCTACCTGCAGATCACCTACAACGACCAGGCCCCGCAGATCAACACCCAGTGGCCGCCGAACGGGTACTCCGCACCCACGCTCACCCCCGAACTGCTGGCCGGCGCGTCCACGACGTCGACCCACGCGCTGCAATACGAATTCCTCGTTTACAACTCCAACGGAACCAAGATCGCTGACTCAGGCCTGATCGCCGCCGGGGACTGGACCGTGCCGGCCGGGGACCTGACCTGGTCGCAGACCTATTACTGGACGGTGCAGGCCTATGACGGGACGGTGTATTCGCCGTCCCCGGCCTGGTCGGCGCTGTCCACCGCGGTCCCGCAGCCGCTGATCACCTCGACGTTGTCACAGAACTCCTCGGGCAATGGATACGATCCGGCGTCCGGGAACTACACCTCGGAATCTACCGACGCGTCGGTGGCGACAGCCGGCCCATCGCTGGATGTGACGCGGGACTACAACTCACGGGACTGGCGGCTGGCCGGAGGGTTCGGGTCCGGATGGTCATCGATTTTCGACGCACGGGCGGCTGATCAGGACGCCGCGTCCGGGACGCTCACGTCGGTGACGGTGACCTACCCCGGTGGCTCGCAGGTTGGCTTCGGCAAGAACTCCAACGGGACGTTCTCCCCGCCGTCGGGGCGGTTCGCGACGCTGGCCACGGTCAGCGGCGGCGGGTACACGCTGACCGACAAGAACGAGACGGTCTACTCGTTCACCCACCTGCTGAGCAGCACCGGCGCGAAGGTGTACGGGATCACCTCGGTCGCGGACGCGGTAGGCCGGGCGGTGACGTTCACCTGGTCCGGGACCGAGATCACGGCGATGACGTCGGCGACCTCCGGGCGGGCTTTGTACCTGACCTGGGCGACACCCAGCGGCGCGGCGGATCCGCACGTGGCTTCCGTATCCACCGATCCGGTGACGGCCGGCCAGTCGTCTACCGCGCTGACCTGGACGTACAACTATTCCGGCGATCAGCTGAGCAGCGTGTGCCCCCCGACCTCGTCGAGCACGTGCACGAAGTACTCCTACACCGCCGGGTCGCAGTTCCAGACCGCGGCGCTGGATGCGGGGCCGCAGTCGGTGTGGCCGATGACGGAGACGTCCGGCACGATCGCGCACTCATCGGTGCTCGCCAACGAGGGCACCGACAACGCGACGTATGACAACGTGACCCTGGGGGCGTCCGGGCCGCTGGCCGGCAGCGCGGCCACCGCCGCGTCGTTCAACGGGTCCAGTTCCTTCGTTGCCCTCCCGGCTTCGCTGGTGTCATCCGCGTCGTATGAGTCGATGTCGCTGTGGTTCAAGACCACCTCCTCCAGCCAGGTGCTGTTCTCCTACAGCCAGGACTCGCTGGCGACGTCCTCGACGACGCCCAACTTCTACACGCCCTCGATGTACGTCGGCAGTGACGGGAAGCTGAACGCCGAGTACTGGTACGCCTCGGGGGTCGCGCCGATCGTCACGTCCGCGGCCGTCAACGACGGCAAGTGGCATCAGGCGGTCCTGTCGGCCGCTGGGGGCACCCAGACGCTGTACCTCGATGGCAGCGTGGCCGGCTCGAAGTCGGGGGCGATCACCGCCGGCCGGGGCGTGAACACCGGCTCGCAAGTGAACGACTACATCGGCAATGGGTATATCGGCGGCGGCTGGCCCGACGAGGCCAGATACAGCCTGTCCAGCAACAAGGGGTACGCGGCGCCGTTCAGCGGGTCGATCGCCGACGTGGCGTTCTACGCACGGCCGCTGGTGCAATCCGATGTGACCGGGCTGCACCAGGCCGGGACCACCGCGGCGGCCCTGCTGACCTCCATCATCCGCCCGTCCGGGAATACCTACGCGAGCGTCGGCTACGACCCGGTGACGGCGCGGGTGACCACGGTGACCAACTCCGATGGGGGAGCCTGGACGGTGGGCGTCCCGGCGGTGACCGGGTCCTCGCAGGTGTACCGGGCGGCCGTGCTGGGCTCGAACCCGGCGGATTATTACCGGCTGAATGACCCGTCGGGGGCCACCGACGCCTACGACGAGGTGAAGGGCGGCCTGGCCACCTACAACGGTGGGGTGACCCTCGGTGGGGCGGGGTCTGCGCCGTTCAGTGACGTGACCGGTGCCACGTTCGATGGCTCCACCGGCTATCTGGCCCTGCCCACCACCGACCAGATAACCACCGGCCCCAATACCGTTGAGCTGTGGTTCAAGATGGCCGCGGGCGACACCAATGGCGGGGTGCTCTTCGACGAGCAGCAGTGCGCCCTGGGTGACAACTCGGCGGGCTGCGGCGAGAACGACCCGGCCCTGTACGTCGGCACTGACGGGCGCCTGCGCGGGGAGTTCTGGATCAACAACGTCTCCGCGCAGATGGCCTCGCCGGGCCTGGTCAACGACGGTAAGTGGCACCATGTGGTGCTGTCGGCGTCCACCAGTTCGCAGAGCCTGTACCTGGACGGGGCAGTGGTCGGCACGGCGGCGGGGACGCTGGCCGCGACCGGGCTTCCCTTTATCTATGCGGGCGCGGGCCAGAGCGCCGGCTGGTCGTGGCCGTTCGCCCCGGCCGACCCGCTCGGCCATTTCCAGGGCTCGATCTCGGACCTGGCGTTCTACCCCAGCCAGTTGCCGGCTGCCGATGTCACCGCCCACTACGCCGCCTACAAGTCGGCTGCGTCTGGGCTCGCCCCGACCGAGACGGTGCAGGTGGGCGACCCGGGCGGGAAGACCGAGACGTACACGTACGACCCGATGCAGGGCGGCCGGGAGCTGTCGGTAACGGACGCGCTGGGGAACAGGACCAGCTACAGCTACGACTCGGCCGGGTTCCTGTCGACGGTCGTGGACCCCAACGGGGACACCACCGTCACCGGGCACGACGCCCGCGGGAACGTGGTGTCGCAGTCGGACTGCCAGGACCAGGCCACCAGCGCCTGCTCCACCTCGTATAACACCTACTACCCGGACGACACCACCGCGCAGCTGACCCCCAACGCCCAGAATGATGTCCTGCTCACCGCACGGGGGGAGGGGTCGGCGTCCGCGGCCGACAACACGTACCTGACCTCCTACACCTATGACCAGTGGGGGGACCAGACCAGCCAGACCGGGCCGCCGGTGCCGGGGTTCCCCAACGGCCGGACCACCACCATCACCTACACCGACGGGACCAGCGCGTTCCCGGCGGCCGACAGCGGGAACGCGCCGGCTGGCCTGCCGGCCAGCGTGACGGACCCCGCCGGGGCGGTGACCTCCTACACGTACTACTCCGATGGGGACCTGGCCGCCGTCACCACCCCGCTCGGCGAGACGATCACCTACACCTACGACAACCTGGGCCGGGTGCTGTCGAAGCAGGACGTCTCCGACACCTATCCGGCCGGGCAGACCACCTCGTATGCCTACGACGGCCTGGGCGAGGTGGTGACGGAAACATCGCCGCCGGTCACGGACCGGGTCACCGGCGCGGTGCACCAGGCGGTGACCACCACCAGCTATGACGCGGATGGTGATGTGCTGTCGCAGACCGTCGCGGATGCCACCGGCGGCGATTCCTCCCGCACCAAGTCCTACGCCTACAACGCCTATGACGAAGTGGCGAGCGCGACCGACGGCGATAACGGGGTGACGCACTACAGCTACGACGGATACGGCAACAAGACGTCCGAGACCGACCCGGGCGGGATCACCACCAGCTATGCCTATGACCCGGACGGGAAACAGCTGTCCACCACGCTGGCCGGCTATACCGGGTCCCCGGCGGGCTCGCAGGCGGCCGCCAGCCTGGTTACCGACTCGCGCACGTACGACCCTGCGGGACGGCTGGCCAGCGAGACCGACGCGATGGGCTTCACCACGTCGTTCACCTACACCGACAACGGGCTGCCGGTGACCGAGACCCGCACGTCCACCGTGGCCGGTAACTCGGGCAGTTACGTGCTGCAGAACAACACGTATAACGCGGCCGGGCAGATGACCCAGCAGGTCAGCAACAATGGGACGCTGACCACCGGCTACTCCGTCGATGCCGTGGGGCGGGTGGCTGCGCAGACGACTGACCCGGCCGGGGTGAACCGGACCGTCAGCTCCACGTTCGACCCTGATGACCGGGTGCTGACCCAGACGGTCTCCAGCCCGGCCGGGTCGCAGTCGACTGGGCACACCTATGACGCGCAGGGCGATGTCACCTCCTCGACCACCTACGGCGCCGCGGCCGGGCGCCCGGCCGCGGCGTGGCCACTGAACCAGACCGGCGGAACCGCGGTGCCGGACTCCTCCGGGGCCGGCAACACCGGAACCGCAACGAACGTGACCTGGTCGGATGGTGCCGCGTCGTTCCCCGGCGACGCGGGGCAGGGGATCACCACGCAGGGCCCGGTGCTGGACACGTCGGCGAGTTTCACGGTGTCGGCGTGGGCGAACATAGCGGGCGGGATGAACAACTACCAGGGAGTCGTGTCGCAGCACTCCACGTCGATGGACGGGTTCGAGCTCGAATACGACACCTCGACCGGCAACTGGGCCTGGGGGCGGACCAGCGCCGACACCAATTCCGCGAACTGGCTGGTCGCGGAGTCTGCCTCCGCCGCGCAGGCGGGCACGTGGACTCACCTGGTCGGCACCTTCGACGCGTCGACCGGGACGATGACGTTGTACGTGAACGGGGTGCAGTCCGGGACCACCGCGACCGATACGACGCCGTTCGCCGCTAACGGCCCGCTGGCCATCGGCCAGGACCAGTGGGCAGGCAACCTGACCGACTGGTTCGACGGGGAGATCAGCAACGTCCAGGCTTACTCGCGGGTCCTGTCGGCCCCGGAGATCACGGCCCTGTATTCCGCGGGGCGCACCTCCGCGGCGGTGGCCGGGTCGGGGCAGCAGACCACCACGACGGCGTATGACCAGCGGGGCCTGCCGGTCTCGTCCACCGACCCCAACGGCAACACCACCAGCTATGCCTACGACGAGGCCGGGCAGCTGGCCCAGACCACCGAGCCCGCGGTCAGCGCGACCGTCTACTCGACGTCCTCGGGCGCGCCGGTGACCCAGAACGCGCACCCGGTCAGCACAACCGGGTACAACACGTTCGGCGACAAGACCGAGAGCCAGGACCCGAACGGCAACACCACCACCTACACCTATGACGCCGACGGGCAGCTGACCTCCGGGACTGACCCGTCCTACACCCCGCCGGGGTCGGCGGCGGTCACCCCGCTGACCACGTACCAGTACGACCCGAACGGGCAGCTGACCAAGCAGACCGACCCGCTGGGGCACGCCACCAGCACGGCCTATGACCAGCTGGGTGACAAGACGTCGGTGACCACGCCGGACGGGAAGAGCAGCAGTTACGTCTATGACGCCAACGGGGATCTGCTGTCCCAGACCGACCCGGCCGGTGCTCAGACGACGGCGACGTATGACTTCATGCAGCGGCAGTTGACGGGGACGCAGGTGGAGCGGTACCCGGGCTTGCAGTCGCTGACCACGCTGAACACCTATGACGGCTCGGGGAATTTGCAGTCGGTGAAGTCCCCGGCCGGGGTGCTGACCTCGTATGGGTATGACGCGGCGGGGGAGCAGACCTCCGTTACCGATGGGGCGAACAACACCACCAGTTACGGCTATGACGAGGCGGGCCGGCCGGTGAAGGCCACGAGCCCGGATGGCACGTATTCGACGGTCAGTTATGACAGTGCCGGCAACCAGGCCGGGACCGCCGATTACAGCGCGTCGGGGGCGCAGTTGCGGTCGGCGTCCGCGGCGTATGACGGCAACGGCAACATGATCTCCTCCACCGACGCGATGGGGGTGACGAAGACCTTCACGTATGACGCGACGGGTGTGCTGGCGGGTGAGGTGCAGCCGGTCACGTCGGCGTCGTCGGTGGCGGTTGGCTATGGGTATGACCTGGGCGGGAACCAGACGGCGTACACCGACGGCAACGGGCATGCCACGTATGCGACGTACAACTCGCTGGGTTTGGCGGAGTCGGTGATCGAGCCGCCCGCGGGCGCGAATACCGGTGCGGCGGCGTCGACGGGTACCACGGTGTATGACGCGGCCGGGAACGTGGTCACCCAGGACCTGCCGGGCGGGGTGGCGGTCAGTAACTCCTATGACGTGATGGGGAACCTGACCGGGCAGACCGGGTCGGGGGCGGCCGCGGCGACCGCCGCCCGCACGTTCGGGTATGACGCGAACGGGCGGGTGACGTCGGCGGCCACGGCGGCGGCCGGGGCGCAGGGGTCGGCGGGGTATCAGCCGGCGACGGCCGAGTCGTTCACCTACAACGACCGGGGCCAGGTCCTGACCGCCTCCGGGTCAGCGGGGGCGTCGTCGTTCGCCTATAACGCGGACGGGCGGATGACGTCCCGTGCGGATGCGTCGGGGACGTCGGCGT
>OBLT010001137.1_pt1 | contig 17022 bp, 14 predicted proteins | sample 1518721 | NCBI WGS metagenome assembly OBLT01 (sample SAMEA3539307, study PRJEB22396) | soil metagenome | biome: tundra; feature: field; material: soil | place: USA | collected 2010-05 | depth 0.15 m | reverse complement strand
CGGCCTTCAGAATGCCGCGGATGGTGAACTGCTTGGGGCCTTCCATGGTGTCGAAGGCGATTTTGCCGCCGGTGGAGAGGCCGTTGCGATCGGCGAAATCGCGGGTGACGATCAGGGAATCGGGCTGGGCGAGGAAGATCAGGGGGTCGTCGATGACGTCTTGGTCGCCGCTTTCGAAGTCGTAGTCGCGGAGGCTGCGATCGCCGGTCATGTCGACGGCGAGGATCAGGAGCTTGCCCTGGCCATGGAGATTGGTGTCGACGGAGGCCTCGATAGCGGGCGCGGCGGCGTGCACTTCCGGAACGGCCTCGACACGCTCCAGCACCTCTTCGGCGAAACCCGAATCGCCGGCGGAGACTTCAAGCTGCGCCTTACCGGCGATGCGGTCCACGGTCTGGTTGAAGGACTGGAGCACCGATTGGTTGGCGGTTTGCATGCCCACCAGCAAGGCCACACCCAGGACGATTCCGGCGGTCGTGAGGACACTCCGCAGCAGGTGCTTGCGGACGTAGGGCCAACTGATCAGCCGGAGCAGGATCATCGGCGGACGTCTCCGGCGATGCGCGCGTCGCGCAGAGTGACGGTTCGCGGGCAGCTTTCAGCGACGCCGAGGTCGTGCGTCACGATCAGGATGGTGGCGTTGAGACGCTGGTGGAGATCGCGGATGAGGTTCAGGATTTCGGCCCCGGTATGGGTGTCCAGGTTGCCGGTGGGTTCGTCGGCCAGCAGCACCGGGGGATAGAACGCCAGCGCGCGGGCGATGGCGACGCGCTGGCGCTCGCCGCCCGAAAGCTCGTCGGGCAGGTGATCGAGGCGCTGGCCGAGCTGGACGAGTTCCAGGAGGTCGCGGGCGCGCTTGTCGATCTCCTTGCGCTTGAGGCCTTTGAGATGCAGCGGCAGGGCCACGTTTTCGACGCAGGTCAGGCTGGGCAGCAGGTTGAAGAACTGAAAGATGAAGCCGATCTTGTCGCGGCGCAGGCGGGTGAGATCGTCATCCGAGAGCGAGGCGACGGATTGGCCGTCGATCCGGATCTCGCCCGAGGTGGGGCGGTCGAGGCCGCCGATCAGGTTGAGAAGCGTCGATTTGCCGGAGCCGGAAGGACCCACGAGGGAGACCATTTCGCCGCGGGCGATGTGGAGGTCGATGGAATCGAGGGCCACTACCTGGCGCTTGCCGTTGAAATGTTTGGAGACGCCGGAAAGGGCAATCATCTGTTCCTTCCGATGATAGCGAAGGGAGAACGCTTCCTTACTATCGGTGACAGCAGCCCCGCCCTGGAGGCAGCCAGGGTATATACTGTTGGCCAGTTCAGGAGATCCGAAATGGAAAGACATCCGGCGCGCCGGACCGCACCCGGCCACCACCGTCCTAGCTCTGGCACGGCCAAGTCAATCGCCGTGTTGGCTTCCGCAACGCTCATGTTGAGCCTGTCGGCTTGCGGTGGATCGCGCCACGCGCCGACGGAAAAATACTACCTGGTGGCCGCCAACATCCAGAACGGATACTGGCAGACCGCCGCGGCGGGATTTGGCAGCGGGGCGCATCGCTTAGGCGTCCCGTGGGAATTGGCAGGCCCCGATACCTACGATCCGAAAGCCGAGGCTGAGGCGTTTCGCGATGTAGTCGCCAAGAAACCTTCCGGCATTCTGGTTTCCGCCGCCGATCCCAACGTCATGAAAGATCCCATCGATGCCGCTATCGCCCAAGGCATCCCTGTCATCACCATAGACGCCGACGCCCCTGCCAGCAAGCGCCTTACCTTCATCGGCACCAACAACTACCAGGCCGGCCTGATGGGGGGACGCCTGCTCGCCGAGCGTTTGCAGGGCAAGGGTAACGTGGTCGTGTACACCATGCCCGGCCAGACGAATCTCGAGGAGCGGCTGCAAGGTTACAGGAACATCCTTTCCAACCATCCGGGGATCAAGATTGTTCAGATCGTCGACGTCAAGGGCGACCCGCGCATCGCTTTCGACACCACTTCCCAAATCATCGAGGGCAAGTCGCCGCCGGAGGCTTTCGTGTGCCTCGTGAGCACGCCGTGCGAGGAGGTCGCCGATGTGCTCGACCGGAAGCAGATCAGCGGCAAAGTCCTGATCGCGATGGATACCGAACAGAACACCCTCAACTGGATAAAGAAAGGCGCGATCGCCGCCACCATCGCGCAGAAGCCGTTCACCATGGCTAGCTTCGGGATCGCCATGCTCGACGCTGTGCATCACTACAGCCTGCCAAGCCTGGGAGTGAACTGGACGCAAGACACCCGGTCGCCCTTGCCCATGTTTGTCGATACGGGCGCCACCCTCATCGACAAGAGCAATGTGGACGCGTTTCTGCAGGCCCAGACGCCCGCAAACGGCAAGTAAGCCTGCCGGATGGTAATCGAACACGCCGGCTGGCCGCCCGGGGGGGCCGCCCCACGGGAATAGGTTACTTCACCGGAATCGACACCGCGCTCGAAGTCACGCCACCGATCGAAAGCACCACCGGGACGTTGCCCGCCGTGAGTCCGGAAGGGATCTTGATGTACACCCCGTATTGGAACCAATAGGGCGAGTCCGAAAGGCTATAATCCAGCCCGCTGAAGGTTACCGTGGCAGACTGCCCGCCTACCGTGACGGTGGGCTGCGAGGTGGTAGTGGCTTCTGCGGGCGAGGCCGGCAAGTCGCCACCAGTCGGCGGTTGGTTGTTTACGGGCCCCAGTCCATTGGCGAACAACTCCACTACATCCCCGGCATGGGCCGGGTTGCTGGCAGTCACCTCCGATTGGGTCGTCACGTCATAGGCGTACGCGATGCCGCTACCGTCCGGGTTCGGGAACACCGACGGCGCATACTGCACCAGCGGCACGGTAATCACGTTGCTGGGCGCAAACCCGTCCACAGTCACCTTTACCTGGACGGAGGATGCTCCCTGCATCTCCCAGGGGACCTGCACCAACACTGTCCCACCGTCGATGCTCACAAACGCGACCGGGCCCGGCTGGCCGTTATAGTCGATCGGCTTGCCGTCATACGATCCTGGCACGTCGAAACTCACGTTCACGCCGTCCAAGCCCAGGGGCAACGGCGGGAACTGCGCGTAATCGCCAATCCCATTGGGGGCAGAGATGAATGCAGGATTGGCCAGCGCCGTTCCAGTGATCGCGATGTAAGAACCGGCCACGGCGGAAGCGCCGCCAGAACTTGCATCCGTGATGGTCGTCATCTTAGGCTGGGCGATTACTGCCGGGCTGCAATTGGATCCTCCAAAAGCGAACGAGATACCCGCTCCCCTGGCGGTGATCGAAGGACTCGCGCCCACCTGGGACGACAGCAACACCTCGGCGTATGCGACGCCATATTGATCTGTCTGGCACGTGGCCGTGGTGCCCGAACTTGCCACCGTGCAGGCCGCCGTCTTGTAGCCTACGGATTGCACGGGTGCACTGCCCAACGTGGTGCCGTTACCACGCGCCACCGTGTAAGTGACCGGCGTCCCGACCATAGGGGCTCCGGTTGCATCGATGAACCTCACGCCGACATATCCAGCGTCCTGGCCGGGAAGCCCTTCGAGGCATGGAAAAAAAGTAGCTGCCTGAAGGAATGAAGTGAACGGGAGAATGTCATAAGCGCTTCCGAATGGCACCAGGAACATGTATGGCACCCGAAGGGAAATGCCCGGCCCTTGCACCGTGAGGGAGCCAGAGTATTCGCCCGTGCCCGGCAGGGATCCCGACAACGATACGTTGACGGTCACCGAACCGCCGGCCGGCACGGTAACGCTCGGCTGATCCACCGACAGCGTGGCAACCGAGGTCTTCTGGTTCGGAGCGAATCCGATCGTGAGCGAAACGGAACTGGAGCCCGAGTTCGTGATCTGCACTTGCTTCTTGAGCGGAAGCGAGCCGCTCTTCAAGGCGCCGAACGAGAGCGAAACCGGGTTGGATCCATCGGCTGTGACTACGCCGGCCGCCACGGTTGCGCTTGCGGCCGCGCCTGCGTCCAGCCTGCCGGCCCCCACCGAAATCACATCCACGGGAAAGCCAAACTCATCCGTGGTGGTGTCCTGGGCGGCCGAATTCATCAGGGTTGCCTTGATCTGCGCCGCGGTCATTTGGGGATGAAGCTGTTTGAGGAGAGCCGCGGCTCCGGCCACCATCGGAGCGGAAAAGCTGGTTCCATTGGCGGCGGCGTAGCCGGTCGCACTGTAAACTTCGCCATTGTAATCGAAGCTCTGGGCGGCCATGAACAGCCCGCTCTGGCCCACGAGGAACGTCCCGTCGGGGAAGCTCGGATTGTTGTTTTGATCCGCTCCGCCAACCGCCACGATGTCCGGTTTGATGGCAAGATCCCCCGCATCCGGTCCGGGCGAAGAGAAGGCTAGCACCTGGTTTGCCGCCAGCGGCGGACTGAAATTCCAAAGCTTGTTGTAGGCCGATATGTCCATTTCGCTTCCAGCGGGATCGACCAGCACGGTGGCGCCGGAATTGGCGTCAATATACGTCTTGAGCGCCTGGCCATCGCTGCGAGCAACCACCACGACCGGCGCTAACTGCGGGAAGTTGCCGAAGCTGTCCTCCACCTCGGCGGGAATCGGCGCCGAGGAATCGGCCATATAGAAAACGACGCCGAATGCGCCCGCGTCTGCGGCGTTAAAAGCCTGGTCGGAAAAGCTGCATGTGGCGGGCGTTGGGCTCTGCTGGATCAACGCAATCGAGTTGAACAGCGAATTGGCTGGAAGGGCTACGCAGGCGGTTCCATCGTCGCCCAGTTGGGTTACATCCACCAGGGACCCGTAGAACGGCGTGGTATAAAACGCAAACAGATCGCTGGTTTGGGCCACGATGTTCTGCAGATTGGCGGGGGCTCCTAACATGCTGACACCGGGTTGAAGCACGTGGGAATTCAACGTAGCGCCCACCGAGATCACCGAAGGCGCACTGCTAGGCGAGGAGATCAGGTTAAAGCTCGGATACTGCCGCGCGCCGCTGTCCCCGTCGTTGCCCGCTGACACGGTGATCACCATGCCGGCCCGTGCCGCCTTTTCGAAATTCCAGGCGATGAAATCGCACGGAACACCCGCCGCGAGCCCGCAGGTCGCACCGGTGTCTAACGGACCCGTGACGGCAATAACCCCGGACGAAAAATTCGCGATGTCCATGCCGTCGTTGAAGGCGTCGTTAATCGCCATTACGGCAATGTCTTCGAAAGATGTCATCACGTTGCCGTTGCCAGCCACCGTGGGAGATCCGGAAATCTTGTAGTTTCCCAGGAAAGCCTTCGGGGCCATGCCGGTGAAAGTGAGCGCTCCGGTATTCTGGTTGGCGGCAGCCACCGATGCCACCGCCGTACCATGGCCTTCCCGGTCGCGCGGCGAATAATCATCCGGGGACGAATTGGCAGCGACATTGTTGGGATCGGTTCCAGCCGCCATCAGCCGGACGTAACTGCGCGCGACGATCACCTTGCTATTCGTATAGGCACAGTCCTCCGGATGATTGTTCGTGCATATTGGGAAGCCCGCCGGCGCCTGCAGGGACGAATCCTGAAAAGCCGGGTGGGTCTGATCGATCCCGCTATCCAGGATGGCGATCTTGATTCCCGCGCCCGCCTGATTCATGCCTCCCGGTATCAGGCCCCAGGCCGCCGGAGCGTTCATCAGTTGGACGGCGCGGTTCATCCGCCCCCGCATGGCGCGCATGGGGATTACTGCCAGCACACCGGGAAGCGCCTCGATCTCCTTCACCCGATCGGCGGTGGCCACCACAAACACCGCATTCGAGAGCGTCGACACCGACCCCACGACGTTGAATCTGCGCGATGCCAGCTCAGTTTTGAGACTCTCTTGCCTCAACTCGATCTGCCGCTGGTAGTCTCGGGCGGCGACAGACCGCGTAGCTTCCCGCGTCGGAAAACGATCGGCGACCGCGGGGTCGGACAGAACGATTGCGTAATGATTCGACAGCTTCTGTGCGAGTAGGGGTAAACCAAAGAAAGTGGTAAGTAAAATGGCGCTGAATGCTTGGAAGGACCGTCGGGACATGCTCATCTGACGAATTGTAACAGCTAGCGGTTTCCAGCAAATCTTGGGAATCAAAACCTGCCCGGAACGGGCGTGGGAGAGGGACTAGTGTCCATTGCCGGATTTTCGCATGGCATCGATGAATGCCTTCAGACTGGCTTGTGTCTCTCTCAAGCTTTGTTGTGTAGCAAGGTTGGAGTCGTGCAACTCCTGCGAACGCCGCTCATTCGCCTCCAGACGCTGCTCATTCCCCTGCTGCGCTACTACCAGCGCGGTAATTCGCCGATCGGTTTCCTGATTCGCCTCTCGACTAATCGCAAGCATCTCCGCCCCGCGGATCAGCAGACGTTCGGCCTTCTCAAGACGCTTATCGTGCTCCGCTAGATTCTCCTGGAACTTCGCCTGCTGTTCCAGCATGAACTCCATCGCCCGCTCAAGGTCCATGGTCCTTATTCTATCCCTTTTCGCTGGGACCGAGCCTTGCATCGACTCCCTCGGATGCTGGGAACTCTCAGCATTCTCACGCTGCATTTGCTGCAACTTAGCAATATGCCGGTCGATTTCGCGTCCCGCTTCCAAGTGTTCTCTCGCCAGCACTTCCTCGATGGCGAACCAATATTCCGCTTCAACCAGTGCGATTCTCGGGTTCGTTGAAGAGATCCATGGCGCCTATTCTATCCCGCCTCTGACATCACCGCCCCGCCGTTCTTGACCGGAAGCTCCATCTCCACCTCCAGCCCCGGCTGGACATTCCTCGCTCGAATGCTTCCCTGGTGTAGCTCAATGGCGCGGCGCGCGATCGAAAGGCCCAGCCCGATGCCCCCACTGGAACGGTCGCGGTCGCTCTCCACCCGATAGAACGCGTCGAAAAGCCGGGGCAGCGCCTCTTCCGGGACTCCCGGACCCTGGTCGCGCACATCCACCACCGCTTTGCCGTTATGCCGCGCCAGCGAAACTTCCACGGCCGATTCGCGCGGCGAATACCGAATGGCATTGCGGATCACGTTCTCTACCGCGCGGCGCAGCATCTCCGGATCTCCCGCGACCGTCACCGGCTCACGCTTCTCGAATTTCAGCTCGCAGCCGTGCGCCGCCGCCTCAATCGTGGACTCGTCCACCAGTTGCTGCACGAGCTCGTCCAGACGCACCGCGTTCTGGCGCAATGAGCTCGGGTCGCCTTCGGCCCGCGTCACCTGCAGAAGCTGCCCCACCAGCGCGTTCAGCCGGTCGGACTCCTTCTGAATGCGATTCAGCGCGGCGTTCAGATCGTCGCCCGACCGCGCCAGTTCCACCGCCACACCCAGCCGCGCTAGCGGCGAGCGCAGCTCATGCGAGATATCCAGCAGCAGCCTGCGCTCGGCCGTCAGCAGCGTTTCGATGCGGTCCGCCATCCGATCGAAGGTGCGGGCCAACTGGCCCAGCTCGTCGCGGCGATTGGAACCGGCCCGCGTCGAAAGGTCGCCACGGCCGAAGCTTTCCACGGCTTTCTGGAGCGCGCGCACGGGACTCGTCAGGTGGAAAGCCAGCCAGTAGCACAGCAGCACCGCCGCGGCCATCATGAACAGGTGCTCCGGCATCAGGAACCACGACCCCGGAGTCTCGCGCGGCACGATGAGAAAGAACCAATAGCGGCCGTCATCGGCAGGGCGCGCCACCATTCCGTCGACGGCGCGAATGTAGGGGAATCGAGGCCGCAGCCGTGCCCGCCGTACCAGGTCGGAACGATCTTCATTGGTCAGGAGGTCGCGGCCCTTCTCGTCGGTCAGGACGCCCTTGGCGTCATAAATCTTCTGCAGGTTGTCGAGGAAAAGCTGTAGCGCCGGACGCCCGCCGGTCTCGTAGGTGACGCGCGCTTCTTCCAGTTGAAACTTGACGAGGCGGGCGCCCGGAGCCCCTTGGTCCGAGGCATTCTGGTTGACGCTCAGGGCGGAGATGAACGCCGACCCCACCACGAAGATGGCCAGAGTACACCAGAACCACAGCAGGATCTTGGCGAAGAGCGTTCTCATTCGGCGGCGGCATCCTCCGGTGTGCGGCAGAACTGGTAGCCCACGCCCCGAATCGTTTTAATCAAGGTGTCGCCGGCTTCCAGCTTCTTTCTCAGATGGCTGATGTGCATGTCGATGGAGCGGTCGAACGCGGTGGCTTTCCGGTTGTAGAAATTCTCCATCAGGCGATCGCGCGAAAGCACTCGGCCGGCCGAGCGCATCAGCATTTCCAGTACGTCGAACTCGAAGGTCGTCAGCTCCACTTGCTTCCCGTGGGCCACCACCTCGCGCGTGCCGGTATCGAGTACCACGCCGTTCACCTCCAACCGCCCCGAAGCCGTCGCGGGCCGCGGTTCGTAGCGCCGCAGGATGGCTCGGATGCGAGCCGCCAGCTCGCGGGGATTGAAGGGCTTTGGCAGGTAGTCGTCGGCGCCTAATTCCAGTCCGATAATGCGGTCCACATCTTCGCCGCGCGCGGTCAGCATGATCACCGGCACTTTGCTTTTGGGACGCAGCCGCCGCAGAATCTCGAAGCCGTCGATTCCCGGCAGCATCACGTCCAACACCACCAGGTCGACTCCTGGCTGCAACGCCTTCTCGAGGCCCCGGTGGCCTTCATGCTCGCATTCCACCACAAAGCCTTCCCGCTTCAGGAACTCGCCCAGAAGGGAGCAAAGTTCCGCATCGTCGTCGACCAATAAGATGGGCACGGTTAAAACTTACCATGCCTGGATTTGGTTGCGCGTAAGCCTTGGTGTAGCCGGCGTAAGAGTTTGTAAATCGGCCGAATCACCGCAACCACCGGGTTCCATTCGGGTTCAGTCAATCGAGGCACACTTTACACGGATTCGCCGCGCGGACAAATCAGATTTACGGTAGGCCTCTACAGTCGAAATTGAGAGGTAAAAAGCCCATGAAAACGTATTTGACGAGATTTGCAGCAGTTGCGGCCCTAGCCGCCGGAATGGCATTCGCGCAGGCACCCGCGCCAGCGGCGCCCCCGCCCGTGCCAGCCACAACCGCCAAGAGCCCGCGCGCCGTATTGCGCCATCGCATGCTGAAGGCCCTGAATCTGACCGCTGCGCAGAAGCAGCAGGCAAAGGCGATCTTCCAGCAGACCAAACAGAACGTGCAACCGGTCGCGCAGCAAGCCAGGCAGAACCGCGAAGCCCTGGCCGCCGCCGTGAAGGCCAACGATACCGCCCAGATCCACAATCTTGCCGCACAACAGGGGAGCCTCGAAGGTCAGGTGTTGGCCATGCGTTCCGAATCGATGGCGAAATTCTACGCGACCCTGACTCCCGACCAGCGCGCCAAAGCCGAGCAGATCCAGCAGAAGATGCAGCAACTGAAGCAGCAGCGCAAGGCTGTCTTCCAGGGCTAGGTAGTGTAAAGGGAGGTTTTTCAACGGTGGGACAGGGTCCAAAAACCGTGGGGCAGCCAATCCTGGCTGCAAGCCGCCTCTCAGGCGGCTGGACCGGCTGGAAAGCCTGTCATGGACAGGCGTCTTGGCCTGTCTAGACAGGCCGGGAGGCCTGTCCCACTCGCAGCTCAATCGCCAGCGAATCCAGCGCGATAGTCTTCTGAATATTTCGCCGGAGGAACTCCGCAATCTCGTCCACCTTCGCCACGGCCTTGCGAATCCACGTAAACTCTACCTTCGCCGCCAGCGCCTCCAGGTCGCGGCGGATATCCTGGTTGCGAATCTCATCGCTGCCCTGGTGCAGCAGGAGCAGATCGCGCAGCAGGTCGTACAACACCTTCAGATACAGTTCCAGCTTATCGGTCTTGCTCCGGCCGATGCCTTCGGACACGGGGACCCACGACCCGAACGGCGCCACGCCCGCGGCCACCCTCAGCAGAGCCAGCATCGCCCGGCGCCGTTTGTCATAGGCCTCCAGGTCGATCGAAACGGCCAGGCCGGGGCTGCCCGCCGCCAGCGCGATGCGCCGCTCCGGCTCGTCGAGGGCGCGAGCCCGGACGAACTCGCGCATCTCATCGGGCGAAAGCCGCGCGAAGTGGAAGGGCACGGCGCGCGAACGTATGGTCGGCAGCAGGTCGTAGGCGTTCTCAGCCGTCATGATGAGGATGAGGTGGTCGGGCGGCTCCTCCAGCGTCTTGAGGAGCGAGTTGGCGGCTTGGTCGTTGGCGCGGTCCACGTGGTCGATCACGAAAACGCGCCGGCTGCCCTTGTGCGGCATGTATTGAGCCTGCTCCTTCAGCACACGCGACTGCTGGATGGTGATCTGGCGCAGCGGGCCATCGGGGGCGAAGGTGACGAAATCGGGATGGGTGGCGAACTGCAGGGGGTCTTCGTTGCGCTTCTCGGAGGGCCACTTTTCGCGGTCGGTGACGGTCGCGCGGTTGTGCGGCAGGCTGAGGTCGTCCTGTTCGATCTGCTCGGGGCGCCCCAACAGCCGGGCACCCAGCCGGCGGGCCAGCGTCGCTTTCCCCAGCCCTTCGGGACCGGAGAACAGCAAGGTCTGCGCCAGGCGCCCCTGCGCGATCATCTGCTCCAGCGCCTCGGCGGTGCCGGCGTTACCCCAGAAATCCTCAAACATAAGCGTCTTCGATCTGTGGGGCAGGCGCTTTCGCCTGCCAAGCTTGATTGCAGTCGAGGTTGGCGGGCGAAAGCGCCTGCCCCACAGAAACACTATGCGACCTCACTGACAATCCTCCAGACTTCCCGTTCGATGGCGTCGAGACCGGCCCTGCCATTCACCAGTTTGACGCGCCCGGGCTCGCGTGCGGCCAGCGCGTGGTAGGCGTCGTAGACCTTGCGGTGGAATTCGATGGATTGGTCGTCCATGCGGGTTTCGCAGTGCGGCTCGGCGGCGTTGCGGGCCCGCGCGCGGGTCAGGCTGGCTTCGGCGTCCACGTCCACCAGGAGGGTCAGGTCGGGCTTCAGGCCGCGGCAGGCGATGCGGTCCAGAGCTTCGACCGCATCGGCGCCGAGACCCCGGCCGTAGCCCTGGTAGACTAGCGAAGAATCGGTGAAGCGGTCGCACAGAACGACCTCTCCGCGGCCGAGAGCGGGCAGGATCCACTCGTCGACGTTCTGTGCGCGCGAGGCGAAATAGAGCAGGATTTCGGCGGAAGGGCTGAGTTCCTGGTTGGCGGAATCGAGCAGGATCCGCCGAATTTTCATGGCAATGGGAGGACCGCCGGGTTCGGTGGTTTCGAGGACGGTGCGCCCCTGGTTGCGCAGGCGGGCAGCCAGGCGGTGCATCTGGGTAGTCTTGCCGGAGCCATCCATGCCCTCGAAGGTGATGAACCAACCGCGTTGTTTCACGTGAAACAACATTGTAGCGGGTGGAATCCGGTTGTTTCACGTGAAACAAGGTGGGAAAGGGTGGGGCAGGAGCAAGGCGATCTGGGGCATTTCACCCAATTGCGGAGATTCAGAGCGGTAAGTGTTGTATTTTGCCTCAGTTTTCTGTGGTCCCTGAAATGCAACTGAGTTGCTTCTGGCACATGGAGGAGGAGAACCGATGAACTTCGATCAAGCCCCGATGCTGGTGATCTGGGAAGCCACCCAGGCTTGCGATTTGGCGTGCGTGCATTGCCGGGCCTCCGCTCAATCCGAGCGGAACCCGAAGGAACTGACCACCGAACAGGGCTATCGCCTGCTGGACGAGATCCGCTCGTTTGGCGAGCCCCTGATGGTGTTTACGGGCGGCGATCCGCTCAAGCGGCCGGACCTCTACGACCTGATCCGCTACTCCGTGAAAATCGGCCTCCGCACCAACGTGACGCCCAGCGCCACGCCCCTGCTGACGAAGGAAGCCATCGACGGGTTCAAAGCGGCGGGCGTCACGCGCATGGCCATCAGCCTGGACGGGCCGGATGCCGCCAGCCACGACGATTTCCGCGGCGTCCCCGGCACCTTTGATCGCGCCATGTTCGCTCTCGAGTACGCGCGGGATATCGGCCTGGATACGCAGTTGCAGACCACCGTCACGCAGCGCAACCGGGCGCGCCTGCCGGAGATGGCGCAGATCGCCAAAGACGTCCGCACCAGGATGTGGAGCCTGTTCTTTCTGATCGTGACCGGCCGCGCGGGCGAGAGTGACGACCTCACGGCCCCCGAATACGAGCAGGTCTTCGAGTTCATGTACGAGCTTTCGAAGACCGCTCCGTTCGGAGTGAAGACCACCGAGGCCATGCACTATCGGCGCTACGTGGCGCAGCGAATCAAAGCCGAGCACGGCGTCACCGAGAACGAAAACGCCAAGGGCGTGGCATGGCGCACCGCAGGGGTGAGCGACGGCAAGGGCTTTGTGTTCGTCTCCCACCAGGGCGAGATTTTCCCTAGCGGATTTTTGCCATTGAGCGGCGGCAATGTGCTCGATCAATCGCTGACGGATGTGTACCGGAATTCCGACCTGTTCCGCACGCTGCGCGATACCACCCAGCGGGAAGGAAAGTGTGGGATCTGCGAATACCAGAAGATTTGCGGCGGGTCGCGGTCGCGGGCCTTTGCGTTGACCGGGGACTACCTGGCCGAAGACCCGCGCTGCGTGTATCAACCTCATTTGGCGGAAGCCGTGGTGGGCTAAAACAAGGGGCTGCGAGCATCGGGCGGCGAAACTCGTGCTAGCTCGGTTTGATAGCCGCGGGAATTGAGTTCCCGGACCAGAGAAGCCAGAGGAATCCCGCGCAGACCAGCCAGACGATCACATAGTATCGCCTCATCCAAGCACCTCTCTCCGGGTATTTCCACTCGTCGCTGGTGTATAGCATTTTTCCCTGCAGGAAAGTGCCCACTTCATAAAATCGAAGCGCGATCTCGCAGCGAACTAGCAGGTCACGAACAGCTCTTCTCAAATCGTGAAGCTCGTAGATGGTGAGGTTTCCTATTAGTACAACACTGAACGCCACCAGCGAGACATATGCTTTTGGGGCGGGCTGGAGTTCAACCCCCTTGATCAATAGCGTCCCTGCGGCGCCGAGAATCCCCAGCACCAGAGCGATTGTCTTGCTCTGACGATCTTCAATCCCCCTCAACTCCTCGGCGTGCTTTTTATATGCCTCCAGGAGCGCCTCGAAACGATGAGATTCGCCAGGTTGCTGCGCGGGGTGTATCGACTCAGGCTTCTCCCGATCTCGTTTACTCATCTTCTTGCCTCTTGCTTGGCTTGCACTGCATGTTTGTGCCTCCCTATCTCTATTGTTCTTGGGTCGATCCGCCTCTAGACGCCAACGCCGGAGCCGCCGGAGCCGTCGAAGCGGAGGACGCTGGAGCCGGAGCCGTTGGAGCCTTCGAAGGTGCTGACGCCTGTGCCGCCGCCGCTGGAGCCCTCGAAGGTGCTTACGCTGGAGCCGCGCAATCCTCTCGAATCAAGGAGGTAGGCTTGCTCGTTTGCGTGATCTCGGGGTGGCGTAGCTCGGCTGGATGCTTCGGTCGCGGCGCTTTGCGCTAAAGCTTCTCCTTCAAATTACGACGACCGCAGGCCAAGGCGACTCCACTAGCCAATAGGAGCCAAAGAGAACCAGGTTCTGGCACGGCTGTTGGCTGGGCGACTGCTGTGTAATCGTGCTCGAAGATATCGAGATTGATTGAGGCCTGAATAATCGAGTCTGGCCCGCTGGGTGTGGGAGCGGAGACAACGTATTGAGCAGAGCCCCTAAGAACGTCCCCGGTGTCAGTAAGGGTTTGAGCGGTTGTGCCCGGCGGCACAGGCAAGTTGTGAAGGGCCTGCGTCAGGTTCGCATCGGCGGGAAAGAAGGTCAAAGGGTCATTCGGGTTGTAGAACGGTTCACTGTGCCCATCGAAGGTTCCTCCGCTGTAGGTGTTGAATATCTCTACAAGGTACTCAGTGAAATCGAGCGTGCCGAACTGGGCAATATTGTTCTGAAGAATCGGGTAAGCGTTTGTGTTCGGGTCGACTTGAATCTGGCCGGATAGGTCTGGGCTCATCAACTGCGTGAGAAACAGGTAGTTTTGCGAAAATAAGACCCCGCCCCCCGGCGCCAGTAGCGTCGCGGTTCCGAAATAGGCGACCGGGTCGGTACTCTCTACGATGATGTCGGCGAAGGCCGCAGTCTGCCAGAAAGCCAATCCCGCCACGGCCAACCTTAGAACATGAGGAAAATGAATCCTGCGCTGACGACGAGTTGCAAAAGCACGGATTGAGAATCCAAATGGAATTCGCATGGTTTTGATGTTTTCCCTCAGGCCTGAGCTTCAATCTTCGTAATTCTGTACACAAGTCACAGCAGGCACGTTACGTAACGGCCCTTTATTTGCAGCATGGTAGACTAGGGTTAATGCTCGGCACAGGCGGCGCCGCCGGCGATGGGGCCCCTCTCAATTCCCCACGTCGGGACGAAATCCTCGCCGAACTCGATGCTGTTCTCGGGTCCTCCGGCTTCGACCCAGCTTCCAGGAGGGCTCGGCTCCTCCGCTACCTCGTGGAACGCGCGCTTGCCGGTGAGGGCGAAAACACCAACGAGTACGCGATCGGGGTGGATATCTTCGGAAAGCCTCCTACCTTCGACCCTCGCATGGAGGCAGGCGTACGGACCGAAGTGGGCCGGCTGCGACAGAAACTGAGAGACTACTATGGCGATGAAGGCAGCCACGACCGGATCGTCCTCGATCTTCCGCTGAGAAGCTACGCCCTAAGCTTTCGACTGCGCTCCCTCGAACCAGTCCTGGCCGAAGCCGATTTAGCGGGTGCCACCGTGGCGCAGGTCGAGGCGCAAGTCGTGCAAGACGCTGCCGTACCCCTCCCGGGTCCGGAGACGCCGGCTCCTCCCCGCCGCCGCGGGCCGCTCGTTGCAATCGTCGCGATATTGCTGACGTTGGCGGCGTCGGCGGGCGCATTCTCAATCTGGAGGGCGAAGAGGCCAGTGAATGCCCCGATTCGTTCCCTGGTGGTGTTGCCGTTTCAAAACCTCTCCGCGGCCCAAGCAGACCAGTATCTGGCCGATGGCTTGACGGACGAGCTGACCAACGTCTTCGTGTCGTGGAAGGAAATCCTGGTGGTGGCAAGGACGTCGGCCTATCAATATAAGGGCAGGGGCGTCGATGTCCGCAAGATTGGCCATGAACTGAACGTGGATGCAGTTTTGGAGGGCAGCCTGACCAAACAAGGGGACCGGATCCACATCACGGCCCAATTGAACCGCACTTCCGACGGCTACCATCTGTGGTCGCAATCGTACGACGCGCGGTCCCAAGACATGATTACCGTCGAGCGGGAAATGGCGCAATCGATCGTCTCCGCAGTGCGAAAGCTTGGAGGGAAAACCCCGGATCGCATTGCCAGCGGGTTCACGACCAGCCCGGAAGCTCTGGACCTGTTTCTTCAGGCGAGCTATCAGTACCGCCTCAACACGCCTGAGTCCCTCAACAAGAGCCTTTCGCTATACCATCAGGCGGCGTCGATAGACCCGTCTTTCACTCGCGCGTTCTTGGGGATCGCGGCCGCGGAAATCGAATTGCGCGACGTCACGGCGGGGCCGCAAAAAGGGAGAGTCGACCGGGAGAGAGCCGCCGTCCAGCGGGCTCTGGAGCTCGATCCGAATTCCGGCGATGCGCACGGGATTTTGGCCCTTATCACAGGCATTTACGATTGGGACTGGCCGCGTGCCGACCGGGAGTTTCAGCTCGCGATCGATCTCGGGGCCCGGCCGAGTATCCGCTCCTCGTACGGCCATACTTTGGCGGGCCGTGGCCGTTTTTCGGAAGCCTTCGCTCAATGCCGGATTGCAGAGGGCTTGGACCCGCTGGGCTATGCCCCCAGAGCCGGCCTGTATTGGACCGCCTATTATGAACACAACTATTCCGAAGCCAGGAAGGTGCTTCGCGAATTGTTGGATATCACTGGGGACGTCAGCTACACGCACACTTTTCTGGGGTGGATTGCGGCGCTGGAGAAGGACTGCGCGGAGACCACCAAACAGTTCGAATGGGTCGCTCGCACACAGCCGTCGTATGCCACGACCATCGGATTGGCGGTAGGGAGCGCCTGCCGCGGCGAGTCGGACAAGGCGCGTCAGTACCTCAAGGAGGCCGCGGCATCCACGACATACGTCTCGCCATACCTGCTGGCTTCGGGATATGCCTTTCAGCAGGACTCGGACGCGACCATTTCGTACCTCCAGAAGTCGGTCGCGGACCGGGAATATCAGACACAATACCTGAAGTACGACCCGATTTTCGACGGGATCCGCAGCGATCCGCGCTTCATCGCGGTGGAGAAGACGGCCGGGCTCCAGCCGTGAGAAGGTGAGTAAGAAGCCAGGAACGCAGGCGAAAGCGCCTGCGCCACCCCGCCGGCCACTACCCAATCAGTCACGGTACGATGGGACCGAATGCCCGATTCCCCGCGCGAACGCCTCACCCCTCTGCGAAACGGACTACTCCGCCTGCACAAGAGCCGCTCGATTCCGAGAAAGCCGCTTACGAGCGGGATGTAGCCCGGATCACCTCTACCGGACAGTATCCCGCGGCCACGAATTCCGTATCCCCAAGCTGAACGCTGGTAGCAAGAGCGCCCGCGCCGCTAAACGCTGGGAATACCAAGGACAACCAAATCAGTCTCTTCATAGGCAGGAACTTTCGCATGTATGGGAAATCTGGGGCTCCAGCGCAGGTCGAGGACCACCCCTACGAATTTACGCGAATCGAGCGGCGATGCTTCCACGCGATACCCAAGGCCGCGATAAGACCGGCAACGGTCATCGCCCAGGAGGCGGGTTCGGGCACTCCAGACTGCGGCGCCGACAAGAACACGCCGGAAGCGGACGTGAACGTAACGTTGGAGGGGAGGCTTAGGGTCAGGGTGCCGGTGTTGCTATAGTCGCAGGTCGCGCCTGCGCAGAAGACGTTTAATTTCAAATCGATGGGAATCGAAAAGGTTGCGCCCAACCCCGAAGTTACTCCCTGGAAGATGAAGCTCGAAGTAGTCGAAGAAAGCACGCTTTCCGAAACCCAGCCAAATTGGTTAACGGCGATGTTGGGGCTGTTTGAAGTGTTGTCAAGGAACTGTACATCGGCGGCTCCACCAGAAATGAGGAGTG
>OBLT010001135.1_pt1 | contig 17030 bp, 14 predicted proteins | sample 1518721 | NCBI WGS metagenome assembly OBLT01 (sample SAMEA3539307, study PRJEB22396) | soil metagenome | biome: tundra; feature: field; material: soil | place: USA | collected 2010-05 | depth 0.15 m | reverse complement strand
GAGATTACAAGGTGACTGGAGTTCAGACGTGTGCTCTTCCGATCTGGTCGAGCAACTCCGTGTTATGGGGCTCCTCCGTATTGTGGGGAAGTTCGGTTCTCTGGGGCAGTTCCTCGACCACCGGTGAAAGCGTCCTCTGGGGAAGCAGTGTCCTGTGGGGCAGCAGCGTTCTCTGGGGCAGCGGCACCACCTCGGGCGAAAGCGTCCTCTGGGGCAGCAGCGTTCTTTGGGGCAGCAGCGCCCTGGCGAGCGACAGTGTCCTCTGGGGCAGCGGCACGACCTCGGGAGAAAGCGTCCTCTGGGGCAGCGGCACGACCGCGGGGGCAAGTGTTCTCTGGGGCAGCGGCGTGACAGACGGCGCCAGCGTCCTCTGGGGCAGCGACACGACGGCGAGCGACAGTGTTCTCTGGGGCTCTTCGACAGTGCAGGCTAGCGGCGCCCTCTGGGGCATCAAATAACCAAACCTTGAAACAAAAATCAGCTCCAAAGGTGTTTGCTCGATCATCGCTACGGTCGAACAAACACCTCCGGAGTGCAGTGGGACCTTTCATCGCAGTCGAACCATCGGCGGATTGCACTGGGTGGCAGCTTTTCGAATTGATTGAAGCGCCCATAAGAAATGCTGATATTTGCACCAGGAGTTGCCAGGATGGACCAGTCCATGCCAATTCGAGCAAAGCTATTCGTTGCCATCACTGCAGCGGCTGGAGCCGCGGCGATTGGGACAGCCTGCATGCACTGGGATTCCAGCGATCCGTTGAAGTTTGGATGCTACCTGGTAATCGCTTTGTTCGCCTCCACAATGAAGGTGAAGTTGCCAGGCATGGACAGCACGATGTCGGTACACTTCCTCTTTGTTCTCCTTGGAGTTCTGGAACTTTCTCTGGCGGAGACGCTGGTCATTGCATGCATGGCAGCGCTGATCCAGAGCGTTTGGAAGAATAGACAAAGATCGGAAGCAATTAAGGTTCTTTTCAACGTTCTCAGTAATACCGCTACCGCGACCTGGTTGACTTACTACGCCTATCAGTTATCGACGGGTTTTCTCAGACACAGCATGCCCCTGTTGCTGTTGGTGGCTGCCTGCACATTCTTTCTGAGCAACACCATACCCGTCGCCATCGTGATCGCGCTGGCCGAAAGACGCCCACTGCGCGGAATGTGGTCGGAAACCTACTTCTGGACCCTTCCATATTACTTGGCCGGCGCTGCCTTGGTAGGTGTCGTCAGCTTCTGCAATCGCTACATCGGTTGGCAGAGTGCGCTCCTGATCGTGCCCGTCATGTACGTGATCTATCGGTCATATCATCTGTACCTGGACCGCCTCGATGAGCAAAAGAAGCGTGTCGAGATCGAAGAACTGCAAGTCGTAGCCGAGAAGCTCCATGTGGAAGAGGTCTGTTCTCTCCACATGCGTACCATCGAGGGCCTGGCCCTGGCCATCGACGCCAAGGATCACACGACCCATGAGCATTTGCATCGCGTGCGCCTGTATGCGGCTGAGATTGCCAAGGAACTCGAGCTGAGTGAACTCGAATCGAATGCTCTTAACGCAGCGGCTTTGTTGCACGACATCGGCAAGCTGGCGGTTCCCGATCACATCATCAGCAAGCCCGGCCGTCTGACTCCGGAAGAGTTCGAGAAGATGAAGATTCATCCGGCCGTCGGCGCCGATATTCTCGAAAGAGTCGCCTTCCCCTATCCGGTGGCTCCAATCGTCAGGGCACATCACGAAAAATGGGATGGCACGGGCTATCCTGACGGGCTCAAGGGAGAAGAGATTCCCATTGGCGCGCGGATTCTGGCGGCGGTGGATTGTCTGGATGCGGTGGCCTCGGATCGCCAGTATCGCAAAGCCCTGCCCCTGGATGAAGCGATGAAGCTGGTTGTCGAGGAGTCAGGCAAGTCCTATGATCCCAGGGTGGTCGAGGTTCTTGCGCGTCGTTACCGTGAACTGGAAGCCGCCGCGGTCCTCAGCCTGGAAGCGGCAGGAAAAGATAAACACAGCTTCAGTTACAACGTGGAACGAGGAGAAAAGCCGGCCGCCGGGTTTGAAGTCAACCACCAGCATCGCCTCCACGGCCAAACAGATTTTCTCTCTTCCATCGCATCCGCCCGGCAAGAGGCACACACTCTTTTCGAACTGAGCCAGGATCTGGGAAACTCCTTGAGCCTGGACGAGACTCTCTCCCTGGTTGCCATTCGGCTTCGCAAGCTGGTGCCTTACGATTCAGTTGTCGTTTTCGTCAAAAAGGGCGATGTCCTGGAGCCCGAATTCGTCAGCGGAGACAACTTCCGGTTTCTGTCATCGCTGGTGATCCCCGTAGGAACAGGTCTCTGCGGCTGGGTCGCGCAGAACTCGAGACCCATCGTCAATGGGAACCCTGAGGTCGATCCCGGTTTTGTGCATGAATGGAAACAGACCACGGAACTCCGCTCCGCCCTGGCTGTGCCCCTGGAGGGTGTTACCGGACTGGTAGGTGTATTGACGCTCTACCAAGCCGAGCCGGATGCGTTCACCAACGACCACCTGCGCGTGCTCCAGGTCATTACTTCCAAGGTTGCGCATTTCATTGAGAATGCCTTGAAGTATCGCCAAGCGGAGAGCTCGGCCACCAACGACTACCTGACCGGGATGCCGAATGCGCGGGCCCTGTCCATATATTTGGACCAGGAGCTTGCGCGCTGTAAGCGGGAACATTCAAGCGTCGCAGTCATGGTCTGTGATTTGAACGGATTCAAAAAGATCAATGATCTCTGTGGCCACCTGGCGGGAGACAAGGTACTCAAGCACTTCTCCAGCTTGATGCGGGACGTGTGCCGCGAGTACGATTACGCGGCACGTATGGGCGGCGATGAGTTTGTTATCGTCGCGCCCAACATGTCACCCGGTTCGGTCAGCGAAAAAGCCGTCCTGCTGAGCGTCATGGCACAAGAGACTGGCCGCGAGGTGTGCGGCAAAGATATATTATCTCTGAGCGTGGGAGCGGCTTTCTACCCGCAGGACGGGTTGGACGCGGAACAACTCCTGGCGGAAGCCGACAGGAAAATGTATACGGCCAAAAGACTTCACTACGACCGACGCGATAAGATAGCGCCTATCGTAGCGCAGTATTCTCATCTAGCTTCAGTGCATTGAGACCATGTGCTGAATTGAGCAATATCGGGGAAAGCCATAGATAAGTGACGGATTGAGTTGTTGTCACTCGTAAGAATTCCATCCGGTCACGACAAGGCCGTGATTTGTTGAATTCGGACGCAGTTCGGCGCATATTTCCTGCTGAGCGGATGGGCGTTCGGTGACCACGAATTGTCACGAAGGCATTGCCTGGAGGCATCGAAAGATCGTCAGGCACACTTCTCCCAATAGAGTTAGAACCATCCCCGATGCCGGCGAACAAGAGCTTCAGTGAACGGAGCAGGAGCCGGTGTAGCAATCGCAGACTGTCTCAATGAAGGGGTCCACCCCACATAACTGTAGTCGATTTTGTAGCCGTCAAAGCACCCAAGAGCCATAAGGATCAACAGGGATCGAAAGGCACACGGTAAGCCGTTCAATCAAAGCACTTATTTTCAATGAATTTCAACAGTTTTCCATAAGCGGCCTGACCTGCTTTGGGAGCAGATGGAGTCCCCCTCAGTAAGATAAGTAGAATCAATAGTTTGCCGTGTTGACAGTGTTGATCTTTGTTGTTCGAGGAGGATCTGTAGAGTACAAACCGACAACAGTGCGTACGTCATCACCTCCCTGCCTTTATTTTCAACTATTTGCAGTGAGCCAAATGCAATGTTCTAAAGACAGATGGAGCTACCAACGGACCTTCATCCAGACTCCGCAGGAGGCCCCGCGCCAGGTGCACCTTTACCTCCCGCTTCGTCTCGGCCAGCTTGCTCGCCAGTCCGACGCGCACTCGCCAGCTCACCGGGCGTCTTCGCGCGCAACATGGTTTCACGCTGCAAGGCGTGTCTCTCTGCCTTGGTCGCCTTGAAAGCAGCGCCTTGCTCCGCTCTCGGCGCAGCGCAAAGAGGCGGTCCAGACGTTCTGGACGGCGTACTTCTCCGCCGGGGGTGTACAAGCGGAGATTCATTTCGATGGCACCGGAATTCTAGCCGACGTAGTGCATGGCTGCTTTGGTGGGAAGTGATAAGGCATTTACAGGAGAGGGGAGCATTGCAACATGAATGAATCGAACGTCATGCACGGTTGGGTAGTCCTTCTTGGATCGCTCGCAACCATCGCACTCATTCTGATGTCCATCGGTCTCATGCTGGGCATCGTGAAGCCTGCCGATGGACTAAAGCGTATTGGATCCATCCTGGGCGTCGCAATCGTGCTGACGCTGATCCCGGCTGTCCTTGTGTGCGCCTGGTTGGGTATGACTCTGTGGCAGCGGATCGCTCTGGCCGCTATCGGGATCGGCGTCTGACAGTGGTGGCAAAGTAGCCGCCGAGCCGGTCGTTGAACGCCTGCATTAGCCACGCGAATGCAGTTTTAGACAGTCAGGGTCCAATAATCTCCCTTTGCTACAATGCAAACATCTGGCGTCCGTCAGTGGCAGGATCGCTATTATCTATATGATCATTAGAAACGGACTCTTGCTGATTTTCCATGAGTGCCCTTTTCGGCAAAGGGAGGATGTCCCGCGCGTAGTTGAAAGTTTCCAACGGCGGTTGGGTTCATGTTACTACGCCACTGCCTGTTGAGTGGCGAACTGCGATTCGCTCAGAATCGCCTCCAGAGTCCAGAGTTCGCGATAGCCCATGATCCTGCGGAAGTTCTTTTCCGTCCTCAGGAAGGCCGAAGCCAGCCAGCGTCTGGCCATCGAGCCGTTTTGCCAATTTGTGACACGGCGCGTGCGGGTGCATACTCCGGCGTGTGGACTTTCAATGATGTTAGTCGTCGCCAGGCAACGCTGCAGCGTGGGCGGCACACCCAGCCGGTTGATGGTGAAGCATTCCTCCAGTCCTTCGCACAGGCTGGCCGCAGCCGAAGGATATTCCCGCTCCAGCCACTCGGCCAGCTTGCGGATGCGGCTCATGGGCGTCTTGGCCTCCATCTTCCAGGCTGCCCGCAGCAGACTCTTCACCTGTTCCTTCTGCTCTTCGGGAAGATGATCGAGCACGTTGCGCAGCTTGTGCGCACGGCAGCGTTGCACCGGCTGATCGGCGCCGAAGACCGCGTTGATCGCGGCCCTCAGAGCCTTCGAGCCATCGATGATGAACAGTCGTTTCTGCTTCGGATCGACGCCCCGCGCCACGATGTCCTGTAACAACTCCATGACCACGGTGGCGTTCTCTGTGGCGCCCTCGCGGATGCCCAGCACATGTTTGCGCCCCTCGGTATCCACGCCCACTGCACCGATCATCGTATGCTCGCCGAAAACCACCCCATCCATATAGATGATGAGCAGTTTCAAGTCATCGAAGCGGCGGCTGAGCAGAGCTTCCAACTCCGCCTCCGAGGCTTCGTCGCCTGCCGGCTCACGCTGGACTTCGACACCCCGACCGTCTCGGCCATCTGCGGAATCACGTCCTTATAGTTGCGCGTGGAAACGCCGCGCAGCAGCGTGTCCAGCATGCGCTCGCCCAACGGCGACTGCTCCTGCATCGCGGTGTAGGCGGGAATCTCGACTTCACGGCTGCGGCCCCGGCCCTTGGTGCGCAGCCGAGGCCGCACCACCTGCAACTTGCGGTCGCTGAGCATCACCTGGCCCGCTTGCCGGCCATAGAAAGCCACGCTGGCCGAACGGCGTTTGCCTTGCTGCTGCGGTCCTCCCGCCACCTCGGCGGCAGACAGTTGCAACACCGCCTGTAAGACCGCACGTCCAGTAACATCAATCAGTTGGTCGCAGGCCATCCGGCTCTGCTCGATCAGTTCCACCATCGGCAGCAGCCGCTGCCCGTTTTTCGACAGGAATGCTGTCAGCTCCTGCTCGTTGACTTTCCCTTGCATGCGTATTGTGTGGTAGCTTTTCTTCACGGCGGTTCTCCCTTCAAGGTTTGGCAACCCGATTCTACGGAATCAGGCTGAACCGCCGCTCAACTTTCAACTATGGCCGGGACATCCTCGGCAAAGGCGGGAGGTTTTTTGCAATGGTAAAGACGTGGAACGTCGGACGCCATTTCTTGATGGGACCTGGTGTCCTCATGCTATGTCTCGGAATTGCGCTTAGTTTGTTAGGTTCCCTCATGGCGGATCCTTTGCGTGACGCATTGGGCTACACGATGGCCGTAGTCCTGACAGCTTTATGCCTGCTGATCTCCGGCGGTTACCTCGGGGTAGTGGAAAACAGGGCGGGTCAGCGCCGGCTAGCGGGCATTTATCTGCTGGCCGGTGCATGGTCGATTGCCTGCTGGTTGATTTTCTGGCTGATCCAGTCAGCCCCGACGGATCTACGTTTATTAGTACTGCTTGCTGGATTGTATGGTCTCTTTTGGGGCCTGTGGTATGTGAGACTGGCTCTCCACTTCCAGGCCTATGCAAGAAAGGCGGTCGTGCTGTCTGTTCTTGCTGCAACCACATCATCCCTTGGGATCATACTCGCCACACAGTCGCAACTGAGTAAACTCAGCGCAGTGACTGCGGTTGCGTGCTACACGACGTTTATAGGAATACAGATTCTCTTAACCACCGTGTATCTTTATCGCGAGTGCGGCACAGGGGGAGAATTGCTGCCTGAGAGCAGCCCCGAAAGGAAATGAAACAGGATGGTTTGATGCCCCACAATCATTCAGGGGACAGGGCATTGCTGTTGGGTTCGAAGTGGAAGAGAAACGTCTGGGCGCGGCTGCCGACTGAATCGTCGCCGCATGCGCACACCTGAAGTGGCGCAAAACTGCGTTTTTTCAGGCACCGTGGAACGCATTGCTGGGTCAGTGGCTCTCGACCCCTCCCACTGAATGCATGGGTTTCGATGAACGGCACTCAATCTGCTTCCTGAAGCCCAGGTTTCGCGACATATCTACATGGAAGCTCCGTCCTTCATGCCACCCAATTTGCCACCCGTCTTCGTGATTTTATCGATGTAGATGCTCTTCCCGGAGGAATTCACTTTGCCGACCACCTGCACGTTATCGCTGTAATAATCCTGCACGGCATAGGGATTCTCAATCTCCCATACCTTCTTGTTGGCATCGACGAGAACCGGCCGATAACCGTCCTCGATGCATTTCTTTACGCAGCCTTCGCCGTTATCCATGTGCATGGCGCCGCACTTCGAATCGCTGATATAGCCAGTGAATGTGCGGGTTTCAGGGGTTTGGGCGGCAACAAATGCTAGGACGCAGCCAAGGGCTAGTATGGATGCCAAACGTTTCATCACCATCATCTCCATGAATCATTCGTCCCGCGAGAGACGATACCCGACAGGCACACATGATTGTATTCAGACGACTGCCACCTCGGCAAGTCATCCGTCCGGTTTATCGGAAAAATATGCTGGGCGCCCACGGGCACTGAGGCAAATCCACCTGGGCGGCCTGAGCGTCCCGTCACCGATTCCATCCCCCAGTTTCCGCAGCTTTTTCCCGGAAGCAGGGCAGCACCGTGTGGAAGGTCCGGCGATCCGTATCCGGGTTTACAAGGGTAGACTCAAAGGACGTCAAGACGACCATCGGAGCCGGGCGGGGGGGCTTTCTTCTCGCAAGTGCCAGTGGCAGCGCTGCTGCGGGAGATTGGATTTTGTGGCCGCCGCGAAGAAGGACGAACTGGGCGCGAAGGCGAAGAAGCGGTGAAAATCGATAGGCATACGGCCCATGAGAGGGAGGCGCCAGCCTCCGGCATTCTCCTGACCGGGCTAGTGCCATCGTGCATGTCGCTGCCGGCATCGTCCATGGAGCGCTCCGGCTATCGGGATCGGTACTTGCGAAGTCGGAGTGGGCTGGCCAGTCGAGCAGAACACGCTGCCAATGCGCAGCGCTGAGCTCGGGACCTGACCTTGGAAACGCCTGTGGGGTCATCGCCTATGACGGCCATCACAATGACATGTGACCGCGAGCACAGTATAATGGCGATGTAGACGTTAGAAACGGTGAGATAAACTGACTGTGTGAGATAAACTGACTGTGTTGGCCCGCAGAGCATGAGTCTCACCCAGTGAGCGGGCCTGGCAGTCGGCAAAGTGGGTTTTTTGCCATTCATGAGACCGGTTGTAGTCTTTGCTGTGGTCATGAATCCAATGCTGTAAGTCGTAAATGCTTCTAAATGAACAGGATAAGACTTCGGTGCGAGAGGAATGAGCAGCGATGAACCGGATAATCAGGCTGTTTCTTATCGACGGCCTTATCACATTAGGTATTTTGATCGCAATTCAGAGTTCAACACCGCGCGCCATGGCGATCCCGGCATTTGCGCGGAAGTACCACACCTCGTGTTCAACCTGCCACAGCAACTGGCCTCAGCTCAATGACTTTGGGCGGGCATTCAAGATCAATGGCTTCAAGTTCCCGAAGGACGACGAGGATTTTCTCAAAGAGCCACCTCTGATGCTTGGCGCCCAGGCGCAGAAGGAGGCCTTTCCGTATTCCATCTATCCAGGAGAACTTCCGATTCTCCCCATCTCCTTCCGCTATTCCGGCTACTTTACCTACACCAGCCCTCAGCCACCTGCAGTGACCGCTGCGGCTGGCTACGTTCCGTCAACGGATCTGTTTCAACCCAATACGTTCACCATCATTGCCGCGAGCAGCCTTGGCCCCTCGCTTGAGTTCTGGATCGACGATGACCTCGCCGCTGCCGGTTCGGGCGCCAATGGAGGGATGGGGGATGCTTACATCAAGGCAAACAATTTCCTCGGTTATTACCTGCATGTTCCCCAAAACGATCTGAATGTCCGCTTCGGACAGTTTGAGCTCGATCTCCCTTTTACCCAGGCGCGCACCATCAACCTGACCAGTTATGCAATTTTCGCCGAGACGGCCTATGTCAATCCCACCGGGACCGGCCCGCTTCCTGGGACAACGGCCAATCCGCTTACCTTTGCAAGTCCACAAAGGGGAGTTGAGATAGGAGGATATCCACACCGAGGGTACACCTGGTGGTCAGTCGCAATTCTGGACGGAGAGAACGCTGTGTATGGCACCGCGTCACCCACCGTAGCGCACAATTCCAAAGATGTCTATGTCAATCTTGGGCAACGCTTCGATCTTGAGCGAAATCCGGAGATACGCAAGCAAGTTCAGGCCTCTGGTCCGACCGGCGTCCATGACCATACTTCTATACGGTTCAACGCCTTCGGATACTACGGAGACAACGAGCTCAATCGAGGGGGTGCTCTGTATCCAGGGTTGCCGACGATCAACGAGCCCTTCTATCGAGCGGGTGGCGCGTTCGACTACAAGTTCCGCGGTAATTTCGAGCTCTGGGGACTTTATGAGCATGCTCGTGATTCCAATAAGGCCCTGAACGCAGGTGGCACGGACTTTGTTTCTGCCACGCCGGTAACATATTCTGGTGGCTTCCTTGAAGCCGAGTATTGGGTCTATCCATGGCTGATTGGTTTGATGCGTTATGACGGCGTGAATTCTCCTACCGATCGTTTAAATGGGATCTCACGCTATGACACGCGGAGCACCTACAGCCCTGGATTGTATATCTTGGCGCGTCCCAACATTAAGTGGGAGATGCAGTATTCTGTCAATTACCAGCAGCCTGTTCCGGGAACCGGTACATTTTATCGCTCTAACCAGTTCTTGGCCGGGGTTGATTTTACATTTTAGGGCATGGTTCACAGGAAACTGCGCAGGGTGATCCAGAGGCAGCCGAGACAGGGTGAAGCTCTGGCGGGTAACGAGGAGATGTTCATGGCGAACCGGCAAGCGACGGAATTCACCGCACGAGTGGTTGGATCTCTCGATGATCCGGCGGCCTCTGTGGCAACGCCGTTGTCTCTTGCTGCCTCGATAGGGCGCGATCAACTCGATGCCGCATTTGTTCAGACTCTTCCACAACGGGTGCGAATCATAGGCTCCGGCGGCAATCCTCCTTTCCGGCCCTTGCCTGGGAGGGCTTTTGGCGCGCGGGACGCGGATTTCGGCGCGTGTCCTTTCCGCAAGAAGACCGTCTCGCTGTCAGGCAGTCTCTGGCCGAACTCCCTGCCGAAGACTTTAGCAATCTACAAGTACAAGCCAACTCGCACACCTGCCGCCCTTTTTTTCTGGCCGCAACGCTCCTTTCCTGGCCAGAGCGCAGCCGCCGCCCATGATGCACTCGTCCCACTTCAGCAGCTTCTGCCGTCACTTCACAGCAGAAGTTCAATAGCAAACCCGCCTTAGGCATAAGTCCCTGATCCAAAATCGAACGGGCGCATGAAACGAGCTCTGATAACATGGCGCAGACAGGTTCTGAGGCAGACAACCACTTCAAGAGGAGACATGGAAATGACCAAGCTAAAGATGACAGTTCTTTCGGCCCTTGTATTACTTACCCTGGTATGTCTGGCGAGTCTTGCCTGGGCAGGGGATATAAAGGGAAAGGTCACTGCGCAAGGAATGCGTTCCCCGGAGAATATCGCTGTTTACCTCGATAGCGTGCCCGGTAAAACATTTCCTCCGCCAGCACCGCATGCAGTCATGGACCAGTCGCATCTGGCGTTTGTCCCGCATGTACTCATTGTCCTTCAGGGGACAACGGTCGACTTTAAGAATGAGGACTCGGTGGGCCACAACGTATATTGGCCAGCCATCAATCACAACCGTAAACTGGCGCACAATATGGGCACCTGGCCGCAAGGAATTTCAAAGCCATTCACCTTCACCGATCTGGGCGACGTCCCGTTGCTGTGCAACGTACATCCGGAAATGTCTGGTTACATCATTGTCGTGCCGACTCCTTATTTTGCGCAATCGGACAAAGAAGGCGACTTCACAATCAAGAATGTTCCGCCCGGCCAGTACACGATTAAGACGTGGAGCGAAGTTGCCAAACCTGCGACCCAGGCGGTGACTGTCGGGAGCGGCGTAGTGAACGTCAACCTAACCGTGACGAAATAGGGCGTTGAGCGGCGGAGGCGTCGGCATGACGGTCGTTGCAACGGTGGCAAGACAAGCGTGCGAATCGATTCGCCGCATTGACTTGCTCTTGGCAGTTGCTTTTGACAGCTTGGCGCGGCTACCGATTCGTTCATTGCTGCAACCTCCCGAGAGGGGACGTAACCATGGCTAGTTACAGGAAGTTTGTCGTGCTGTTCGCCGTTTTGATCGCAGCTGTATCTCTTGCGAGTTTTGCCCGGGCAGGAGATGTGAAAGGAAAGGTCAAGGCGCAAGATATGCGGTCGGCGGAGAACATCGTCGTTTACATCGATGACGTGCCGGGGAAGGTATTCCTCCCGCCTGTGCAGCATGCGATCCTGGACCAGGTGCAAATGGTATTTGTCCCGCACGTGCTTGTCATTGTGAAGGGGACCACCGTGAACTTCTTGAACGATGATCCAGTTCAGCACAACGTATATTGGCCGGCCATCAGTCAAGACCGCAAGCTGGCGCACAATATGGGCACATGGCCGGAAGGGATCGTAAAGTCCTTCACTTTTAGTCAGCTGGGCACGGTTCCGTTGCTGTGCAAGGTTCACTCCGAAATGTCTGGCTACATCGTTGTTGTGCCAACGCCATATTTTGCGGTAACCGACAAAGATGGCAACTTCACGATCAAAGATGTTCCTCCAGGCCAGTACACGCTTAAGACCTGGAGCGAAGAAGCCAAGCCTACGACGCAGGTGGTGACTATTAGATTTGGCACGGACGCCGCGGTCCAGCCCACCTGCAACAACACCCCCTGCAACTGCCCTACGACGCAAACAACGAATGTCAACCTGACAGTGGAGAAATAGGGGATTGAGCGACGGAGACCTGCGCGTGGATGCCATGGAAAGCGCCGTTGATTCGGACGGGATGAAGCTCAATGTCCGGTGTTGGAAGGCTTATCCTATCTACAAGAGCAGCGTACGTACCGTTGCGCCTATATTGCCGATGGCGGTAACACTTTTCTGAGGTCAGGCTGCTCATGGATTCGGCCGTGGAGGAAGTATGTCGGCTACACAACTGAACAAGGTTCTTCGCAGGCTGACTTATGTGTTCGCAGTCTGCAGCGCCTTGGGGTTGGCCGTCATCTTCTGGCAATCGAGAACGGATTGGCACGAATGGCGGCTTGACAAGCAAGGCCCCCTCCTGCTCGTTGACATGAGGCCTGGCACCCTGGCATGGAAGCAGCCGGTTCTGCCCGCGCAATACGCACAAGGCACCTGCGGAGCCTGCCATCGAGAGGATTTGCCCGAGACACCCCGGCTAAATCATGGTCGGCAACTGATCGTCAAATTCAATTGCATAGGGTGCCATCGCCTTCAGGACATCGACCGCCCGGCGATGCTGGCCCCGGACCTGAGCAGCGTGGGATCCAAGGTGACCCGCGAATGGATCTACAAATGGCTGAAAGATCCACGCACTGTGACCGATGCAAACGGTAATGTGAAAGTGGATGGCGTGGACACCGATCCGCGAATGCCGAAATTCCAGCTAAGCGACCAGGAACTGCGAGGGCTTTCGGCATACCTGAGCGTGCAACGTGGGAAGCCTCTTGAAGCGTACAGATTCAACCCGCGCGTCGTTGCTGTCGTGGCCAAAGGCGGAGATGCGGCGGATCAGGGCAAGATACGATTCAACCAGATGTTTTGCGTAACATGCCATGCGCTTGCGGTTGATCGAGGCGGGGAGACCACGCTCATAGGAGGCGACATCGGGCCTGAGCTAACAAAGATTGGCAGCAAGGTGAAGCCGGAGTGGCTGTTGGCGTGGCTGCGCGATCCTCAGAGCTATCTACAGCACACCAGGATGCCGCAGTATACGTGGTCCGACAAGGATTTGTACGAGGTTACTCAGTACATTCTGAAACAACTCACCGATCCGGATTTATTGAAAGATGTGCCGCAATTGGGCTCGCCCACAGATGCAGAGGTGCAGTTTGGGAAGCGCATGTTTGTCGAAAAGGGCTGTAGCGAGTGCCATGTAATGCAGGGAGTAATCCCCCAAAGCGACTTTGGTCCCGATCTTTCAGCGTTCGGCATGGCGGCCGGCCCTTATCTTGTGGAGGTCAACTCTACTCGTAAACAGTCAGCCCATTTGCATTTTGTCAAGAGTGGCGTTGAGCGTCTCAACATCAGCGTGTCGCTCGTTTCGAAGTCGATGATCGCCTATCTCCAGGCAAAGATAACCGATCCGGCTTCAGATACCCCCGAAACGCGCATGCCCCAGTTTCATATGAGCCAGTCCGACCTGGACGACTTAACTACGGCCCTGCTCAGCATGAGCGGGCCCCCAATTGCGAACAAGGCACAGTATCCATTGGTGATCCCGCGCCCGCACCCGGAATTTCACCCAGACGGCAAGGTCGGACAACTTTACCAGCGCTTCAAGTGCTATGAGTGCCACTCGTTCAACGGCTACGGTGGAACCCTGGCCCCGGACTTATCGTATGAGGGTAGCCGGTCGCAACGCGAATGGTTGATTCAGTTTCTAAAGAGTCCGCAAACGCTGCGCCCAACCCTCACGGTGCGAATGCCGGACTTCAACCTGTCGGATCAGGACGCAACCACGATCGCCAATTACCTATCGGCAGCGCTCCAGAATCGGCATGTAAATCCAGCAGCAGTCGACGAAAAGCAGTTTACGCCGCAAATGGCCGAACACGGCAAGCAGCTCTACGAGGGGAAGTATGCGTGCCAGTCGTGCCATACGATCGGATCGTCGGGAGGTTATGTGGGGCCAAGCCTGAACAATGCGGGCAACTGGCTGACTGCTGCCTGGATCGAGGCGTGGCTGCGCAACCCTCAGGCATTGGTTCCTGGAGCCATCGAGCCACGCCGTTCTTTTGCCGAAGATGAGATCAAAGATATCACCGCATATTTATTGACATTGAAGCAGACGCCGGGAGACAAAAGCGCAGTACCTGCGACTGCAGGGGGAGGCGAGTAATGAAACTCCTCTGGATCTATTTCTCTGTTCTTGTCGGATGCCTGGGGCTGGCTGTCCTGGGCAGCAGAAGCTTCACGACCACGCCTTGCTGGTGCTGGTCGGGCGACCAACACGTGGTCCTCCGAGCAAAACCCCATACCGGGGGAAATGAGTACGTTGCCTATGGCTCCTATGGATCTGAGGTTGACTGGAACAGCCCGGATCGGACCCTTCCATTGGGGTATGAACAGGCGCAAGGCAAGCGAATCTTTTATCAGCAGTGTGTTTGGTGTCATGCAGATACGACGCCGGCGGGGCCTTCCAATCGCTCCAATGTCACTCCTGCTCCGCCTCTGATGAACGACGGGGCCGTGCTGAATGGAGAAAGCGATACATCGCTGCATCAGATCATTGCTCTTGGAGGAAGCGCAGTGGGCAAGTCCGCCATGATGCCGCCCTACGGCGCGTCACTGACGCAGGATGAGATCGACGACCTGATTTTATATTTGCGGGTCATTGCCGTGCCGGAGTATCATAAGGCGTCCAGTAAGAGCAACGGGATCTGGAGAACCAAGCCTTCATGAGATGCACCGGAAGAGTTGCCAGGGCCTCACTCAAGCTCCTTTCGGGGAGTATGCTCCTTCTGCTGGCGACATCGGTATTCGGTCAGGTGAGTCCGACAGAGATTCTGAACCCAAGGTCGAAGGCAGCTGAACAAAAGTATCTGCGGCAACTCCAAGGACTTCAAGAGTCGATTGCCACGGCTAAATTTCCTTTTGCTTTCAGGCTGGCTCGGTACCCGAACGCAAAGCCCGGCCAGCGAACAGCATTGGATTCCAATGGCGTCGAGTTTGTGTTTTTTCAAAAGCGCGTGGTGTTAAAGATATCGGGAATCTATAAGGTGGCATTCAACCCGACGCAACTCTCCAAGAATGAGCGCGCCAGCCGGACCTTCCAGGACGCAGTTGTTCCCATTCTGCGACTGGTCGCGCAGCAAATCCCTCAGAGCGCCGATTGTGACGGTATCGGGTTCGAAGTCGTTTATGACACGCGCGATGCCAACAAGGGTTACGACTACGAAGGGCAAGAAGTGCTAACCGTCGTATTCAGCCGAGACGATGCATTCACTTATGCGAATGCGACAGGGGACACTGAGCGGCAGCAGCTCCTGAACCGCTCCGATATTTTTGTGGATGGCAAGGAGTTTGGCCTGGCGCTGGGACAGCGCGAACCGCTCGACGTCCAAGCCCTCGAACGGTCGGTCCCGCGACAGGCGATGGAGGGGTCTCCTTCTATACCGGCAAGCGCTGCTCCCGTTGTTGTCGTTTCCGGGGCTACTGTCACTCCAACTGTTTCACTCGCACCATCGATGCCTGTCTTGAAGTCTCCTCCAACATCCGCGGACGCAATGCGATTGCAAACACAGTTTCAGGCGCAAATCAATGCGATCGTGAAAGAAGACGGGGCAAAGTTTCATTTGGTGGACAGCACGGCACCTTCGTTCGAATTTGATGGCGATCAGACGCTTTTACATTTCACGATGCGAAATACACTATCCTTCGAGAGAAGCACAAGCTCAATTTATAAACGTGCGGCACAAAGCTTCGATCTCTTTCTTGCGCCTGAGTTGAGGGACCTATCGAGGAAACTCCCGGCAAATGCAGGATACGACGCGCTCAAGTTTTCCGTACTCAATCATTCCGGAGCCGAGAAGACCTCCTTCGAAACCATCGATTACATTTGCCCTTTGAACTCCATGCGTTCCTTCGTCGAGAACAAAATTACCAGTCAGGATTTAATCAACCAGAGCATTGTTCTGGTGGATGGCGTGCGGATCGCCCTGAATTTGCAACTCGTCGAGTAGGCCTTATGAGGATATTCTCCAAGCTACCCCTCAAGAAAGGGGAATTCACCTGCGCGTGCAGACAATCGCCGTCATGTTTTTTGGTGATTTACGAGGGAGCCGGCAAGGGATGATGGCCGAGCAAAAAGCGGGGCCACCGAAATTCTTATCCTGTTGATTCATAGCGGCCTTGCGCGAACAGGCCCGACTTGGCGGCGGTGGAAATCCGTTTCTTGAAGCGACCCCTGAACGGCGCCCCTGAACAAGTTTTCCGCACGGCGCACGAGAACTTCCGGCCGCCCATTGCGGCGTGACCATCCACACTTTTTCATGGTTTCGTGACCCTACCCGGTGTGGTCGTGCTTCCGCTCGACATCTTCCTTGATTGTGCACAGGGCATGGTTCCACACCACGTCGTGTACGAACTCGGGAAACAACAATCTGGCGCCCTTCCACATCATCCGGCTGGCGAAGCCCTTGCCTTTCTTGTAGTCGAACGCCGCGTAAATGGAGAGCCTGCGGTTTCCGTCCCTGGTCGGCGCCACGTTGAAGATGAGTTTCCCGCGGTCCACAAGCCGCTCGTCGGCCTCATAGAGCAAGGTCTCGACGCCAACCCGGTTGGTCAGCCGCAGTTCCGCGCCCAACTGCACGAACGGTATCCTGTATCGAATCACCGATCCCACCTGGTTGGGCGTCCCCTGGATCTGCCGCATGTCGACGATGCGCAGCTTGAGGAACCTCGCATTGGGTTGGCCGAACTTGGCGAGTTCCTCCATGATCTCTTCCTCGGAACCCCGTATCTTGATCCAGTACATCCGTTCGAAGTCAGGCGATTGGCCAAGTTCCATTTCCAGGCTTGACGCAAGTTGCTCCCTCAGCGCCTCGCGCTTCTCCTTCAGCACGACGGTCGGATAGCGTCCGTAATCCCCCCACTGCACGCCGAAAAACAGCTCGAAGGCAACGTTCCTTAGCGTGACCGCCGCACCGGCAAGAACGGATCGCAGCACGCGGTAGCCGCACATCTCCCGGAACACTTCGCGATAGTCGGCCGTGCCGCTGGCGATCTTCCAAAGCACTACGCTCAGGGGCCGGCTCCGCTCGTCATGCACCTTGTACTCGGTGGCAAACGCCTGGTACACGATGCGGCTCAACACGGGCATGGTGAACGCTACCCGGCTCACGGCAAATACGATCCGTCCGAAGCGATTGTCAGCCACAAGCCATTTGACGGTTTTCCCGTATCCCC
>OBLT010001134.1_pt1 | contig 17053 bp, 8 predicted proteins | sample 1518721 | NCBI WGS metagenome assembly OBLT01 (sample SAMEA3539307, study PRJEB22396) | soil metagenome | biome: tundra; feature: field; material: soil | place: USA | collected 2010-05 | depth 0.15 m | reverse complement strand
GGCGGGCCACCCGCAGGCAAATCCCGTTGCCAACGCGGCCAGAGCCGGCCATGCACGCAATCGCATGTTAGAACACCAACTTCAAGCCGAACTGTAGTTGCCGCCCCGTCGCCGAAGATGAGCTGAGTTTCCCGAAGCTCGCGTTGCCGATGGTGAGCGCCGGGCTGGCCGCGCTGGGCAGGAAGAACGCCGGCGTATTCGTCAGGTTGAACGCCTCCGCGCGGAACTGCAGGTTCACGCGCTCGCGCAGCGCGAAACTGCGGAACACCGAGAAATCCAGGTTATTCGTGCCCGGTCCGCGGCCGGCGCGCCGCGCCAGGTCGCCGAACTTCGTCAGTGGCGTGCCCTTGGCGTTCGTCACCTGCCCGGGTTGGCTGAACGCCGCCGGATTAAACCATCCGTCGGGCCCGCCGTTGGGCAGGTACATCGAGACCCCCTGCACGGCGTCTGGCACGTTGAAGGTCGCGAACAACTGGTTCGTGGCGGCTACCAGGCCGCTGCGGATGTCGGTGGGATATCCGCTCTGCTTGCTGAAGATGCCGTTCAACTGCCAGCCGCCCAACACCGCGCGAGCCAACGGATTCTGGCTGGCCAACGGTTTGCCCTTGCCAAACGGCAACTCGTAGCCGGCGCTGGTCACGAACACGTGCGGCAGGTCCATCGCCGAGTACGACTTCTCCTTGTGCAGGTTCCAGCTATCTAATGGATTCGTCGTCCCGCCGTTTTGCGACATCGAGCTGTTGCCGCCCGAACCGCTCTCCAGGTTCTTCGACCAGGTAAAGTTCACCAGGAAGTTGAGCCCGTAACTCATGCGTTTTTCGGCGCGCAGATTGAGTGCGTTGTAGAGGTTGTTGCCCATCGAGGAGTCCATCACCACCTGGTTGCCGACGTTGGGGAACAGCCGGTCCGCCTGCGTGGTGAAGCCGGCCATGGCTCTATCGAACGGAATCTGATTTAAATTGACACGGGTGGTCAGATGCGTCCCGCGGCTCCACGCATAAGCCGCTTCCAGCACGAGGTCGCGCGCCGCCTGATACTGAATGCCCAGGTTCGACTGATAAATCAGCGCGGGCCGGCTGTTGGTGAAATCGGCCGTGCGAATCAGCAGGCCGAGCGGATTGGCCGGCGTGAACGTGCTGAGGTCCGCGCTCGTCGGTCCCACCAGAATCGGCGAACCCAGCGTGATCGGCGGCGTGACCGTCGTGCTCGCGCTCAGCGAGGGCGTGATCACCGTGGGAGCGTTTGGCGGGTTCGACCCGAAGACCGTGGTCTGCTGATTCGGCGACCGCGGTCCGTAGAATACGCCGGCGCCGCCGCGCACGGTCCACTTGTTGGAGGCGCTGTAAGCGAATCCCAATCGCGGCGCGAAGTTCTTGTGGTGCCCGTCGACGATGGCCCGCGTGAAGCCGGACTGTCCCGGCACCACGAACTGCCCGGTCCCGGCGCTGAAAAGAGAGCCGCGGTCACGCGCGTCCACCGGTTGCGAGTACAATTCATAGCGCAGTCCGAGGTTCAACGTCAGCCTTGAACTCAGCTTCCAGTCGTCCTGGAGATACGCCCCGGCATACAGGTCGCGTAGCCGGGCCCAATCGGGCAACTGCGTGCCCGTGAGTTGCGCCGGGTAGCCCAGCAGGAAATCGGCCAGCGGAGAACCCGAACCGGCGTCGTTGGACGAGGAACTGAAGATCGACCCGAAGACCGTCTGTCCGCCGCCATACACCGTGTCGAAGCGCCGCCGGCGCACGTCGCCGCCCATTTTGAAGGTGTGGGCGCCCCGGTTCCACATCAGGTTGTCGGAACCTTGGAAGGTGTTCTCGATGTTCAGATTCGGACCGCCCGAACCCAGCCCGGTGAACGTATTGCTCCCGCTGGTCAGCCCCGAAGGAGAGAAGACGATATTCGGGAACATCTGCACCGGGAACGGGTACATGGCGATACCGTTCTTGTTGGCAAAATCGATCCCGTCGGAGATGCCGGCCACCTCGAAGCTGCCATTGTGCCGGGTATATCCCGCCCGCGCTTCGTTGACCACGCTCGGCGAGAACACGTAGGTGTCATCGACGATTGAGGTGATGGAGTTGTTGATATTGTTCGACCCGCCGCCGATAAAGCCGGCGAAGTTGCCCGGGTTCACGCTGGTCTGCAGCCCCCTGGAGTAGCGGCCGAACAAGCTGTTCTTTTGCGAGATCTGGTGGTCTACCCGAATATCGTACTGATCGCTGTTGAACGGCTGGCCGGCGAGGTGCAGGTAGTTGCTGGCCTGCGCGCCCGGCGCGCCGAAGTTGGGCTGCGGAATCAGCCCGAGCGTGGCCACGGCGCCCGCATTGAGCTGCGAACTTGGGATCTGGTTATTCGGGAAAGGCGTGCTGGTCACCAGTCCATTGGTCCCCTTGACGCGAGCCCGCGGATCGTAAATCTTCGGCTTGAAGGTGGAGAAGTCGCCGGTGCGAAACGCCGTCGGAGGCACGTCCAGCAGGCTGGATGACGCCGAAGTGGCGCGCCGCAGACCTTCGTAATCCAGAAAAAAGAACGTCTTGTTATGGCCGTCATGTATCTTCGGGATCACCACCGGACCGCCCAGCGTGAAGCCGAACTGGTTCTGTTTGAACGGCTGCCGCTTCGCCCCCGCGGCATTGGAGAAGAAATTGTTGGCGTCGAACTTCTCATTGCGGACAAACTCCCAAATGGAGCTGTGGACCTGGTTCGTGCCCGACTTCGTCGTAGCGCTGACAATGGTTCCCGCCGAGCGGCCAAACTCGGCGCTGTAGTTGTTGGTCTTGACCTTGAACTCCGCCACCGCGTCCACCGAGGGAATGTAGTTGATGCCGCTGATGCCGATGCCGCCCGAGGTGGCCATGGTATTGTTGTCGATGCCGTCCAGCAACACATCGTTGTTTTGCCACCGTCCGCCGCCCGCCACAAATGGAAGGTTGCTGGTCACGCCCTTCACCGGGGCCGAGAAGCCCGACAGCAGCCCCAGCGCAAACGGATTGCGTCCGTTCAGCGGCAGGTCCACGATCTTCTTGTTGTCGATCACCTGGCCCAGAGACGACGTGGAGGCGTCCACCAGCGGCGCCGCGTCGGTCACTTCGATCGACTGTTCCACCACACCCGGATTCAGCACCACCGGGAGTTTCACCGTCTGGTCCACCGCCAGCACGATGCCGGTCAGCGTCTGACTCTTGAAGCCGGTCGCCGTTACGGTCACCGAATACTCGCCGCGGCGCATATAAGGCGCCGTAAACTCACCGCGATCGTTGGTGACCGTTTCCCGGCGCTCCGATGTGGCCAACTGGGTGATGTTCACTTTGGCGCCGATAATCACCGCGTCGCTCGAATCGTGAACATATCCCGTAATCGTACCCGTCGAAACCTGCGCCGATGCGGCGTGCAACCCCACCACCAGCAGCGCAACGTAGCGAAGAACCTGTTTCACAGAATTACCCCCTCACAGTTAGATAAACGCGTTACTTCAGTTTTAGATAAACGCGTTACTTCAGTATGACCAATTCGTAATCCAAAAGTTGCGGGACCGTGAATCGCGAGTGGCCGCCGACAGTCTTGACCGTGAGATTGCCCGGCTTGCGGACCGTGGTTGCCGTCCTGAAATCGCCTGCCACCTCGACCTGGATGTCCTTCATCTGCACCGGCGGAAAGTAGCCGGTTTGCGAATGGCCACTCAGGTTGATCAAATGCAGCAGAGTGCGGCCACCCTGGCGCATCAGGGCGATCTCCACCAACGGGTGCGCGTTGGTCCGCAGTTGACGCCGCGGGTTAAGGCGGTCCATGACGTCGCGGAACAGGCCGGCGTGCGCCGGCAAACTGTGCAGGTAATACATGCCGCCCAGGTTCCACGGAATCCAGGTTACACTTCCCTTGCCGAGTTGCCGCGTCACCATGGCGGGCGTGTTCGTGTCTTTCATGTCCACGTGTACCAACTCGGGAGGCCCGATCAGCGATGGCGGGATGAGCGTCAGCGCGGCTGCCCCATCGGCGCTCACTTCCGTAAACGGTCCGTTCAGCATCAGCAGATCGGTGTCTTTCAGCGACGGAAACGCCGCGTGGTCGCGAACCCGGACGTAGCCCTTTACGTCGCTCTCGGTGCGCACCACCTGGGCCACCTCGAACTCGGGCGCATGGGCGCTCGCCAGCAGCAGCTTGCCCCCGCTTTCCACATATTGCCTGAGCTCGGCGGGAGCCCAGTCGGCGGCGATTACCAGGTCGAACTCGCGCTGCTTCGCGCCGGACACCCAGTCCATGTTGTCGGCCACCGCGAACGGCACATGCTCCTCGCTGAGCAGCCGGAAAAGGCCCCGATAGGGTTCTTCTCCAAAGGTGCGCCCCGAGCCGGAGGGCGCTCCCAGCAGCAGCACGCGCGCGGCGCTGCTCTGCCCCGCGTAATACTGCTCGTGGGCGGCTGCCCAGCGGAAGATCGGCTTCACCGTCTCCAGCGCCTGGCGGTCCTGCAAATCCAGCGTGCCGTTCACTTCAAATGTCAATGCGCCGCCATTTGCCATGCTTTGCCATGCCCGCAGCGCAATCTCCTGCCGCGGAACCGTGGCGAAGCGCCACCAGTAATCCACGAACTGCATGTTGAGGTCGATCGCCATCTTCCCGGGCTCGCTGTTGCGCGCGCGATTCACGTGGTCGCTGGCGGAGTAGGGCCACAGCGGCAGGGGTCGCGCCACCGCCGTGTTGGACTCCGACATGATGCCGTCGGTGTATTCCTGGATGTAATTGAAGTAGCCGGCTTGCGGCCGCTTCTCGCGGATGAGGTCGCCGATCGCCGCGGCCACCTCGCGCGACGACGTGAACATGAACTTGCGATAGTCGTCGTCGGGCGTTTCCGGAATATCCTTATGGTAGAGTTGCCGGTATTTCCTCTGGCAGCTATCGCAATGGCAAAGCCCCACCGGCCGGCCGCTATAGTCGCGCGACTGATTGCCGAACATGTTGAAGAACAGGCCATCGACGGCGTACTTGTCGAGCGCTTCGGACAGGATCTTCATCGCCTGCCCGCGATAGTAGCCTCCGTTGATACAGGTGGAGTAGAGACCGTTGTAAATCACGGGCTGTCCGCCGGTCTGCCGGAAGAACCACTCCGGATGAGCGTCGAAGACCGCCTGCCGGGTCTTGCTGAAATCGAATCTTCCCACCACCCGGATCTGGCGGGCGTGGGCTTCCCGCAATACGTCGCCGAACATGTCCCGCCCCGCCGGCAGGTTGGGACTTGCATAGTGAAACTCAACCGCCGTCGGATAGTAGGCCGCGATGCCGCCCATCCCCATCAGCACCACGTTCGCGCGCATATCCGCCAGTTGACCCGCCAGGCGCGCGGCATCCAGGCCCGCATCCGTCTGCCGCAGGTTGGTCTGCACCCAGCGGATGGGTTCCTTCATCCACCAACCCTCTTGCGCCGCCGCGCTGTTCACCATCAGCATCAGGATCGATAACGATTTCGTGGTCATGCCTCTCGTCCAGCAGGCGCCGCCCGGTCTCTTTCGTTCATGGCAACCATACTCCGAATCGGCTCCGGCCGATTTCCCTCCGCCCCGTGCAACGGCCATTTCACCGGCGCTAGCGGTGGCTGACAAATTCAATCACCACTCGGCCGGTAGTGGCGATGTGATTGCGCATCTCTTCGCGCGCCCGGTCGGCGTCCCGATGCAGAATGGCGTCGTATATCTGCACATGGTGCTCTAACGATCTGGCCGCCGCACCGGGAATCTTATGCTTCAGCAGGATCCATTGCTTCATGAGGTTCCGCATCAGTTGGTCGGCGTTGGACAAGATCGGGTTGTGCGCCGCCTCCCCGATGGCGATGTGAAAGTGCATGTCGCCTTCAAAAGATCTGTTCGGATCCTCGATTTGCGCCCGCATTTCTTCCAGCGCAGCTTTGATTTTCTTCAGTTCGCCGGCTGTTGCGCGCTCGGCGGCAAGGGCCGCGAGACTCTCTTCGAGCACCAGGCGGGCTTCGATCAACTGGCTCAACTCGCTTTGATCGGCGCCCATGATGGCCCACAGCAGAGGGCGGGAAAGGAAGTCTGAGCGGGGGCAGACAAAGGTGCCGTCACCCACCCGGCTCTCCACCATTCCGAGGAGTTCGAGCGCCTTGAGCGCTTCCCTCAGGGATGCCCTTCCGATCCCTAACTGTTTGGAAATCTCCCGTTCCGAAGGGATCCGCTCCCCCTCTTTCCAGTCGCCTTTGACCACATGACCGACCAGTTTCTCAAACAACGTCTCGCTCAGAGTCGTACGGGACATCGGTTGCAGCAGGACTCCTGACTTCAGGACTGATTTGGCCATGTCGTTTCCATCATGCCAGATGTTGCTCTTGAGGCCCAGGGCTCCGTCCGGCGCGAAGTCATACTCGGGCCACCGCGCCGTGCCCGGCATTTCGCACAGCGATCGAGACCGCGACACGGCAGTCTGCGAAAGGCGACAGATGGAACAAAATGGTATTTGACAAAAGTGGTCTAGTGGCCATACCATTATGTTTCCTTAAACGGCGGGCGCCTGTCAAGAATGAAGTGCGCGCACCGGGTCGGTTTTTTGGGCGGGACACCCGCCTGATTGTGCAAACTCAAATCCGACTTTGAGGGAGGCAAGTGCGCGGGGCATCGACACCGATCGCAGCGTCAACGCCGGCAACATCGCGCGTAAGGGAATCGCCTGTACGCAGCCGTTCCAGCGGAACAAATGAAGCCCAAACGCTGCACTCATATCAAAGATTCACTTGCCTTTTTATGCTATTTGCCCTAGCATTCGCTAACAGAAGGGGTCGGAGACCAAAGAAGCTTTGGTCAACGCGCCGGCACATACTTCCAGCAACTCCGCTGAGACGCGCTGTCGTCTTGCCGGATTATCCGATACGCCGTTGTGCGAATATTCCCAGGAGGGAGTTAAATGGGAAGACTAACATTCAACAAGGCTAATGGCATACTCATCGCCGCGGTTTTCCTCGGCGCCGTTCAGCTTCCCCTGTGCGGCCAGGAAGCCCGGAGCACGCTGCTGGGACGCGTCAGCGATTCCACCGGCGCCGTAATCGTAGGAGCCAAAATAGAAGGCTTAAACACGGCCACCGGCGTGCGAAGCAACGCCACCACCAATGATAGTGGAGACTATTTGTTGCCCTACCTGAACCCAGGCCCGTACACAATTACGGTGACGGCCGCGGGGTTCAAGACGTTCAAACGTACCGAGATCAATCTTCGCATGGACGACCATATCACGGTCGACGCCTCCATGCAGATCGGTCAGACGAGCGAGAGCATCGAGGTGGTTGCCTCGGCAGGCCTGCTGGATACTTCCACCAGCAGCATGGGGCAGGTGATGGGCACGAAGACGATTCAGGATCTGCCGCTACAGAACGGCAACTTGTACTGGTCGGCCGCCCTGTCACCCGGAGTGGTGGACACCAACACGGCTTCCGGCTACGTGCGGCCCATCGACACCGGGCATCCTTCGTCGATCTCGGTGGCCGGCGCGCTGTCCGGCACCAATCAATACACGATCGATGGCGCCCCCAACATGTTCGGCAACGTGATGGCCTATTCGCCGCCCCCCGGTATTGTGGAGGAATTCAAGGTGGTGGGCAGCATGTTTGACGCCAGCTACGGCTACATGGCCGGCGCCACCATCAATTTGAGCCTGAAGTCCGGCACCAACAAGCTTAACGGTCAGCTTTACTACTTCGACCAAACCCCGGGGCTGGGCGCCAATTTGTTCTTTAACAACGCCAAAGGCCAGGGAAAGGCGGTCATGCGGCTGCAGCGCTGGGGCGCCGTGGCCAGTGGACCTGTCTATATTCCCAAGGTGATCAACGGGAAGAATAAGCTTTTCTTCATGTATGGATACGAGGGGTTGAAGAGCCTCGACCCCAGCCCGTTCGGGACCTCCGCCGTACCCACCGATGCGGAGCGGAGCGGGAACCTCGGGGCCTTGCTGGCGCTGGGCACGAACTATCAAATCTACGATCCCTTCAGCAGCGTTGCGGCGGCGGGGGGGCTTTACAGCAGACAGCCACTGCCCGGCAACATCGTTCCGGCGAATCAAATCAATCCGGCGTCGGCCGCCATCGCAAAGTTGTGGGATAAGCCGAACCTGGCCGGCACATCCAGCGGCTTGAATAACTACACGATGGGCATGAACTCGCGCGACACCTACTACGATCACATCGGCAAGATCGACTACAACCCGTCGGAAAAAGAGAGGATGTATTTCCGCGCGGACAACACTTCCAATCCCCGCCCGCAAAATTACCGGCACAACGGGGCTGAGGGCTGGACCGTGACTCGCGGAAACACTGGCGCGGTGGTCGATTCCGTGTATACGGTGTCACCCACATTTTTTATCGACGCGCGCTACAGCTACAACCGGTTCAAGTTATCGTATAACCCGAACGACATGGGCTTCGACCTGGCGGGCACGGGGTTCTCCAGCACATACATTAATCAAATCAAACAGGTCAACCCCAACGGTATTCGCTTGCCGGCCATTGTCATCTCCAATTACGCCGCCCTGGCCGACCAGTACAATCTGGCCACGCAGACTAACGACACGCATGATTTCGCGGTCAACGCGGCCCGCATCGTGGCAGCGCACACGCTGCGCTTCGGAATGGGTTTTCGGGCGTTGCGCCAGACCCTCAACAGTCTGGGCCAATCCATCAGTTCTCCGGCCACCGCCTCCAGCGCCGGAATTTTCAACTTCAGCACCAGTGGAGCGTGGACTACCGGGCCGCTCAACACCTCGGCCGCCGCGCCCATCGGGGAGGATTTTGCCGAGTTCCTATACGGCCTGCCCACTAGTGGCAGTTACACCATCCCCGCCAGCTACGCGGAGCAAACCAAGACCTGGTCCGCCTATATTCAGGACGACTGGAAGATCAGCACCAAGTTGACGTTGAGCGTGGGTCTGCGTTACGAACTGCCGGGCGGGCTGACTGAGCGCTACAACCGCACCGCCGCGGGCTTCGCCTGGACGGCGCAGAATCCCATCGCGGCACAGGCCATGGCAAACTATGCGGCAAACCCGATTCCACAAATTCCCGCCAGCCAGTTCCAGGTCAAAGGCGGGCTGACATACGCCGGAGAGGGCGGGCTGCCCTCCGCGCTATGGAGTACACCCAAGACGGCCTTCATGCCGCGCATCAGCCTGGCCTACTCGATCACGCCGAAACTCGTAGCGCGCGGCGGTTACGGTATTTTCTACGCACCTATCGGAGTGGTAAGCACCCAAGTCAACCAGACTGGTTTTAGCCAGGTCACCACCATGGTGCCTTCGGTAGACAACATCCACTATGTCGCCACCCTGACCAACCCGTTCCCCAACGGCTTCATCCCGGTTTCCGGGGCGACCAGCGGCCTGTCGACGGCCCTGGGGAACAGCGTCAGCTTCTTCAACCCGTCACTCAAGAGCCCCTACATGGAGCGCTGGCAGTTGGCGTTGCAGCGCATCCTGCCGGGCAGCGCGGTGCTGGAAGTCTCTTACGTGGGCGACCACGCCGTACACCAACTCGTGACTCATAACTTCGACGCGCTTCCCAACCAATACCTGAGCACCACCGGGTCGCGCGATCAAACCACCATCAACCTGCTGACGGGCGCGGTTCCCAACCCCTTCTATCCTTTACTGCCAGGCACCGGCCTGTCCGGGACCACCGTGGCCCGGTCTCAGTTGCTTTCGCCGTACCCGGAGTTCACCGGAGTTAGCGGATACACCAACCAGGGCTACTCCTTCTATAATGCAATGCAGGTGCGTTACGAGAAACGATTCGCCACGGGTCTCACGGCGACGGCTTCGTACTCCTGGTCGAAGCTGATTGGAGGACTTAGTTACCTGAATGCCGGCGACCCAATGCCGGAGAGGGTGCTCTCCAGCGCGGACCGTACCCAGCGTCTGGCGGTGACGTGGATTTATGCGTTGCCCTTCGGCCACGGCAAGCACTGGGTTAGCTCGACCCCGGTATTATCCACGGTGATCGGCGGATGGCAGTTCCAGGGTGTATACACCAGGCAGAGCGGGCCGCCGCTCGGGTTTGGGAACGCCATCCTCACCTGCCCGATAAGCCAGGTTGCGCTTCCCGGCGACCAGCGAACCATTGGCCAATGGTTCAACACATCATGTTTCAACCGGACTTCCAGCCAGCAACTGGCCAATAATCTGATCACCCTCAGCAGCCTCTTCTCCGGCGTACGCGGAGATGGCATCCGTCAGGTTGACCTGTCAATGCTCAAGAACACCCGGCTGAGGGAAGGAATCAACCTGGAGATCCGCGCGGAAGCCTACAATGCTTTCAATACGCCGATGTTCGGGCCGCCGAATACCAGCAGTCCGACCAGCACCGCCTTTGGCACGGTGACCGCACAGTTTTCTACCGCCCGAACGATTCAGCTCGCGGCGAAATTGATCTTCTAACGCCGCTCCAACGGCGAAGGTGAAAAGGACGGGCTAAGTACTCACGTTCGGAAGTACGGTGACGCATCGGGAAACGCTTGCTTACGGGCGCGCCTCTGATCGGAGCCGCGCCCGTTAGGGAGCGTTTGCCGCTAAATACGAAACTGTATTTGTGGAACGCTGTACTAAGGGTCGCGGCTCGGCAACATTGTTGAGCCGCGGCCGTTGTGCGCCCGGACCATAAGCGGTTTAGACTAAAGATCGGGAGTTGATCTACGATGGAAATCAATCGGCGCGATTGGATGATACAGACCGGTGCCCTCGCGGCCGCCGGCGCGGCCTTCGGCCAGGCAAGCCCGGCCGAAGGGTGGTTCGACCGGCCCATGCGGTGGGTGCAACTGGCCTTCGTCGAGGACGATCCGGGCCGCTACAAGCCCTCCTTCTGGCTCGACTATTTCAAGCGAATCCATGCCGATGCGGTGTGCCTGAGCGCCGGTGGATGCGTGGCCTTTTATCCCACCAAGGTGCCGCTGCATTACCGTAGCAAATTCCTCGGCAATGGCGACGCTTTTGGCGAAATGCTCGAGGGCTGCCGCAAACTCGGCATGGTTGTCACCGCTCGCGTCGATCCTCACGCCGCGCATCAGGACGTCTTCGACGCCCATCCGGATTGGATCGCCGTCGAAGCCAACGGCCAGCCTCGCAAGCACTGGGCGATGCCCGGCGAATGGGTAACCTGTGCGCTCGGCCCCTACAACTTCGAGTTCATGACCAGCGTGATCCAGGAGATCATGACGCTCTATAAGGTGGACGGTATCTTCGCCAACCGCTGGAGCGGCTCGGGCACGTGCTACTGCGTGCACTGCCAGCGGAATTTTAAGGAATTCAGCGGCCTGGAGATTCCACGAACAACGGCCGCGCCGGGAGCCGGAGCCGCACGGGCGACGGCAGGCGCGCCAGGCGACGCGCACAGTCAGTTCGCCGCATGGCAGAGGAAACGACTCTTGGAGTTGTACACTCTCTGGGATGGCGAAATCAGGAAGAAGAACGCGAGTGCCGTTTATTTTCCCAACGGATTCGAGCAGATAAAAGAAAGCGTTTCGGTGCCGATTCTCTTTGCGGACCGGCAGTGCCGCTCCGAATTCCAGTTGCCCTGGCAGAACGGCAAGTATGCCAAGGATGCCCGCGCGATCTCCGGCTCCAAGCCCATCGTGGGCATATTCAGCGTCGGATACGAGGCGGCTTACCGCTGGAAGGACTCCAGCCAGAACCCCAATGAGGTGCGGCTGTGGGCCGTGGATGGCATCGCCCAGGGCTTCCGGCCCTGGGTAGTCAAGTTCAATGCCAAGCCGCTCGATCAGCGCTGGTTCAAGCCCGTCGAGGACCTTTACGTCTGGCACTGGCAAAACGAGAAGTATCTCCGCAACGAGCGGCCGTTGGCTCGCGTCGGGCTCGTGTCCGCCCAGCAGGGGAGGGCCGCGTCGGACCACGCCTCGGGGTTCTACCACGCTCTGGTGGAAGGCCGGATTCCCTTCGAAGTGGTTCCCGACAATCAACTCGACCCGGCGCACGTGCAGCAGTTCAAAGTCCTGGCCCTGCCCAATATCGCCAACCTCAGCGACGCGCAGTGCGCGCAGTTGAAAGCATTCGTCGAGCAGGGCGGAGGGCTGGTGGCCACCCACGAGACCTCGCTGCACGACGAGCGCGGTCAACGCCGTGACGATTTCGGCCTCGCCGGCCTTTTCGGCGCCTCGTTTGCCGGCAACGTCATCGAACGCCAGCAGAACGCCTACCTGAATCTCGAAGATCACTCCCATCCCTTGCTTGCGGGGCTCGATTTCGCCGGCCGCATGATCCACGGCGTCAAGCGCGTCGAGATCCGCACCGCGCCGGGCTTGCGCGCGCCTCTCATGACCGTTCCTACTTACCCCGATCTGCCCATGGAGGAGGTGTACGTCCGCGATATGAAGACCGATATTCCCGGTGTGCTGGTGCACCCTGCCGGGGCCGGCCGCGTGGTTTACTTTCCGTGGGATATCGACCGCACGTTCTGGGAGATCATGTGCCAGGAGCACGGGATTGTTCTGGCCAATGCCGTCCGCTGGGCCGCTAACGAGGAGCAGCCGCTGAAGGTCGAAGGGCCCGGCGTGCTCGACGTGGCGCTATGGAAGCAGCAGTCTTCGGTTACGGCACACCTCGTCAATCTCACGAACCCGATGATGATGAAGGGGCCGCTCCGCGAGATCCTGCCGATTGGTCCTCAGAAGGTCCGCGTAAAGCTACCCGGCGGGGCCAAGGCGCGCGGCGTACGGTTTCTCGTCAGCCAAGCCAAGGCTCAGTGGCGGCAAAACGGGGGATGGATCGAGACCACCACGCCGGCCATATCGCTGCACGAAGTAGTGGCCATCGACTTGTAATTGGGGCCGCGCGGCCTGCCGGCAGGCCGCGCTTCCTGGCAGGCGCGCTACCCCTTGGGTCCCACTGTCAGTGCGTGATCGGCTTGATTTTGATGTTGCGGAACTCAACCTTGCCGCCGCCGGTATTGTACTGCAGGCCAACCACTCCCGAGGAGTGCTTGGCATCCGTGCCGTCCAGGACTATCTTGCCGTTCAGCACGACGACGAAGTGGTTGCCGTCCGCGGTGACCTCGTAGCTGTTCCATTGATCCGCCAGGATCTTAGTCGGTGCCGCTTCGATGGCATTCACCAGGGCGCCGGTCTTGTAAGTCGGCCGAAAATCCCAAATCTGCAACTCATAACCGGTCTCGGCGGGGATGCCGCCCGTTTTCTGCGAGCGGAGAAAAACGCCGCTATTGGTTTTCTCGCCGACCCGGAACTGAATCTTCAGGTTGAAATCGCTGAACATGTCGTCCGTGCCAAGCCATCCGCGGCGGTCGCCGTCGCAGACGATGGCGCCATCGGCCACCCGCCACGCCGTAGCCGCTGGTTCCGTAGCGGAGGCCGCATGCGCCTCCCAACCCTTCAGCGTGGAACCGTCGAACAACAGCTTCCAGCCGGCGGCCATCTCTTCTTTGGCGAGGGTGTTCGCAGCCTGGGCATGCAATGCCCCAAGCGAGAGGCATCCTATAGCGATTAGTCCTAAAATGTTTGAAAGTCGCTTCATTACTTCTCCTCGTGGTGGTTCGCCCCTATCGAGCGCGAGCGCTCTCCGGGGACCTTGCGGACCGGTAACTCTTACGGTCCGCTTTTGACTATTTCGCAGCGTGCCAAAGGCTCCATGGCCGCCACTTAGAAACCGCCTATCTTCCGGTGACAACTGTCGCAATTGTCGGACGCGCCCTTGCCATCGTAGTGGGCGCCCTTGCGCTCGTCGGGCACGCCGTTGGCATTGTGACAGGCAAAGCATTTTGTGCCGGTGGTATGGTCTTTAAAGGTGATGAGCCCCTGTTTGCGGGTCGCGAAAAGCTGCTTTCCGGTCCTGGCGAAGTCGGTGTGGCAATCGTCGCAGCGGAAGCCTTCCGACGCGTGTGTCTGGTGGTCGAATACTACCTTCCCGTGCCCGCCGCCGCGATAGCTCAGCGTCGCCAGGCGGCCGCCGGCGTCGACCCGCCCCGGCTGCACACACAGCACGACCGCCGAAAGCAGCGTTACTAGGATGCCGATCTGCACTCGCATGGCTACACGTAGAGGATGCTGCTATCGATCTTCGACACGGACGGAACGCCTGTCAGTACCATGGCGCTCTGTAACTCGGTGCGCATCTTGTTCATGAAGAGTGCTACTCCCTCGGCGCCGCCGCCATAAGCGCCGCGCAGGATATGCCGGCCCACCATCACGATGTCGGCTCCCAATGCCAGGTACTTCAGCACGTCGCTGCCCGTCGCCACGCAGCCATCGGTAAGTATCGGGACCTTGCCTTTCAGCTTTGCGGCAATCGCCGGCAGCACTTCCGCAATGCCCGCGGTGTGATCCTGCCGGCGGCCACCATGATTCGACACCGCGATTCCCGCCACACCGGCATCCATGCATCGCATCGCGTCGTCGAGCCGCATGATGCCCTTTACTACTACCGGCATCTTGAAAGCCTTCACCAGTTCCTTCAGTTGCGCCACGCTCTTGGGCCCGGAATCGATGTCGACCGATAGCCAGGCCGCCCCGGTGGCGTCGATCTCCGGCTGCCATTTCAGAATGATCTCATTGGGAATCGGCTTGCTGTTGTAGAGCGCCTTTCCCTGGAAGCGTTCCACTACCTTCAGGTTCCTCTTGACGTCCTCGATGGGGTACGTCAGCATATCGCCGACCGCGCCCAGTGTGCCCGCAGCCACGCATCCGCCCACGATCGAGTCGAACCATTCCTGTTGCGTCATCCCCTTGCCAAACTTGGTGGCCGCCGGGCCCATCGGCGCGCACACGGCGGGCAAAGAGATCTTATGACCGAAAATCGTCGTGGAAGTATCGGCCTTGGCCACGTCGTGCACGTTGCGCATCATGAGTTTCACACGTTGCAGCGCGGTGAAATTGTTCTGAAACGACATGCTCGTCCCGCTGCCGGCGATTCCCCCGGCATCTCCCGAGCAGGCTACACCGTCGCATACCGGGCAGACCCGGCATGTGGGATACAGACGCTCGCGAGCTTTCACTAGAACGTCCTTGTAGACCAGGCGGCCGGGTCCCTCGGCGCCGGGCGCGCCGGATGGGGCCGTCTGTTGCGCCGAGGCTCGCGCCGGCAACACGGCCTGGGCGATCAAGCCCCCGCCGCCGAACAGGGTCGATGCCTTCAAAAGATTCCGCCGGTTGAATCCGCCGCCATCGGTTGCGGAATCATCCCGCGGCGCATCGGCCGCCGACGTGGCACGGCTCCGCGATTGCGCGAGCGCTCTTTCTCTATTCTCAATGCTCTCCGGGGAGTCTTTCATGGGGTCCGCCTTCGCTTTCAGAGTGAATGAGGCATTTATCTCTTTCCAAATGGTATGACCATTGGACCAAACCTGTCAACGGGCTTTTCGCTAGCGCACCACTACTTCGGCCAGTTGGCGGCCGTCCGGCCCGATCACGTGCGAAGCACATGCCAGACACGGATCGAACGAGTGGATCGTGCGCAGAATCTCGATGGGCCGTTCGGGGTCGGCCATGGGCGTATCGAGCAGCGCCGCCTCATAGGCGCCATGCTGGCCCTTGCCGTCTTTCGGCGAAGCGTTCCAGGTGGAAGGCACCACGATCTGGTAATTCGCAATCTTGCCCGCCGCGATGTGTACCCAGTGCCCCAGCGCTCCCCGCGGCGCCTCGCAGAACCCGCAGCCTTTGACCTCCGCCGGCCAACTTTCCGGTTCCCACCGCTTGGTGTTTGCCGTCGCCGTGTCTCCGGCCTTGATATTGGCCATCAAGCTGTCGTATTCCTCGGCCAGCCAGCGGACCGCAAGGCGGGTTTCCAGGCCGCGGGCGGCCGTCCGCCCCAGGGTCGAAAAAAGTGCCGCCGCCGGAAGCTTCAGGCGGCCCAGCGCCTCTGACACCACATCCTTGAAATCGCTGCGGCCCCCGGCGTATCCCACCAGTACCCGCGCCAGCGGCCCCACTTCCATCGGCAGGCCCTTCCAGCGTGGCGCTTTGAGCCAGGAGTACTTGGCGTTTTCGTCGAGTTGCTGGTACGGCGCCTTGGGCCCGCTATAGCGCGCTTTGGTCACGCCTTCCCAGGGATGCAAAGCGTCTTTCCCCTCGGGATAGTCGTACCAGGAGTGGGCAACCTCCTCGCGGACCTGCCCTGCATCGAAAGGGTCGACCGGCAGAACATGGGAAAGATCGCGCCCCACCAGGACCCCCCTGGGGAACCGGTAATGCGCCGGATCGTCGATGCCGTTCTGCGGGATATCGCCGTAGGACATGTAGTTTCCCAGTCCTCCGCCGAGCTTGGTCCACTCCGGGTAGAACGAGGCCACCGCCATCAGGTCCGGTACGTAGAGCCCTTCCACCACCCGGCGCGCCTCCGTAATCAGGTCGCGCACCTGGTTGAGCCGCTCGATATTGATGGCATGATCGCCCTGCATCGACACGGCGCATGCCATGCCGCCCACCAGGTAATTGGGGTGCGGGTTCTTGCCGCCGAAGATGGTGTGGATCTTGACGATCTCTTTTTGCCACTGCAGCGCTTCCAGATAATGGGCCACGGCCATGAGATTGGCTTCCGGCGGCATCTTGTAGGCCGGGTGGCCCCAGTAGGCGTTGGCGAAGATGCCCAGTTGGCCGGATTCCACGAATTTCTTCACGGTTGCCTGAATTTCGCGGAAGTACCCCGGCGAGGCGGTGGGCCAATCGGGCGAGACTTTCTGCGCCAGCGTCGCGGTGGCTGCCGGGTCGGCCTTGAGCGCCGACACGACATCCACCCAGTCCAGCGCGTGCAGGTGGTAGAAGTGCATCACATGGTCCTGCACCATCTGCGTCAGGGCCATGATATTGCGGATGTGATCGGCGTTGCGCGGCACCTGGATTTTGAGGGCGTTCTCCACCGAACGGACCGAGGCCAGGGCGTGCACCGTGGTGCAGACGCCGCAAATCCGCTCGCAAAAAGCCCATGCCTCGCGCGGATCCCGCCCCTGTAGAATGACCTCCAGCCCGCGCCACATCGTCCCCGACGAGATGGCATCGCGGATGACGCCGCGGTCGTCGAGCACCGCTTCAATCCGCAGATGGCCCTCGATGCG
>OBLT010001130.1_pt1 | contig 17090 bp, 16 predicted proteins | sample 1518721 | NCBI WGS metagenome assembly OBLT01 (sample SAMEA3539307, study PRJEB22396) | soil metagenome | biome: tundra; feature: field; material: soil | place: USA | collected 2010-05 | depth 0.15 m | reverse complement strand
GTGTTTGATCTGCCGGATGCAGCCCGACGTTGATGAACATCTGCTTGCGCAAAATCTCAGGATAATCGGCACCCGCCAGAAAACACTCGACCGCTTCGGCTTCCAATGAGCCAATCTTGCCCATCGCCGCAGGTTTTCCGGCCAGCATCATCTGCTTGACGCGCACATTGCCGAGCGCCGCATCGGAGATCATCACGCCACCATAGACGCGCGATGCCCTCCACTCGTTGATAGCCTCGACCACCTTTCGATAAGGTGGATTGAGCATCTGCCATAAAGAGGGATGTGCCCGGAGAAACGCGGCCACGTTACGACGTAGACTAGCCATGCCACCCCATCGCTCCCTGATAGGGACGCGCCGCGCCACTGCCGACGAATAGTGTACTCAATATCGCTCCGCTCACGGAAGAAGCGCCACTACAGCACCATGTCAGCACGCGCCCACCGTCTGGCGCAGCAGCGCCACGACATGCTCGGCTATCGCCAATGAAGCGGTCAGGCCCGGTGACTCTATGCCATACAGAGCGACATACGGGCAGTCGCCGTGCTCGGCCGGACCGCGAAAACAAAAATCCGCAGCCGGCTCTCCGGCCTTGCTGATCTTGGGCCTGATGCCGGTATAGGCGGGCTGCAGCCGCGAATCATCGATTTGCGGATAGTAGAGCTTGATCGCGCGGGCAAATTCCGCCTTGCGCGACTCGTCGAAGCCGTAGTCGATATGATCGATCCATTGGACGTCCGGACCGAAACGCGCGCCGCCATTCAGATCCAACGTCACATGAGTTCCGAGGCCGGCTGAGTTCGCCACGGGATACACCAGGTGGCGAAACGGCGAACGGCCGGTCAATGAAAAATAGTATCCCTTGGCAAGAAAGCGCCGCGGTATCGAAGACTTCGGCACGCCAGACAGAGCGCCCGAAACGGTTTGTGCGCCGAGTCCGGCGCAATTGACCACCGTGGCTGCCCGCACGGTCATCGGCGCAGCACCGCCAATCTCAAGCGTGGTACCGCTCTGGTGCAGACTGCCACCGGTGACGGGGCAATTGAGAGCGAGCACACCACCGTGGGCTTCCAGAGCCGCCTGGTAAGCCAGCATCAGTCCGTGGGAATCGATGATACCGGTGGACGGTGACAGCAGAGCGGCGGCACAGCGCACTTCCGGCTCCAGCTGCGCGGCCTCCGCTGTCGTGAGTCGCCGCAGGTCCGTCACGCCGTTGGCTAGCGCCTGAGCCTGGTATTTCTCCAGCGTCGGGATCTCCTCCACCGAGGTTGCCGCGATCAGCTTGCCGACGCGTCGATGCTCGACCGCGTTCTGAGCGCAGAACCGATACAGCAACTCCCGCCCGCTCACGCACAGGCGCGCTTTCAGAGACCCGGTCGGGTAATAGATGCCGGCGTGAATGACCTCGGAGTTTCGACTGCTGATTCCGGTACCGATCGCGCTCTCGGACTCGAGCACGATGACCTCGCGGCCGGCCCGCGCGATCGCCTGGGCCACCGCGAGACCGACGACTCCGGCGCCGATGACCACGCAATCGATCCTCTCAGTCATGAATTGCTCACGGTCATTTCCAAACAACCCGGCACCGGGCACGCGCCAGCGGCTACTCGAGCAGGAACTTGCTGACGTGGAAGCCTTCGGCCCAGCCGGATTCGCCGCCGGACTCGATCCCGCGCAGCCGCATCAGTGCGCGAAAGGTGTCGGGGGTGAACCAGCGCTTGGCGCGCTGCGTCGCGTAGCTGTTCCAAAGGATTGATATCTTTCGCTCCACTTGCGCCCGTGTCAGCGACACATAGGCAGACGGCGTCGTCAGGTCGCCCTCATACTTCGGAATCTCATATTCGAGAATGAGGTGATTGCGGAAGGTGTTCCATGTCAGCTCCGCAACCACGCGATGGTCCTGATGCAGATCCGCGCGGTGATGGCTGAAGACGAGGTCGGGATCCGGCAGCTGCTTGAGCGATTCGAATACTTCTTTGATCGCCGCATACTGCGCGGGGAAGAAGCCGTCGCGGAATTGATGCACGATTACCTTATGGCTCCCAGCCCGCCGCAAAAAGCGCCTGGCGCTGGCCTTAAGCTCGCGCGCGCGCACCGGAGTCGAGCCCAGTACAACCCAGGTCACCTGCGCGGCGCGATTGCGCTCCAGCAAGCTGAGCAACGTGCCGCCGCAGCCGATGTCGATGTCGTCGCAGTGCGCGCCAATGCAGAGGATCTGCAGCCGCCGGCGCTCGGCGAGTTTGTTTAGCCTGAGTGCTCGCATATGCCGTCGGCTACTCGTGCCAGACCATCCACGGACAGGTACCCCTGCCTACCATTCGATCCAGCGTGATCTTGTCCTTGAAGGTGTCCATGCACTGCCAGTAGCCCTCCCAGCGGTAAGCCCTCAGCTTCCGCTCGGCGATCAGGCGCGCAAACGGCTGCTCGACCAGTTCGTCGCCTTCCCGCATGTAGTCAAAAATTGCCGAGCGCAGCACGAAGTACCCGCCGTTGATCCACAGCGGCTGATCCGGCATCGCGCCCATGTGCGTCACCAGGCCCGCGGCATCGCTATGCACGGCATGAAAACTCTGGGCGCTGCGAACCCCGATGAAACTGGCAACGGCATCGTGCTTGTGGAAATCCTCGAGATGCAGATCCAGCGGCAGATCCGACAGCCCGTCGGCATAGTTGGCCAGAAAGACCGACTCGCCCTCGAGGTACTTTCGCACTCGAAGCAGACGCTGACCGATGTTGCTGTGCAGCCCGGTATCTACGAAGGTGATGCGCCAGTTGTCCAGATCGCGGCTGTGCAGGTCGATCTTTCGGCCGCCCTCGCTCATTGTGAAGTCGTTCGACATGGCCTCCGAATAGTTGAGAAAGTACTCGCGCACCATGTCGCCGCGATAGCCCAGGGCGAGCACAAAGTCGGTATGGCCGTAATGCGCGTAGTAACGCATCAGGTGCCACAACACCGGCCGACTGCCAATATTTACCAGCGGCTTGGGAACGGTTTCGGAATGCTCGCGCAGACGTGTGCCGAGACCACCGCAAAACAACACCACCTTCATTTTCGTCTCCCTGTGCTGCGAATGCTTGGGCGTTTGCCGCGCCCGGATCGGGCGGGCGCTGCCTTCCTCCGCGTCGATGGCGGCGGCGCGCGGGCGCCGGCATCGGCCGCGCGCAACAGCGACGCCTTCTCGAGCTCGTCGGCCACCGCCTTGAGCGCCGGAAAGCCGATCCCCGAACGTTGGGCGATATCGAGCAACGAGGCGCCGCCGTCGGACTGGTTCAGTACCCACAACATGGCGCGCTCGCGATCGGCGGGGCTACGTCCACCCATGGCCCCATAGAGTCCGCGCTTACCCAGCCGCGGCTCGCCCTTCGGCGACAGGTTGAGATAGCGACGATTGCTCTCGAGCAGCTCGACCACCTGCTTGCAGGCCTCCAGGCTCTGCTCGAGCCGGTTTGCCGATAGCAGCGCCAGATTGTCGGCCGAGCTATGGTACTCCGGATAGCCGTCATTCACCGAGCGCGTCAAGCGCCCGACCGGCAGGTTGAACCCCGGCGAACACAGTTGACGCTCGTCGTAGCCGTACGGTTCGAAGTCGATGACCCGTGCCTGCGGATCGATACTGCGTGTGACGTATTCGACCACGCGGTCGATCTCGCAATCGCCGCGGCGGCTGCGCTTGTAGGTCAATGCGGCCGGATCGGCCAGCAGTCCGAGCACCAGGCCGTGACGGACACGGCCGAGGCGTTGCTGGTTGCGCTGCAGCCAGCACAGCGAGCCGATGGTGCCTGGTGCAAACACCACTCGGTAGCTGTAGCGGCGGGGCGTGCCCGCAATCCACGCTGCCAGCGCCGTGGCGATAGCCATGCCGCTGGTGTTGTCATTCGCAAGCGACGGGTGGCAGATATGGGTAAAAAACAGCACCTCTTCCCGGGTGCGGCCCGGCACGACGCTTTCCGCGTAGGTGAGGGACCCCGGCGCCAGAGAACTGTCGACCACGACCTCATATTTCCCCGGCCGCAGGCTCGCCAGATCGCGATCGCGCAGGCAAAAGCCCCATTGACGGCGGTAGTAACTGGTCCGATACGGAATCCAGTCTTCATGTGCCGGGATCGTATGCAGCCGGGGCTTAAGCTCTTCGAGAGTAAGTACGGTGCGCACTGGCTCGGAGTAATTGAGGATATGCAGATTGTGAGCGTCGAAATCCACTACCCGGCGACCGTCCGCATCCGCCACCCAGGCTTGCTCGATATTCCATTCGAGTGGCACTTCCCAGTCGAATACCTTGCTACCGCTGGGCACTTCGTGCCACTTGAGCTCGATGCGGCGATTGATCAGCCGCAGCGTCTGGCGCACGCCGTCACCGGTTATGCTCCGGCAGATCGGATACAGTTCGGCTGCAAATGCCTGCAGTGCGACGCCGGCGGACACTGGGGCCGACGTCATGCTGGCACAGCGGCACTGCGTCGCTCGAGCTCGCGTTCGAAGTCCTCCCGGTCGAAATCCGGATAGCGGGCATCGCGCTCGGAAATCATGCTCTGCGGCATTGGCCACCGAATCGAAAAGGCCGGATCGTCCCAGCGCACACCTGCGGCGAGCTTTGGTGCGTAGTGGTCGGTCATCTGATACCAAACTTCGGTGCGCGACAGCAGCGTCTGGAATCCGTGGGCAATGCCGGGCGGAATGAACACTGCATCGCGATTGTCTTCATCCAGCGTCACAGCAACGTGCTGCAGATAGGACGGTGACTGCGGCCGCAAATCGAGTAGCACGTCGTACAGGCGTCCACGGATGCAGCGCACCAGCTTGCCTTCCCGCGAGGGCGGCCACTGGAAGTGCATGCCACGAACCGTGCCGGCATGCTCGTTGAAGGAGACGCTGGCCTGCAGCACCGGCGTCGGCAGTCCGGCGGCGGCGAATTCCTCGACACAGAAGGTGCGCGCGAAGAAACCGCGCGGATCCGGATGCGGTTCGATTCGTACGAGCGCGGCTCCGTCGATTGCCAGAGGCTCAAAGCGCATATCACCGCCAGAAGAATTCGTCGTCGATCTGCTTGGTTCGACTCAAATAGCGGATCTGTTTGAGCCGAGTAAAGGCCCGAAACTCGTAGGTTTCCTTGTTGAACTCGATCTGCTCGAAGCGCTCGCGCAGCTCTTCCGCGCCCAGGCGCGCGTTCCAACTGCAGCTGAATCCCGGCAACCGGCTCGAGATCTTGTCGAATGAGACGCGGTAGCTGCGGTTGTCGGCGCTCGCCTTGCCAGTGGTGAGCTCGCAGCCCGGAAAGACATCGGCCACGATCTGCGCTATCTCGCGCACCCGATAGTTCTCCGAATTCTGGCCGACATTAAATACCTCGCCATTGACCGCGTCAGCCGGCGCCTCAAGGACGCAGCGAATGGCAGTGGCGATGTCCTCGATGTGCACGATGGGCCGCCACGGGCTGCCATCGCTGGTCATGGCGATGCGTTTGGTGGTCCAGGCGAGCGCACACAGATCGTTGAGCACGATATCAAAGCGCATGCGCGGCGAAGCGCCGTAAGCCGTGGCGTTGCGCAGGAAGGTTGCACAGAAATTTTCATCCGCCAGTGGCTTGACGTCCCGCTCGACCATCACTTTGCACTTGGCATAGGCGGTCTGCGGATTCACCGGGCTGGTCTCGTCAAGGAAATCGCCGCTGCCGAGCCCATAGACGCTGCAGGACGAGGCATAGACGAAACGACGCACGCCGGCGGCTTTGGCTTTGCGCGCCAGTTCCAGCGACCCCTGATGGTTGATCTGGTAGGTGATCTCCGGCCGGTTCTCGCCGAGCGGATCGTTCGACAGTTCCGCCAGATGCACGACCGCATCGAAACCCTGAAAATCCCTCTGCTCGACCCGACGCAGATCCTTGATAATTGTACGCGGAACCAACCCAAGCTGCCGCGGGTCGCTGTACAACCAGCCGTCGCGGTAAAAGCCTGTGTCAAGGCCCACAATCTCGTGCCCGCGCGCCATCAGCAGCGGCGCCAGGCGCGAACCGATATAACCTTCCGTTCCCGTGATCAGTACCTTCATGCCCTTATGCACCTCTTCCTACGGATTTAGAGCGCTACGGTTGTGCTACACGCACGCGCCAATCCTAGTGTACGGACGAAGTCTAAGTGTACGGATATTTTAGGAGGAAAATGGGGAGCAGTGCACATCCGGTACAGCCGGCAATACCGCAAGATTACCTGCCGCGGGCGCTCGCGCCATGACAAGCAGCGCGCCATCGGCCGTTTCCGAGATCCAGGCTATGTCGGTTCCGCGCGCCGATTTGCGCGGAGCCGCAGACTCAGAGGTGCTTTCTCATTTCGATCCCGACGGTGCGTGATATTCTATTTGACGCTCGCCTGCCAGCTGGAGAGCGCTCCGCATGCACTTCCTTATCGTGAAGAGAGGCGCGCTGGACGACGTAGGTCGCACATTGCTTGACGACGAGATCGATACTCTCGAGGGGGTTGCCGCGCCGACGATGGAAGCGATAGCCGGCGCGTTCCTCAAGGGCGGTCGCCCCACCTATACGCGAGATGCCGCCGCTTGGTTCGACATGGGTCTCCTCTCCCGTCTCGGGCGGCATCGCTCGGACAAGCTGAAGAGGCTCAATCAGCCATCGCGTCCGCAAATATTGCGGCGTTTGATTGGTCGGATCGTCGAAGGATCTTCGACGATCCGTCCCGATGCCGCAGCAGCACTGCTCGGAGCGGCGAGCGACAGCCTCGGCCTGAACCGGGGGGGAAAACCCGTGGGCCTGAGGGCCAAGCAGAGGATGGCGCCCATGAGCTCGGAGTCCGGATCGGATCCTAAGAGTACCGCCGCGTCGACGGTCCCTTCAATTACCTTCGAGTTCGACGACTACGATTTACCCGGATTCATGTCGATTGCATCGTGCTTCGGAATGGAAAAGTTTGGATACGTGGCCACACCAAACGTTGACGGACTCGTTCGAGCGTGTGAGGACGCATCTTACCTCGAACTTTATTCGAGGGCCGCTTTCCTCCTGCTCGACAGCCGCGTGGCGGCGCTGCTGTTCCGACTCGTGCACGGGATCAGGGTACCGGTCCTGCCAGGTAGCGACCTAACCGCAGCTCTGCTGCGAGAGGTGATCAAACCCGGGGATCGGGTCGTTCTAATCGGCTCGACTGCGGAGCAAGCACAGGCGTTGCGCGAGCGCTTCCACCTCAGAGACCTGCTGCACCACGATCCGCCAATGGGATTTATTCGCGACAGTGCCGCAGTGGAAGCGTGCCTGCAGTTCGTGGAGGCGTCGAGTCCCTTCCGTTTCTGCCTGATTGCCGTCGGCGATCCACAAGGCATAATCGTGGCCCATCGGCTCGCCGAGCGCGGGCGGGCCCGTGGCATGGCCTTCATTATCGGCGCCTCGATCGATTTCATTACCGGCAAACAACACCGTGCTCCGCGCTGGATGCAACGAATCGCTCTCGAATGGCTTTTCCGCTTGTTGACCAATCCGCGGCGGCTGGCGTGGCGATATCTCGTCCGCGGACCGAAAATTTTAGCTTACGTGGGCAGGAGTAAGATTGTTCTAAGGCCTGCCCGGCCCAGCTCGGAATAGAGAAGAGGTTTGTAACTGCTGGGTGAGTCCGGCTCTGGATTAGACCCGCAGCTTTGCGACTAGCACCTCCCTTCTTAGTCCTCAGGATCCTGAAGTCCCTGAAACGCCTAGTTCGAGCAGCGATGCTGCAATGGCCGAAGTGAACTTGGTGCGGCGTGACCTATCCCAGTGCGCACCCGCGGCGAACGAGCGCGGCTCAGTGGAAGAAACCTGCTTGCGGATGGCCTTAGCCATATCCGCCGCAGTTTCCCCCACCGTCACAAATTCTGGCATTTCGCTGATGCCCCGCAGCCCAATCGCCGTGCTCACCATGGGCACGCCGGAACTAATTCCCTCAATCGTTTTGATCTGCACGCCAGCGCCGGCCACCGTTGGCACCACGATGACCTTGCTTCGGCGCAGGAAGGCGATAGCGTTTTCGACAAATCCATCGTAAGCTACATTCTGGTACGGGTTGGGGACGGTCTCGGCTCCCTTGCCGGCAATATGCACTCGGTAGCTCGTCGGCAACAGCGGGACAATCTCGCGCATGAACCATTCGAGGCCGCTGCGATTGGCGTCCCAAAGCCAATTGCCCAGTATTCCGACGTCGATATCTGGTTCGGACGGTGCGACTCCAGAGGGCGGCGATGGGCCAGGAACATCAAATTGGCGAATGTGCCCTCGGGCTTGCGGCGCAATAGTGGCCAGTGCGTTCTGATCCGATGGCGTCAGCACCCAGACCTGACGGCACTCGCGCAGCAGCTTCTGCTCCAGTTGCAGCAACAATTTCGCTTCCCGAGCCAGTACGGCTCGCTTGATCGTCCCGCTGCGCCCCGTTTCCGTTGCCAGATGGGCGTACAGCGCCGACTCCACGTTATGCGCGATCAGGATAGTCGGTTGAGGAAGCAGCCGGGTTTCGAGCAGCCAGCCGAGTTGCGTGTGGTCAATGATACTAAAGTCGTAGTGATTCCGGGCGAGCAGTTGCCGAACCGTGCGTAGCATCGCGCCCGATCGATACTTGGTCGCGCCGTACGAGCTTCCTGAGATGTACGCACGCGCCAACCATGCATAGACTTTAATACCCGCAAGATCGCTCTCCACATGCCGCGCTGTGGCCGAGTGAAAATTCCTGGGCAGCGTCGAGATATCGCCCAATCGGCTGTAGGCCACAAAATCAAGTTCATGTCCCAATGTTGTGATGGCATCGAGAAAGCTGTGCGTACATACCTCTCCACCGGTGCGCCTCAAGTGAGGCAAGACGTTGCTGACTACGAGGCCTCTCACAAATACCCCTCCTTCCCTGTAAGATCTTGCCCGACCCGGCCACTAAGCTGGATGATGTAACCTATTTTTCGCAAATTTTAAGGCGGTGGCCTCGATCTCGTTTTATGGCAGTTACCACACAGACCATAAAGTGAGGCCACCAATGGCAGACGATACACCGACAGCGCCTGGAGCGCTGCAGATCGCCCCGGATCGCCACAGGGCCAGCTGTGCTTTGAACTTGGCGGAATGGCTACGTCTCGGCCTTCGCATGCAATTCCCTCCGGTTCGGCCCGGACAGAAATCCATACCCGAGTCCGCAAAAAATCGGCGCCAGGTCTGGTTTCCATCGGAGCCACCAAAGGACTGTGAGGCTGTCCTCTTACTTTTACCTTTTGCGGATTAGAATAAAGCTCGCGTAATCCTCGAAGGAGGGATTGCCTTGATAACTATTTGTAAGTCTCCCCTGCGCATCAGCTTCTTTGGAGGCGGTACGGACTATCCCGCCTATTTCCATGACTTTCCCGGCGCTGTTCTAGGTACATCCATTAATCAATACATCTATACCATAGCCTTGCCTCTGGCAGCCATCGCGGAGCAGCGGTATCGCATAACCTACCGGATTGTCGAATCTGTGGATAACGTAAGTGACATTAAGCACAACGTCATTCGCGCTACCTTGCTGGACCTTGGGTATGACAAGCCCCTAAATGTCGCGATCATCTCAGATCTGCCGGGTAGTTCTGGTCTCGGAAGTTCGTCGTCGTTCACAGTAGGGTTCGTACGCTTGATGGAGCATCTCCTTGGCCGGACCGTGACTAAGTTCGATTTGTTCCAGAAGGCGGTGCGTGTTGAGCGTGATTTGCTCAACGAGAACGTCGGCATTCAGGACCAGATCCATGCAGCATTCGGTGGACTTAATTTCTACCAGTTTCACAAGGACGACTTCGCAATTCGCCCGGTTCGAATGTATTCGGAATCCCGCAACGCCCTTAGCCAGTCCCTTTGCCTCGTATATTCGGGCGTTCAGAGACACGCTTCAGCAGCTGTGGAGGAGCAAGTTAAGAACACAAAGGAGAAAAAGGTGCAAAAGGAGCTCGGGCACTTGATAGAGCTTTGCAACGAGGGACTATCGTTGCTGGAGGCTAAGCATTCCGACAACATGTTAAGCGACTTAGGAAAGCTGCTGAGCGCCGGTTGGGAAACGAAGCGTAGACTGTCATCCGCTGTCTCGACACCGATAATCGATTCTATTTATGAGCAGTCGATACGCCTGGGGGCGTACGGCGGAAAGCTCTGCGGTGCGGGCGGGGGAGGATTTATGCTGTTTCTGGCGTCTAAGGAGGTCCAGGCTAAGATGAGCGAAGTCTTCGGACATCGAAATTTTGTCAAAATTGAGATGGAGGACGATGGCGCGCACATTTTGACCCGCTGACAGAGCAATTCTGAACTTCAGACATTTTGTGGTTCCTATGGAAGGAGGTGTGGCCGATCCTTCAATTACGGGGAGTTGCTGATGAGCGAAGATAGTATAAAGGATTCAGTTTCTGGGCTTAGAGAGTGGGTGCAATCCGAGGCTCTCCCATTGTGGGGAGGTGTTGGATTTGATGCCGCGAGCAGTACGTTTATCGAGCGACTAGATCCTCAAGGCTCGCCATTGCTATTGGTACCGCGACGAATAATGGTTCAGGCTCGGCAGATCTATGTATTTTCGCACGCGGCGTTGCTTGGTTGGTGGCCGGCGGGGGCCGAAATTGCAACTCTCGCGGCACACGCTATGGTCAATGCCGGTTTCGAAACTGATGGTGCGCCAGGATGGATCTTTTCCATTGATTGCCACGCTAACCCTATAGATAGGAAGCGCGAATTATATACGCAGGCCTTTGCCCTTTATGGCCTAGCTTGGGCGTACAAGGCAGCGCCAAACCCCACGTTCCTTGATGTGGCTTATGCGACAGTCGCTACCCTGGATAGGTTTTTCGCGTCCCCGACCGGGGGATATTTCACGGCACTTCCAGCTGACGTTAACCGTCGCGATCAAAATCCCCACATGCATCTGTTTGAGGCCTTCATGGCATGGCACGATGCCACAGGCGACTCGCGATTTCTTGCAAGGGCGGAGCAAATCTATTCCATGATGGCTGCGCGCTTTTTCCAGCCCGATCGCGGCGTGCTGGCGGAATATTTTGATGCCTCGTGGTCACCATGTAGGGGCGCAACTGGGCGCATTTGTGAGCCGGGCCATCACTATGAATGGTTTTGGTTGCTGCGCAGTTACGCTCGTAGGATAGGCATGGCGCATGAGCCCATTTCTAAGTCTCTAAAGCTGTTTGCCGACCGATATGGAGGTGATGCCGAGAATCTGATTGTGGATGAGTTGTTAGACGACGGCACGGTGAACAAGGCCTCGCGACGTTGTTGGCCCCACACAGAAAAGATTAAGGCAGAGGTTGCTGCCTTCGAGGAGGGGGAATCGCTAGCATCGTTGAGAGCCGCTCGGACTATCTCTCGATTGCGAAGCGTATTCCTGGGTCGCCCGAAGCCGCCCCTCTGGGTTGACCACATCGGCCCGAATGGGCATCCGCTAGTCGAGTATGTGCCGGCGAGCACGCTCTATCATGTGTTCCTTGCTACGGCCGAGGCTCATCGCGTGTGGGGGTAACTTTGGACATCCACACTGTCTTTGAACCAATCAGACAGGCAGTCGTTCTTGTCGGCGGGCGAGGCAGTCGGCTGGGAGAAATTACGAGCAATCTACCTAAGCCCCTATTGCCCATGGAGGGTGGCCGCCCCTTCCTTGAGTATCTTCTTGAGAACATTGAGCGTCACGGCTACGAGGAGATCCTGCTACTGGCGGGTTATCTTGGCGAAGAGGTGGAACGGAGATATCAGGGACGAAAAATCGGGGGAGCGAGTATCCGCGTTCTGCTCGAGACTTCGCCCCAAGGAACTGCTGGCGCCCTAAGATTTGCCCGAGACTGTTTGGACAGCACATTTTTGATGATGAATGGTGACGCACTGTTCGACATGAACTTTAGAGCTCTAGAGCAAATCAGTCGCGAAAGCGGAGCCGTCGCGGCACTCGCCCTTCTTACGATGCCTGATGTGGCCAGGTTTGGCAGAATTGTGTCCGAGAATGGAAGGATAGTTGCATTTATGGAAAAGGATGGCGCATATGCCGGGCCCGGTGAAATAAACGGCGGCGTGTACGCACTCAGGCGGGATATAATCGACTATATACCGGATCGCCCGTGCTCACTTGAGAGCGAGATTTTTCCGCGACTTGCTAAGTTGGGGTGCTTAGTTGGCAAGAGATTCTCTGGCTACTTTCTCGATGTTGGTCTGCCAGAAACCCTAGAGCGTGGTCGTCGAGAGCTGCCGCTTACACGGCACCGGCCAGCGGCCTTCCTCGACAGAGATGGGGTGATCAATGATGACCTCGGATATACCTTTAGACCCTCAGATCTGCGCTTCAAGACGGGCGCGCCGGAAGCAATTCGCACCTTGAACGATCGGGGTTACTACGTGTTCGTAGTAACGAACCAAGCGGGTGTTGCGCGGGCTCTGTACGGGCCGAGCGACGTTGATCGATTTCATGCGGAGATCAACAAACAACTTGCCCTTAGAGGAGCACATGTCGATCGATTCTACTATTGCCCATATCATCCTGAGGGAGTCGTACCGGAGTTTGCGTTAGATCACTTTGATAGAAAGCCTAATCCGGGGATGCTCGTTCGCGCTATGAATGAGTGGCCAGTTGTTCTTGAACGATCATTCTTGATTGGAGATAGCGAAAGTGACATCCAAGCTGCAAAGCGGGTGAATGTCAGAGGTGAGATGTACAAGGGCGGTGACCTGTCGAAACTCGTTGATTCAATCTTGGCAGAAGATGTCATAAGCGGTCCGGTCTGAAGCTGGCTCGATGGATTGTGTGTCTGATTATCCATCAGGGGATTTGTCAGTAAGAGTGGTTCGGCCCTCGTACCGCAAATTCCCGGGGCGCCAGGCCCTCGAGAGAGCGGTGAGGCCGATGCTCATTATAATTGCATCGCCAGGCATCGATTTTCTCTTTTGTATCTTCCACTGAGTCGAACCAATGGGCGTTCAGACATTCCTCGCGGAACTTGCCATTAAAGGATTCGACGATCGCGTTGTCCGTGGGCTTACCACGGCGATTGAAGTCGATGTGCATCTGATTGGTGTAAGCCACAGATCCATCTGCCCACCAGAGAACTCCGAGCCGTAGTACATACGGAACAATAGCCAGCCATCGCCGGCGGCAGCATCCTCGGGTTGTTCGACGACCTTAGGAGGACACCGACGATGACTAGCACTAATAATCCTACCGCGCCCCGCACCTGGGTCGCCATTGATGTCGCAAAGGGCTGGAACGTGGCGTTGGTTGAGCAAGAAGACGGTCAGCAGCAGCGGTTCCGCTTTGTTCATCGTCTTGAAGACTACGATCGGCTGGTCGGTTTCTTGAGGGATGTTCCGGCGCCTTGTCGCATTGCTCTGGAGCCGACTGCTGATTACCACCGAACTTTGGCTTACCGCTTAGTTTCAGAAGGCTTTGACCTGGTTTTGGTCTCCTCTGTTGCCGGGGCACGGCTTCGAGAGGCCGTGTTTAACTCCTGGGACAAGAATGACCCGAAGGATGCAGGCATCATTCTCAGGCTGCTAAAGCAGGGTATGACGCAACGCTATTGCGATCCGCTGGTCATGCACACGCACGACTTGCAGGAGCTGTCGAAGACCTATCACCACATTTCCCGGGCACGCACGCGACTACAGCATATCCTGATTACCCATTACCTGTACTGGCCTGAGATCGAACGCTTCTGGTGCACCCAGCGCAACGAGTGGTTTATTCGCCTATTGCTGCGATTCCCGACACCGCGGGCGGTGACGACATTGTCATTGCCAGGGGTTGCCGAAGTTGTCGGACCGCTCATTGGCCGCAGAGTCAACAAACAGGCGAAGATCGAGGAGATGTACGACTTGGCTCTCCACAGCATCGCACTGCCGATTGCTGAGGATTCGCCTGCGGTTGGGACATTCCGATTACAGCTCGAACGCTATCTGCAGCTATGCCAGGCACGCGGGGCTTTGGAAGCACAGGCCGATGCGCTCTTATCCGCGCGATCTGACTACCAGCGCTTGCGCACACTGCCAGGAGTGGGCCCGATCATTGCGCTGGTTATTTTGGCGGAAGCCGGCGACGTCCGTCGTTTCGGTCATCACCGTCAATTCCTCAAGTTCTGCGGCCTGGACCTAGCCAAGAGCCAGTCCGGCGCCTCTCGATCGCGCGAGAAGCTCAGTAAACGGGGCAATGCCCGTTTGCGCTGCGCACTGTGGATGGCCGCCATCAGCGCCGCACGCATGCGCGAGAACTCCTTTCGCGACAAGTATCAACGCTACATCGCCCATGATCCAGAGGACGCAGATGTGAGGCGAAAGGCGCGTACCGCGGTCACCGCCAAAATGGCAAGGGTGGTCTATGCACTGATCAAGAAGGATTGCTCGTACAGACACCGCTTCGAGCTCGGTTTACCCAGCGGATCGATCCCTCTCAGACGGGCCGTCGAGGCCTTCGGGACCTCGTAGATAATGCTTGGACCTTCCGCTGGGACCTTATGCTGTTTTAGGTTCGTTGAAGGCCGTCGTTCGTCGGCGGATCTTGTGTTAATTATGGTCAGCAGGGATCTCGTGATCGCGGAAGACCGCCGGACTGTCGACGCTGTTGCGGATACCGGACCGCACGATGCTTCATCGCATCGCGCATCGGATGCTCGTTGCCGAACAAAACGCTTGCTTTCGTTCTTAGTACGTTATCGCAGGAAATGCGCTGCGGTCGTCCGCGCTCATAGGTGAGGTGTCTCATCGTAATGACGACATGCTCTGATGACGTAACCTATTTTTCGCACATTTTGAGGTGGCCTCCATCTGGTTTAATGGCAGCTAGCACACAGACCATGAGTGACGCCACCAATGACAGACGATACACCGACAGCGCTCGGAACGCTGCAAGTCGATGAGGGCAAATTAAGGGGTGATGTTGATGAGGTGGTGCGCAGCAGCGTCGAGGAGACGCTCAACGCATTGCTGGATGCGGAAGCGGACCGCGCCGGCGCTACCCTGCGAAGGAACACTGTGTACGTACGATCGGCCATTGCGCGCCAGGTCCATCGGTGGCTCCGTACTCGGGCGATGGATTCGAGCTAAAAAGGTCGCCACGCAGCAGCGTTGCCTGAGTTGAAGCTCCAAGGGGAATGCGTGATCAGGCTACTCATATCGGAATTCGAACCCCAATTGTTCGCGCCCCACATCACATAGCCGATCTTGTTCTGCTGCAACCACGCATACCCGGCATTACCGCTAATAACAGGGTTGTAAAACTCTGTCTCAAGAATCGGCACGCCAGCATTGAGAATGTTCGTCCAGTCCGATTGAGTGCCGCCAGAGTAGTGGATCGTCGCCGCGAGCTGATTCAGCGGGTCGTTCGGCTTAACGATGAGCGACTGCGACGGCCTGTTATCCCAGGACGGGCAGGAGTACAGAATTACGTTCGTGGCCCCCGTATTACGAATGGCGGTCACCAACTGCTGATGACCGGCCACGTTGAACGTCAGACCCGTATTGGTCGGCGAGTTTGACCCCCGCGCCTGATCCCAAAGAGTGAAGCTGCCCCCATTCAGCAGCAGCCCGAGGCGCGTGGAATCCCAAGCACTCCCCGTGTCGTCCGCATAGGGCTCGTTGAACAACTCAAACAACACCGCTGGATTGTTCTTGAACGCGTTCGCCATCGAGGTCCAGTAGTTGATCGAATTGTCGGCGTCGAGGTATCCCGGCTGGCCATCCGCGTAACCCCGAGCGTTGTTGCCAGAGAGGTAGCCGTTGTAGACGTTCGGCGCTGCCCAGTGCAGATCCAGAATCACATACATGCCCGCTGCCGTGATGTTCGCGACAACCGCCTGCACGAGGGTCTGATAGGGAATGCCGCGCGCTGACTTGGCGTTGGTGCGCCACGCCCACTCGTTCTGAGGCAGGCGGATGATGTTCATCTGCCATGCGGATGCGATTTGCCGCCAAATCGAAACGCTAGTGTTGTCGAACCCGTCCCACATGCTCGGGGAATAAGAAATATCAAGCCCCGCGACACTCGTCCCTTGCAATTGCAGCACATTGCCGTTCAGGTCGGTGAACTTGTTGCCGACAACCTTGATGCCCAATCTGCCTGATGCACCGGAAGCCAGCGGCGCGCTTACCTGAGGCCTGTTGAGCGCCACAGGCTCACGGACGCTTCCGGCCGATGCGATCTTCTCGACGCTCAAGCCCAGCAAGCCAGCGAGTGCGCCAATAAGCGCCATGCGTATCGAACACATCTCAGCCGGCTCCTTTTTCCGCGCCCATCCCGGCAAGTCCCATCCGGTGCAGCGAGTGTAACCGCGCCACCAGCGGTGCTCAATTTCCGACAAGGCGATGCTATTGGCGCGACTATTTGGCGCCCGACGGCCTCCGCGGTAATTGCTCGATTAGCATCGATTAATTGCGAATCGGCTGTTTTCTTGGATGTCGCGAGCAACCGGCCCACGCGCGCGCGGCCGATCGATGAACGAGTCTCGACTTAATTCTCAAGGACTTCTGACGCTCCTGAGTAGCACGCTGCCTGTGTGGGAGTCGCCATTTCACGACGTTCGCGGAAATGCAGACAGTTTGCCCGGCACTTCTCTCTCCGATTAACTGGCGCTCACTGATTAAGGGCAAACCCGTCGTAAGGCGGGGACGCAAAGCCTCCGGTCTGGCGGTTAGACGCAAGATAGCGGGGTTGCCGGTAAGCCAGAAAGGCAGGCGTTGTGACGCCCGCACGCACGGCCCCGTCATACCTCTCGCTTATGTCACTCCATGTCCGTCGGCTCTGTGGCCCGCCACCACAACTGAGCGAGGCGCACATGAGCAAGATTCACGGCAAGCTGGGCATCTACGGCCCGATCCTCACGGTCATCGGCATGGCAGCGGCACTGGCGGGCTGCGGAGGCTCGAGTGGATCGGACAGCGCGAGCGTCGCCGCTGCCAGCACATCCAGCCCCGCGCTGATTACCAGCCCCGCGCTGATTAAAAACCCCACCGTCTCGGGCACCCCAACCAGCCCGGTGGCAACGGCAACTCCCACCGCCTCGAGCACGCCAGCCACTACTGCGACAGTCGGCAGCACGATGGTCAGATCGGAAGAGCGTCGTGTAGGGAAAGAGGGTAGATCT
>OBLT010001129.1_pt1 | contig 17093 bp, 14 predicted proteins | sample 1518721 | NCBI WGS metagenome assembly OBLT01 (sample SAMEA3539307, study PRJEB22396) | soil metagenome | biome: tundra; feature: field; material: soil | place: USA | collected 2010-05 | depth 0.15 m | reverse complement strand
ACCACGTCGCCGGGCAGCACGGTGGCGTGTCCGATGCGGATGGGGATGTTGATCCCTATCATGGTCGAGTTCATTTGGGCGCCCGCGGTGAGGTTGCTGAGGTGGTGCGACGGGTCGTAGTAGCGGACGAAGGAGGTGAAATTCTCCAGCTCCTTCAGGCCGTTGATATCGCGCACCGCGCCGTCGTAGACGATGCCATTGCCGCTGCGGGCATAGATCGCGTTGCCGACATTGTCCCCGATGGACGGGCCATCCTCCTTCAACCCGAAATGGTCGCAGACGTAAACATCGTCGGGCTGGAGCATATCCACCGGCCAGGCGTTCTGACCCCCGATGCGGCCATCGATCTTGCCCTGGTCGGCGATGACGCGGTGGATGTCGGGCCGGCCAGGCAGCCACTGCGCGGTCAGCGCGCGGCCCACCAGCACCTTTTCGGGATGGATGATGGTGCCCCAGTTGTCATCGTACTGATGGCCATAGGCGGCCTGCTTGATGACGGCCCAAGCCTCCTCCAGGGTGACGGTCTTGATGCGCTTCAGGATGGCGTCGGACACTTTGGGACGCCCGTCGGCGAAGCGCTCACCCTTCCATTCGGGCGTGTACTTGATGAGCATCTCCCTGGTGAGAATCCCCGGCTGGGAGAATGCGGGCGCGGCCAATAGCACGGCCGCAACAATATTCCGAAAACAGGTTTGATTCATGGCTTTTCACGCTTTCTCGAACCAGGGTGTGCCGGCCACTTGCGCCTTGCGCGCGGCTTCCTCGTTCATCTCCACGCCCAGGCCGGCGCGTTCGGGAAGGGTGATGAAACCCTTCTCGATGATCTCGCCTTCCTTGATCCAGTTGCGCCACAGCTCCGGCGAATCGACCCAGTGCCACTCCTGCACCAGGAAATTGGGGATGACGGCGCAGACGTGGGCCGTCGCCATCATGCCGATGGGCGAAGTTACGGCATGCGGGGCGACGGGAACGTAGTAGGTGTGCGCCATATCGGCGATCTTGCGCGCTTCCAGGAGGCCGCCCGCCTTTTGGAAGTCGGGCATGATGATGTCGGCCGCGCGCTTCTCCAGAATCTCGCGGAATCCGTGCCGCATGTAGATGTTCTCGCCGCAGCAGATGGGCGTGCTGGTGGAGGCGCGAATCTCCCGCATGGCGTCGATGTTCTCGGCCGGCACCGGCTCTTCGAGCCACAGCAGCTTGAAGTGCTCGACTTCCTTGGCGACGCGTTTGCCGGTGGTGGCGTCGTAGCGCGCGTGCATATCCACTGCGAGGTCGATGTTCTTCGGATAATTCTCGCGCGTGAAGGCGATCTTGGCCAGCATGTGATCGATCTCGCTGTTGTTTGCGGTCCAGTTGACGCGGTCGAAGCGCGCCGGGTCGGCGGCATCGTCGATATCGATCTTGGCGGCGGTGAAGCCCATCTTCTGGATCTCTTGAATTCGCTCGAGCGAGCGCTGGTCGCCGGGGATCATCTCGCGGCTGCCGGAATCGCAGTACACGCGCACGCGGTCCCGGACCTTGCCGCCCATCAGTTGATACACCGGGAGGCCCAGCGCCTTGCCGGCAATGTCCCAGAGCGCGGTTTCGACGGCCGTCAAGGCCGTGACATACTGCCCGGACTGCGCGCCGGCGAAGACGCCCGCGGTGCGGATGCGCTCGAAGGCGGCCTCAATATTCAAGGGATCCTGGCCCACCAGCAGCCGTCCGAAAGAGCGGATCAACGGCACGTTGCCCTGCGCCGCATCCGTGGATTCGCCCTGGCCGACGATGCCCTGATCCGTGTAGATGCGCACGTGGACCTGGTATCCGTGGACCCGGACTTCGGCGGTGCGAATTTCCGTGATCTTCAGTTTGGGGCGCCGGTAGGGACTGGCCGCGGTCTGCACTGCTTCCGCGAGCGACGGTAAGCCCAGCATGCCGGCCAGCGGCATCATCGAGCTTTTCAAGAGTGACCTGCGAGTCGGATGGTTCATGGGTTGGGCCTCAGAGCTGCCGTTTGATTCGTTTTGCAGTCGAACTATATCGAACGTTTTGTCGGGAGTCAAGCGAGAACATTGACATTAATGCTTCGTGGTTTGCGGAACGGCCACCGGGTGTTCCCACTTCCCGGTTTCGGCAGACCGGAAGATGGCATCGATGACGGCCATGTTCCGCAGAGAATCTTCCAGCGGTACGGGCGGCGTGCCGCCTTCGCGGATGGCGCGGGAAAACAGGTCGCCCTGGAGGGTGTACTGGTCGCAGGGGGCGAACTCCTCCACAGTGATGCCGGCGCCCAGGAGATCCCGGCCATCGTCGATACGGATGCGGGATATCTGGTTGGGGATGGCGTTGAAAGGGATCTCCAGTTCGATGCGGCCCGTGGTCCCGAAGAACTGCATGCTCTGATGGGGCACCACCTGGGTGCTGCACGCGAAGACGCACTGGCCTGACGGGTATTCGAGAATCGCCGACGCCAGAATGTCGACGCCGAAGGCAGGATCGGGAAGCAGGGTGCCCGAGACCCGCGTGGGCTCCTCGCCGAAAACCATGCGCGAGGTCTTGATGGGATAGCAGCCGATATCCATCAGGCCGCCGCCGCCATACTTCTGGATGTTGCGGATGTTTTCCGGCGTCCGGTTGAAATAGCCGAAAGATCCCATGGCGAAGCGCAGTTGCCCGATCCGGCCGGTGCGCACGAGTTCCACGGTCCGAACCCACTGTGGGTGGGTCTGCACCATGAAGGCTTCTCCCATGGTCACGCCGGTGCGGTCGCGGGCGGCGATCAATTCCAGCGTCTCGGCCACGTTCAGGGCGATGGGCTTTTCGCAGAGAACGTGCTTGCCTCGCTCGGCCGCGCGGATGGACAGCGGAACGTGGAGGTGGTTGGGAAGCGGGTTGTAGACGGCATCGATTTCGGGGTCGGCGAGCATCTCTTCGTAGGAGCCATAGGCCTTGGGGATGCCCAGTTCGCGAGCGGCCGTTTCGGCCTTGGAGCGGTCGCGGGAGGCGATTCCTGCGATCTCGCACCATTCGCCGTGCTGCATGGCGGGAATGACTTTGACGGTGGCGATCCTGGCGACGCCGAGGACGCCCCAACGGACTTTCTGCATGGTCTAAGCATTTTACCAGTAGGGCAGGCGCTTTCGCCTGCCAACGCGCGGCAGAGCACAAGAAGATTGCCGGACCCAGAGAGTACGCCCGACGTCGCTGTGGCCCACGGGGTTATGAGAGGTCGACAGGCTTCTTGGAGTGGCCGTTGCCGCCGCGCTTCATGGAATTGATGAACGCTTGCAACGTAGCTTCTGTCCGCTTTTGCATGCTGGCGAGTCCCCTCACTTCGACGGCGAGTCCCCTCACTTCGGCGGCGAGTTCCCTCACTTCTTTGCGAAGGGCTGTCTGCTCCTCCTGAGATTTTACGAGCATGCGCATACCGGTCTGCAGGAGCTTGGTGATGCCTGCGATCTGGCGGTCATGGCGGTCGAGCCGGTCTGTGGTGGTCATGGTTCTGTCTCCAGTGTAATCGAGACTCCGGCAGGGGCGCGGGGTCTGAGAGGGTTGCCCGCGATAACATGGCACTCTTTTCGTTATATTGGGAATTCATGTTGCGTCTGGTGGCGGGAGTCCTGCTGGTACCGGCTCTGTTTGGGGCGGGCCACGATACCGTCCTTTTCGACACCGATTCCGGCCTGTTCGGCGACGACGGGGCCGCGCTGGTGATGCTGCTGCGCAGTCCGGCTCAAGTGACGGTCACGGGCGTCACGGTGGTGCCGGGCAACGTGTGGCCGGCACAGGGCGCCGAGTACATGCTGCACATCCTCGACCTCCTGAAACGGCCGCAGGTGCCGGTTTACACCGGCGCGGCGAGCCCCCTGGTGCACACCGCCGCGATGGCGCATGAGTCCGGCCGGCGCTGGGGAAAACTGGAGTTCATGGGGGCCTTTGCGGACAACCCCGCCGACGTGAAGCCGGCTCCGGGCTCCAAGCTCAGCTTGCGCAAACCGCACCATGAAGGCGCCGTTGAATTTCTGATCTCGGAGATCGAGCGGCACCCCGGCGAAGTCACCATCTTGGCCATCGGGCCCATGACCAACATCGCGCTGGCGTTGCGTCTGCGGCCGGAGATCGAAACCAAGATCAAGCGAATCGTCTTCATGGGAGGCAATGTGCAGGTGGCGGGCAATGCCTCGGCCTCGGCTGAGTTCAACTTCTGGTTCGACCCGGAGGCGGCGCGCATCGTACTGCGTTCGCGCATTCCGCAGAAGGTGATGTTCGGTCTGGACATCTGCAATACCGCACCCCTCCGGAGGGCCGAGTTCGACCAGATCGTGGCGGTCCACACGCCCATTACCGACCTGTTTCGCGAGGACTTGGGCAACCGCTACCCGGCCTTTCTGAAGCATCCGGACGCATCCGCTTATATGTGGGACTCGCTGGCCGCGGCATACCTGCTCGATCCTGGGTTCGTAACGAAGGCGGAGACGCGATATCTGGACGTACTGACCGCCTGGGGCCGATTCTACGGCTCCACCGTGCCGCTGGACCGGCGCAGCGTGCCCGACGCCACTCCGGTAAACGTCATGCTGGAGTTGGACTTCAAACGCGTGTTCGGCATATATAAGGACCGGCTCACGCAGCAGGATTGACGTTGTGAAGATTGTGACGGTGGCGAGTGGGGCGCGGTTGGAGCAGGTTCGCAGACTGTTCGAAGAATACTGGGCGTCGTTCGGCTTCACCCCGTGTTTTCAGAACTTCGGCGAGGAGGTGACGGAGTTGCCGGGCAAGTACGCGCCGCCCGGGGGGCGATTGGCCCTGGCGCTCATGGATGGCGAGCCGGCGGGATGCGCGGCTTTACGGCAATTCGATGAAGAGCGGTGTGAGGCCAAACGGCTCTATGTGCGGCCTGGATTCCGCGGCCGCGGCCTGGGGCGCACACTGATGGATTGGGCGATCGCCGAAGCGCGGCGGATGGGTTATCGCGAGATGGTGGGAGACACCATGCCGGTGATGTCGCAGGCCCTCGAAATGTATGGGCGAATGGGGTTCGAGCAGACGGGGCCATACGCGGAGAAGCCCACGCCGGGAGCGATTTTCTTGCGGCTGAAGTTGTAGTGGGGAATTGTCTATACGGGCAAAGGTGCCGCATTCTGGGGGGCCTGCCGCCCAGTGAATCGAATCTGAGCCGGGAGGTCTGTCCCACTTGGCGCTATCATAAGCGAATGACAAGCGCCCTTCCTCCCCTAGTGGAGACCTCCGCCCAGGCGGTGATGGACCTGGAGCGGGACTATTTATTGCAGACGTATGCCCGATATCCGCTCGTTCTTTCGCGCGGGAAAGGGTGCTATCTGTACGATCTGGAGGGCCGCCGCTACCTCGATTTCCTCGCCGGAATCGGGGTCAACGCGCTGGGCCACGGCCATCCTCGCATTGTGAAGGTCCTCCGCGAACAGGCCGGGCTGCTGATCCATTGCTCGAACCTTTATTATCACCAGTACCAGGGCCCGCTGGCGAAGCGCCTGGTGGAAATGAGCGGAATGGCGCGCGCTTTCTTCGCGAATACCGGCGCCGAGGCCATCGAAGGCGCGCTTAAGATGATCCACTCGCACGGCCGCGCCATCCATCCGGAAAAATACCAGATGATTGCGCTCGAGAACTCCTTCCACGGCCGCACGCTGGGGGCGCTCTCGATCACCGGCCAGGCGAAGTACCGGCAGGATTTCGAACCGCTGATCCCGGGCGTGAAGTTCGTTCCCCCGAACGATATCCCGGCCCTGGAGGCGGCTGTGGGCGAACAGACCGCCGGCATGGTGATGGAACTGATTCAAGGCGAGGGCGGCATCTATCCGCTTACGCCGCAGTACGTGGCCAAGGCGCGCGAACTGGCGGATCGCTTTAACGCCCTGCTGGTGGCCGACGAAACGCAGTGCGGGGTGGGCCGTCCCGGAACGTACTTCGCCTACCAGCGCTCCTCCCCCGTGCTTTTGCCGGACGTGGTGGTGGCGGCCAAGCCGGTGGCCTGCGGAATCCCGCTGGGCTTCATTCTGGCGAATGAAAAGGCCGCGGCGGCGATCAAGCCGGGAATGCACGGCACTACCTTCGGCGGAGGCGCCCTGGCCTGCCGCGTGGCCCTGGAGTTTCTGGGGATTCTGGACGAACTGCTGCCTGCGATTCAACGCGTGGGTGGTTACTTTCACGTAACGCTCAACGAACTGGCCCGCAAGCACCACTTCGTGAAGGAAGTGCGCGGCTTCGGCCTGATGCTGGGGATGGAGTTGACGATTCCGGGGAAACAGATCGTGCTCGACGCCATGGCCGAGGGTCTGCTCATCAACTGCACGCACGACACGGTACTGCGATTTCTTCCTCCCTACACCGTGACGGAGAAAGAGGTCGACCAGGCGGTGAAGATTCTCGCGAAGATTCTCGCGAAGGTAAAGTAGCCGCGTGAATCGTGAACCCGGTCCGCTCGCAATAGCGATCCCTGCCTGGCGGCCTGCGGCCGGTCTCGTCGATCTGGTTCGAACCCTTTCCGAAAGAGGCGCTGCCGTCATCCTCGTGGTGGATGACGGCAGCGGCCCGGAATACCGGGAGGTGTTTGCCCGCGCAGCCGCCTTTCCCGGGGTCCACGTGCTCCGGCATGCGGTGAATCGAGGCAGAGGCGCGGCACTGCAGACTGCCATCAACCATGCGCTCTGCGAGTTTCCTGACTTAGCCGGGATGGTTACAGCGGACCCGGACCTCCCTCCGGACGACATCCTGCGATTGGGCGAGTGCCTGAGGGAGCATCCGGAATCTCCGATTCCCGATACTCTGTTGGGACAGAAGCTGACGGACCTGGAGACTGGGTTACGCGCGATTCCGGCCAGTCTTCTACCCGGTCTGCTTCAGATTGAAGCGTCTGTGGGGCGGACCGGTAGCGCCGGCGGTCTTGCCGCCGGCGCGTTCACCGACGGCAAAGACCGTCGGCGCTACCTATCGGCGGCCTTGCGAATCCGCATGATTCCGGCGCTCTTCGCGGTCGTATTCGCGGTGCTGCTGGGGGTGGAAATCCACGGCCTCACGGCCACGCATCTGTTCGCCCAAGACATCTGGTACCCGATCGGGCTCAAACGCTTTACGCGGTACGGCGGCGAATACCTGGCGCTTGCGGTACCGCTACTCCTGGTGGTTCCGTGGACGTTCACCGGGTTGCTGGCAGCGCTTCTGCTGGTGCTGACGGCGGTTTCCGTGGGCCCGCTGCCGTTGCTCGCCGCGGGCTTCTTTCTCGTCTCGTCCTGCGCGTTGGGATCGATCCTGCTGGGAAAGAGCAAGACTGACTCAGTCACTATCCATCTTTGTGCCACGCTTCTCGGAAGCGGCGTGTATGTCTTCCTGATGACGTTCCTGGCTCGGTTGCCTGTGAATTACCCGTTGCTTTGGGGCATCTTACTCGCAATACCCGCGGCCGCCGACATCCGCGGTGTGTGGCGGCGCCTCACGGGTTGGGCATCGCGCCTAGGCCGGGTCGAACTGCGGTCGCCGTGGGAGCGCGTTTCTTTCGCCCTCCTGATCTTCATATTGGTAGCGCAATGGTTTGGCGCGCTCCTGCCGGAGATTAGCGCGGACGGACTTGCCATGCACCTGGCGATCCCCATGAACATAGCGGCGAACCATCGCATGACCTTTGAGCCCAGCCGCTATCTCTGGTCGGTGATGCCGATGGGCGCCGACTGGCTGTATACCATCGTCTTCCTTTTGGGCGGAGAGTATGCGGCCCGGATCCTGAACTTCGCCATGTTCCTGGCGATCGTGGCTCTGTTGTACCGCGCCACGCGCCGGTGGGTGACTCCGGCAGCCGGTTTCTTACTCGCCGCATCGTTTGCGGCTACGCCGGTAGTCCAGTTTGTTACCGGATCGCTCTTTGTGGAGAACTTCCTGGCCGCACTGGTGCTCGGCCTGATGACCGCGCTTTGGCACTTCGGAGAGACCGGCGACCGGAGATTCCTCTACCTTTCCATGGTGGTGGGCGGGACCGCGATGGCGACCAAGTACGGCGCCCTGCTGTTCCTGGTTCTGGCGCTGCCATTCGCCATCGCCGAGATCGCGCGGCATTGGAAATCGCTCGGCCCCAAACCGGCGGCCGTATGCGGTATCGCGTTTCTCCTCCTGATGGTGACCGCCCTGCCAGCCTACGCGATCGCCTATGCGAAGACCGGAAATCCGATCTTCCCTTTTCTCAACTCAAAGATCCATTCCCCGCTCCTGAATCCGTCGGTATTAATTGCGGACGCCCGCTTCCGGATACCAATAGACTGGAGCGCACTGTACACTCTTACCTTTCACACCACGAGAGCTTATGAAGGACAGGATGGGTCTTTCGGCTTTCAATACATGGTGGTCGCGCCGCTGGCTCTGCTCGGGCTACTGGTGGTGAAACGGCGTCCCGCGCAGGCCGCCGTGGTAGTGGCACTGGGGGCGGGCGCGCTCATTATGCTGTCAACTCCCAATGTCCGGTATCTCTATACCTCGATGCCGCTGCTCGCGATCGCATTTGCCGGGCTATTGGGGTGGATGATGTCGAACCAGCGCTGGCTGTATCGCGCTCTGATCGTCTATATCTTCGCCTGTACGGCGCTGAACACTTACTTTCTACCCTCTTCGAATTACTATCACAAGGATTTTTGTCTGCGGTTGCCGTTTTCCCGTGCGGAGAGGGATCGTTACCTGGAAGAGGCTGCGCCCGTGCGGAGCGTCATTTCCTATTACAACCGGCATCATGCGAACTCCGCCGTGCTGCTGACCAGCACCACCTCGATTGCGGGCCTTACAGGCGATGTCTTCGTGAACAACTGGCACCAGTACTCCACGGTCGAGCAGTTGCGCGCCGCTTCCACGCCTTTGGATATGTTCCAGCTCATGCAACGCTGGAACGTCGGTTATTTCATTGTCGAAAAACTGGCGCCGGGCGACCAAACCTTGCCTGCCGCGCTTCAGGCCTTGTTGAAGGCGTGCACGGCGCCGGAGTACGCGTCCGGAGAGTTCTCCCTGGCCCGGCTGGAGCCGGACTGCGGTTCGTCGCAAGGGGTGGGGCCGGCGGCCTCCCATGCCAAGGTGGACCCAGCCAGGCAATTGGCGGTCGGGCCTGGGGTCTATGACGATTTCGACCCATCCATCGTCTTCGACGGCGACTGGGCACACGACACGAGCTTCCAAGGCCCGGACCGGCACACCATCAGCTTTTCCGATACTCCGGGGGCGGGTGTCTTTATCGCGTTCCGCGGAACGGCCCTGACGTATGTGTTCACGAAAGCGCCGAATCGCGGTGTTGCCGCTGTGACAATCGATGGAAAAGCACCGCAGACTGTCGATCTGTATTCCCCCAATGTGGAGTGGCAGACGCGAAAGAGGTTCTGTTGCTTCAATGCCGGCCGGCACCGCGCCGTGATCCAGGTCACTGGCAAGACGAATTGGAAATCTGCCGGGCGGTTTGTGGATGTGGACTCATTCGTGGTGCAGTAAGATGCTTGTGGTGCTAAAACCAGGCTGACAGACGGCGAAAGGCGATCGTCTGTCCGACGAGGGGACAAGAATGAAACGATTTTCCATTCTGGCATTGCTGTGGGCGTCCGCGCTCTACGCCCAGATGCATCCGCTCCAGGAACTCATCGAAGCCGCGCGCGCGCATTCGCCCAGGCTGAAAGAGCTGATCGCCGGCGGATTGCCGTTGCTCCAGGGCCGCGACGGCGCCGCCGTGTGGGGCCAGGAATTCCTGTTCGCCGTCGAGTCGGAGAAGGCGGCGTCCGTCTCGGTCGACAAGCAGCCACCCGTGCCGATGACCGGCATTCCCGGCTCGAAGTACTGGTACCGGCTGATGACCCTGCGGCTCGGGACCACCCACAACTACAACTATCTGGTGGATGGCCGCTCGATTGGAACCTACGACGTCGCGGGCTACAATCCGGATTCCTATCCCCTCCCCGGCGTTCCGCACGGCAGGCTGTCGGAGATGAAAACCATCGCCAGCAAGATCTATCCCGGCATGACGGCGAATTACTGGGTCTACGTCAATCCTGGCGCCGATACCACGCGCGGCGCGCCGCTCATGGTGTGGCAGGATGGCGAGACCATCGTCGGAAACCAGGATCTGCTCCGGTTGCGGTTACAGATCGTCTCCGACAACCTGGTCTCGAAGCAGATGATTCCGCCCATGGTGCACGTACTGATTTCGCCCGGGTCGGGCGGAGAGGCGCAGAGGACGCGCATGCGCGGCATCCAGTACGACACGGTATCGGACCGTTACGGAAAGTATCTGCTCGAAGAGGTGCTGCCGGAGGTGCGGAAGAGTTACAAGGTGCGGGCCGACGCCTATTCGCGCGCCATCGCGGGCGCTTCTTCGGGCGCCATTTGCGCGCTCAACGCGGCGTGGGATTACCCCAATCAGTTCAGCCGCGTGCTTTCCCACATCGGCAGTTATGTGGCGTTGCAATGGCATCCGGAACAGAATCTCGACGGAGGGTACATCGTTTCCAACCGGGTGCGGCGCGACCCGAGGAAGAACCTTCGCGTGTGGCTGTCCGACGGCACCGACGATCAGGAGACTACCGCCGGAAGCTGGCCTTTGAACAACATTCTGTTGGCCAACGCGCTGAAGCTGAAGGGCTACGATTTTCATTTCCGCTTCGGCGAGGGAATGCACGCCATCGCGCAGGGGGCGCTCGACCTGCCCGAATCGCTCACCTGGTTGTGGCGGGACTACGATCCGGCGAAAGCCGGGCAGACCTACGAGATGGAAGAGTCCGAGCGCGCCAGGCCGGTGTTCCGGGTGAAGGTCGCGAACCGCGATGTGTGGTAAGAAACGTCGAGGTCTCAGCGGGCCCCGCCCACCCATCTGCCGGCGATACACTGGAGCCAGGAGAATCTTCGTGAACCCGTCCCGCCGAGACCTTGGACTGATCCTTCCCGCGTTGGCCGTCGCCACCGCTTCCGCACAGGAGAACAAGACGCTCCCCTCGAAGGCCTTCAAGTACGAAGACCTTCCGGTGAAAGTCAACGGTGAAAACAAATCCCGCGCCGTATTCAACGGCGAGACTCATTCGGGCTTTCCGATCGAATTGCACATGACGGAACTGGCGGCCGGCCAGGTGCCGCATGCTCCGCACCAGCACGTCCATGAAGAAGTGCTGATGCTCCAGAAGGGCACGCTGGATGCCACCATCAAAGGGGAGGCCACCCAGATCACGGGCGGTTCCATCGTGTATATGGCTTCCAACGACTTGCATGGATGGCGTAACCCGGGTCCTGGACCGGCTCAGTATTTCGTGATTGCCCTGGGCAAGGAAGACGCGTAAGGGGCAAGATAATCCCCCGCAGGCGGGCGAGGCCAGGCGAAACCGCCCGATACAGCCGATTTACGGGAGCGGTTCTCTCCCTGTGTTCCAACTGGCGACTCGTCCGCGGTACAAACTGGCGAAGGCGACCGAAGAACCGGGGCCGGCCGGCGACCCTTCTGTGTCCCCTCCATGACCCTCTCCCCGACGCGCATGGGCGTGATTCTGGGGGACGGCGGCCCACATGTCGCCCTCCCGCGGCGGTACCCGCATCAGGCCGCCATCGATGGTACCGAACACGAAGCGCTCGACATCGCGCGCCCGATCGCGGAGGCACTCGAAGCGGCTCGCGAGAAGGGCATCGTGACGGGATCTGAAACCCGCCACCCAAAAACCCGGCACGGGCGATCCGATTCGGCGATAACGCGCCGGGTTGTCAAAGCACCGTTTTGGGCGATTTCCCATACGACGAGCCGCATGGGGTTCTTCTCCGCGTTTCCCCCAGCGTCCCCGCGTCTCCGCTTCAAGTCCAAGGTCGGGACAGCCATAAACTTTTCCCCATTTCGGCCGATACATATAGTTTAGGAGGACATGCGGAGTGCGAATCAATCCTTTACCAGTGATGCTCGCGTTGATGGTGGTCTCAGTGTTTCCCGGGTTTGCGCAGGAAGTCCAGAAGAAGGCGTCCCGTTCCGAAGGAATGAACGCCGCCTTGTCGAAGGTGCAACCCGAATACCCTCCAATTGCCAAACAGCTCAAGATCCAAGGCACCGTGGAATTGGAAGCTGTGGTTGCCCCGAGTGGAGAAGTGGAAAAGGTGAACATCTTGAGCGGGAGCCCGGTGCTGACGAAACCGTCGGTAGAAGCTCTGAAGAAGTGGACATTTAAGCCGTTTACCGTCGATGGTAAGGCGGTTACGGCAGAGGTTCCGGTCAGTTTTTCGTTCAAACTATAAGTCGATTTCAGGGAAAGATCAAAGATGAACTTAAGTCGGAAACTGTTGGGCGGCTTCGCCGCGATGATCGCTCTGGTGTTCGTCCTGAGCGGTGGCGCACTGGTGGTGATTGCGGAACTGAATGCGGATCTGGAGCGGGCGGCAAACGTGACCGCTCGACAGGAGTACCTGGCGGGCGATGTGAACTCGGCGGCTTGGGAAATGACGAGTATCGAGAAGGGGAGCGTTCTCGCGGCGGTACTCGGTGACAAGTCGCTATCGGACGCGGCGCAGCAACAATTCCAGGCCCCGGCGATGCGCTTGCGGAAAGGGCTTGCGGATTTACGTGGGATGGCCGGCACGGGAGAGGCTGCTTCCCTCCTCCAGACCCTCGAACGGCAGGCCGCGTCGGCGCTGGAGGCGCACGACGAGTTACGCCAAAGCATGAAAAACCAGCAATTGGACGCCGCCCTGAGTATCTTCGCCCAGAAAGTGCAGCCCCGTCTGGAGGAGATCGGCCGCGGAGCTGCCCTGCTGGTGAATCGGCAAAACCGTGACATGGCGGCCGCCTCCGAGAGTTCCGCCGCGAAATCGGCGCGCCTGCGCAATCTAACGATTGGGCTCATGGTTCTTGCCTTGGCCGTTGGCGCCGCCGTCTTCTCGATCGTCAGGCAGGCCAATGGCACACTGCGGTTGCTGGCCGGGCGAATGGCCGATAGTGCCGATCATGTGGCCGACGCAGCTTCGCAGGTGTCGGGAGCAAGTCAGGCATTGGCCGAGGGAGCGAGCGAACAGGCTGCCTCGCTGGAGGAGACTTCCGCCTCCACCGAAGAGATCGCGTCCATCACGCGCAAGAACGCGGATCATGCCTTGCAGGTAGCCGGCCTGATGCAGCAAACCGAACACAGCGCCATAGATGTCAATCAGACCCTGGACCGGATGGTGGAGAAGATGAAAGAGATCGGCTCCTCCAGCAACAAGATTGCGCGCATCATCAAAGTGATCGACGAAATCTCATTCCAAACCAATATCCTGGCGTTGAATGCCGCCGTGGAGGCGGCCCGCGCGGGCGAAGCGGGTCTCGGGTTTGCGGTGGTAGCCGACGAGGTTCGAAACCTGGCCCAACGTTGTGCGCAGGCAGCGCGGGATACGGCCGAGCTCATCGAAGAGTCGATTGAAACTTCGCGTGATGGGAATGTACGGCTGGATCGAATGGCCGGGGCGGTGCGCACCATGACCGGGAATTCAACCCAGGTGAAGGGGCTGGTGGATGCAGTCAACATGGGGAGCCAGGAACAGGCGCGCGGGATGGAGCAAATATCACGCGCAGTCCTGCAAATGCAGGAAGTGACGCAAAAGACAGCCGCTGGCGCCCAACAAAGCGCGTCGGCCGGGACCGAATTGGACGGACATGCCACTGACCTGCGCGGCTTAGTCCAGGAGATGAGGGAAATGGTGGGTGCGAAATAGAAAGCTGGGGCCGGAGCAGATCCGGCCCGCGGCCCGCCTACATCTTTACGTCTTCTACGGTGATGGTGTCCTTGTCGATTTTTCCGACGAGGGTCACCTTTTTGCCGAAGGCGTCTTTAACTTTATCCTGGTTGGCAATCTGATAAACCTTGCCATCCTCGGTCGCGAGCACTGCCGGAGAGCCGCCATCCACGCATACCTTGACGCAAGCCGGGTCGCCCCACTTCGCCTTAGTGCCCGAGCACTTCTTGTCAACGACGTAGCCGGTCCAATCCGCAGCCATCGCGGAGATAGCGGCCAATCCAAACACAAACAGCAGTTTCTTCAAGTGATGCCTCCTCGGTGTTCCTAAAATTCCCAGTTCAGAAACGACTATACCCCAGTATGCCGATGCTCCGCAAGTTCGGATATCATTGATTAATTTGCGTTTGTAAACTCCAGGGTGGTTATCGCACAGAAAAGCGGTCAGCCGTCGGCTATCAGCAGTCAGCCGTCAGCCGTCAGCAAGGTAGGGCAGGAGGTTCCACCTGCCTCGCCCGCTGCCGGGCGATTCCCGCTCACGTTCCGATCACTGACAGCTTTTCAATAAAACAAGTACTTGCGCCACTGGGCATCGCCTTTGCCCAACATCCGCATCAGATGACGGCTGGTGTGCAGGCTGAACGGACGCGGTTGACGCGCCAACTTCATGCCGGCCTCTTCGGGAGTGCGGTTGCCTTTGCGATTGTTGCAATGGTGGCAGCAAGCCACCAGATTCTCCCACGCCGATTCACCGGCGCGCGACCGCGGGATCACGTGGTCCAAAGTCAACTCTCCGGAAGGCAGTGTGTGATGGCAGTATTGGCAGGTGTAGCGGTCACGCATCAGGATGTTCTTGCGCGAGAGCGCTCGTGTCTGGTGGGGAATTCGCCGGTATTCGAGAAGACGAATCACGGACGGCAGCCGTATGTCGGTCCGCGCCGAATGGACAGCGGTCATGGATTCTTCTTCCGCCGACGCCACCCCCTTCAGCACCAAAACCAGCGCTCGCCGCGCCGCGCAGATGTTGATCGGCTCGTAGCTGGCATTCAGCACCAGCACGGGTTTCTGTAGTCGTTCGCTCGCCATCAGGATGTACCCCCCGCCATGGAATGAGCCGCCCGAGCGCGCCAACCGTCCATCCGTCGGTCAACGCGGGCGATAGTCAAAAGCGCTACCCTCATTGCGCCGGCCCGTTTGAGGGCCAGCGCGCACGAGGCTGCCGTAGAACCGGTTGTCATGACATCGTCTATGAGCAGAATACGCTTGCCTTCGATACGCCGGACCCAGCGGACTCCCCCCCGGCACTGGAAGGCCTTGGTCACGTTGCTCCGCCGCCCAGTGTTGCTGAGGCCGGCCTGCGTCTCGGTGGCTCGCACCCGCTTCAAGGCATTGACGATCGGAATGCCCGTACGCCGGGCGATCTCGCGCGCGAGCAGCTCCGACTGGTTGAATCCTCTTTGCCACTGTCTGCGCCAGTGCAACGGAACGGGCGTCACGGCGTCGAACGGTTCGCCCGACGGCAGAGCGGCAACCAGCACATCGCCCAAAGGGCGCGTGAGCGTCTTAATCCGCCCGTACTTGTAGAGGTGGATTAGTTCCCGAAGGGTGCCCTCGTAAGCGCCAAAACAATAGGCCGCGTCAAAGCCTCGAAGGCCGCTGCGGCACAGAGCGCAACGGCCTGCGGCATCCAGAGGGAAGCCGTTTTGAAACGGTGTGCGGCAACTGATGCAGAAGAATTCCGCGGTCAGCGGCTCCGGTTTGCGTAGGCAAACCCGGCAAACCGGAATCCGCGTGACTTCATCCAGAGGTTGGCCGCAGATTCGGCAATCGTCGGGAAAGAATAGGGAAAAAAGGGCGCGGGAGGTTGAACGGACTACCAAGCTACCGGTATTTGCGACTGCGGCTCGTCTGCTACTTGAGAAGACCCACCTCCGCTAACTATTTCATTGTACCCGAATTCCCGGGGCACTGCTGAATACAGAGGGGCGGACCCCTGGGGAGCCTTGAAAGAATCGCCCGCCAGCGTGCGAGGCAGGCGGCACGGCATGCCCCACCACGGAAGGTACAGTTACTTGCCGAGGTGGCGCAGGAGGTGCCGCCTGCGCTTCCGGATTCTTTCACGGCTCTCCCTGGTCCAGGCCCGGAGGCCACCCCGGCCACCCCGGTCGACCTTCCCCCGCTCGACCATTGAGTCACGGTACGGTTGGGGCTTGTACCGCGCAGGTCGAGTCGCTGTACAATACTCACCAAGGGCGCGCTATGAACGTGCGGCGGATAATCGGATTGCAATTGGGCCTTAGTCTGTGGGCTCTCCTGGCGCTTCGCGGACAGATTGCGGTGATCCCTCGCCCCAAGCCCGCGCCTCCGGGAGAGGGGACGAAGCCTGCGGCCACGCTCCGGAGCGATATCAACCTGGTGCTGGTTCCGGTATCGGTGTGCGACCCGATGAATCGCCCCGTCACCGGCCTCGAGAAAGAACATTTCAAGATCTTCGACGACAAGGTGGAGCAAAGCATCACTCACTTCGCGATGGATGACGAACCCGTGGCAGTGGGCCTGGTGTTCGATATCAGCGGCAGCATGGGTCCGAAATTGCGGCGCTCCCGGCAGGCGGCGGCAGAGTTCTTCCGGACCGCCAATCCCGAAGATGAGTTCTTCCTGGTGGAATTCAACGACCAGCCCAAGATGGTGGTGCCACTGACGCGCCAGATCGAGGAGATCCAGAACCAGCTAACGTTTGCTCAATCCAAAGGCCGTACCGCACTGCTGGATGCGATCATGCTTTCGCTGCACGAGATGAAGAACTCGAAAAAGAACCGCAAAGCCCTCTTGATCATCTCCGACGGCGGCGACAACAGTAGCCGGTATACCGAGACCGAAGTCCGGAACATGGTGCGCGAGAGCGACACCCTGATCTACGCGATCGGAGTCTACGAGCCCTTCGGGTCTCGCGGCCGCACGCCGGAAGAGTCGTCCGGGCCGGGTCTGTTGAGCGATCTGGCGGAGCAGACCGGCGGCCGCCACTTCGCCGCCGACACGGCCGAGCTTCCGGATATTGCGGCGAAAATCGGGATCGAGTTGCGCAACCGCTATGTGCTGGGATACTCGCCGACCGACCGCCAGCGTGACGGCCGCTATCATAAAGTACAAGTCAAAATGGTGCCCCCGCACGGCCTCCCGCCCTTGAAAGCATTCTGGCGGATGGGATACTACGCCCCCGCCGATTAGCCTCAGTGGGACAGGCCTCCTGGCCTGTTGGGATGGGCCTTCGGCCCGCGAAATTTCATGAAAAAGTGGGGCAGGCGCTTTCGCCTGCCAACCTCTTAATCCAGGCGCGAGCTTGGCAGGCGGAAGCGCCTGCCCCACTGGTTTTTCGACCCTGTCAC
>OBLT010001127.1_pt1 | contig 17099 bp, 12 predicted proteins | sample 1518721 | NCBI WGS metagenome assembly OBLT01 (sample SAMEA3539307, study PRJEB22396) | soil metagenome | biome: tundra; feature: field; material: soil | place: USA | collected 2010-05 | depth 0.15 m | reverse complement strand
GACACGGCGACACCATGGTCCCGCTTCCCCGCTATTCCACCGTCGCCGGCATTCCCATCACCGAGTTGCTCGACCAGGCCACGATCGACCGCATCGTCAAGCGCACCCGCGACGGCGGCGCCGAGATCGTCAAATATCTCAAGACCGGATCGGCCTACTACGCTCCGGCGGCTGCTGCCACCGAGATGGTCGAGGCCATCCTCAAAGACAAGAAGAAGATTCTCCCCTGCGCGGCCTACCTCAACGGAGAGTACGGCATCCACGGACTGTTCGTCGGAGTCCCGGTGAAGCTTGGCTCCAAGGGGATCGAGCAGATCATCGAAATTAAGCTCACTCCGGAAGAGAAAGCGGCTCTCGACAAGAGCGCCGCAGCCGTGAAAGAACTCGTCGGTGTGATCAACGTCTAGGCAAGTTGATGTGTCTGCTTGGCGTGTGTGGTGGCGGGGCTTTGCCCCGCCACCACATGAGCCTGTCTGATTTCTCTTTCGTGATCGCCCCAGGCTCGCTATAGTGTCTGAGGTCGGGGGGATGACCCACCTTTTCCCGAGGCTGCCCCACCCTTGCGTTCTTTGCAAGGGTGGGAACTCAACACCTGCGACGCAGCGGGCAACCGGACTTCGAAGACCCGCTATCAAAACGGGGTAACCTCGAACTATGGTGGTAATGACTGATGAGTTATATTCCCACCGCAACACTGTTAACCACAAAGGAACTTGACAACCCGTGCCTTCACTTTTGAGATTCGCAACTCATTGCAAATCAATAACTTAATTTTCGCTTTTTTGTGATTTTGGTCGCAAACTTCGCTTCCAAGAAAAATATTTTTAACGAATAGAAAGGGAATAAACCGCCTGTCGCGGAAAAATCTCTCGCCCCGCGTCCCACTTTTCAAAATAGCAGCCGGGCGGACTTCAACCTGCGACCGCCGATACCATTTGCCCATCGAGTCTTCCTCGTTATAGTGTGTTGACGACGCAACATGGACTTCGATCAACTAGAAATTTTCCTGGAAGTGGCGCGCCTCTCCAGTTTCTCGCGCGCGGCGGAAAAGCGTTTTCGCACCCAGCCCGCCGTCTCCTCCCAGATCCGGGCGCTGGAAGAAGAAGTGGGCGCTCGTCTGCTCGACCGCTCCGGAGGCCGCGTCTCACTCACCGCGTCCGGCAAACTGTTTTTCAAATATGCCGAAGAGACCCTCGACCGGCGCAAGACCATCCTCACCGAAATCGCCGAGACGGAGCGCGTGCCCCGCGGCGAAATCGCCGTCGGAGCCAATGAAGGCACCTGCCTGCACATCCTGCCCGAGGTGTTCGCACAATTTAAGCGCGACTATCCCAATGTTGCCGTGAGCATCAAGCGCTCCGACTACGCCCGGATTCTCGAGTCGATCCTCGAAAACGTGGTGGACTTTGGCGTGGTCTCGCTGCCGGTGAATGACAATCGGCTCGAAGCGCAAATGATTCATCGCGACGAACTTGTCGTGATCACGGCCCCGGCTCATGCGCTCGCGGCGAAGTCGAGCGTCACCTTGGCGGAGGTCTCGGCCTATCCGCTCGTCGTGCCCAAACTCGGCCACACCCGCGACGCACTCGACGCCGCGTTCTATGACCATCACTTGAAGCCGAACCTGGCCATGGAACTTGATTCCAGCGAACTGCTGAAGCGTTTTGTGGCGGCCGATGTCGGCGTGGGATTCATCGCGCGCTCGAATATCGAGGAGGATATACGGGCGAAGGCGCTGGTGGCGATCACGCTTGCCGACGCGCAGATCCGCCGCGACCTCGCGCTCGTGTTCCGCAAAGACAAATCGCTCAGCCGCGCCGCCAAAGCCTTCATGGAGATCGCAGTGAAGCAAAAGAATTTTTCCACGGCCGGGGCTGGGAAGCGATCCAAATGAGCCGGGTTATGCGTCTTGTGCTCTGCCTGTCCCTGCTTTTGTCGGCCGCTGCAGGCCAGAAGCGTTCCACCAGCGGCAAAGCTTCCTCAGCCGGCCCCTTCAAACTCATCGCGTTGACAGTCACGGGAACTGCGCGCTACAGCGACAAAGAAATTCTTGCCGCGAGCGGCCTGCAGATCGGACAGAACGCCGCCGACGGTGATTTCAAAGAGGCGGTGCAGCGCCTGGGCGATTCCGGCTTGTTCAGCAACGCTGTCTATTCGTATTCCTCTTCAGGTGCGGGCGTAAGACTCGAACTGCAGCTCGCCGATGCCGACCAGAGCAAGCTCGTTCCCGGGCAGTTTGAAAACTTCGTCTGGTTCACCGACGACGAACTGCGCACCGCCTTGCAACGCAGCGTTCCGCTTTTCAAGCAGTTGCTGCCCATTGCTGGCAATCTCCCGGACCGGGTTTCCGAGGCGCTGCAGGCCATCCTCAGCGAGAAGCAATTTCCCGGACGGGTAGATTTCCTGCGTAGTGCAGAAGAGTCGAGCGGCGCCCTGAACGCAATCGTTTATCGGGTCGAGGAAGTCACTATCCGGATTCGCAGCGTCGAATTCCCGGGAGCTTCGCCGGAGCAGACCACTCTGCTCACAAACGCAGGGCGCCGCCTCGCGGGAGCAGAATACGGGCGCTCATCTCTCGCCGCGGTCGCTAAGTTTGACCTGCTCCCCGTGTACCTGCAGCGTGGATACTTGAAGGCCGCGTTTGGGCCGTCCGACGCGCGCGTCGCGCCGCAACCTTCCCCTGCGGCGGATGAGCAGGGACCTGGCGAAGTTCAGGTGGATGCCATCGTCCCGGTGACGCCGGGCAGGATTTATTCCACCTCCAGTGTCGACTGGAAAGGCAACTCTGCAATTGCCATCGGCGAAGTCGCGCCGCTCATCCACATGCCGCTTGGCCAGCCCGCCGACGCCGTGCGTCTTCTCCGCGACCTCGAAAATGTGGGCAAGCTTTACCGCAGCCGCGGCTACATGACGGTTCAGCTCAAGCACGACGCCCGGTTCGACGACGACAAAAGCACCGTGCACTACGACCTGAACATCGTCGAAGGCGACCTCTACAAGATGGGCGAGTTGGAGATCACCGGACTCGACACACAGGCCAAGGCTCGGATGCAGGCAGCTTGGCATCTGAGTGAAGGTCAGCCTTACAACGCCGATTACCCCAAGCAATTTGTGGACGATACCGGACAGCTCCTTCCCCGCGCCGTGCGCTGGGCCGTGAGCATTCATGAATCGCTGGACGCGAAGGACAAGACCGTGGACGTGGAGATCCGTTTCAAGCAGCAGTAGCGTTCAAAACTGCGGCGTGTAGGGGACCAAATATTTTTGTAATTCGAAGCTTGCGTGAGAATCGTAATATTGACATCATGATTGTGACATCGTGATAGTGACATCATGATTGTGAGATCATCGAGTGGCCACGTTTGAACTATCGCCTGAACTGTCGCCTGAACTATCACGCCTGAACTATCACGCCGTTTCACAGGAGAGGAAAGCACAATGAAGGTTAATCGAATAGCAACTGCGGTGTTTGGGATGCAGATGTTGATCGGGCTAGCGGCGGTTCCAGCACTGGCCGCCGGTAAGAGCCAGACCTTGACCGGCGAAGTGAGCGACGCCATGTGCGGGGCGAAACATCAAATGCCGGGCAATGCCGCGGAATGCACGCGCGCCTGCATCAAGCATGGATCGAAGTACGCGCTCGTGGTCGGGGACAAAGTCTACACCCTGGAGACCTCCGATAAAGCCGTGCTCGGCAAACTGAACGATCTGGCGGGAGCGAAGGCAAACGTCACCGGGAAAGTGGCCGGCGACACGGTCAACGTAAAGTCAGTGACCGCGGGATCGTAGGGTCGCTCGATGACCCGATTATGTTAATTCTGGTTCGGATTATCGTCGCGCCGCTTCAGCGTTGGCCGATCGTCGTCGCTCTTGTCTGAACCGCTGGACGTCTTGTCGCTGCTTGAAGTGCGCCGCAGGCTGGGCTTGCTCCCATCTTTCTCTTCGATCACCTTGTGCCGGTTCTCGATGACGGCAAGCCGCGATTTCACGTCGTCAAACTCCGACGTGGAAACAATGTATTGCGCTCGCGCCGGAAGGATAGTCGCGATCTCCTTTTGTGACGCCTCAATGCGGTCGGGCGTCTGCGGGTGCGAAGCAAAAGCCTTGGCGAGCGTGCCCGGCTTCTTCTTTTCTTTCGCCTGAAGTTTTTCAAAGAAGCTGATGAAGGCCTGCGGATCGTATCCCGTCTTGTACATGTATTGCAGGCCGAGGTAGTCCGCTTCCGCTTCGAAACTGCGCTGGAACTTCATGAACGTAAGCGGCAAGGCCAAACCGCTGGCTTCATAGATTCCGTAACCTATCCCACCGCCGACGAAAATCAGCGGGATGGTGCCGATTTGCGCCCAATTCGCCCGCGTCTGCTGACGCATCCCGTGGCGGGCGCAAACGTGCGAAATCTCATGCGCCATCACCCCGGCCAGTTCCGCTTCTTCGTCCGCCGCCAAGATCAGGCCGGAGTTTACGTAGAAGAATCCACCGGGGAGCGCGAACGCGTTCACTTCATCGGAGTCGATCACCTTGATGGTGAACGGCACCTGCGCGTCGGAATTGCGCACCAGATTTTGGCCGATCCGGTTGACGTACTCGGTAACGACCGGGTCCTGAACCAGCTTCACGCTTTGCTCGACCTGCATGGCAAATTGCTGACCCATCTTGATCTCGGTTTCGAGCGAGTACCAGTTGCCCAGGCCGCGCGCGCCAACCTTGCGGTTGCCGATGGCATCCACATCCTTCTCGCTGCCGTCGTGCTTCACCTTGCTGTCGTCAGGCTCCTGGATGGGAGGCGGCTCCGTGGAGGTGGAGTCGCCGCTGCTCGCAGAGGAGTCCGCAGGTGGAATCGGAGTGGGGGTTGCAGTAGGATCCTGCGGCTGAGCCGGCGTCGAGCCCGTCGTTGAACCCGCTGTGGGCTGTGTGTTCTGAGGCGGCGCGGTCTGGTCCTGCGATGATGTCTGGGGCTGCGAGGCTGGCTGTGACGCTTGCGGCTGCGGGTTGGGACTCTGCGAGGATTGATTCTGCGCCAGCGCGGGCACCGCAATCAGCGCCAGTAAACTCAGGGAAATCAGCACCTTACGGAAGTTCATTTGAGCACCCCGTGGAAACGCCGTCGGCTGAGACGATTATACCCCCGAATAGCAAGGCGAGCTCGACGGAGTTTCCCACCTAGTTGGACGCGGCCTCAAGCCGGAAAGTTACCCGTTATTTTCACGGAAAGCGGCTTTCTGAAGCCGACTGTGCAGGCGCGGTTCCAAATGACGGCTGAGAGCTGATCTGCGTCCAGCGATTGGTTCAGCGGTGGCGCTCCATGGTGGGCATTGGGGCGCTGCCTTTTGCATCCTGCCACAGAATTGCATTTAGCTTCTTGGCATCGGCCGCGTCCGGCCGGGAAAAATCCATCCGCGACGATTCCTTCGCTCCGGCAGCTTTCTTCTCGTTCATCCGATAGATAAGGCCGCTGCGGAGATTCTCGTCATCCGCCTGATACGGCGGCTGCGTCCCGGGGCCCGCGAACAGCGGTGCCATGAGCGGCGCGTGCGCGTCGAACAGGTTCATCGGGGGAAGTCCCAGTAGAGATTCCATGGTGTGGATCAAGCTGACGGTTGTGTAGAAATGGTGATCGACAAAGGTTTGCGGGGTGCGCGGCGCGTATTTGCTGATCACGAGGGCAGTGGAGCGATGGGCATCGACGTGATCGGCGCCGTCCTGCGCGTCGTCCTCGACCACGAAGATGGCAGTGTCGTCCCAGTAAGGACTATGGGAGACGGCATCGACCACCCGGCCAAGCGCCAGGTCGTTATCGGCTACCGAGGCCTGCGGCGTCGGCTTGCCGGGACGCGTACCGCCGGTGTGATCGTCGGGAAGATAGAGAAGCGTGAACTGCGGAAGCTCTTTGGCGGTTCCCTTGGCTTTCACGAACTCGTCGAATTCGCGCAGAAATTCGTCAGCACGAAGCTGGTCGGGATAGTCGGTATTGAAGTCGGGAAATTGCGGATCGTAGTGATCGCGCAGAGCCGCCTTAGTCGGGCGCATGCGTTTCATCTGCGGAATCGCCCAAGGCCACGGACTCGGCCCGCCGCGCGGGTTGCCGACGTTCGCGGGCAAAAGCTCGCCTTGCCTGATTTCGGCCACCGGACAGGTTGCAGAGGAGGGAGACGGCGTGCCTTCCTTCGGCGAACCCATCGTCATCTTTGACGACTTCGCGTTTTCGCTCTTGCACCACACGGCCGCGATGAATTCTCCGTAGATGCGATAGGTGAGGTTGCGGCGGGCGAGGTTGTCCCAGAGGAATCCGGTCCCAGGATCGTCGACATCGGCGATTCCCTGCTCGAGCGGAAATTCCTCGGCCACAGCACCGCCAGAATCGTAGGTGCGCTCTTTGCTGCGATAGCCGATGGGCCAAGTCTTCTCGTTGTAGTCGGAGGTGGTGGAGGCGGTGGACCAGAGGTGGCCGTCGCCGGAAACTTCTCCGCTGTCGTAGAAGTTGTCGAGCACTCCGAACTGCAGCGCGAGTTTGTGCGCGTTGGGAGTGACGTCGGCGCCATACATCGTGAGCGATGGGTCGCCATCGCCTGCGGGCAGGTCGCCGAGAATCTGATCGTAGGTGCGATTCTCCTTGAGCACGTAGATCACGTGGAGGATGGGATTGCTGCCACCGGCGAATTCAAACTTGCCACCATCGGAGCGGACAAGGTTGTCTTCTTCGACTTGGTGAGTGTAGGCGGCGAGATTCTTGTCGATGTCGGCGAGGCTGAGGCGCTGGATGGAGCCTCCGATCAGGGTTGGAATGTAGGGATGCTCTTTTCTCTTCCGCTCGCCTTTCAGCGTGCCCTGCATGTTGTTGGGGCCGCTGCTTTCTCCTTTGGCGGTGGCGATGAGCAGATCGTTGCCGACGACGGCGAGCGCGCTCGGATACCACTCGGTGGGGATGAAACCAAGGGGAGTAACGTGGCCGGATTTGTGGGCGTCAAAAACTGCGATGGCATCAAGCGAAGCACTGGCAGCGAAAAGGCGATTGCCGTCTGCTGAAAGCGCAATCGCCAGGGGCACGGAGCCAGCAGGAGCAGTGTTGTCAAAATTCACGATATACATTGAGGGGTGGGAGTCGATTCTTCCGTTTATTGGGCCCCCCCTCTTCAGGTCAACAGAAAAAACAACGTCGGCATTACTCATTGCGACATACAGTGTGTCTTCATCGGGGCTCAGCATTATTGTGGTTGGGTGTGAACTCGGGGCCACGGGACCTTCTGGCTTGTTCAGGTTGATCCAGAGATCCACCTTGGCCTTTTCAAGATTCAATTCGGCTACTTCGGATGAGTTCCACAGGCTGACCCACGCTTTTGTCCCCGCCTTGTTGGCAATCACCGTATAGGGATATGCGCTCGGAACGTAGCGGCTGCGGCTCAGATCGAACGTCCTCTCAATCCTCCCGGAAGTGGCATCCAGCAGCACCACATTGTCGGAAAGATTGTTGGCAATGAGCAGGCGGTCGCCCTTACTGCCGGGCAGCACAGCGAATCCAGCGGGATACGGGAGCGCGGTTCCGGCAGGAGTCTTGCGCAGGCCGAACGCGACTTCTTTGCCTTTGGCTATGGGCTGCGGCGCGATCTTGTTGAAGCGTTCGGGAGTAACTTGTCCGTCCGCGAATTTGTAAACCGCGATGCCGTTGCCGGTGCTCTTTGGCTTTTCGCCGGTGGGGTCGGTGATCGAGCCCATCGAAGCATAGAGATGCTTGCCGTCGCTCGAAAAAGCGAGGCCGATGAAATAGCTTTGGCGGGTGGAATAGTCGTCGCTCAGGCGGTCGTCGGGAAAGTCGCGCAGTTGATTGTTGCTCAGATCGAGAATGGCGATCGACTGGCGCGCGCCCGATTCCTGCGTGCCGTATCCCTGGTTGAGCAGCGCGGCGTACCGTCCATCGGGGCTGAGCGCAATGGTCGCGGGAAAGCTGTTGGTGCGGGCAAGATAGCCGGGGACGGGGAGCGTCAGGCTCTTGCCGGTCGGAAGGTTAATACGGCGCGAGCGGTCGGCAGCGCGTGCAACCACGAGCACGGCAAGCAGCGCGGAAACGGCGAGCAGGGATACAACTGCGATCTTCTTCACGAGCAGTGGCCTCGGAAGGTTTGTAACATCCGCTGCGTGCGAAAGGCAAACGGAGCCTGCGTACAAAGTCACGCGTTTTGCGGAAAATTCATAAGGTCGCGCACGTCACTACCCTGCAGCGCGCATGCCTTCTATTTCGTCCCCACCAGGTGCACTTCCGAAACCGGCGGCCCCGATTGCGACTTCTTTACACCCATCAGCTCAACTGCCTTGGCAGCAATGTGTTCGGCGGAAACCTCGAACTCTTTGATTAACTCCCAGGGAGCCCCGGAGTCGCCGAAGCGGTCTTTCACTCCGATGGCGCCGGTGATGACCGGGATGCCGTAAAGAGCGGGCGATTGGGTGATGGCGCTCGCGACCGGCCACGCCAGCGCGCCGATCTGGTGCTCTTCGGCGGTCAGCACGACGCCAGTGTCGCGGGCGGCGCGCACGATGGCTTCGGTATCGAGCGGCTTCAGGGTGTGCAGGTTGAGGATGCGGGTCTCGTAACCGAAATCCTGCTTCAGAATCCACGCGGCGCGCATGGCTTCCGGCACCATAGGGCCGCAGGCGGCGATGGTGAGGTCTTCGCACTCGTCGCGGTATTCGGACTCGAGTTTCGTCTCGAAGGCTTCGATGAAGTTCGCGGCCTCGCGACGCAGGCGAATGGCGTTCGCTTTGCCGAAGACGAACGGCGTTTTCTCGTCGGTGACGATCGGCGTGGCTTCGCGGGCAAAGCGTATGTACTTCGGGCCGACATGCTTGAGCAGCAGGTAGTCGGTGGCTTTGCGGGTTTCGACCATGTCGCAGGGGACGACCACGTTCATGTTGGGCAGTCCGCACATGGCGAACAGATCTTCGAGGGCTTGGTGCGTTGCGCCGTCGGGGCCGACACTGACGCCGCCGTGGGCTCCGGCGATCAGGACGTTGAAGTTGCCATAGCAGATTGAGGTGCGGATCTGGTCGAGATTGCGGGCGGCGGCGAAGGTTGCGTAGGTGCCGAAGACGGGGAGCTTGCCTTCTTTGGCTAGTCCGGCGGCGGCTGAGGTGGCGGACTGCTCGGCTATGCCCATGCTGATCCAGCGCTCCTTGCGCTCGGGCTTGCCGGCGTAGAACTCGCTGATGGTGATGGAGCCGGAAATATCCAGGCCGAAGCAGACTACACGAGGATCGTCGCCGTTAGCGGCAAGCGACTGGCCGAAACCGAGGCGCGTGGGCTTCATCTGGACTTTCATGTTTCCGGAGGCGTTCCACCAGTAGTTGCGGTGAAAGTGGGGCATCTTGGCGTCAAGTTTGCGCTCGACTTCGGCTTGGTATTGCTTGGCGTGGGCGAAGAGCTGCTCGACCGGAACCTGGCCTTCGAGGCCGAGCTCTTTCAAGCCCTTGTTCAACTCTTCCAGGTTGGGCACTTTGCCGTGCCATCCGGCTTGATCTTCCATGAAGCTGACGCCCTTGCCTTTGACAGTGTCGGCGATGATGACGGTGGGCTTGCCCGATCCGGCCTTCGCTTTTTCAAGGGCCTCGACGACCTGCTTCATATCGTGTCCGTCGATGGTGAGGACGTCCCATCCGAAGCTGCGATATTTTTCTTCGAGCGGCTCGACGTTCATCACGTCCTTGACCCAGCCGTCGATCTGGAGGCGGTTGCGATCGACGATGCCGACGAGGTTGTCGAGTTTGAAATGGCCCGCTTCCATGGCGGCTTCCCAGATCTGGCCTTCCTGCTGCTCGCCGTCTCCCATGATGCAGAAGACGTGGTGATTCTTCTTGTCCAGCCGGGCGGCGAGCGCCATGCCGACGGCGATACTCAGGCCCTGACCGAGCGATCCGGTGGAAACTTCAACGCCCGGCAGCTTGAGCCAGTGCGGGTGTCCTTGAAACGGCGAATAGAGTTTGCGCAGGAGAGCGACGTCTTCTTTCGGACAGAAGCCGGCGAAGGCGAGGCCCAAATAAAGGCTGGGCGCCTTATGGCCCGTCGACCAGACGATGCGGTCACGATCGGGCCAGTTGGGATTCTTGGGATCGTGATTGGCAACGCGAAGGTAGAGCGCGGCGGTGATGTCCATGATGGAGAGCGTGCCCCCGGCGTGTCCGGACGTGGCCGCGCAAAGGACGGCGAGGTCGTACCCGCGCATCAGGTTGGCCTGCTGTTTCAGTTCGTCAATGCTGTAGGAACGCAGAACTTCGGCGGTGGATGAATTCTGAATAGACATGGGATGGCTCCTTCGCTTACGCCGAGCGTTGGACGACAATCTGGGCAGGGCGAAAAACGGCGCATAGGCTTGCAGAATGAGCGTAAGCGGGGCATTTGCAACGATCAGTGAGCGGGGTCACAGCCGGGGGTGACGCACGACAGCATTCCCGTCCGGGCGGTCGGTTTTTCAGTACTGAGACGCCGAGAACACCGAGGACGAAACCCTGTGTCCTCTGTGGTAGTCGGCATTAGAGCTTAACCACCGAGGACACAGGGTTTCACAGGAGAAAACTCTTCGATTCCTGTCAGCGCGCCGATTCAAAGATGACGAACGCCGCGCCCTGCGGGTCGGCGACTACCGACATGTGGCCGACTCCTTCCATCGTCATGGGCGCAGGATAGAGATCGGCGCCCATCTGTTTGGCTTTGGGACGCCATGACTTCAGCGCAAGTTCTTCCCCACCCACTCGTCAATTCGAGCCAGAGCCTTGTTCAGATTCTCCAGCGAATTGGCTACGCTGAAGCGGAGGTAGCCTTCCCCGTATTTGCCGAAGGCGGTGCCGGAGAGAGCGGCCACGCCAGCTTGCTCAAGCAGTGCGTCGGCCAGTTTCTTGGACGGCCAGCCGGTTTTTGTAATGTTGGGGAAGGTGTAGAACGCCCCCTTCGGCGTGCGGCAGGAGAAGCCTTTGATCTTGTTCAGGCCGGCAACGAAGGCGTCGCGGCGGCGCTTGAACTCCGCGCTCATCTTGTCGACCGAGGACTGGTCGCCTCGTAGCGCTTCGATTCCGGCCATCTGCGTGAAACTGGCGGTGCAGGAAATCGAATTCGTGTTCAGCCGGGCGATGTGCGTGGCCAGATCGGGCCGCATGACGCCGTAGCCCATGCGCCATCCGGTCATGGCGTAGGTTTTGGAGAAACCGTCGAGCAGGATGGTCCGCTCCTTGAAGCCGGGCACGCTCATGATGGAGAAATGCTCGTTGCCGTCGTAGATGAGGCGGCTGTAGATTTCGTCCGAAAGAATCATGATGTTGCGGTCGCCGATGACGTCGGCAATCGCGAGAACGTCTTTCTTGGTAAGCACGCCGCCGGTCGGGTTCTGCGGCGAGTTTAAGATGATCAGCTTGGTGCGGTCGTTGATCAGAGAGGCGAATTCCTTGACATCGAAACAAAAATCGCGCTCCTCGCGCAGCGGAATGGGAACCGCGCGTCCGCCAACATACTCGATCATCGACTCGTAGATGGGAAAGCCGGGATTGGGATAGATGACTTCGTCTCCCTCATCGATCAGGGCGAGGATGGTATGGAAAATGATCGGCTTGCCGCCTGGGACGACGACCACTTCCTCGCTTGCAACCGGGACATTGCGAGTGCGACTCACGTATTCGGCAATGGTCTGGCGCAGGTCGGGCAGGCCGGCGGAGGGACCGTAGTGGGTCCATCCCTTGTGGAGCGCGTCGACTCCAGCCTCGATGACATTGGCAGGCGTGTCGAAGTCGGGCTCTCCAATTTCCAGGTGAATGATCTGTTTGCCCTGTTTTTCGAGGGCGCGGGCGCGGACTAGAACTTCAAAAGCGGTTTCGGTGCCGAGGCGGGACATCCGGCGGGCAAGGCGCAGTTCGAGCTGAGTTGTGGTTGGCATGGCATGTGGAATTATAGCGCGTCAATAAGGTTAGAGGTAAGAGGGCAGATTGCAGAGGTGAAGAACGCGAAGTCAAAAGTGAAAAGTCAGATTGAAGAAGTGAAGACCGTTTCGTTCCACCGAGCCGTAAGGTCTTCACTTCTTCAATCTGACTTTTGACTTTTGACTTACTCGGAAATCGTGCTCTCTTCGTTCGGCGCCCGCAGCACACGATCAACGGAGTAGGGCGCGCGCTGGGTGGGTTCGTGGTAGTGGCGCACCTGCATTTCTCCGAGCAAACCGACGGCGAGCATATTCAATCCCGCCAGCAACAGGACGGCCGAGAAGATCATCAGCGGGCCGTGCTGGTACATGATATCGGTCCCGTGCAGGAGCTTCTGCAGGATGAGCCAACTGGAGGCGGCGCAGCCCGCCAGAATGCTGAACATCCCCACCGTGCCAAAAAAGTGTAAGGGGCGGGAAAGATATTTGAGCAGGAAGCGGATGGTGATGAGGTCGAAGAAGACGCGGAAGGTGCGCGAGATGCCGTAGTGCGAAACTCCGCGTTCGCGGACTATGTTCTTGATGGGCACTTCGATGATGGTCGCGCCATACCAGGAAGCCAGCGCCGGAATGAAGCGGTGAAGCTCTCCATAAAGCGGAACCTGACCGAGGATTTCGCGGCGGTAGGCTTTAAACGTGGTGCCAAAGTCGTGAATGTCGACTCCGCTCAACTTGGCCATCAGCCAGTTGGCGCAGCGCGACGGGATGCGGCGCAACCAGAAATTATCGACGCGATTCTTGCGCCAGCCGCTGACAATATCGTAGCCCTCGGCAATTTTTTCCAGGAACAATGGAATGTCGGCGGGATCGTGCTGCAGATCGCCATCCATCGCAATGATGTACTCTCCGCGGGCATGGTCGAATCCGGCAGCGAGACCGGCGGTCTGTCCAAAATTGCGCCGCAGTTTAACGACCGTCACGCGGCTGTCGACGGCAGCAATCTCACGCAGCAGCGCGAACGTGCCGTCGACAGAGCCGTCATCGACCAGCACCATCTCAAAGGTCTCGCCGCTAGCTTCCATCACGGACTTAAGCCGCGCGTACAGGTCGGTGACGTTCTCCTGTTCATTGTGGAGGGGAACTACAATTGAATATTTGAGCACAGTGTCTTTTATTATACGGCAGCAGGCCGCGCGTTTCGCAGTGACTTGTATGGGGCGGACTTGTACGGGCCCGTCATGTCGGAAGGTCGGACTTCGTACCGCGTATGCAAATCTCACACGCGGTGGCCCACGCTCCCATCCCTCCGTAATCTCAGTCTTCTAAATCCGCTAACCGGCAAATGAATCCCCATCCGCCACCGAGTTCGCTGACCCCCAGCATCAGTTCATTGCTGCCCTTCTTCAAGGGCAGATAGACGGCGTCATTCTCCGGGTTCATGATGCCCAGGAACCCGGGGTCGCGGAAACCCTGGGCGCTTCGGCCACGAAACAGAATCTTGCCATTCAGGAACACGCTGACATCGTCGCTATAGCCGAGGTAGAGCTTTTTCACCTGGTCGCGGTTGGACTCGATACTGGTCCGCGCATACACCACCTTCATCCCCGGCTGGGGTTGGAGGCGTGTCGAAAAGTCCTTCTGAAACGAGACCGCCGGATGCGGGGCTTCGCGATAACGATAGAGGACCACAAAGCCGGGCGGCTCCGCCTCCACATCCTGCCAACGTATGGCATCGCTCTCCGAGGGCGCGAGCGGACGCTCCAGATTCCGTTCGAGCGCGTCGTAGGAAGGCGACAGACTCCACTTGGTCAGAGTGCCCGGCGGCATCGGCGGCAGGTGCCGCTCCCAGGCCGCATCCGGCGTTGTCCGTATTTCGAAATTCGAGAAATAGGTTGCGCCGGTCAGGACGTACAGGGCCACCTGGCCTTTCTGCACGCCGCTTTTCAGATCGTTCATCAGCAGCGCGGGCTTATCCATATCCTTGACATACAGCTTTGCCTGCGCGCCCACCACCTCCAGCCGCAGGTGGAACCAGACATCTTTGGGGATATCGACCGCGCCAGTGAAGCCGGGCCCGTTATAGATTTGCCAGTTGGCGCCGGTGTTAAGAACCGGCGTGTATTGCATGGCGTCAGGAAGTCCGGACTTGTGCTGGCGGAGATAAACCCATTCGGCGTTCGCGCCATCGTTGGCGACGCGAAACTGAATCCCGAAAAACCCGCGGCTGGCTGGGGTCGCGACATCGACATCGATCACGCCGTCGCGCATCTCCAGGTCGTTCACAACTGCCGCTCCACCGTCCAGGAGAAGGCACTTGCGTCCCTGATATTCCGCCGCCTTGGCTTGTCCTTGCAGGTCCCAGCGCGGGGAGTCCGCGGGAACCGAAACCGTCTGCGACGCCTGGGATTGGGCAGCTGAGCCTGAAACGGGAGCAGGAGAACGCTTTGGAATCTGGCCCTCCTGAACTCCGTTGGCCGAATCCAGACATGCCAGTGGGGCTTCGACCAGATCTTCTTAAGGAGGTCCGTTTCCGGGAGCCGCTTCCTTTGTTCCCAATACTCGTTGGGCTCGGATTCGAGAGCTTGGGAGCCGGTGGCTGTTTGCCTCTGCTTCTGTGCTCTAATGAAATCGCGGTTCATTTCTTCGACTTGGGCTCGCAGATCCCGTGGAAAAAGTTGGACCTCTATACCGGCGTCACTCAAGAGTTGATCGCCTCGCCCTCGTATGTCGGGATTAGGGTCGAGCATTCCGATAACGACGCGTCTGACCCTTCTATCTATAAGGCGTTGGGCGCAGGGAATTTTTGGGTGCTTCCTTAGATGTACATGGTTCGAGGGTGGTGTATACGGTAGCCCCCGCGGCCAAGAAGTCGGGAAGCTTGTCTTCTAGCGCGACATATTCTGCATGGGACTTCGGCATTTCTCCACGATGGGCCTTGCTTAGAATGCTGCCGTCCTTAACTACGACTGCACCAACTTTCGGGTGCGGCCGTTCATCTTCCGGAACGCTTTTTCGCGCCTCCTCAATGGCCAAAAGCGCGAAATGTCGATCGCCATTGTCCTTTGTACCGTAACCGTCCAACTTCTTTTTCCCATTGGGCGGCGTTGGTCCTGCCTTGCGGGGCTTCGGATGCCAGATCTTAAATCTCTCCAGCACACGATCATGGCCCTGAGCTGAACCTCCATCCACGAGTGCCGTGAATGAGCCCACGGGAGTGGGCGCCGGACCTCGAGACGTAACAAACTGAACGATCGCGCTTTTTGAACGGCGTTTCTCTTGGGCCCAGACGGCCTTGAACTCGTTTAGGATGTCGTTGAACTCCTGATCGGAAGGCGAGTGGCCGGTCTCCTCGTAGGCCTGCTGGTACGACTCGAACCGGGCGGACGTGCATCGGTCAACGTGCTCAACATATAGCCGCGCCATAGCTTGTATGTCGGTCCCAGAAAGCGGTATGTACGCGGAGCTGCGCGCAGCCATTTGCTGTTGGAGCTTAACCCTGGTTCCCCGCAGAGTTCGGCCAGACTCCATACGGGCACTCTCATAGAGCGTGTCCGCATACTTTTTGACATCTTGGTCCACTGAAGGCCGATTTTACATCACGCCCGCGCCGTATGATGATCGGTTCCCGTGAAACTCGGGAACAGAGGGGACTTTCCTCAACGTACAATTGAGTACGCGGCGGGTGGCCCCGTTACGGGCGAAACTAGAATTCGTGTTTGCCTTCATGCTTCAACCAAAAACCAAAACGGGGTGCCCCACTTCTCGCGTTTCGAGACGTGGAGGGTGGCGCCAGCACTTAGCGGACGGCAGACGCGGCAGTAAAATAGAATCTAGCGCGCCGCGACTTCGTCCAGCCGTGCCAGCGTATCCGGATAGCGGCGTACCAGGAGCACCAGGGCCGCTGCCTGAGGATTCGGCTTCGCCCGTCCTTGTTCCCATTTTTCCAGCGTTCGTTCGTTAATCCGCAGCCTGCGGGCGAAGACCGCGCGCGAGCAGCGCAGCTTCTTCCGTGTGTCCAGGATGAGTTTTGAATCGACCTTGGGGAGCGGCAAGGCCTCAATTTTATAACTCCGCAAAGTGATCTTGCCTTCGCGGCGACCTTTCATTGCAGCCACGCCCTCCATCAGTTCACCAAAAATGTCCCTCTTTCCCATTGTTCTTCCTCCGTTATCCCCGCGCGATTATCCCCGCGATCATCCCCGCAAACGAGTGCGTCGCTTCGCCGCCCGTGCCGCCAATTCCTGTTCAATCGCGACGTTTAGCGCCTTCCTCTGCTGTGCCGTCAGATCGGAAACCTCGTCCTTGCCATAGAGAGTCATCAGCCAGATTTGACGGTCGGAGGAGAAGTGGTAGTAGATAATCCGCAATCCGCCCCTCCGTCCTTTGCCGCGCCGCGCATCCGCCCATCGCACCTTTCGAAAGCCGCCCATCCCCGGCATCAGATCGCCCTTCTCAGGATTCGCTCCCAGACGGGCCTGCAGTTCCCGGTACGCGTCCTCCGTCAAGTACTCGAGAAGACGGCGCGTGAATGGCGGCGCTTCGACAAACTCCATGATCAGGGTACGCTAACAGCGTATGCTATAAAACTGTACTCTATTGGCGTAGTGATATCAACAAGAAAGGAATGAACAAAACCCAAGGGGTGCCCCGTCCAAGCTTCGCTTGGGCGGGAGTGGGTGACCCCATGTCCGGCGCAGGTAAAAAGGATTCGCACGTAATTGTCACATTCAGCCAGTGACCACCCTCACAGACATTCCACTCGCCATACCCGAAAATGAAGACCGGATAGGCCGCGCCCGTTCGATGTGCCTCATCGAGCCTGAACGGACCATTCCGACGCTAAGTCCTTACTTTTGTATAGCATGGAAGTAAGTCCTTATGTTTGAATATTTTAGCGCGAATTGGGGGGGGTACAAGAACCAATAATTATGCAGCTCAACCAATAATTTTGCAGTTCAGCGCAAGCCTAAACAAAAAATCGTAAAAGGTGAAGTGGAACCGCGACCCTCGTCCCTGTGCGAAACTCGCGCCGTATAATAATCGGTTCCTTATATCCGTCGACGCGCTTGCCATCTCCCTCTCGCATCCAGCGCCCGACGCACAGGAGATTTCATCATGGCTACTCTTTCCGAAGTCCCGACTCAAACGTCGTCCCCAGTAAAGACCCGCACCGAATCCGACAGCATGGGCAAAATCGAAGTCCCCTCCAAC
>OBLT010001125.1_pt1 | contig 17124 bp, 18 predicted proteins | sample 1518721 | NCBI WGS metagenome assembly OBLT01 (sample SAMEA3539307, study PRJEB22396) | soil metagenome | biome: tundra; feature: field; material: soil | place: USA | collected 2010-05 | depth 0.15 m | reverse complement strand
TGATGAAAAATGGAAATATCAATTATTCTAAATCAATCAATTAATAGAAATTTATGCAGTATTGGCCAAAAAATTGAAAATCGGCCTTCATCAAGAGGCAATCATCTTGCTTTTCCGATTAAAAATAATTATTCCCAAAACACCTGTAATCACTAACGCAGCAGAAATCAATTCGGCCTGGGTAGGATGAAAGCCGAAAATTGAATAGGTAGTGTTTACCCTAATAATTTCGATAAGAAATCTTTCAATGCCGTTCAAAATAAGGTAAACAGAAAACATTACGCCCGGTATTTTTATCTTCCGCCTGATCATCCATAGAAAAAGGAATAATAAGCTACAGGTCAATGTTTCATAAAATGGGGTGGGAAAAACCGGTTGGGGTAAGGCCCTGCAATATTTACCTTCACAGCTGTTCAGCAGAATGCCATCTTCATTTACATTATGCGGATAGGTATATGCAAACAGCCAGATTGGTAAAAATGAAGGCCCCCTGAAACTTCTGTGTGGAACTTTGTCCAGTGATTCTGAATGACGATCCGTGACAACTTCATTTGTTCCACCGGGATCAGTAACTACACCATTCAGAAAGTAGTTTGCATTTTGTTTCAGTTTTGATTGAAAATCCTCCGGGGAAGCAGGAACTGAATGACCGGGCTTATCACTTATATAAGCGCTATTATAAATACCCCAGTCTCCATCGCCGGCAACCTGGCAGCCTATGCGCCCAATAGCATAGGCAATCATTAAGGCAGGAGCAGCCGCATCAGTAATGTGCAGAATGCTGATTCCTTTTTTATAAGCATAAGTGCAAATAGCAACAGCGGCAAAAATAAGTCCTCCATAAAACGTGAGACCGCTTGGTGAAAGTAAATTAGCCAGGGGATCTTGAATAAACCTGTCCCAGTTTTCCAGGTTATCAAAAAGCTTGGCACCCAAAATTCCAAATACCAAACCCAAAATGATGATGTCTCCTACCCTGTCGTGTGGCCAAACCCGTATGAATCTTTTTTCCGGGCTGGCAAGTCTTTGCTTTTGCTTTTCCCGGTATTTAATATATACAAGAATGGCAGCTGCAATTATTCCGCCGGCCCAGTTTCCCGATGAAGAAAAAATATATTCCTGAATATCCAAACCCGGGGATCTGCTGGCAATAAAAGCGCCAACAAGCTTATACCCAAAAATAAACCCTACGATTGCATTAATAAGAAGGTCAAAGGTTGATGCCGGTTCGCCGACGGTAATATTTTCTTCCCTTGGTTGCAGGAGCCCCGCTTTTTCTTTGCGTTTAAGCTCCAGCGTTAAAAAATATGCTGCCGCGATGAAGCCAAGCGCTACAAAAATTCCAAAAGTGTAAAATATTTTCAGAGCATTGATTTTCCACCCAAACCAATCATTGATCGCATAATACAAATTTGGATACATAGCTGCTCTTTAATTTAGATATAAACCGTGAGATTAATTTACTTCGTAAAATAATGATTGGAAGCAAAGAAAAACAAAATGCTTTGACTAATGAAAGTATTCTATTTTAAGGAATTTATGTTTAACAATATTCTTCAAAAGCAGCAGAAAGATTACCTGCAATTATTTGCGCCGATCTGCCTTCTATGTGGTGTCTCTCTATAAAATGTACCAAATTTCCATCTTTGAACAAAGCAATCGATGGAGATGATGGAGGGTATGGCAGTAAATACTCCCTGATTTTATTTACTGCACTTGTATCGAATCCTGCAAAGCTGGTGGTTAGGTGATCAGGCTTTTTTGAGGTTCTTTCAAGAGCAAGGAGGACACCGGGTCTAGCTGTTCCTGCAGAACATCCGCAAACAGAATTTATTACAATAAGCGTTGTTCCTTCTCCAGAAACTGCTTTATCAACCTGGTCAGTTGTTTTTAATTCCGTAAATCCTTTTGCAGTTAACTCAGCTTTCATAGGAATAACAATTTCTTTCGGATACATACCTTTAAAAATTTAGAGTGCAAATTTACAGTAGTTAAACATCCAAAATTCAATGAATTTGAGAAGGATTGTGAATTTTTGTCATCCGTGACCAAGACCAAAAGCCATAATGGCTTGTATAATTTCGGAAAATGACAGAAAAAATCATATGGTCTTTGATTTGATCAATTAGGGTAAACATAAAATTTATAAATATGACGTACGTAAAATTTAACCAACCTACCCTCAAATCTTTGGATAGTTTCCTCGACAGGTTAATAAATGAGGTACCTGCTGTTCAAAGTAACGGATTCAATTTTCCCCCGGTAAATATTTCCGAAACGAAAAATGATTACGAATTAGAATTTAATGTTCCCGGAAGAAAAAAGGAAGATCTGAAAATCTCTGTGGACAAAAATATTCTTACAGTTTCTTTCGAGAAAAAAGAAGAAATAGCAGATGAAAACAGGAAACAGATTAAGAGAGAATTTACTCCCCAGCCTTTCAAAAGGTCTTTTACCTTGGACGATAAAGTTATCCCTGATAACATTGCCGCTAAGTATGAAAATGGCCTGCTTATTTTGACCATTCCCAAAAAGGAAGAAGTAAATGCAGAAGCTAAAACAATAGCTGTCAATTAAGATTAAGTGTTAATAGAGTATTTGGTTAGGACCTCCTCAAAAATTTGAGGAGGTTTTTATTTATATCCCAGAATTTTCAGCATACTTTGAGCGCTTTGCTCCTTTGCATAAACCCAATCAATAAGTTTTCCGTTCTTATCCCGGTCGAGCACAATATATTTTGGAGAAGGAATCAGGCAATGCTTAATTCCTCCATACCCGCTTATCTGGTCCTGGTAAGCGCCGGTATGGAAAAAGCCAACATACAGGGGTTCCCCGTTTTCAATTTTTGGAAGAAATACTTCATTAATATGTTCTTCCGAATCATAATAATCATGACTGTCGCAGGTAATACCACCTAAGGTTACCCGCTGGTATTCCGCATTCCATTTATTGATCGGCAGCATTAAAAACTTCTCTCCGATTCCCCACGTATCAGGCAGTGTCGTAATAAAAGATGAATCGATCATATACCAGGTTTCGCGGTCATTTTGCTTTTTCTCACCAATGACGCTATAAATGTGGGCCATGCTTTCACCCACCGTATAGCTCCCAAATTCTGTGAAAATATTAGGCATCGGCACCCGGCTCTTTTTACAAGCGGCTTTGATGTTTCTAACAATTTCATTGATCATAAACTGGTAATCATAATTAAAACCAAGCGAATGCTTAATGGGAAATCCCCCGCCAATATTTATTGAATCCAGTTCCGGGCAAATCTTTCTGAGCTGGCAATACAGGTTAATGATCTTGTTAAGTTCGCTCCAATAGTAGATGTCATCCTTTATTCCTTTATTTAAAAAGATATGAAGCATTTTGAGTTCAAAACGATGCTCGTTTCCTTCTATTTCATCCACATAAAATTCCAGAATATCTTTAGCTCGCATGCCAAGGCGGGAAGTATAAAAAGGAAAGGTGGGTTCTTCTTCCGCCGCCACCCTGATACCAATTTTAAAGGGAACTTTTACTGATTTACGATAGGCTTTTAATTCATTTTTGTTATCCAGGACTGGAATCACATTTTTAAAACCCGTATTCAGCAATCTGGCTATACGGGTTATGTAAGGTTTTTGCTTAAAGCCATTGCAGATAATAAATATATCCTTACTAATTTTTTTTGTTTCATAAAGCTTATTGATAATTTCGATATCATAAGCATAAGAAGTTTCGAGGTGAATATTATTTTTTAAAGCTTCTTCCACAATAAATGAAAAATGAGAACTTTTCGTACAATAACAATAGTAATAATCCCCTTCATATTTATGTTTCTTAAAGGCAGTCGCAAACATTTTTTTTGCCTTATTGATTTGCTGGCCGATTTTCGGCAGGTAGGTAAATTTTAAAGGTGTCCCGTATTTATCAATTAATGCTTTTACATCAACGTCGTTGTATTGCAGGTAGTCATTCTTAAGATTGTAATCTTCCTGGGGGAAATTGAACGTTTGGTTTACAAGATCGAGGTAAGTATTATTCATCGATAAGTATTGGTGATTAATAAAAATTTTTACAAATGTAACAGAATGGAAAATATTATGGACATAAAAAAACCGTCCCGGCTTCAGCGAAACGGTTCTTCAAAAGAAACAAAAAATTTATTTGACCGAAAGGACAAGATTTTTAAAGCTTTCCGGTTCATTCATGGCCATATCAGCCAGTATCTTCCTGTTAAGTTCAATATTTTTTTCCGAAAGTTTATGGATGAATTCGCTATAAGTCATTCCTTCATCTCTCACAGCCGCATTAATACGCGCTATCCATAAAGTACGGTATTCACGCTTTTTAAGCTTCCGGCCTACATAACTGTAAGTCATTCCCTTTTCCATTACGTTTTTGGCAACGGTATAAACGTTTTTCCTTTTGCCATAATACCCTTTGGCTGCTTTGAATATTCTTTTTCTTCTTGCTCTTGATGCAACTGCATTAACTGAACGAGGCATAATAAATAAATTTTAATTTAATTCCCGGCTTATCGGGATTTTTGTTTTAACCTGATTTTATTTCATCCTGAGAAGACGCATTACAAAAGGCCTGTTGGCATCGCTCACAGTACCCTTCTTACGCAAGTTGCGCTTACGCTTTGTGGATTTTTTTGTCAAAATGTGGCGCTTGAAGGCTTTCTGGAAAGTAATTTCACCGGTACCGGTAACTTTGAAGCGCTTTTTAGCGCTGGAGTTGGTTTTAACCTTTGGCATTATAATTTATTTTCTTTTACACCCTTGCCGGCGCCCCCGAACTGACGGAGAACTTATGGAGCCATGTGGGCAATATGTTTTAAAAACCCAAACCATTCAGCATAAACATAAAATGCAAAATGGGCTGCAAAAGTAGGACATTTTTCTATAAAAAATTGATTTTTTCATGGTACTATTCAAATTTTACTTTACGATTCAATTAAGGAGTATTACGGATAATTAATACCCTCCTGTTATTTAATACCCGGAACAGGATAAGTCATTATGGAAATTTAGTTCACCGGAATCCTCTTGGGCTCTTCAGTATCCTCATGGTATAGATCATGCATGTATTGAATCTTCAATTGATCATAAAGTGAATGCTTATCAAAAACTATAGAAATGATGCTTGCCACAAGGCCGGCAATCATCAGGTGGAAAATGACGCTGTGGCGGTCTGTCATTTCGAGCACGAGAATAGCCGAAGTAAATGGCGTACTGGTGACCCCTGTAAGAAAACCAACCATACCGCATAGTATAAGAATGTTCGTTTTGTTTGCAGAAACCTCCAGCCATCCCGCCAACAATGATCCTACTCCTGCCCCTTCTCCAAGAGCCGGCGCAAATATTCCTCCGGTTGCTCCTGTAGTAAAACTTAGCATTGTCCCAATTATTCTATAACTGGCTGTGTACCAGGCTACATCTTTAGCCGGTGTAAAAAGAGTTGTGGTCATAATTTCCTTTCCTGACCCCAATACCCGAGGGTCCATAAAATATGCAATTGAAGCGATAACAAGGCCGCAGGCTAAAACATATATGAAATGTTGATACTTAAATTTAAAACTGCGCTTCCACCTTATAATCCACATAATGATTTTCGACATGCCGCTTCCCAGCAAACCGGTAATAGCTGCGACCAATATCAACGGGAAGAAAATGTACTTTGAAAGACATGATACATCGGGATAACCTAAATACAAATAAGGGCCAAGCATTCCTTGCGCCGTTAAACCGGCTATAATCAACGCAGTAAATAAAGCAGTTTTAAAATAACTGATATGGGTTTTAGTAAGTTCTTCTACTGCGAATACAATCCCTCCAAGTGGTGTGTTGAAAGCTGCTGCCAACCCTGCTGCTGCACCGGTCATAATCATGTTCCTTTTGGAAATTTTTGGCCACCAGGAAGGAAGCCACTCATTTATTTTTCGAAATACTGTTCCGGCAATCTGGATGGTAGGACCTTCTTTTCCTATTAATCCTCCACCCAGGATCATAATAAAACTTGAGAATATTTTTACAAAAAAACCTTCAGGCTTAATAGCTTGGTTACCTTTTTGTCATCGCGCGGATTAGCAAGTTCAATAGCTGCCATTACCTGGGGTATTCTACTGCCTCCGGCATACTTTGCAAACCTATTCACAAGCCACCATGCAATAACAAAACATGCCGGAGAAAGAATAGATATCATCCAATAATGAAAATGAATTATCTTAAAAGTAATGCCCTCCAGGTAACCAAAAATTTTGGAATAAAATACGGCTATCAGACCAGAAACTAAGGAAGCAACCCAGAAAGGTATCGCCTGTAAGAGATTATTTTTGAATTTTTCATTGGATATTCTGTCAAATCCTCTTTTTAGTATCTTCCTGATTGTTTGTCCTATCATTAAGTTTTTACTTTCCTGTTAAATTGCCGGAATAACCATGAAAGGTATAAATTTACGTTACAGCCATCAAAATCATTGACACAATTATGACTCTCAATATTTTCTGATCTTTATCGTTTATAGAATAAATTTCCGGTTTTGAGAAAAATCTACAGGCGCAGCAAACCTAAGCTTTTCAGGAGTATTTTAGTATCCTTAAATATTGCAATTATTTTGGCATACCTTATTACCTGCCTTGTACCATTTATTGATACCGGCGAAAATTCGCTATTAGCTTTTCCAGGACTTGTTTTTCCATTTATATTTTTGGCTTTAGCAATATTTATTATCGTATGGATCTTTTTGAGATCAAAATGGTGGTATATATCACTCATTGCGTTGCTTTTGGGAATTCAGCAAATCCTTGCTGTTTTTAGCTTTAATTTACCCAAAGAATTTTCTTATAAACGGAAGCCTAATACTTTAAGAGTTTTGCAGTGGAATGTAACAAGCTGGGACGAAGCCACTAAAAAAGAATATGGGGGTACAAGTTACCGGCCATTTATGCTCGATCTGGTAAAAAAGGCAAATGCTGATGTTCTTTGCGCGGAAGAATTTTTTGAAGCAAAAGATACCGGGTATTTCAAATCAAATGTTTTAGCTTTAAAGGAATTGGGATTTAATTTCCATTTTTTTGTTCCGTTAACCACTGCACAAGATGATCTTCCAACTGGAGTGGCTATTTTTTCAAAGGATCCGATTATTGATACTGCCAGTTTTGTTTATAAACTCAATTATACCGGCGAGCATTTACTCTATGCAGATATAAAGGTCGAAGGCAAAATTTTCAGGGTCTTTGTCACCCACTTACAACCGATTTATTTTGACGATTTTGAATATAACCTTGCAAAATGGACCCAATCAGCTAAACTATCAGATCGGGATTATTTCCATTCGCTGTTTGCAAGATTTCAAAGTGGTTTCGAATACCGGTATCCGCAATCAGAGCTTGTTAATAGTAAAATAGAAGAAAGTCCATACCCCGCTATCATCTGTGGCGATTTTAATGATGTTCCTAATTCAAACACTTATTTTACTGTAAAGGGCAATCTCCAGGATGCCTTTCTCAAGGCCGGTTCTGGTTTTGGGCTAACTATCCCATATTTTTCCAAAATGCTCAGGATAGATTATATTTTTGCCGATAGGAAATTCAAAGTAACCCAGTTCTATGCAGAGCATGTACCCTATTCCAATCATTACCCACTAATGACGGATCTTGACTATTCAAACATAAAATGATTCAGCAAACCAAAGACACAACCTGATAAAATTACAGGCTCCTGTTCCCTGGTTTATTGCTTTATTTACTTAGAAGACCCATGTTTTCCAGCCAGTTTTTACATCGCTCCATCCATTTATCATTTGTCGTGGTATTATCCATCCCAAAGCCATGCCTACCTGCCTTATAAATATGCATTTCTGCAGAAATTTTATGGTGGATCAGCGCTTCGTAATATTTAATGCTATTCATCACAGGCACCACATTGTCATCAGTTGCATGAACCAGGAAGGTTGGTGGCGTTTCATTTGTAACCTGCAATTCGTTAGAAAAAGAATCAATCATGTTTGCAGGAGGATTCTTACCCAGTAATTGGTCCCTTGAGCCTATATGCGCAATATCATCCTGGAAACTGATAACCGGATAAATAAAAATTGCGAAATCAGGGCGCAGGTTAATTTTATTATTATTATCAAAATAATTATAATTAAAATGAGTCGCCGCTGTAGACGCTAGATGGCCTCCTGCGGAAAAGCCCATAATGCCAACTTTATCTTTATTAATATTCCATTTCTCAGAATTCATTCGCACCAGTTGAATTGCCCTTTGAGCATCCTGCAATGGAGCGATGGCTTTGTTAGTCATGGCTGAATCATTGGGAATACGGTATTTCAATACAAAAGCGGCAACGCCCATTTCATTAAATTTTCTCGCTACTGCAAAACCTTCTTTAACTATTGAATTTATCCAATAGCCGCCGCCGGGACAAATAATTACTGCAGTTCCATTTGCCTTTGACTTCTCCGGTAAAAATATAGTAAGCGTAGGCTGCGAAATGAAGTGGACTATCGTATCTCCATTATCCTGTGGCTCCCACAATTCTTTAGTATCGTAAACTCTTGAGCCAGGTATTTCACGTTCATATAACGGGATCGTTTGCTGTGCATAAGTTTGTTGCATAAAAAAGATTGCAAATAATAAAGAGAAAATATAATTTTTCATGAATTGAAATTATGAAATAAATTTCTTAGAAGGTATTTTCAGACCCGGATAAAATTGTCCAAAATCATTTACCGAAAAAAGTAAATTACAGACAATTCCACACCTGAAAATTCGTTTTATAAATAATTTATCTTTACAAAATGAATTGGAATGAAAAGCAAACTGTTCGCATTGCAATTTTGGATTTATATGAAGGAGTAGCAAACCAGGGAATGAGAGGCCTGCGGGCAATAGTTAAATATTTCGGTGAGAAGAATAATTTGCATATTGTTTTGGACGAATTTGATGTCAGGTTAAAAAACGAGGTACCTGACATGAATTATGATATCTATTTAAGTTCAGGTGGCCCAGGTAGCCCGCTTGAAAGTGAAGGTTCAGAATGGGAAAAACACTATTTTAACTGGGTAAGTGATCTTGAAGAATGGAATGAAGACCCTTCCCGCACTCAAAAAAAATATGCTCTTTTTATTTGTCATTCATTTCAATTGGTTTGCCGGCATTGGGAACTCGGTAATGTATGTGCCAGAAAGTCAACTTCATTTGGTGTCTTTCCTGTTCACCTTCTTGAAGATGGAAAAGATGAACCGGTATTCGAGGGCATGAAAGATCCTTTTTATGCTGTGGACAGCAGGGATTACCAGATAATAGAACCCAAAATGAATATTTTATACAGGGGAGCAAAAATTTTAAGTATTGAAAAAGACAGACCACACGTGCCATATGAAAGAGCCATCATGGGCATAAGATTCAATGAATATTTTATCGGAACCCAGTTTCACCCTGAAGCAGATGCCATCGGTATGAGTATGTACCTGCAAACGGAAGAAAAAAAGAAAACGGTAATCGAAAACCATGGTGAGGAAAAATGGAGTTCTATGATCAATCATCTCAATGACCCCGATAAAATTATGTGGACCTATGCTCATATAATTCCCAATTTCCTAAATATTGCTCTTAAAAGTATCCATCCCGTTCCTGTTTCTTCATAATTAATTTAGTATACAAAGTCCAAATATTTATACCCACCGTTTTAAGGAACATTCTTAATTTTCTTATCTTTCAAATTAATATTCAGAAAATTAATTTGTTATGGTACCCGAATTGAGGGAACAATTCAATAAAAATTTTACCCTGAAAAAGTATGAAGCTTTCCTGAAAGATCTTGATAATAAACATCCGGGCACCATTGTTTTCCGCATAGCCGAAACACCCATCTTTATTCCCAAAGATTTTACTGAGAAAATGCTTTGGGCCTGTGAATCTATTATTGATCTGATAACAGATCCGGGCTTTAAGAAACTTACTGACCGTTCTATACCTCCCGGTGAGAGTGTTCCAAATGAGAATGCTCATGCTCATTGTATAGCATTTGATTTCGGAATATGTGAAGATGGAAATGGAGGCTTTGAACCACAGCTTATAGAAATGCAGGGTTTCCCTTCTCTTTTCGGTTTCCAGATATATTATCCGCAGGTTATAGAAAAGCATTTTCAAATACCCGCAAACTTCAGCCATTACTTAAATGGATATAACGATGAAACCTACCTTCAGTTTCTTAAAGAACTGATAATCGGAAATCATAATGTGGAAAATGTTATTTTGCTGGAAATAAAACCTCATGAGCAAAAGACGAGGATAGATTTTTATTGTACACAGGATTATCTGCATATTCCCATTGTCTGCCTTACTGAACTTATTGCAGAAGGAACCAAATTATTTTATTATAAAGATGGACGAAAGATAGAAGTGAAGCGAATCTATAACAGGATAATTTTTGATGAACTATCCAAAGCAAAAGAAGGGCTCGGTAATGTAGTGGATATAACCCGGCCTTATGATGTAGAATGGATTCCACACCCCAACTGGTTTTATCGCATCAGTAAATTCACGATTCCTTTTATCAAAAATCCGTTTGTTCCGCAAACATTTTTCCTCAATGAAGTAAAACAATTACCTGAAGACCTGGAAAATTATGTATTAAAGCCGCTGTTTTCCTTTGCAGGTCAGGGAGTAATTATTGATGTTTCAAAAGAAGATGTTCAGCATGTTAGTAATCCTCAAAACTGGATTTTACAACGAAAAGTGAAGTATGCAGATGTAATAAAAACACCTAACGTGCCGGCAAAAGCAGAAATAAGGCTATTTTATTTCTGGAAAGATGGAATGCAACGGCCCATAGCAATCACTAACCTGGCAAGACTAAGCAAAGGAAAAATGATAGGCGTAAGGTATAACATGGATAAAGATTGGGTAGGAGCAAGTACTTGTTATTTCGAAAAATGATGGCAATCCTTCGCCTAAATTTATTCCAATAAGATCCACATTTTTTGCTGGATTCTAAAAAATACTATCTTTAGTTTTCTCTTTAGATATAAAACATCTTATCATTTTATCATACAGAATTCTTTGCAGGAAGTCAAAAAATACAGTGAGGAAGAATTAATCTACCTATTGAAAAACAAGGATCAGTCGGCTTTTTCTTATTTGTATGACAATTATGCTGCTGCTTTATTTGGCGTTATCTTTAAAATGCTTGAAAATCGGGAATTAGCTGAAGATGTTTTGCAGGAAGCTTTTGTCAAAATCTGGAATAATTTTTCAAACTACGATGATACAAAAGGCCGACTTTTTACCTGGATGGTGAATATTACCAGAAATCTTACCATAGATATTATTAGAAGCAAGAGTTTTAAAAAACAGTCAAAAATCCAAAATTCTGAGAATGCCGTAAATAACATAGCTGATTTTTCTAATACATCGGCAAGTTTCGATGCGTTAGGAATCCGGAAGCAATTATCACTTCTCAGAGAGGATCAAAAACAAATTATTGAACTTGCCTACTTTGGCGGGTTTACCCAGGATGAAATCTCAAAAAATCTGAATATTCCTTTAGGCACTGTAAAAACAAGAATGAGAACAGCAATTATTGAATTAAGAAAAGTATTGAAAAATTAATTGAATATAGAAGAAATCATATCATCCGGTTTACTTGAGCTTTACGCTATAGGAATGACATCTCACGGGGAAACGGTTTTGGTTGAAAATGCATTAAAGGATCATCCGGAAGTAAGACAAGAGCTTAAAAAAATAGAAATGTCTCTTGAGTCATTTGCCAGGGTAAATTCCATGGAACCTTCTCCTTCAGTAAAAGACAAAATATTAGCACAGGTTTCAAAAGCAGAAAAAATTGATGTTACTGGTATCATCGGGGGAAACTCAAGGCCTGCTCCCCAGCCTGCAGAAAAAAATTTGTACCGCATTCCTTCATACTTCAAATATGCTGCAGCTGCAAGCTTAATTCTGCTAATTGGAAGTTTGGTACTCAACTATTCGTATTATAATAAATATCAGCAAGCCAACGAACAATTACAGGCTGCTCAGAATAAAATAGATCAGAACCAGCAGGCAAATTTTGCGATGAAGAATGAACTGAATGTGATGAGTGATAAAAATGCAATGCCAATTGTACTAAACGGAACGCCGCAGGCGCCGGATGCGCTTGCCAAAATTTACTGGATGAAAAATACCGGTGAAGTTTATGTGGATCCTACTCACCTGCCTGCTGTTCCGGAAGGGAAACAATATCAATTATGGGCCATTATAGATGGTAAGCCTGTGGATGGTGGTATGATAACTACTAAAAATGGAATTTACCATATACAAAAAATGAAATCATTTGGCCATGCTGATGCTTTTGCGATTACATTGGAAAAAGCAGGCGGTAACCCAACTCCTCAGGGTGAAATGTTTGTTATGGCAAAAATCTGATTTCAAAATCCATTCCTCACTTTTTCCACTACAATTAAGTTGCTTTTTAAATTTACAGAATCACCAGACTTTCAATGTCCAAAAAAAAATTCTCTAAAATAAATCCATCTCTTCCCATTATGCGTACATGATGAAAATAAAAATATAAAATCATGAAAAAAATTAACTTATTAGGATTATCAATCCTTGCAGTAATCGCCACTTCTTCAGCTTTTGCCCAAATGGACAAAACCGCAATGGTAGGTGGAGCAGCAATGTATCCTACAAAAAACATCATTGAAAATGCAGTAAATTCAAAAGATCATACCACTTTGGTTGCAGCAGTTAAAGCAGCCGGACTGGCTGAAACACTTGAAGGCCCCGGCCCGTTTACTGTATTCGCACCAACAAACGAAGCTTTTGATAAACTTCCAAAGGGAACTGTGGAAACACTTTTAAAGCCTGAAAATAAAGATCAGCTAACAGCAATTCTTACATATCATGTTGTAGCAGGGAACCTTTCTTCAATGGATCTTATGAAAATGGTAAAAGAAGGGAATGGTAAAGCTACTCTGAAAACCGTGCAGGGGGAAGATTTGACCATTGCCAAAAAAGGTAAAAATCTAATGGTAACTGATGCCAAAGGGGATGTGGCAAAAATCACTATCGCAAATGTGAACCAAAGCAATGGTGTAATACATGTAATCAACACCGTATTGCTTCCAAAATAATTATCCTTACCTCCATATTTTATTTCTGAAATACACCTGGATAACCGGCAATATTGCCGGTTTTTTTTCCTGTAATCATCAGAAGTATGATCATATTTTAATAATAATTCCTGGTAATTACTTCCCTAACGCATAACCCAAAGAACAATATTTTACCCTATAATTTCAAAAGAGTAAATTTGCGACCTTCATTATTCACAAAGCGGTCAATTCTGAATCAGGATCTTGTATGATTAATAACAAAAAAATTATTATCGTTCTGCCGGCCTATAATGCGGCGCTCACGCTGAAGAAAACTTACCAGGAAATCCCTTTTAAAATTGCAGACGAAGTGATACTTGTAGATGATAACAGCAGCGACAGAACTATTGAAATAGCAAAAGAATTGGGTATCAAATACATCATCAAGCATGATAAAAACCGCGGATATGGAGGAAATCAGAAAACCTGTTATAATAAAGCGCTGGAAATTGGCGGCGATATCATCATCATGCTGCACCCTGATTACCAGTATACACCCAAGCTGATTCCCTCCATGGCCTATCTGATTGCAAATAATGTTTACCAGGTTGTTCTCGGCTCGCGCACACTGGGCAAAGGAGCATTACACGGAGGAATGCCTTTATATAAATACATTGCTAACCGTGCGCTCACATTTTTTGAAAACGTAATGCTTAATCAAAAAGTTGCCGAATATCATACAGGATACCGGGCATTCTCGCGGGAAATATTGCAACGTATAAACTATGAGGTGAATTCAGAAGATTTTGTTTTTGATAATGAAATGTTATCGCAGATCATTTACCTTGGTTATGAGATTGCAGAAATCACCTGCCCGACAAGGTATTTTGAAGAAGCTTCGAGTATTAACCTGCAGCGGAGTATTACCTATGGGCTGGGTGTGCTGAGGGTATCTGTAGTACATCGTTTATGCAAATTAGGTTTGATGAAAAGAAAGATGTATCAGCCGGTTTCAAAATAAAAAGGGTCCGGCATTTCATTTTGCCGGTTTATAGACTTTTGGATTTACAGATTTAATTGAACCCGGGAATTATTGTATTACGAAATCTCGGAATCACCACTTATAACACGATCAACTTCAGGATAACATGATGCGCTTAAGCAAAATTCAGGTCGCTATACTCATCGCTATTATCGCGGCTGTTTTTTTTATTCCTTTCCTGGGAAGAGTTCATTTGTTTGATTGGGATGAAGTAAATTTTGCGGAGTGCTCGCGGGAAATGATTAAGATGGATGATTACAGCCAGGTGTATATCAACTTCAAACCCTTTTGGGAAAAGCCACCCATGTTTTTCTGGATGCAGAGTACGGCAATGAAAATTTTTGGCATTACTGAATTTGCAGCCCGTTTTCCTAATGCTATTTGCGGTATCATAACCTTACTCGTCGTATTTTTTTGCGGAAGCAAAATTTATGATAAGAAATTCGGTATACTGTGGGCATTGGCTTTCGGTGGCTCGCTATTCCCCAATATGTATTTTAAGTCGGGCATTATTGATCCCTGGTTTAACCTGTTCACTTTTTTATCCTTATATAATTTCATCTTATACCACTGGGTCAGAAACGGTTTTGATAAAGACGGGCTAAAGAAACGTCCAATATATTATGTTTTATGGTCCGGCATTTTTATGGGACTTGCCATCTTAACCAAAGGGCAGGTTTCCCTGATGATCTTTTTACTGGCCTTGGGTGTTTATTTTATTTACAACAGATTTCGAATGTATTTTAACTGGTGGCATGCTATTCTATATTTGATTATTGCAGCCGCAGTGACATCTACCTGGTACGGTTATGAAACTATTAAAAACGGCCCTTGGTTTGTAACCGAATTTCTAAAATACCAGTACCGTCTTTTCACAACGCACGATGCAGGTCAAAAAGGATTTTTTGGCTATCATTATATTGTTTTGCTTTTTGGTTGCTTCCCTGCTTCCCTGCTGGCAATACCGTCTTTTTTTAATTCAACTTATACCGGAAGGTTTGATAAAGATTTTAAAAAATGGATGCAAATCTTTTTCTGGGTAATCACTGTTTTATTCACCCTTGTTCAGTCCCGTATCATTCATTACTCCTCTATGGCATGGTTTCCGGTTTCATTCCTTGCAGCTAATTCAATTTACAAATGGGATATGAAGCAGATGATCTATAAAAATTATGTGGGAGTTTTTATAACCGTAATAGGTGGTATTATTTCATTGTTTATACTTTCATTGCCTTATGTGGCCATGAAACTTAAAAGGCTTGCTCCATATGCAAAAGATAAATTTGTAAATGCAATGATGCAGGCCAATGTCCATTGGAGCGGATTGGAAGGAATTGTTGGGTTATTAATGATTATTTCAATTATTATTGGAATCAAGAGCCTTGCAAAGGGGAAATTTCAAAAAGCTGCGTGGACCTTGTTTGGAGGAACAGCTATCGTAATTTTTTTAGCATCAGCCATTATCGTTCCAAAAGTAGAGAGATACACGCAGGGAGCAGCTATCGACTTTTTTATAGAAAGGCAACGGGAAGATTGTTATGTAAACACCTTAGGCTATTTCAGCTATGCACAACTTTTTTATGTAAAAAAAGAAAAACCTGTAAACCCGAAATCATATGATGAGCAGTGGCTGCTCACCGGTGATATTGATAAGCCTGCCTATTTTGTTTCAAAAGTTGACCGGATAGATAAGTATAAACAATTCACGCAGCTAAAAGAATTGTATCGAAAAAACGGGTTTATATTTTTGAAGAGAGAAGTGAATAAGTGAGTTGGCATTCAGAGATGGTCAATAGTTAGTTCATGACCCACTACTCCCAATTCATTAATCACTTTTTTTTACCGGAAAAAAACTTCAATATTTTGCTGATGATCTTATCATTTGCGCCATGTCGTCCTTTAATTGCTGTATATGTCGCTACCATCGCATTATCTATCTTCACCATAATTTTTTTGCTTCCTTCCCCGGGGCGGGCCTGGTAATAAGTTGCACGCCTGAAAGGCTTGTCTTCAATAGAATAATAATACAAAGCAATAGATCTCCTGAAAACACCTTCCGGACAGGTCATAGGTTCCGGGTGGCCATGGTATGAATCTGCATCTGTATTAAAGATTACACAGCGGTTAAACACCGGAGAAACTTTTTCTTCGCAGGCTTTCATTTTCGTATCCCACAACTCCAATTTCCCGCCCCATTCATCTTTCCAGTCCTTATTCAGGTAAACCAGTACATTCACCCGGCGCTGCCAATTGCGGTGATGGGGATGAACTGTAAAATCTGCATGAATATTCAGGTAGCCGCCCCTGGTAGATTGGTGAATTCCCCCACCTTCCAGGAAAACGTCTTTTTGAAGATTATTGATACCTGTGAGCGTACTGAGAAAATTTAGAAACTCAGCCGAGTTTAATTCATTAATTGTTGCTTTGATAGTTTCAGGTAATGTGTCTAGTTTATTTAAACCTTTCTTTTTTTCGTTATAATGCGTATAATTGATCCATCCATCAGCTTCATTCAATGTATTAAACTCTGCGACGCATTCATTCAGTACCTCCGGGTTTAAGAAATTTTCCAACACAATATGCGGATATGGACTTGCTGATTGATATTGCTTACTTAATTCAGAAAGTCCACCATTCCATTTTGTAATGTCGAATATTTGAGTAGCCGTTTGCACTTTCATATATTTAGTTTTCAAAGATAATTCATTGAAAAACATTTTTTGAAAGACTAAGCAACTGCTATGTTAACCAAAGAAGCGGCCTCACTCAGCAAAATAGCAGACTGTACCTTAAGTCCGCTCTTATCAATAAGTTCCTTAGCCACTTCGGCATTTGTTCCCTGCAGCCTTACAATTATAGGAATAGAAATAGTTCCTATTGACTGGTAAGCATCTATAACACCCTGGGCTACACGATCACAACGTACAATACCTCCAAAGATATTTATAAGGATAGCCTTCACTTTAGGATCTTTTAAGATGATCCTGAAG
>OBLT010001123.1_pt1 | contig 17171 bp, 19 predicted proteins | sample 1518721 | NCBI WGS metagenome assembly OBLT01 (sample SAMEA3539307, study PRJEB22396) | soil metagenome | biome: tundra; feature: field; material: soil | place: USA | collected 2010-05 | depth 0.15 m | reverse complement strand
GATTTTGTCCCAACCGCGTGTCCGGGGAACCCATGCAAGGGCGTCGGGGCGTTCCGGGGGGGAACGACGGGGACAGTAACCAATTACCCAGTTTTTGTGAGAGGAATCCGACCTCGTGGCGACTAATACCGTATATGCCGAGATCAGCGAGAGCAGTCGCCGTGGACACGCCTCATCACGTCACGCAGCGCGGTAACGGGCGCCAGGATGTGTTCTTCACGGAACGCGACCGCGAGGTCTATCTCGACGCATTCTTCGATTATGCCGCACGCTACAGCGTGCGCGTCTGGGGCTACTGCCTGAGGGGGCACTGTCCCTGGTTTCTTTTAAACCCAGCGAGGCCGAGCTGGGAAAGTCCGGCTCAAACCTGAACCAGATCGCCCATGTGCTGAATACCGACCGCCCCCCGGAACGGATCATGAACCTTCTGGAAGCCACCCTTCAGGCCCATCTGGAAGCGCTCCAGCACCATGAGCAGGCTGTCAGGGATTTGGAGGAACTGCGCACGGCCGGCATGAATGCCATGGGGCTGGAGCTGACGCGCGGCGGCGACGACGGCGACAAGTAACCGGGATTACCGGCGAAGGGTTCCGCGCCGGGTCACGGCGCGCAGATTTTCTCTTGGAGACCGGGCGGGGCCAACTGCCTGAAGTCCCCGAGATTGAAGGTGTAAATGCGCTCCACCGCGCACCTTGCCGCGCAGCGCAGCAGCAGAGCGTCGTAAATCTTCGCCCCGCTCCATCCGCCGCTGGCCATCGTGTTCATTGCCTCCAGATAGTCCTCTTTGCCGAGGGGCACGACCTCAAAATGCGGCAGGATGTTCTCGGTGACGATGCGCGCCGCTTCGACCGGATGGATGCGCGGCTGGACCGGCAGGCGGGTGAGCGCGGCGAACACTTCCGCGATCGAGTGCTGGCCCATAAATCCCTCGTCCTGCCCCGCGGCGACGCGCAGCAGCGCAGGCCGGGCTTGCGCGTAGTGCGGATGGCTTTGCTCGGAAGCGGCAACCAGAACGGTCGTATCGAAGAAGATATCCACTGGGGCTACGCTTTCAAAACGGACTCAATCCGCTCCTCGCGCACGTCTTCAAGGATGCGCTCCCAGTTTGCCCCCGGTTCCGCGCTGCCCTGATGGACCCACAGACCATCGACCTTGACCATGGAAGGCCGTTGCTCGACCCGCTTGAGAAGCACGCCCTCCGGCTGCTCAACAGCCTCCAGCTCCGTGTCCGGCTTGAAGCCCAGCCGCTCCCGGAGAGGTTTGGGGACGACAATGCGCCCGGCTTTATCGATCCTGAGTTCCATGCCATTAACAATACCAGATACCATTAAAAATGGCAAAATAAAAGGCGCTTGAAGGCGGTTGAGAGAATGAACTGAGCAGTTTTTCTGAGAGCGCCGGATGGCTGGTGGCACTATCAGGTATATGCCCCGGCGTGACCGCTGTATCCTGCCCGGCGTCCCGTGCCACGTGACGCGCCCATGCTGATCGTGCGCCCCGGCAGGCGCTAGATCTCTGGACCGATTCTGTCCCGGTCGCGTGTCCGGGGAACCCAGCCCAGGGCGTCGGAGCGATCCTAACCCGTTTGTCTGGAACAGGCTCGGGTGGCAGAGCAATTGCACATTGTACGAATCGTGAAGCTCCGGCTCCTATCTGCGCTTTGGTTGGTCTTCTGCGCCGCGCCGCTCCGTTCGGCGACTTTGGAGCAGCTCTCGCTGGACGACATGATCGCCAAGTCTACGGCGATCGTCCGGGGCAAAGTCACGGACTCCCATTCCGCATTCTCCGGAAAGGTGATCTACACCCACTACACCGTCCAAGTCTCTGAACGATTCAAAGGCGCGGGGCAGAGTTCTGTCGATGTGGCGGTTCCCGGAGGCGTGGCCAACAAACTTCGGCAGACTTTTGAGGGCGCGCCGGTGTTCCATCTGGGCGATGAATATGTTTTCTTCCTCTGGACGGGCGAATCGGGGCCAACCCAGGTGATCGGCTTGACGCAGGGGCTTTTCGCGATTGCCCCAGGCGGCTCGCCGGATCCGGCGGCCACCCGCGCCGCAAGCCGTGAAGTGATGCTGGCTGCGCGGACGGGCCGGCCCGTGAAAGACCAGACGCTGGTCATGCCGCTGAGCCAACTGAGGAGCCGGATCGCCGCCTCGCTCGCGGCGGGGAGCGGGAGCGTGGCGAAATGACCCGGCAGTCCGCGCGCAAGGCCGGAGCTCTGGCCGTGGCGCTGCTGTTGGCGACGCCCGCGGCGGCGTATTACCACTACGTGCATTTCCTGCGCACCGATTTTTACACGCCGGTTTACGAGAAATTCGATCTTGGCGCGCTGCTCGACAATACCGTGTCCGTCCATGTCGGCGACGCCGGCCCGCAAACCAAGGGCAACGACAGTTTCGCTTCGGTGCTCAGCCAGGTGAAGCAGGCCGCGGCCGTGTGGAACTCCGTGAGCGATTCGAGCTTGCGGGTGGCATTCGGCGGGCTCCAGGCGCAAGATCAGTCCGGCAACACGCCCGGCATCTCAGTGGAGTTCGTCCAAATGCCGCCCGGCGTGCTGGCGGAGGCCGCGCCGACCGTCGCCGTGGATCCGGCGAACGGACAGGGCGGAGCGTTTTTCCCCATCACCGGTTCCATCGTGTTGATGAACCGCGACACGAGCGTGCCGCCGGGACCGAGCTACGCGGAGACCTATTTCACCACCGCCGTACACGAACTGGGGCATGCGCTGGGTTTACAACACACGTTCACCTCCAGCGCCATGTCGCAGGCAGTAGTTCGCAATACGACGCGGACGAGCCCCCTGGGCGCCGACGATGTGGCCGCGCTGGCGCTGCTTTACGGCCAGTCCGGTTGGACTGACGCCTACGGTTCGATTTCGGGGCAAGTGACGAGTAAGAGCGGAGGCGTGTCGTTGGCGTCGGTGGTGGCGCTCCCGGCTGTAGGTCTGCCGGTGAGCACACTGACGAATCCGGACGGAACGTATCGTATCGACGGCCTGCCGCCGGGCCAGTATCTGCTTTACGTCCATCCGCTTCCTCCGGATGCGAACGTCACGAACCCAACGGATGCTAACGGGATCGATATCGTGGCGAGCCCGCCATTCGGCACGGTGTTCTTCACAGTCAATGGCGGCGCGGGGACGCGCGATCCGGCTCAGGCGGCGTCGATCGCCATCCAAGCGGGCGCGAGCGTTACCGGCGAGAATATCGCGGTGGAGCCGCGCGCCGCGGTTCCCATCTACGACGTGGTGACGTTCAGTTATTTCGATTCCGCCAACCAGACTTACTCGTATAACGGCAGCCCGGTCACGCCGGCTTTTGTGAATTCCACGCAGACCGCCACGAATGGGCTGGCTACCGTCACATTTCAGTCGGCGGCCGGGAGCACCCCGGTTCCGCAGTCGGCAACGATTCTGGGTGATATCGGCGCCTCACGCCAGCCGGCCTCCTGCTGCAACTCCCAGGCGGTGGCGCTGTACTTCGACATGCCATCGGGAGTCTCTCCCGGCCCCCGGCACCTGATCCTGAATTTCGGCGGCGACGTGTACATTCTGCCGAATGCGGTCGTGGTGGTCGACAAGAACCCACCGGCGATCGGCGCGGTGAAGTCCAACGCCGACGGGAGCGTGACGATCTCCGGCGCCAATCTGGGTTCCGATAGCCGGATTTTCTTCGACGGTCTGGAAGCCGCCGTCCAGACCCCGTTCAGCGGCAATCTCCAGAGCGGCTCGATCGCCATAGTGCCGCCGCCTGGGTTTAGCGGCCAGAACGCCAGCGTGGTGGCCTACAACAGCGACTGGCAGAGCTCGACGACCTTGGATGCCGCGGCCCTGGCATACGGCTCCACGCTGCCCGACCCGCCGCCCACCTATGCGTACCCGGCGTCCGCCCAGCCCCGGATCGACGCCGTTCCCCTGACTCTACCGGGCGGCGTCGCATCCAGAGTGGACGTCACGGCCACCAACATGAGCTTCGTGGATGGGCAAGTGACGGTTGGTTTCGGGACGAGCGATGCAGCGGTTCGCGGCATTTGGGTGCTGAGCCCGACCCACCTGGTTGCGAACGTGGTGACGGCGCCCAACGCAGCTTCGGCGGCATCCGAACTCAGCGTGATTTCGGGATTCCAGGTGGCCTCGCAGGCGGATGCGTTCCGGACGCTGCCAGCCAACCCGGCTACGCCCTACATCGCGAGCGTGGCGAACGGAATCGAGGGCCAAACCACGATCTATGGCTACGGCTACGCCATGATCGATGGCGCGAATCTGGGCATGTCGCGGGCCTCGGTGCGGGTGACCTTGAATGGCGAGCCCGCGCTGGTAGTGTACGGTTCCGAGAGCCAGATCAACTTCCTGGTTCCCGCCGGCTTGCCGGCAGGGCTGGCCAATCTGGTTGTGAACAACGGCTTGGCCGACTCCCCGCCTCTGGCGGTGCGGATCGGTCTGCCGCCGCCTGTGATCGTGGGCATTGCGTTGGCGTCCGGCCAGCCGCTCAACAGCTCCAACCCCGCAACCGCGGGCAGCGTGTTGAACGTGCAGGTGAGCGGTCTCGATCCCACGGTGCTGGATAACCTGAGCCGGCTGCGCGTCACCCTCGGCAGCGCCAGCATGACCATCGCACAGATCCTTCCGCAAAACGGCGGCGTGTTCCTGATCCAGGTCCAGTTGATTCAGCCGCCCACCGGCTCAGAGGTCCCCCTGGCAGTCTGGGTGGACGGGTCGAGCTGGCCGCCGGTTCCGATTCCGGTGATCAGGCCGCGGTTATAGCTCCAAAGGGCTCCAAAGAACGAATTGCCTGTATCGTCCGATCCTGATAGACTTGACCTTTCAGGGGTGGGGATTGAACGTCAGGGTAATATTGCTGTTTGCCATTGTTGCCGCTTGGGCCGTGGGGGCTCCGGCGGTGCTAGCGCCAGAGGCCATTGTCGAGAATTACTGCGCCGCCTCGCGCGGCGAGGCGCAGTTGCTTCAAGGCGCGTCCATGGATGTCGAGATCTCCGCTTCCCTTCCTAAGCTACAGAAACAAGGACGGTTGCATGCGCTGCGGCGCATTTCGGCGCTGGGCCGGATCACCTATGAAATGCTGAAGTTCGACGGTGATAGCACGGTCAAGAACCAGGTGATCGCGCGCTACCTGTCGGCCGAGGCGGAGGCGCAAAGGGACGAGTCGCCTTCTCTGGCCGTCACCCCCGCGAACTACAAGTTCAAGTACAAGCGCCGTGGCGCACTAGACGGGCGGGAGGTCCATATTTTCCAGGTGACGCCTCGCAAAAAGGGCCCGGGGCTGTTCAAAGGCGAAGTTTGGATTGACGCCGCCACCTATCTGCGCGTCCAGGAGTCCGGGTACCTGGTAAAGAACCCTTCCATTTTTCTGAAGCGGGTCGATTTCGTCCGAAAGTACGAGATTCGAAACGGAGTCTCGGTACCTTTGCAGGTGAAGAGCGTGGTGGCCACGCGGCTGGCCGGGACGGCGGAGCTGACGATCGATTACAGCAATTTCTCGGTCCCGGCCCCAAGGCAGGACGCCACCGGAGAGGCCAATCTGCAGTAACCGCGGCCCGTCTCGCGAGGGCCGCTCCACGGGAGAATCGATGAGAACGCTCTTTCTGAATCCTCCATCGTTCGAGGGCTTCGACGGCGGGGCCAGTTCGCGCTGGCCGGCGTCGCGCGAGATCGAATCGTATTGGTATCCGGTGTGGCTATGTTATCCCGCGGGCATGCTGCCGGACAGCAAAGTGGTGGACGCGCCGCCGCACAAGATCTCCATCGAACAAACCGTGGAGATGGGTAAGCAATTCGAGCTTCTCGTGCTGTATACCTCTACTCCCGGCTTTCACGTCGACGTGAAAATGGCCGCGATGCTGAAGGATGCCAACCCGAAGCTGAAGGTGGCCTTTGTGGGGCCCCCGGTTACCGTCGACCCGGAAGGAACGCTGCTCGGAACCAAGGCCATCGATTTCGTGGTGCGGCGGGAATTCGATTACCAGATCGCCGATTACGCCAAGGGCAAGCCGCTCGAAGAGCTGCCGGGCGTGAGCTTCCGCAAGAACGGCCAGATTGTCCACAACCCGGAAGGGCCGGCCATCGAGGATCTGGACGCGCTGCCCTGGGTGACGAAAACCTACAAGCGCGATCTCGACATCACGCGATACAACGTCCCCTTCCTGCTGAACCCGTTCATTTCGCTCTACACGTCGCGCGGGTGTCCGGCTCTGTGTACCTTCTGCCTGTGGCCGCAGACCCATTCCGGGCACCGCTGGAGGCTGCGTTCGTCCGACGACGTGGCCAACGAGGCGCGCTACGCCTTGGAGCAGTTTCCCAACATCAAGGAGATCTTCTTCGACGACGACACCTTCAACTACCGCAGGGAGCGCACCATCGAGTTGTGCGCCAAGCTCAAGCCGCTCAACTTCACGTGGTCCTGCACGTCGCGCGTCACCACCGATTACCCGACCCTGAAGGCCATGAAGGAAGCGGGCTGCCGCCTGCTGATCGTCGGTTACGAATCGGGCGACCCGCAAATCCTGAAGAACATCAAGAAGGGCGCCACCCTTGAAATGGCGGAGCGCTTCACGGCCAACTGCAAGAAGCTGGGCCTGCTGGTTCACGGCGACTACATCATCGGGCTGCCGGGCGAGACGCGCGAGAGCATCCGCAAGACCATCGATTTCGCCAAGCGGATGGATACGGACACCATCCAGGTTTCCATCGCGCATCCGTATCCTGGAACCGAGTTCTACGAGTACGTCAAGAAAAACAACCTGATCACCATCGATTCCATGACGGACGAGACCGGGCACCAGCTCCCCAACATCATTTATCCGGGGCTGGACCGCGGCGAGCTGGTGGATTCCGTGGAGCGCTTCTACGGCGAGTATTTCTTCCGCCCGCGGGTGATCTGGCGTATCGTGAGGAAGGCGATCTTCCACGGCGATGAGCGCAGGCGGCTCACGAAGGAAGCCCGCGAGTACATGGCGCTGCGGTCCAAACGGAAGAAGTTTGTGTCCGAGCAGAAGGCGGCGGGCAAACCGGCGCCCGCGCCCGTCGCGTCCGGCGACTAGCTGGTGCTGGGTGGGGCAGGCGATTCGCCTGCCCGAGTTCGCGTTCCGCGCAAAGCATGGACGCGGCGAGCTTCGCTCGGCCGCCGGCAGGCGAATCGCCTGCCCCACCAACACGGAAGCGTGTACTTAGCATGACACATGAAGCGGCGCGGCTCCGGCTGAAAACCCGGCTGTTCGCCCCAGTAGTGATTCTCAGCGGCGTGCTGGGCAACTACTTCATGAAGCGGGGGATGCCCGCGACGCTGGATTTCCCACTCGATTACATCACCGTTTTGTTCCGGCCTTATGTGACGCTGGGCGTGCTGCTGCTGGTGCTTTGGCTGCTCTCGCGCATGGCGCTGTTGAGTTGGGCCGATTTGAGTTACGTCGTGCCAGTCACCTCCGTGGGCTACGCTTTGACGGCGCTTGCCGGCCAGGTCTTTCTGCACGAAGCGATCGGCTTGAAGCACTGGACCGGCATCGCGCTGATCGTGGCTGGAGTGGCCCTGGTGAGCGGCGGCGCCCAGGTGCGGACATACCCCATCCGCCAGGCGGAGACCCGCCCATGAGGTGGCTGTTCGTGGGAATCATCGTGGCGGCGACCGCGGCGGGCGAAGTGCTGCAGGCCGTGGGCATGCGGCGGCACGGCGAGGTCCGCGACTTCCGGCCCAGCGCGATCGGCCGGGCCATGGCGGCGCTGGCGCGCAACCGCTTTGTCATCGCGGCGGTGGCAGCCATGGCGGTGGCGTTCTTTGCGAACCTGGGGCTGCTGAGCGTGGCCGACCTGAGCTTCGCCGTTCCGGCAACGGCCATCACCTGCGTACTGGAGACGGTGCTCGCCAAGTACGTACTCAAGGAGCGCGTGAACTGGCTCCGCTGGGTAGGCGCGTCGCTGGTGATCTGCGGCGTGGCGCTGGTCTCCCTGTGATCTGGCTGGCGGCGCCGGCGCTAGCGGCGGCGGCCTACTATCTGCTGGCGATTCTTGCGGCGATGAGGTGGGGCAGGCCTCCTGGCCTGCCTTCCGTTAGTTGTCCCGTTCCACTCTCCATCCTCAAACCCGTACATGGCCGCGATCCGCGTTTTTATGAAGCCATTCGATCCCACGCCACGCAGGACTACCCGGAGTTCGAGATCCTGTTCGGCGTCAGCGACCCGCAAGACCCGGCGCTCGAAGACATCGCGCGGCTGCAGCGCGAGTTTCCGTCGCTGCACATCGAGTCTCTGGTAGTTTCGACCAGGGCTCCCAATGCCAAAGCCGGGGTTCTCGCCGAACTGGCCAGGCGCGCGCGCCATCCGCTGCTGCTGGTGAACGACAGCGATATCCGCGTGGACCCCGGCTATCTGCAAGCGGTGGCGGCGCCGCTGGCCGATCCCAAGATCGGGCTGGTGACGTGCCTCTACCGCGCGCGGGCGGAATCCTGGGCGTCGCGCTGCGAGGCGCTGGGCATCGCCACGGAGTTCGCGCCCAGCGTGCTGGTAGCGCGCCTGTTGGGCCAGGCGGAGTTCGCGCTTGGTTCGACCATGGCGTTTCGCGCCGAACAGTTGCGCGCCATCGGCGGCTTCGAGGCCATCTGGGATTACATCGCCGACGATTACCAACTTGGCCGGCGCATCCACGCGCTGGGGTATCGCATCGAGTTCGCCCCGGTGGTAGTCGAGACCGATCTCGGAGGCGAATCGTGGGGGCAGACCTGGCGCCACCAGGTGCGCTGGGCCCGCACCATCCGGACTTCCAGGCCCGGAGGCTACTTCGGGTACGCGGTGACGCACGCCACCATTTGGGCTCTGGTGGCCTGCGCCGCGGGCCAGTGGCAGGCGGGCGTGGCGGCGCTGGGGTTGCGCGCCATCGCAGGCGCGATGTCCGCCGCCGTGCTTAAAGACCGGCGCGTATCGCGGGATCTCTGGCTGATCCCGCTACGCGACGTATTCGGCTTCGCCGTCTGGCTGGCCGGCGCCTTCGGAAGCACGGTTCACTGGCGGGACCGCGAACTGCGGCTGGGACCCGGCGGAAAGATCCGGGTGTAGTAGAATCGCCGAACCAATTTTGCCGCCAAGGCTAATTGGCGGGCGCCCGGCTGATCGGGACCAGCTACGCTACCGCTCACGGCAGCGAATCCTATCTCTGCAAGGCGACGCCTACGAAGGTCAAGGCATTGAAAGAGGCGTGCATAAGGGTGGATGCCTTAGTTGAGCCAGTTCTGTAGCGCATCCAGCCGAAGGCCGCCCCGGCGATGGCCACGATCAGCGCATGCCGCCAGGAGTTCCCGTACTCGCGAAAATGAAGCGCGCCGAACGGGATCGCAGCCAGGATAATGCCAGGCGCGGCGCCTAGGCTTCTGACCAGCAGCGGTTGGAGGAAGCCCCGGAAGGCTAACTCCTCGCAAAGGGGTCCGACCGTGATTCCGAAGGCCGCCATCAGCAGAAGGGACGTGCGGCCGGCTATTAGTTGCGTCATCTGGTTCGGCGTGGCCGGCGTGCGTATCAGAGCCCCGAAAACCGCGACAGCGTAGCAGGTAGCCAGCCCGAAGAGCACGGTGCGGAAGACCGATAGACGCATCTCCGTCCACCCCAAGGAACGCCAAAACGGGTGGTCGTACTGCACGCGAAGCCATAAGGCCAAGCTTCCGAAGAACAACGCATAGAAGACCGACTGGTTCATCAAGACCAGGCCCGTGCCAGGATTGGCGCCGACCGGCATGTGCAGCACGGCCATCATGATTCCCATAGAAAGACCGTTCACCACCCAAGCCGCGAACCACATTCCGACGATCACCAACAGGTCGAAGTAGCCCCAGAATGGATATCCCCTGCTCGGCCAAAGCCCGATATCGGAGACGGGCGCCCCATCCCCACGGAACATCGTTTTCAGTGTCCGGATCCTCAGTTCCACTTCATTCAATCGCCTCCATTTCGGAGGCTTCACCTGACCGATTCGTACTCTAGATGTCTGTTCAGAGCAAGATCTGAACAAAGGTGACACGTTTTTGGATATACCGCCGAGACGCAGAGACGCCGAGTTTGGAAGGGAATCCGTCTCTGCGTCCTCGGCTTGCTCTGCGCTCGAACAGGGGAAGAAGGGAAGCGGGATGTGTTCGAGGCGGGTTGTTCCGAAACCCGGGCGGGGCGCGGAGGGAGCCGAGGGCGCAGAGTTTCAAAATCCGGTTCTCTCGGCGTCTCCGCGTCTCGGCGGTGAAACGGTCTTGTCGGTTTGAGGTCGAAGACCTCGCTAGGGCAGTGGCCAGCATCCATCCTTACTGCATGAGGGCAGCGGGTGCTTCTCCGACTAGGCGCTGGCGCATCCAGAAACGGCGATTTGAACTCATGGAATCGTTCTCCTTTTCTGCGATTACGCCTACCCATTCAGGCGCAGTCCGATCAATTCGTCGGACGGCGATTCTTCAAACTGAATCTCCGGCCCGCTCCGATTCGCACTCGTATCCGTAACCCACCGGGCCGCGAACGCGACGGCGCCAAGAGTCACGACCATCGCCCAGTAGATCGGCGGACTCGACATCGCGCGCTGCTCCAGTTCCACGGCCTGGTGAATGGCCACCACCAACGGGATGATGCCGAACCAGAACAACAGGTGAACCTTCGATTTTCCTGGCAGGTAGGAACAGGTGAAAGGAATCTTTCGAAAGCCCTTCAGAGAGAGGTCCACCAGGAGGCTGCCGAGTAATCCGAGTACCAGCAAGTGCTCCAGTGCCGGGGTCCAAGGCCAGAACCATAGCGACAGCGCCGTCGAGGCCGCCAAAACCGGAAGTAACGAGAGCGCCAGCAACGCTCGCCGGACTGCCGAAAGGCGGCTCGCGCCGCCTGGCGCCGGAGCCACCCGAAAGAGCCAGTTGGCGCGCAGGTCCAGCGGCAGAGATAACACCGTCCGGGTCCCCAGCACCGAAGCGCACAAGATCAGCACGCTCGAGACCAGCATGGGACCGTTCACCCGGTGCATGATGTCGGTTCCCGTCAGATGCATCGCCTGCATCGCGCCCCCCAGGTACACAGCCACAATTGCGAAGCCGCCGCCCAGGTAGAACGCCAGAATCACCCGATGCTGGCGGCTGCGCAGCAGGGTACGGATGACGAACTGCGCCAGCGCCGTCTCCGGCGAAGTCCCAAATCGCGGCAGCCAGATCCCCCCGCGCGAGCCCGGCGCGATGTCCGGTTCCTCGACGATCTTCCGCAGCGTCCGGAAATACGAGAGCAGGAACGCTCCGCCAGCCACGAATATCGCAATCGCCAGACTCGTCAACGCGCGCCGGGCCAGCGGGGCCATCACCGCGTGCCCCTCGGCCGGGAACGCGCCGCTCAGTTCGCTGAGGAGTCCCAGGAACCAGTATGATGGCAGCCAGGCCAGCGTCCGTTGATTCTCCGGCGCGCCGAGAGCCGCCGCGGTGTTCAGTGACGGCTGCAGGCACATGACGCCGAGGAACAGAATGAGCGCGGCAATCTGAAGAACCGACGAGACGCGCAGATACCACCTTCGGGGCAAGTGCGCCGTCACTGCCTGCACGCCCAATACCGCGCAGTAGAGAAACGCGCTCGCCGCGAAAAGCGTGACCCAGAAGGCCGCCACAAACCGCATCGTCCCCGCGAGTCCGGAGCCGGAAGGAGCCAGCGCCATCGGCCACGCAAAGCCGGAAAGGCTGTGCAACGCCGTCACGACAAGACATAATGCGGACGCAGCCGCGGCTATTTTGGCCACGAACAGCGTTCGCCCGCGAACCGGCAGAGGAGCCAGGACGAGCACATCGCGCCGATCGAGAAACGTGGAGTCCCAACTCAACACCACGAACACTCCCACCACTAGCATGGTGAGGGACACTATGAAGCGTTCGGCGTGCCAGGCCAAGGCAGCCGACGGATTGCGCTGCATCTGGCCCCCGATTATGGCCGCGACCCACGTGAGAAGAACGCTGCCGGCGATGAGCAGCGCCCCAAACTGCCCCAAGAGGCTGCTCGCATCGCCCTGGGCGGATGCCGACAACAGTTCCACATCCATCAAGCGGAAAAGGAACTGGCGATAGAGAACTCGGAATTGCAGTTTCGTATTCATCGGTGGGGCGGACCGGGGTACCCACGCCGTTTGTGGGTCCGTCTGCCTTCTTGTTGCGCAATTCGTGGACGGCTTACGCTTGAATCAAATCGGCTATTTCGCGCGAGACCGCGGTGGTGTCCTGCTCCACGGCAAGCTGCGAGAAAATCTCTTCCAAGGTGGGCAGGGCCATCAGCGTCCGCAGCCGCTCGATAGAATCGTCGGCCACTACCCTTCCGCGGTGCAAAATCACTACGTGCGAGCAGACCCGCTCTACCGTCTCCAATTCGTGTGAGCTGAACAGCACCACCTTGCCGCGCGCAGCCAATTCCTGGATCAAGCTGCGCAATACCAGCGAAGTGGATACGTCCAGCCCTGAGAACGGCTCGTCCAGCAGGATGAGGTCGGGATTGTGCAGCAATGCGGCCGAAAGCAGCACCTTCTGCCGCATGCCTTTGGAATACGACGATAGCGGCGCGAACCTGTCGCCGTGCAGGGAGAGCAATCGCAGCAGCCCGTCGATACGGTCGGCCGCCGGCTTCGCCGGGAGGCTGCGCAACTGGCCCACCATGATGAGGTACTCGAGGCCGCTGAGGTGCGGGTAGAGGTGCGGCTCCTCGGGCACGTAACCCATGCGCTGTTTGAAAGCGATCGGGTCTCCACGGATGCGCTGGCCGTCGAAGAGGATCTCGCCGGACGTAGTCTCGATGAGCCCGGTGATCATTTTCATGGTGGTCGATTTGCCGGACCCGTTCGGCCCCAGGTATCCCGTGATCTCACCGGCGCGCGCCTGGAAGCTTACGTTATCCACGGCCAGGATGCCGGTGAATCGTTTGGCGACGTTGCGCAGCTCAAGCGTCATGATTGCCGCCCCCTGGAGATGACGGAAAGAGACCGCTCCAGGAACCGTCCAGGCGGAGCCACTGGGCGTTTCTAGAATAGCTGGCCGAAAACTCCGAAGTATGCAACAGCCCATGTCCGCGCGAGCACATCGACTCGGCGCCATACCATTCCAGGAACGTCTCCGACGGGGCGCCGATGCGAACCGGGTTGGTGAGCAACCGAAGGCACACCGGGCAGCGCCGCCGCTGATCGAGCAGCACCCAGCGAAGCGCCAGGATCCAGTACGCGCATACTCCCAGTTGCGGCGCAAATGGAATCGGCCCCATCCAGATCAGAACGAAGAAACCGCAGAGCATAATCGGCTGCACGAGCGTGATCTTCAGCGCCAGAAAGATCCCCCGGCGGAGCCTGCCCGGCCAGGATGTCGGATGGCAATTGCCAGGGGGCCGTCCTATCGCCAATCGCGTGGCCGGCAAAAGCAGGCAGGAAAGCATGAGCATCGGAATGCAGCCGGCCGGCAAGTCGCGAGCCCTCAGGTGCAGGGTCGGGAACGCGTGCGGAGCCGGCAGGCGAGACGCGATCAGGACGCTCACCCCCGCGAGTGTGGCCAGGAAGGCCAGGCAATTCAGTGGGGACTCCAGATGGACTAGGGTGCGCTTCACCGGGACCGGGTTGTTCCGCCTCATCCAAAGCGCGTCCCGAAAGGCGCCCAGACAGAACCGCGTTGCCCTGCATCGGGGGATGTACCAGAGCTCGGATCGCCACTCCTTAAGCCACTCGGCGCGTTGATCGCCGGGCGCCAGAAGAGATGCAACACGAAGGACCGTGTGCCGCAGCCACTCCCTCTTCATACGTTCTGGACCTCCTCGGTGGGAACCAGTTTGGCCAGCAACGGATAGCGCTTCCGTGAGGCCTCCAGCGCCGCCTCCCCCGAGGGGGTGAGCTTGTGGTACTTGCGTGGGGGACGCAGCCTGGCGTCCGCGATCGACTGGCGCTCCCACTGGGATCGAATCAACTGATCGCGTTCCAGCCGGCGCATCGCGGGGTAGACCGTTCCGCTGGGAAGGCCCGTCACCTCCATCACGGTGTAGCCATAGATATAGCCCGCGCCGATGGCCTGCAGGATCATGGCCGTCGTGTGGGAGAGTCTTGGCCCGTCTGCCATGATTCGAATGTACCTATGTAGTCATCTACTTGTCAATAGGAAATTTGCCTCTGGAAATCCGTTAACTGCAAGAGCTCCTGGCGGCGGGGCGGAAGAAGAGGAGGCGGTCCGGACGACCCCGCGCCAGGCACGGCGGCAACCGACCCGCTAGCCCGTGGCGGGGCGCGCTATTGCCGCCCCGATACCTTGGCGCCAAGCGCGCCGCCGGCGATGCTGAGCCCGATGATCAGCAGGAACAGGAAGCCCAGCGAAAACAGGAGCGCGACCGCCATCCCCGGGCCGCTCTGGAAGAACTGCACCATCTGATGTTGCAAGGCCGGATCCTGAGTCGGCATGTGCTTCATCTGCTCCAGCCATTGGGCGCCCCAGTGGCCCGAAATCGCGTTGACCGCGAAAACCACCGCCCCCAAGGGGAACATCACGAGGCCGGTGATCCATCCCATGTGTACCCCGGCGTTGACGTCCAGCAGACGCCCGGTTCTCCGCCGGTAAATGTAGACCGCGAAGAACCCCGCGGCCAGCCAGTTCACCAGTGGGAGAATCAAGCTCAGGACCGTCGCAGCCACTCCCACGTAAACCGCGATGCGCACGGCCACCTGGTCGTGAAAGGTCAACCGCGGCCCCGTGGCGTCCATAGGCCGAGGTGGAGGCTGCGTAGCGGACGCCGGGATCTCAGCGGCCGGAGCTTCGGACATCAAAATGTCCCGCTGCGGTTTGCCGCACTTGTGGCAAAACAGGGCGTCTGGCGGCAACTGCGAGCCGCATGTACAAAAATCAGGCATTGTCGGCACTTTCAGTGTGACGCAGGCCTAGCCCAAGAAGCAACTGAGCAGAAAATCCTACTGGCGTTTAGCCCTGACCAAATCGGCCTTCCCCCCTACGGTTCTCCCGCGATTGCCGCCCGAACATCCTTGAGCGAGATCATCAGATGTAGAGTGCCCGCAGGGAACTCCTCAAAATTGAAGTGTTCATAAAAAGCTTTCGCGTGCGTGTCGATGGCGTGGACCAATACAGCGCGAGCCCCAACAATCTCGGCGGCGGATACGGTCCGGTAGAAGGCGTCTTTCAGCAGGGCGCCGCCAAGACCACGACCTTGTTCCATCCGGTCGACAGCCAGACGTGCGAGCAGGATCACGGGAATCGGATAGGGAGGCATCTCGGCAGTAATGCCTGGCGTGCAGTCGCGCCTCTCCACAGAACTGACAGTTAATGAATAGTAGCCGACCACAGATCCGTTCCGGTGGACTACGTACGTTTGGGAGGAATCCGCCTCCTGATTCTTGAGAGCGTGACGTTGAAGAAACAGATTGAGCGAGTGCGCGCCGGATTTGAAGGTCTTGAGCCGATGATTGCCGGACTTCCAAAATTGTCGGCTACGGAGTACAATGTGCGTACAGAGGATGATGTTATGCCTTCAACCTTGAAAGCACCCCGATCACGCCGCCTGAACCTCAGAACTTCGGCGCAACAGGAAAAGCTGATGCGGCGCGGCGCGCAGGAACGGGGAGAGAGTTTGACCGACTTCATCGTCCGTAGCGCCTGTGCGGAGGCGGAGCAGACGCTTGCGGACCAGCGCCGCTTTTCATTGGACGCAGACCAGTGGAACGCTTTTGTGGCAGCATTAGATCGTCCGGCCCAGGCGAAGCCACGGTTGCGCAGACTGCTTTCCGAGCCCAGCGTGCTCGAACAACAGCATTCCTGATTTAGCGAGCGCAGGCCCCCCCTTTGCGGTCCCGGTCGCCCTCAAAATAGACCATGTCGATCCACAATGCCGCTGCCCCTCCGTTGTACAATAAAGCTTCAGAGGGACGGTATGCAAAAATACGGCAAGTTCGCCGCTCTCATCGTCGTGGTTCTCGGCACTTTAGTCTATCTGGCGGTGGCTGGGGGGAATTCCAACGCCACCTATTATAAGACCATCGCCGAGCTTGGCCAGATGGGGGACCAGGCCTACGGAAAGCGGCTCCGCGTCGGTGGCGATGTGGAGAGCGGCTCCATCAAGCGCGCCGGGACCGAAGTCCAGTTCGTGCTGGTGCAGGACAAGACGAAGCTGACGGTCGCCTATACCGGCTCCGATCCCCTTCCGGACACCTTCCGGGACGGATCCCAAGCCCTTGCGGATGGCAGACTCGACAAAGACGGCGTCTTCCGCGCCGGCAAGATTCAAGCCAAGTGCGCATCGAAATATGAAGCCAAACCGGGCCAGATGCCCGGGCAGGCGCCTTCCAACATCAACACCGGCAAGAGCAGCATTTAGTAGAGGGGTTCTATGGAAAATCTGGGTTCGTTGGCCCTCCTGCTGGCCTTCTGCGTGGCCATTTACGCCGCGCTGGCCTCGGTTGTCGGCCGCATCAAGCGCAAACCTTTCCTGGTGGTGAGCGGCCAGCGCGGAGTCTATGCGATCTGGGTGCTCATTACCCTGGCTTCCGGCATCCTGGTTCACGCGCTGATGGTCAGCGATTTCCGCTTCGCCTACGTGGCCGAGCACAGCAACCGCTCCATGCCGCTGCTCTACAAGTACGCGGCCTGGTGGGGCGGGCAGGAAGGGTCGCTGCTGCTGTGGAGCTGGCTGCTGGCGACGTACTCCATGGTTGTGGCGTACACCAACCGCCGCAGGCACCGCGACTTCATGCCTTACGTCACGGGCGTGCTGATGACGGTGCAGATCTTCTTCCTGATCCTGAATAATTTCGTCGCCAACGCGTTCAAGATGGTGACCATGGACGGGCGCATCACGGCGCTGCAAGACGGCAATGGCCTCAGCCCGCTGCTGCAGTACCCCGCCATGGCGATCCATCCGCCCATGCTGTATCTGGGTTATGTCGGGTTTTCGGTTCCGTTCGCCTTCGCCATCGGCTCGCTCATCACGCGGCAGGCGGGCGATGGCTGGATCCATACCACGCGCCGTTGGACGCTGGTCACGTGGCTCTTCCAAAGCACCGGCGTCATGCTCGGCATGGCTTGGGCCTACCACGTTCTCGGATGGGGCGGCTACTGGGGCTGGGACCCGGTGGAGAACGCTTCCCTGCTCCCCTGGATCAGCGGCACGGCGTTTCTGCACTCGGTCATGATGCAGGAAAAGAAGGGCATGAT
>OBLT010001122.1_pt1 | contig 17172 bp, 10 predicted proteins | sample 1518721 | NCBI WGS metagenome assembly OBLT01 (sample SAMEA3539307, study PRJEB22396) | soil metagenome | biome: tundra; feature: field; material: soil | place: USA | collected 2010-05 | depth 0.15 m | reverse complement strand
GAGATTACAAGGTGACTGGAGTTCAGACGTGTGCTCTTCCGATCTACCCAGAACTGTATCGCCTGGCCCGCGTCTCGACCAACGTCTTCCACGACATTACGCAGGGGAACAACATGGTTCCCTGCACCGCCGGAAGCCCCGACTGTAACAACGGGATGCTCGGCTTCTCCGCCGGACCAGGCTACGATCTGGCGACCGGGCTGGGCTCGCTCGACGTCGCCAATTTCGTGATGCAGTGGGGCAGCGCCGCGGCGCCTACGTCTATTTTGCTCGCCGCTAGTCCCTCTAACATCAACTTCGGCGATACGGTGCAGCTTACGGTCACGGTGACGCAGGCGAGCTATGCCGGATTCCTGCTCGGATCCGGAGTCTCCGGGGGTACCGTCACGTTCACGATCGGCCGCACGATTCTGGGCATTGCCCCGGTGATCAACGTCGGCGGCACGTCGGGCGCCACTCTCACCGTGACCGGTCCACGTTTGCCCGTGGGAAGCGCCGCGGTGAGCGCCACTTACAGCGGCGACCCCAATTACGGCGGATCGACTGGGACTGCCGTGGTGACGGTCGCCGCCACGTCCGCGGGCTCCCAGGTTTTGGTGACCATCACGCCCAACCCGGCGCATGAAGGGCAGTTCGTGAGGGTGACGCTGACCGAGGAGGCCGGTGTGGGCACCACCATCACTGGCTGGACGATCAACGGCGTGGATAACTTCGCGGCGTTTCCGAACCTCTTCGGGACCACCACGCTTGCGCCGCACGGAACCCTCTCCCCGGCGGGCTCTATCTCGACCGCATTTCCGGCGACGCTGCCGAGCAATCGCGTGTACGCATTCTCGGGGATGGATGCCGACGGCCGCCAGTGGACCTCGCAGACCACGCTGGTGTTGGAAGGCCCGCTGGGGGTGCCGGGTATCACGCTCGTGAGCGCGCCTGCGACAGTCCAACAGAATCCCGCGGCCGATCCCTCGTGTCAGTGGTCGCAACAGTTGATCGTGCAGGAGCAGCTTGGTTTTGCAGTGCAACTCACTCGCTTCAAGGCCGGCGGCGCGGACTGGACTGGGCGCATCCAGCAACTCTTCGGCACTGACCGCCTGGCCCCGCTGGGAATGCTGCAGGCGCACATCTGCTGGCCCGGCACGAGCCCGCCGTCCCAGACCACTTTCGAATTGGATGGCACCGATCAAATCGGCGGGCCGGTCAGCGCCACGGTCGCGACCACCTTCACGGGTCCAGCCGCGAGCCCAGTGGCGCTATCGGCGGCGTCGAATGTCGTGACGTTGGGGGTGCCGGATGCGCCGGCGTTTGCGGGCGCATCCCTGAGCGTGGGCCTTGCGGGTACGGTATCGTGGAGCGTCACGGTGCTTCCGGCCAATCGGTCCACCGCGTGGCTGACGGCCGTCGCCAACACGTCCATCACTCCGATTGGGTCGACATTACGCCAGGTCACTCTGACTGCCTCTAACGCCGGACTGTCTCCCGGCGTCTACAATGCCACGCTGCTGATTCAGGCGGCGGATGCCGTGCCGCAGTTCCTCGAAGTGCCCGTAGTGTTCACGGTAGGTGCCTCCGGAGCGACCATCGGCGGCGTGAGCAACGGCGCGTCGTTCCAGCCGGCCTTTGCGCCCGGCATGATCCTCAGCGTGTTCGGCTCGCAGCTTGCGCCATCCACGCAATTGGCCGCCGGTCTTCCGCTGCCGCTTTCGCTGGCGGGGGTCTCCGCCTCAGTGAATGGCGTGCCCGCGCCGCTCTATTTCGTATCGCCCGGCCAGATCAATCTTCAAGTCCCTTATGAGACCGGCGCAGGTACCGCCGTCCTGGGAGTCAATAACAACGGCACGGTGACGGCCTTGACATTTCCGGTCTCGGCCGCTGCTCCCGGCATGTTCACGGACCCAAATCATCCCGGCGCGCTGGTTCCCTATTCGACCGGCAAGCGCGGCGACACGCTTCTGGCGTTCATCACCGGGGAGGGCTTGGTCTCGCCGGTGCTGGCCACTGGCGCATCCCCATTCGTCGCCACGCCGTTGGATTTACTGCCTCAGCCGCTGCTCCCAGTCGCCGTCACTGTGGGCGGAGTGCCCGCGCGGATCGCGTTCGCCGGCATTCCGCCTGGCCTGGCCGGCGCCACGCAGATCAATTTCGTGGTCCCCGACAACGCCCCGCTAGGCGTGCAGCCTGTAGTCGTGACGGTGGGAGGAGTCGCCAGCCCACCGGGGAGTGTGACGATCATGCCGTAGGCGTGGCGCGGACACTCGTGTCTGCCGCGTCGAGATTCGTCTCGACGCTTTCTCCTCGCCCTACCTCCCACTACCTCGAAAGTGCGGGATGCGGGGATATGATGCCCCTCGCGGTGTTTCGGACCGCTCCGAAAAGCGTCGACACGAGTGTCGACGCGGCAGACACGAGTGTCCGCGCCACACAACCCGCAGCCGCGCTATCATAGCTTCACCAAGATCCCGGAGGACTTATGCTCACTCGTCGTAACCTTGCCCAGTTTGGAATCGCCGCCGCGGCGGCCCGCCTGCTCCCCGAGATGGCCTACGCCCAGCGCGCCGCCGTCAACGTTTCCGACCTTCCCAAAGACATGGTGTGGCTCAACGCCAACGAGAATCCAGCCGGCCCGCCCGCGGTCTCGATAGCAGCCATGCAGCAGGTGCTGCCCACATCCGGCCGCTACCACTATCAGGAGTTCCGCGACATCTACGCCACCATCGCCAGGAGCGAAGAGCTCTCCCCCGAACAGATCGTCACGGGCTGCGGATCGAGCGAGGTCCTGCATACCTCGGTCGAGACGTTTACTTCGGCCACCCGCCCGCTGATCAGCGTCTCACCGGCCTACGAAGGCCCCATCGAACTGGCGCGCACGCTGGGCCGTCCCGTGATCCTCACCAAACTGCGGGAAGACTACACCGCCGACGTCCACAAGCTGGCGGAGGAGGCCGACAAGGCCCACGGCGGGCTGATTTACGTCTGCAACCCCAACAACCCGACGTCCGCCATCACCACCGCCAAGGAGATCGATTGGCTGGTCGCCAACCTGCCCGCGAATACCACCCTGCTGGTGGACGAAGCCTACATCCACTTCGGCGAGAGTCCCGACCTGAAAACCGCGCTCCCCTACGTGCGGCAAGGCAAAGACGTGATCGTGACGCGCACCTATTCCAAGATCTATGGTATGGCGGGACTGCGGGTGGGTTTTGCGGCTGCCCGGCCCGATATCATCCAGCGCCTGACCCCGCTGCGCATGAACGTCATCTCGATTGTGAGCGCGCGCGCGGTGACCGCCGCGCTGGGCGACCAGCAGAACATCATCCGGGAGCGGCGCACGGCGCTGGCCCGCACGCGGCGCGAACTGTGCGGATGGCTGCGGGAACGCAACGTCAAGTTCATCGAGCCCCATGCCAACTTCATGATGATCGACGTGGGCCGCCACGCGCGCGAGTTCATCGACAAAATGCCGAGCCTGGGAGTGGCTCCCGGCCGCCCCTTCCCGCCGCTCGACAACCTGCTGCGCGTGACCATCGGCACCGATCCCGAGATGGCCAAGTTCCGCGAAGTGTTTTGGAAAGTCTACAAAACATAACGACCCGCCTCCCTTTTTTGCCCGGTAGCGCCGGCGGTCTTGCCGCCGGTCTTCTTTGCCGCCGGTGAGCGAACCGGCGGCAAGAACCGCCGGCGCTACTAGCCCAGCTAGCCCGGTCCCACTATTGACATCCTTGTAATCGGGATGACATAATTTCCTTACCATACTAAGAGGTCTAGGTCTTTTTTGGGAGGCAGTAATGAAGACGATTGCGTCAATGCTCCTGGCCGCCGCGTGTCTGGCGTCAGGGCTCATCGCTCAGGATATTTCCGGCTCGATCGGAGGCACCATCCTGGATCCCAGCGGATCCGTGGTGCCCAATGCCAAAGTTTCACTTACGAACACGGACCGTAGTCAAGTGGTCCGCACGCTCACCACGGACGCGAGCGGCGTCTATTCCGCGCCGCTGCTTCCCATCGGCACCTACTCCATCAAGGTGGAAGTTGCCGGCTTCAAGACCACCACGCGCTCTGGCATCGTTCTGAATGTCAACGATGACCTCAAGATCAACCTGACCATGGAGGTAGGAGCCGTTACCGAAAGCGTGGAGGTCCATGAAACTGCAGTGGGTGTAGAGCTCGGCACGCCCGCGAGTTCCACCACCATCGAAGGCATCCAGGTGCGCGAACTAGCTCTGGGAACGCGCAACTTCGCCCAACTGGTGGGCTTGATGCCCGGCGTTAGCAACCAGACCGGCGGGGACGAACTGTTCGTGGGGGTGACCGGCGCTTCGGGTACCACTACAACCGTCCCGTATTCCGTGAACGGCATGCGCAACTCGTCCAACAATTGGACCGTAGACGGCGCCGACAACGTGGACCGCGGCAGCAATTTGACCCTGGGCTACTTTCCCAGCATCGATTCCATTGCCGAGTTCAAAGTGGAGCGCAGCACGTATACCGCCGACACCGGACGCGCGGGCGGCGCACAAGTCAACGTTGTGACCCGGAGTGGAACCAGCCAGTACCACGGCAGCTTGTACGAGTTCTTCCGGAATGACGCCCTGAACGCGAATAATTGGGGAAATAACGCGAACAACGTAAACCTGATTGATAGCGCCAACCCGTTCAACAATTGCACTACCAATTTCACCTCCACTTGCTACGCCAAACGTCCGCCATTGCGCTGGAACGATTTCGGCGGCACGCTCGGCGGCCCGGTCCCGTTGGGCCGTTACAACCATGGCAGGGATAAGACGTTCTTCTTCTACTCCGAAGAGGCACGGCGTATCATCAACTACAGCACCTTCAATCCCATCCTGCCCACCACCTCAATGCTGCAAGGCAACTTCGCCCAGCCGATCTGCATCACAGCCATCACCAGCTCCGGCGTCGTTTGCCCGACGGGTGCGGCGTCGGTGACCCAGATCCCCGTGACCTCCTTCAACCCCAACTCCGTGGCCTATCTTAAGGACATCTTCGGCAAGCTGCCTCTGGTGAATGGCAACACAGTAGCGGCTACCACGGCAGGTTTCTTCCCGCAGCAAACGCTGCTCAACTTCCGCGAAGAACTCGTACGCATCGACCAGACCTTCAACCAGAAGCTTACTGTGTGGGGGAAGTTCTTGAACGATACCATTCCCACGACCGAGCCGGGTGGGCTGTTTAGTTGCTCGACCATCCCCGGTGGCTGCACCACCAAAACCAACGCACCGGGCCGGGCCTATGTGATTCATGCGGTGAGCGCCTTCCGGCCGACCCTGGTGAACGATGTCGGCTTCAACTTCACCCAGAGCGCCATCTTGTCCACACCGCAGGGACTGACGGCCAAAGGGAACAACCCCGACATCAATCCCGTGGAGCCGTTCACCAACACTCAAGGCGTGGTGCCCAATCTCTCTTTTACAGGCGGAACGAGCATCGCCGGATACGGGCCCTACAACGATTACAACAAGAACTACGCCTTCTTCGACAAGCTCACTTGGAGCAAGGGCCGCCACACTTTTTCCTTCGGTTATTCCCTCAATCGGTACAACAAGACCGAAAACGCCGCTGGCCAGCAAGGAACGTTCGGCTTCACCAACGCCGGCGCGCCTACCGGGACCAGCACCTTCCAGCAGTCCTGGGCCAATTTCCTTCTGGGCAACGTGTCATCTTTTACGCAGGCTTCGATGGATATCACGCCCAACGTCTGGTCATGGCAGCACGAAGCTTATGCGCAGGATGATTTCAAGCTCACCCCGCGGCTCACATTTTACATGGGCGTACGTTGGAGCTTTTTTGGTCAGCCGACTGACTCCGGCGGCCTGATGGACAACTTCGATCCGGCTCTCTATAATCCCGCTAATGCGCCCGCCGTCAACCCGGCTAACGGCAATTACGTGACTCCGGTGGCCGTCGCCAATCCTCCCGTGAATGGGATCATCATCGGCGGCAAGAATTCGCCATTCGGCGACAAGGTTGCGAATGACAGTTACAAGAACTTCGCGCCCCGTCTGGGCGTGGCATGGGACCCGTTCGGCACGGGCCGGACCGCCATTCGCGCGGGCTATGGAATCTTCTACGACTCCACGCTTTTCGGGACCTACGAGCAGAACATCTTTGCCAATCCGCCGTTCGTGCAGAGCGTGAATTATACTAACGCCTCCTTCAGCAGCATCACTTCCGGCGCGCTAGGTGTTGTCACCTCGCCGCTGGTCCTGCACGCCACTCAGCTCCCGGCGCTGGTACCGTATGCACAGCAGTGGAACCTAACCATTCAGCACCAGCTCACCAAGGACAGCTTGCTGGACGTGGCCTATGTCGGTTCCAAGGGCACCCACCTCCTGGGTATCGTGGATGTCAACCAGGCCTATCCCGGCGTCGCTCTCGCGGCTGGCCTGCACACCACCACTGGTACAGGCGCTTCCGGTCCCGGCACTACCGTGTTCACGACCTCCGACGATCCGCGCATTAATGCGGTCCGTCCGTACCTCGGATATAACGCCATCAACACCATCGCGTCGGCGTTCGATTCCAACTACCACTCTCTACAGGTGAGTTTCCGGAAGAACCTCGGTGCCGACGGTCGGTTCAATGTCGCCTACACCTGGTCCAAGAACCTCACCGACAATGGCTCAGACCGCTCCAATGCGCCGCAGAACAGCTACAACTGGCATGAAGGCGAGTATGGACCATATCCCGGTGACCGGCAGCAAGTGCTCTCGGTGAACTACGTGTACACCCTGCCGTTGTACAAGAACGGCCATGGCGCGATCGCTTACGCCCTGAAAGGTTGGGAAGTCTCGGGTATACTCTCGACCTACACGGGCGTGCCGTTGACGGTCACCACTTCCAGCGTCGATCCAGCCGGTCTCGGTCTCCTCGGCTCGAGTTCCGCAAGTTCGCGCCCGGACCAGATCTGCGATCCGCGCGCGAATCAGCCGGGCCAGTACGCCAGTACGGCGCAGGAACTATCTGCGACGCACCCGCTGACCTGGATCAACACCGCCTGCTTCGCGCCCGTGCCGCAAGGCTCCGTCCGGCCTGGCAATACCGGTCGCGGGACCATACGCGGACCCGGATTCTTTAATCTGGACGCGTCCCTACTCAAGAATTTCGATATTACGGAGCGGTTCAAAACGCAATTTCGGCTGGAGACCCTCAACACACTCAACTGGGTAAATCCGGCCGGATTCGCCAGCACGAACATTACCGTCACAAATTTCGGAGCGATCAGCTCCTACCGCGCCCCGCGCCGCATCCAGCTTGCGCTGAAGTTTATCTTCTGAGGCTGTGGAATTAAAGCAAGGGTTCAGGAGCGCAGGCGGCACCGCCTGCGCCACCCTAGCAAGTATGTTGCAAGTAGTGTGCTTTTCAGAGGTGGGGCAGGCGGTGCCGCCTGCCCTCGCCGATTGAAAGTCGGCCCGCCAGAATGGAATCCTGCCCCACTAAAACATCCTACTGCGTCAGCGTGAAATTCACGTCAATTTGGGTGATCACTTCCACCGGCTGCCCGTTCAACAGTGTCGGCTGATAGCGCCACTGCTGCACGGCTTCCATCGCGGCAGGCACCAGGAGAGGGTGGCCGCTGATCAATTCGATTTTCATGACCGCCCCATCCTTGCCGATGATCGCCGACAGCTTCACCACACCCTGGATGCGGGCTGCCTTGGCATCCGGCGGATACATCGGGTGGGGCTGGCTGATCAGCTTCGTCTGCTGTACGGTACCGCCGATCTTGATCCGCGATGGGGCGCCCGGCTGGGTGTCGGTCATGGCCGACGCCGCGTAATCCGGCGCCATGATCTGCAGCATGGCCTCGCCCGGCGCCGAAGGCACCGCCACCAGCTTCAAGTGTTCGTCGAATCCCTTCACTGCCTGCTCCACCTTCGCGATCAGCTCCGCGGAGAGCGTGTCGCCCTCATGCACCGGCAGACCCGAGAGCAACTCCGCGCGCGTCTGGTCCGAAACGCCCAGGACACGAATGCTCCTGACGGTTCGGCCGTCCAAGCCGCGCGGCGCCAACGTGTTGTTCACGAACATAGCGCCGCCGGGCAGGGGGAGTGCACTGCCCGTTGACTGCGCCGGCGTCGCCTTCCCGTCCAATTGGAACCCGATGGTCACCTGCCGGATGGCTCCGGCCGCGCCACTGGCGAAGTGCCACTGCAAAACCGAGTTGAGCGCCGACTTCCGCAACTCGCTTGGGCCGCTCACCACGCGCGCGTCGCTGACGTTCCCACTGGCATCCAGCGTCGCCTCCACCACGACAGTTCCCTGCACGCCATTCCTGCGAACGGCTTCCGGATAGGCCACCGGCGCGCGGTGCATGAGCGTCGCCGCGCCAATATCCACCGTCACTCCCGGAGCATCGTTCACCACCTGCGGCGCGGCGGCCAACGGGAGCGTGTCCGTCACCAGCCAGCACGCCGTCACCAGAATCGCCAGCCCGATGGCCAGCCTGGAAATCAATCTCGTCTTGGACATTTGAACCTCCTTGAAAATCGAAGCTACTCGCTGCTTGAGATGCCGCCTGCGCAGGAACAGCGGGGCGGGCGCCAAGTCCGGGTGTAGGCGCGCGCCGGCGATTTGGAGCAGGGCATCCACATACTCCTCGCGCGCCTGAGTCCGCTGGACTACTTCGCGGTCCACTGCCTGTTCGCGTGAGAGCTGAATTTCGCCCAGAACCCACCAGATCGCCGGATGGAACCAGAACACGGCGCGCACCACTTCCTCGACCACCGTCACGATCCAGTCGCCCCGCTCGACATGCAGGAATTCGTGGCAGAGGATCGCCTGCTGCATGCCCGAATCCATCTCCGGAAAACTTGCCGGCAGCAGGACCACGGGCTTCCGGAAACCAAAAGTTACGGGACTTGAGATCTCATCGGACAAGAACGTCGGGCAACTCACCGGCCTGTCCAGCCGCCGCGCGTTCCGCCGGTAGCGGCCGAGGCGCCGGAAGCCCACCGCCAGCCAGCCCAACCGTATGAGGACTCCCGCCGCCAACAAGCCCAGCCCCAGTTGACGCCACGGCAAGCTTGGCCCACCCCGCGCCGCCATCTGCTGCACGACCACCACGGAGGTGGAGACTTCGAGGTTGGTGTCGGCCACTGCGTGTTTCCATGGCTGAACCACCGGAAGCAGCAGGCACGCCGCCAGCAGAACTTGCAGGTAGATCAGCTTGGCCCCCGGCAAGCGAAGCCCCAGCATCGCCGGCACGAAGGCCGCCAACCCCACCAGCAGCCCGATTTGCAGGCTGTACGTCAACAGGTTGTTCCAGATCAGAGCGCTGCTCATTTTGTTCCTCCGCTGTGGGACAGGCCTCCTGGCCTGTCTTGTGGGGCCGGCCGGGGTCCGCCCCACTATAGTCACTCGGACAATGTGAAGCTCACCGAAATCTGCGTCGACACGTCTACCGGGTTGCCGTTCAACAGCGTAGGCTGGTAGACCCACTGCCTGACTGCTTCGAGCGCCGCCGGGACCAGCAGCGGATGCCCGCTGATCACTTCAAGCTTCTTGATCGTTCCATCGGCGCCAATGATGGCGCTGAGCTTCACTGCCCCGGAAATGCGTGCCGCCTTGGCATCGGACGGATACACCGGATGGACCTGCCGGATCAACTTCGGTCCAGGGGTGTTGATCTCCACCGCGGCATCGGGCGAAAAACCCGGCGCCGTGATCGTGAGCGTCGCTTCGCTGCCGGCGAACCGGGCACTCACAACCAGGTGCTCGTCGAACTCTCTGACCGCGGCCGCAATCTTCGCATACGAATCCTCGGCGAACGTGTCGCCCTCATGCACTGGCAGTCTCGCCAGCAGGTCACTGCGGATCGGGTCGGAAAGCCCCAGAACCACGATGCTCTTCAGCGTCCGCCCGGACCAGGAACCGCTCCGCAACTGTCCCACATACTGTTCCACGTTCGTTGCTTGCGCCCGTAACTCCGCCAGCTTTGCCCGCAGCTCAGGGCTGATCTGTTTCTGCTGCGAGTCCTGGGGAACCAACTTCACAAACTCCTTGTACTGTGCCTGTACCTCCGCAAGGCTAGCCTGAGGCGGTGTCTGATTCCCCCCATTCGTATTCCGAAGCGTCTCGGCAACCAGGCCCGCAACTGCCGGTGATGGGTGGTCCTGCGCCGCCGGCAACTGGAAGACGATGTTGATGGTCTGTGTGCTTCGCGCTCCCTTGAAATGCCACTGTAGAACCGATTGCAGCGCGGCCTTCCGCAGTTCGTCGGGCCCGCTCAACACCCGAGCATCGCTGACGTTCCCGCTGCCATCGAGCGTCGCCTCCACCATCACCGTCCCCTGCACGCCCTTCTTGCGGGCCGATTCCGGATAGCTGACTGGCGCGCGATGGAACAGCGCCCCGCCAATATCCACCGTCACTCCGGCAGCGTCGTTCACCACCTGCGGCGCGGCTGCCAGGGGAAAAGTGCCAGTCACGATCCAGCACGCCGCGGCCGGAATTGCCAACCCCATCGCGAACCTGGAAATCAATCTCGTCTTCGACATGCGAACCTCCTTGTTGTCCCACATCGGGCCGGTGTTCACGGCTTCCTCCGCAGCTTCGCGATCTCCTCCAGTTCCTGGCGGGAGAGGTCGTGTTCTTCCACCAGGTGCACCAGCAGCGGCTCGGCCGAACCGTTAAATACCCGGTTAATGAAGTCGCGGACCATGTCGCCGATCACCTGCCGCTTAGGCTGCGCCGGCCGGTAGACATACGCGCGGTCCGCCTGGTTCTTCTTCAGATACTGCTTCTGTTCCAGTATCTTCATCATGGTCATGACCGTGGTGTAGGCCACTTTGCGCCGTTCCAGCAACGCCTCGTAGACGTCGCGGACCGTGACGCTGTCGCGCTCCCAGACGATCTTCATGATTTCCAGTTCCTGCTCGGTAAGGGTCGTGCTCTTCCGTCGCATACTAATTAATTAGTACTAAACCGCGCAGATGTCAAGGGGAAAATGTGGGGGGCGGCTGGACGGGGTCCAAAAACCGCGCCACTGGGCGGCCGGCGTGCCATGGTCTTAAGTTGTTACACAACTGTAACATGGCCGTCGCTCCCCTGTGACATTCGCGTGATAACGTCGGAATCTTGCCTCCCGTCCGAAGTCGTCACAAGAGATACGGAGCACAACAACATGTTCAGAACATTGGCATTATCGCTCATCCTGGGGAGCATCCCTGCCCTCGCACAAGCCCCCGCGTTTCCCGGCTTCACACCCGGAAACCTGGTGCTGACGCGCAGCGTTTACGCTGGGGATGCTTCCACACTAGCCATCGGACAGCCCTTACCACCGGTCTGTCCATCTACCGCGGCGTGCGGGACGGCGAAGGCTACCGACAACGGTGCTCTTCCATCCACCACCAGCGGCAATAACGTCTGGAACAACAACAAAGCTGACGGAAGCTTCGGCATCACGTCTCCAATTCTCCTCGATCAGATCACACCTGCCGGGACGCTGGTCAACACACTCCCGGTGCCCACCAACATGGTGACCACCAGCTTCAGCTCCAAGTCGGAACTGGGCATCAACCTGTCCACGGATGGAACTGCCCTCACGCTCATGGGCTACGTCGCACCTCCCAACACGGTCGACGTCTCGAACTCCAACACGCCGGGCGTATACGATCCGACCAACCCTGCCGGCGGGAGTTACTTTCGGTCCGTCGTCCAGGTCGGCGCCAATGGCGCGATCCAGGTGACACCCACAAACGCCTACTGCGGCAATAACGGCCGCGCCGCAATCCTGGCGAACGGCCTCTACTACATGGTCGGCAATTCCAACAATGGCGCCGGAACACCGGCCAACGTGGTTGCCGCCGGAGGGGCTCAGGTCGCGACGCCGGGCCAGTCCGCGGCGACGGTTCCTGCACAGATCGGAAACTTCTCGATCGTGCAAATCAACGATCCAGCGACCGGAAAGCCGTACGCGGTGGACAAGCTCGGCAAGGATAACAATTTCCGCGGCCTGACCATTTTCAACAACACGCTCTACTTCACCAAAGGCAGCGGCGGCAATGGCATTAACACTGTGTACCAGGTCAGCCCGCTTCCGACTCTCGCGAGCGCTGCCAACGCCGCGGTCACGATCCTGCCCGGGCTCCCTACCATCCTCGCGAAGAACCTGGACGCCACGGGCAACTACCCCTTCGGAATCTGGTTCGCCAACGCCACCACGCTGTACGTTGCCGATGAAGGGGACGGCGTGGCGGCTGACGCGGCCACCAGCCCCAGCGCCGGCTTGCAGAAGTGGGTTCTGACCAACGGCGCCTGGAGCCGCGCTTACGTGTTGCAGAACGGCCTGAATCTCGGACAGCCGTACTCCGTTGCGAATTACCCGGTGTCTCTCAACCCCGCCACGGACGGGCTGCGGAACCTCACCGGCAGGGTCAACAGCGACGGTACGGTCACGGTGTGGGCCGTCACCTCGACGGTCAGCGCCAATGGCGATCAAGGCGCCGATCCGAACAAGCTGGTGTCGATTACAGACGTTCTTGCGAACCTGGACCCGGCCGTCGCCGCCAAGGAGCCATTCACCACCCTGCGAACCGCCGTTCCCGGCGAGGTATTGCGCGGCGTTTCGTTCACGCCCACCGCGGGAAAGACCGCGATGCCCAATGTACCCTCGATCGCCTCGGCCGCCACCCAAAGCATCACCGCGATCGCACCAGGTTCCCTGGCGTTTGCCTTGGGTCAGGGGCTCGCAACCGGGATCCCCGGAGAAATCCTCGGGCCTGCTCCCACCAGCTTCGACGGCACCTCCGTGTCGATTGTGGATTCCGCCGGCAACTCGTCGGCCGCACCGCTCCTGTTTGTTTCGCCCTGGCAGGTGACGTTTCAGGTGCCCGCCGGCGTGGCCGTGGGGCCCGCCCAGGTGAAGGTGACGGGTGGTGGCGGAACCCAGACGGCGTCCAACATTCAGGTCGCCAAGGTTGCTCCGGCCCTGTTCACGCTCAATGGCTTGGGCCTGGCCGCCGCGTCAGCGGTCCGTGTGTCCGGCGATGGCACTCAAACCGTGGAACTGGCTTATGCCTTGAACGGCGCGGGATCTTTCTCCGCCAGCCCGATCGACATGGGTTCGGCCACGGATCAGGTCTATCTGACCCTCTATGGGACCGGTATCGGAGCGGCCGGCGCCTCCGGAGTCACTGTGACTGTGGGAGGAGTCAACGCTCCCGTGCTGTACGCCGGTTCGGGAGGCTTTTCCGGAGTGGACCAGGTGAACGTACAACTTCCGTCATCGCTTGCCGGCAAGGGGAACGTGAACATCCAGCTCACAGCCTCCGGCACGCTCGCGAACTCGGTCGCGGTCACGATCCAATAGTCGATGTGGGACAGGCCTCCTGGCCTGTCTGGACAGGCCGGGAGGCCTGTCCCACTACTGCACGGAATTCAGGTAGGCGATCAAATCGGCGAGTTCCTGCGGCTTTCGGAACTGCGGCCAGGCGATCCCCGCCTGTTTCATGCGGGTGAGCATTCTGGGCCCGTGATCCCACAACGCGGAAATGATAGTCACTTCCGAGTACGGGCGGGCCTGGCCCGGTAACTGCGGAGCTCCGTGACTGCCCCCGTAGTGACAGTCGCCGCAGCGGCGTTCGGAGAACACCCGCTTGCCCTCCGCGATATCACCCCCCGGATAGACAAACTGGCGCATCCAGAGAAAGCTCAGCAGTTGGCGCATTTCATTGGGCGTCAGGGTGGGCGGTTGCGCCATCATCCGGGGAGCGTGATTCCACATATCTACCGCGATGTCGGTGAGGGTCATGTTGCGAAGGCGGCTTTCGAGCGCGAGCTCACCCTTGTGACAGTTGACGCAGCCCTTCGACTCGAAAACGCGATGGCCATTCTCGTCGGAAGTATTGGAGAACCGGGAGACCAGGTGCTGAGTTTCCGGCAGGGAGCGCAGGTAGGCCAGGATATCGTCCAACTGTTCGCTGGTGAGCGACTGCCATTCGAGCTTGTGCCGGGCGAAAGCCTGGCGCATCGGAAAGCTGTGGTTCCACATCTGCTGTACCAGCAGAATGGGATCGGCCAGAGACTCCCATTTCGACACGGGTGGGGCGCCCTCCGCCACGGAATCGGTGATCCCATGGCATCCGCCGCACTGTTTGGCGGCGAAGGTCTCCTGGCCGCGCGCGGTTTCTCCCGGCCGGTCGAAGAATCGGGCGGAATAGAAGAACGCGAAGAGGTCGGATGCATCCCTGGGGGAAAGTCTCGGCATCTTGATTTTGGCCGCCCCGATGGCGCCCCACATCACCGGCGCATGATTCCACATGGTACTCGCCAGCCTGGAAGGGGTAAAGCCGCGACTGACCGCGCGCCCCAGATCGATCCCCATCTTCCCGCCCCGCCCATTCACGGCGTGGCAACGAATGCATTGCTCGCTTTCAAAGATCTTCGCCCCGCGATGAGAGTCCCCGGGTACGACCGGCGGGACGGTGTTCGAGGCGCCTCGAAGCAGGAGGCTGCCGAACAGCAGCGCCAGAGGAGTTCGCATAAGAGCAGTGTAGTAGGCTTCGGCCCATTGTGGCGCGCGCACTCGTGCCGGCGTTTGGCGGAGTGTCGTGGGGCAGGCGCTTCCGCCTGCCAACGTTTTGGGGCGACTTCCCCAGTTCAGTTAGGCACCCCTATCCTGCCGAGTTCCGCCTTACAATAGAACTATGCGGTACTGTCTGTGTCTGTTGGCGGCGGCCCTCGCATGCCTGACTGCTGCCGAGCCCCACCGATCCGTATCGGTGCGCGGCAAACTCAGCGTGCACGAAGGCGCGCCGGCCACCGTCGAGACTCCGGATCGCCAACTCGTTACGTTGGATGGGGACGCCGTCACCCGCAAGGTGCTGGGCGACGAACGCCTGAACGGGTTTGAGATCGAGGCCAGGGGCCACTTCACGGCTCCCGGCCGCTTCGCGATCGATGCCAGCCACACCCACTCCCTGCTGGTTCGCCAGAATGGCAGGCTCAAGCTGATCTCCTACTGGTGCGGCATCTGTTCGATTCGGGCGTACACTCCCGGTCCCTGCGTCTGCTGCCAGCGGGAGACCACGCTCGACCTGCTCGACCCCGACAAACCATGAGGACCGCCGCGCTCGCCCTGCTGCTCCCGCTTATGACACAGGCCGCCAATTACTCAGCCCGCCGGACCGAAGTGGACGGCATCGAAGTGGTCGAGCTCGCCGATCGATCGCACCACCTCGAGGTTTCGATCGCGCCCTCCATCGGCAACATGGCTTACGAAATCAAGGCCCGCGGAAAGAACATCCTGTGGTTCCCCTTCCACTCGCCCGCCGACTTGAAGGCGCAGCCGACGTTTTGTTGCGTGCCGTTTCTGGCGCCTTGGGCCAACCGCCTGGACGACGATGCGTTTTGGGCCAACGGCAAGAAGTACAGGCTGAACCCCGATCTCGGAAACGTCCGCCGGGACAACCATCAAAAGCCTATCCACGGGCTGCTGAATTTCTCGGCCGCCTGGACCGTGGTCTCGGTGGAAGCAGACGCGCGATCGGCCTCTGCCACCGGCCGCCTGGAGTTCTGGAAGCATCCGGAGATGATGGCGCAATTCCCCTTCGCCCACACCATCACGATGACGTACCGGCTGCGCGACGGCGAGGTGGAAGTGGAAACCACCCTGGAGAATCTCTCGGCGGAGCCCATGCCGGTGGCCCTCGGATACCATCCCTATTTCCAGTTGGACGATGAGCCGCGCGACCAGTGGAAGGTGCATCTGGCGGCGCGCGATCACCTGGTATTGAACAGTCTGCTCATCCCCACGGGCGAGAGCAAGCCGGTGGAGTTTTCCGACCCGCATCCCCTGCATGTTTCCCAGTTGGACGATGTGTTCGGCAACCTGGTCCGGGGAGCCGACGGGCGTGCGCGCTTCTGGGTGGAGGGGAAGAAGCAGCGGATCTCCGTGACGTACGGCCCCAAGTACACGGTGGCGGTGGTGTATGCGCCGGCGGCGCGCGATTTCATCTGCTTCGAGCCCATGGCCGGCATCACCAACGCCTTCAACCTGGCGCACTCCGGGGTGTATAAGGAGTTGCAGAGCATCCCGGCGGGGGGCCAGTGGAAGGAGAGCTTTTGGATTACTCCTTCGGGCTTCTAGCTTTTGTGGCGCGGACACTTGTGTCTGCCGCGTCGGCACTCGTGCCGACGCTTGGCGCGCATTCTCAAATCTAACGCGGGACGCACACTGGCATTCCCTCCAGTACCCTCCCGATTTCCCAGCCGTTCACCCCGCCGGAGCGCGTGGTAAGCTGTGGGTGCTGTGGCTCAGATCCCTCACTTGCCGCAAATGCCTCAACTGCCCCAGGCGCCTCAACTGCCTCAGGCGCCCCAGGCGCCGGCGCCACCGCTGCCTCCGGCATGCGCGGATTGCATGACCACGATGCTGTTGGCGCAGCCTGGCGCGCTTCCGAAAGTGTCTCCGTCCCAGATGTTTCGGGCTCCGGATGGGAAGATGCGGATCGATATGGGCGCCACCTCGATCATCACCGATCCCGCGTCGCAGAAGGCCCTGGTGTTGGACCACGCCAGGCAAGTGGCCCGCATGGTCCCGATACCGCAGGCGTCCCAGATGCCAGGTATGCCCGGAATGCCGCAACTCCCGGGCGGGCTTTCGGCGGGAATGCCGAAGCCTCCGCAAGTTGAGGACTTGGGTAAGGGCTTCATTGAGGGTCACGAGGTCGATGGCAAGAAGTACACGTTCCATCCGCCGGATATGCCAAAACTTCCCGGCATGCCCACGCCGCCCGGTTTGGCCAAACCGGCAATACCAGGGGTGCCGGCCGCCCCGCAACTGCCACAGGCGCCGCCCATGCCCACCGTCGCGGAGGTCTGGACCAGCGCATCCACCAAGATGCCCGTGCTGACCAAGGTCACAGGGCCGTTCGGCCAGCAGGTGTGTCACTGCAAGCCGGGCGCAGCCGCCGCTCCGCCGCCAAACCCGGCGATGTTTCAAGTTCCACCCGGCTACAAGTTGACTTGAGCCGCGATCCCTCGCCGCGCCGTTTGAGCACCGGCGGCTGCCGGCAAGTGTGCACCTGGACGCCGATGGGATCGCGTGGCTTCGCGGTCGGGGCGAGGGTTACCAGACCAGGCTCAACGCCCTCCTGAGAAGTGCCATGCTGAAGGATGTCAAGAGCCGCGCCGCCCCACCCAAGCTGACAGACG
>OBLT010001119.1_pt1 | contig 17223 bp, 13 predicted proteins | sample 1518721 | NCBI WGS metagenome assembly OBLT01 (sample SAMEA3539307, study PRJEB22396) | soil metagenome | biome: tundra; feature: field; material: soil | place: USA | collected 2010-05 | depth 0.15 m | reverse complement strand
AGGCGGTTCCTGCATAGCGGGGGGCGGTGCTGGAGGTGCGGGTGCAGGGGCTGGCGCGGGCGGTCCGCCCGCCGGAGCAGGTAGCGGCGGTGGCGCAGGCGGAGCGGCAGCCGGGGCACGCACGGGCGGGGCTGGTTTCGCGGGCGCCGTGGTACTGACGAAGGGCGAGGTCTTGAGCCACACGACGTTGCTCATGTTCTGAAACGTGCCCGTGGCCCGAAATCCGATGAACCCGTCTGGCCGCTTCCCCATTTGCGCGGTCAAGTCCATGATGGTCCGCAGTTTCTCCGAGCTGCGCAGCAGGCTGTCGCTGAGCTTGAAGCGTACGTAGAGATCCACGTGCGACGTGGCGATGGGCTGGGCGAGGTGGATCTCTCCTTCTACGCTGACCTCGAGATCCTGCGACTTGAGCTGGACGTTTTGCAGACGCCCCACGCCCTTGTCGATGGCGACCTTACCCGAGAAGTCGCCCAGCCGGATCTTGGGCAGCCCCAAGCCTTCGGCGAGCAAGGGATTGCTCGCGATGGTGAGCTTGGCCTTGCCATCGCCGAGCGCGCAGGCCGTGCACGTCCAGGAGAGCGTGCCCTTGGCCTCGGAGGCGCGCTGTTTGGGCAACCCCAGATCCATCTTGAGATCGAGCTTCCCAGCCAGCGGCAGATTGATGGCGTTCTTCAGCCACGGAATTTCGGCCAGATCGATTTCGCTCGCGCGCGTTTTCACCGCCGTGTCGTTCTTGCCGATCTTGGCTTTGACATCAATGTCTCCACCGAAGACCGCGGCGGAAACACCGTACGCGTTGGTCCCGAATAAGTAGGACAACAGCGACCAGCTCAAGGTGGCCTTGTCAATCAAGATGCGCGTAGGTTTCCCGGTCCCGCTCGCGGGCGACACCAGCGTGACTTCCCTGAGCGTCATGCCACCGCCCAGCGAGGGGCCAGCGTGTTTCACCTCCATGTCGTAGCCGAAGCCCGCCACCTTGCTCGTCATGAAGTCCTTGAAGCGCGCATAGGGCAGCGATACGTAGAAGACGATGGCAAAAATGAAGAAGCCAAAACCTGTGATGGCGCCGATCTTGCCAAGCCGACGCAGCTTTTCGCTGGGCATGGTCTAGCCCTTGCCCTTTCCGGCCGCGGCGCCCTTGAGCGGCGGCTTCTTGCTGCCATCTTTGATTCTCTCGTAGGTGGTCGCGGTCAGATCCACGTCGACGCTGGTTCCGTCGCCGCCAAAGCTGCGGCGGATCTGCAAACGCGTGATGAGCACCAAGCTGCGGCCGGTTTCCACCTTGCTGAGAAAGGTCGCGAGCGACTTCAGATCGACCTTGCGCAACTTTACGTCCAGGCTGTGTTCGATGTAGCGCTTGCCCGCGGCCGAGTCGGGACGGTCGGCGGTTTCCGGGATCTGGATGCCGGCTTCCTTGGCCGCTGCTTCCAGATCGGCGGCAAGCTGCGGCGGCTCGGTACCGATGCGTAGCGCTTGCGCCGCAGCCTTGGCCTTGGCATCGCGAAACTCGTCGCTGTGTTTGGCGATGGCATCGAGGGCGTCGCGCATGTCCTGGTTGCCCTGGGACATGGTCTGCATAGAATCGAAGACCAAGTACGCGACGAGCAGGACGGCACAGCCCGCAAAGGCGCCGGCCAGGATCGAAATCAACCGCCGCTCGCGCGCCGACATGCGATTCCATTCGGCGGCGGCGTAGGCGGCCGGACGCCCGAGCAAGGTTCGGAGCTTGGCGAATATGCGCATTAAGAATCTCATGGGTTCATCATCCTCAAGGGCACTTGGAAGCGATGGCTAGGCTGAACTGCTTGGCGCCGTCCGACACTTCGGTGATGGGGCCCTTGCTGATTTCCTCGAAACACTCGACGCCCTTCAACTTGGCTACGATCTCGTCGACCGCGGCGGCGGAGTCGATAGTGCCCTTGATGGTGGTCTTCTTCGCCTTGATGTCGAGATCCTCGATGTCGATCTGAACTTTGTCGGCGGGTGGAATGTGGTTCGAGATGTCGTCGAGCAGGTCGAAGGCGGTGGCCTTGGGCAAGGGAGCCATCTCGTCACGGAAGCTACGCTTGAGCGCCGCGGTCACGTCCGTCGCCTCCATGCGCGTCTCGCCGAACAGCTCCTTGGTGGCGGTTTGCAGCTGCGCCTTGAGCACGCGTTGCTCGGCCGACAGGCGGCGCAAGGTGATGGTGGCGTGAATGCCGACACAGGCGACCAAGGACGCCGCCAGCACGAGGAGGTGCGAGGCGCGCTGGCGCACGATGGAGAAATTCGCCCGGTACTGGAATTCCCCACGGCGAAGATCCAGTTGCTTCTGTCCGCGCGCCCCTACGTCGGCGATGGCGCTGGCAAGGACGAAGCGGTCGGCCTCGGGCTTCGACAACTCTGCCGACTCGACCTCGATGGGCAACCCGTCCGGCCCCTCCTTGGCTTCGGGTGGCGCGACAAGCGGGTGCACGGGAATGGCCAGCTCGTCCTCGAGAAAGCCCGCCAACCCCACGAGCCGCGAGCCACCGCCGGTCAGCAGAATCTCTTCCACGGGCGCCTTGTCCTTGGTGGCGAAGTGGGTCAGGGTCTGGCGCAGATCGCGCAAGAGCGGCTGCATGGCCTCGCGCACGATGATGTCGACGTTGACCTCAACGTTGGTCGCAGCTGGCCGGCGACTGCTGGCCACGAAGCCGAGCTGCGCCTTGCCCTGCTCGGCCTGCTCCCAGGTCCAGGTGCCCTTCGAGGCACGCAGAAGTCCCTTGGTGATGGCCTCGCCTCCGTCCATGAGTGTGCGCGCGAATACGGGCTCGTCGCCGACGACAAAGCAAAGATTGGTGCGACGGTGCCCGATGTCCGTGATCACGCGGCAACCAGGGGGGCTGTCGTCGATGACCACCGCGGGGGTTCGCGGTCGGTAGAGCAAGGGCGCCACGTAGAGCGAACGCGCGTCCACATTGCAACCCTTCATCGCCTCCAGGAAGTTGCGCACCTCCTCGATGCGAGCCGCCACCACCAGCGCGCGGCAGCCCGTATTGCCCTCGTCAACCTGACCGCGCGCCGACAGGACGACGTGGTCCAAGATCACGTCGTGGAGCTCGTGGATGATCTGGCCTTCCATCTCGTAGCCCACGACCTGCTCGATCTTGCGCGCATCCGCGAAGGGCAGGTCCAGCACGCGCAGGGTCAGCATGTCGCCGGGCAGGGCAAGGTAGGCCGTGGTCCCGCTGGGCAGCCGCGCGGCGCCCTGGCGCAGGGCCTCGTACTGCCGTTCGGCCAACGGGCGCTCGTCGACGGCAACCCGCGCTTCGAAGGTCGACGCGATCCGGGTATGGCGGAATCCAATGTCGAGGACGGTAAACTTCACCGCCCAGGAGCCAAGGTCGATTCCGGTGATGGTGTGGGCCATGGTGCTTCTATTCCTCCCGCCAGTACTGGATGACCCCGGCAGCCTTTTCGCTGGCGGCGTCGCTTGTGACCGGGTTGTCGAGACCGCGCGCGCTGTCCAGGATGGCCGTGATGCGCTTCTTCACCTTGCCGGACTCGCCGGTGGTCACGACCCGGTACACGCGCGGTGGCCCAACGTAGGCCACCTGCGATAGTTGTTGCTCGGTGATGGTGATGCCAGTCAGGTTCTGCATCATCTGAAAGCGCGGATCGTCCTTGGACAGCGACCCCGCTGGATTGGTCAGCACGCCGATGACGGTCTTGAGGCTGTCGAAACCGACCGCGGCGCCACGCTCGCACAGCACGCTGGCCAGTGGATAGATCTTGTTGTCATCCAAAATCGAGGGATCGGTGGGCGGTTTCGTCGGGTCGGGAATCAGCGCCGCGCGCACCAAGCCCACGATGAGCGGCGTGCAGTCGCCCTTCGTGGAAGCCAAGTTGACCCTGCAGGTCTGCTGCTCGTCGCTGGCGTAGGTGGTCAGGTACGGCCGAAAGGCCTCGGAAAAATCGGCGTTCATGCCCCGCACGAGCGCTGTCTCGCCAATGGTGTCGTAGTAGTTGTTGTGGGCAAGGTAGGGATCGACTCGCTGGTCGTAGCGATAGTCCTCGGCGCCGGCGCCGTTGGCGTCAATGCTGAACATCTGCTCGTCAGCGTCGGCCCAGTCGATAAGAGCGCGCGCCAGATCCGTGCGATCGACGAACATACCGTTGGCGTCGGGCGTGGAGAAAAGCAGGTCGTAGCGCGGGGACATGAAGAGCGCCGAGAGCAAGCGGAAGACGGTGATCTGGCGGGCGCGGTTCGGGGTCAGACCGCCGCCGCAGTTGATGTCAATCTTGCCGTCCTCGTTGGTGATCTCCGCGTCCATCTTGCCTGGCACGGCGGCCAGTCCCTTGGCCTGGCTGGTATCGATGCCCACCATGGTGCCCAGCAGGGCCACGTCGCTCTTGTTGCCGCCGAAAAAGCCGAGCAGCATGGGGGCATAGTCGGTGACACGCAAGCTGATGCCGAGATCCTGGCCTTCATTCATCGCGGCGAGCATCGACTGCGCCTGGGCCATGATGGGCTCGACGAACTTGAGCTGGATCTTGATGAGCATGCGCGACAGCTCCATGGCCGAGCGCGCGAGGTAGTGGGCGCGCAGCTCGTCGCGCGCATTGGCAGCCTGGGCGCCATCCACGGTCGTGCCGTAGGTAAACTGCGAAACCAGTGCGATGAGCAGCGAGAGAGCCGAGATGGTCACCAGCAAGGCCACCCCGCTTTGCCGATCGCGGCTGCGGCGCGCACGAAAACGCCGCACCAAGGCCGCGCGGATCCCGCGGCTGGCTGGCGTCGAACGCATGGAGGTTGCAAGGGTGTACATCGCGGGTCTCAGGATTTGATGGGCTTGTAGTCAACGCGCTCGAGGGTGTGGAGGCGAGCAATGCTGGTGAAGGTGATGGGTGCGCCCCGCTCGTCGAGCACGGTGAGCGAAATGCGAACCTGCGTGGGCAGGTATGTCTGCCCATCGGCCTTGGTGGTGTCCCAATCCTCGCGCCAGTCCTTCTGCTTGTAGTCGTAATAGGCGAACTTGAGGCGCGAGATGCCCGGACAAAGCAGGTAGGTTTCGCCCGGAATCAGCTTGAGATCCTTGGCTTCCAGCCGCCGCGTCTCCCGCCGCATGAGATTGGTCAGCATGGAGTCCTCGGGGTCGGGTTGGGTGAAGTAGCTGACGAGAGCGGTGTCGCCTTCCGCCTGATCGACGCGAAAGCGCAGGTGGCCGAACCACGAGAAGCGCAATTCGTCGAAGTCGGGATGTGAGACACCCGAGAACATGGTGCGGCGTTCTTGCGTACCTGAGGTCTCGGCCGTTACGAAGGCCATTTCGATCTCGCGGCTCATACGCATCAGCGCCACACGCACGGTGTGCGTACGATCCTGGGACTGTTCGATGCGTTTCTTGACCTTCGCAGTCTGGGCAAAGGTTCCCCACAAAAGCGACGTCAAGAAGGCCATGAGGGCGAGTGCCAACATGATCTCGATGAGCGTGAAACCGTTTTGGGTTTCTCTTGGCGAACGCATGGTCATTTCTTGGCCGCCGAGGTTGCCGTGACCGAGGACGTCGGCTTGGCTCCCGTGCTGGTGCTGGTCCCTGTGGCAGTGCCCGTGCCTCCGGTTGCCGCCAGCGTGACCGCGGTTTCGAGGCGCGAGGGATCGGTCATGAAGTTCACCACCTCGAACGACTGTTCGAGCTTGCCAGCCTCGTTCCATTTGACCTTCACCGTCAGCTTGCGCACCGACTCTTGCAGGCCCAGGCGAATGGGCTCCATGAGCGTGGACATGAACCCGCCCATGAAGCCGCTGAGCATCTCCATGGGGTTGTTGGACTGGGTCGCCTTGCTCGATGCCTGCTGCACCTTCTGCGTGGAATCCGCCGGCAGCTCAATGCGTTCGACGTTGGTGTACCAGCGGAAGCCCGGAAACCCTTCCTGGGCGAAGTCGCCCGTGTCCTCACCGTCCATTTCGGCGAAACCATATTCGAGCAGGCTTTGCTCCATCATGGAGATGCGCGTGCGCGCGAGGAATGTGGCAGCAGTGGTAAGGCGCGAATGGTTGGCGGCACTCACGTTGGTGGTCACCACCCGCGAGAGCACCACCAGCGACATGGCCAGAATGGCCAGCGACACCATGACTTCGAGCAAGGAAAAGCCTCCGGCGCGCGAACGCTTTCCCCTCATAGGCGTCAAGCGGCAGTGATCGCGCAAGTGGCTTCGTTGCGGCCACAATGCCGGAATAGCTCGTGTAGACCACCCTCTCCCTCTGGGAGAGGGCTGGGGTGAGGGTACTGTGTTCCACCTCGAACAGAGCGGCGAGAGCGGCAGCAGCACTTTCATGACTCTAGCCTCTTGGTTCAGAAGAGATTTCACCCTCACCCCAACCCCTCTCCCGAAGGGAAAGGGGCGAGCAACCAACAGCCTTGATCTCGAATCACGAGCGGTCATTTTGACCCGCCGACGCGCTCAATGTCTTTGCGTAACCCCCAACGCCTCATTGCACGATCACCTTTCCCTCATCATCCAGCTGGTCGCTGAGGTTGGCCTCGACGAAGGAATTCTTCACGCTCACTCGGCCCGTGAGGGGATGGACGATGAGGGTGTAGAAGGCTTCCTTGCCGTCCGACAAATGGATGATGGCGGCTTCGGTCATGCCCATGGGGAAAAAGTAGACGTAGCCCTTGCCCTCGGTCAGGGGCTTCACCAGGCGCGGCGTGTAGATGTCGGCCATGACCACGCCGGATTTCAGCGTGATGGGTCTGACCGCGGTCTCGTGGAAACCTTCGAACTTGGCCCGCTTGGGAATGAAAGGCTTGGGCATGTAGCGCGTGGGAATCTGCGAGGCGCCGAAGAAGGCCTCCTTCTCGGCCGCCTCGCGCTTGGCTTCCTCTTCCTTGGCTATTTTTTCGGCCTCTTTCTTGCGGCTCTCTTCCGTCTCCTTGCCGGCGCCCATGATGAACTGGTCGTCCGACACCTCGGCCCAGTACTTGCCGTTGTCGAAATCGAGCACCAGGCGGTGTACGCGCCCCGTGGTCGATGCGCGGTCGAAGAGGTAGCGAATCGATCCCGCCATCCGCGTCGACGTCGCGCGCAGATCGGTCTTGAACAGGCTGCGCAGCCCCGTCACGGTCACCACCGTGATGAGCGCAACGATAGCGAGCACAATCATCATCTCGATGAGCGTAAAGCCTCGCGCGGTTGGTCTGCGTCGCCTGGTCACGGCTCTCTCGGATTACTGCTCGGCCGCCTTGATGTCGTCTTCCGTACCTTCTTTGCCGTCCGGGCCCAGGGAAACCACGTCGATGCCATCGACGATGACTGTGCCTGGGCAGCGCAGGATGAAGTCGTGGTTCCAGGGATCTTTCTGCTTTTTCGGCATGTACTTCTGGGCCACCAAGTCGTCGACGCTCTTGGGACATTCGTTGTTGTTGTCGGTCATGTACTGGACCGTCTTCTGTGCGATCTCGTTGACCGCCACCTGGGCGATGCGTTTCTGCGCCTTCTTGTACGACGAATAGACGCCCACCCCGACCACCGACATGACGAGGCCGATGATGGCGAGCACGATCATGATTTCCAGCATGGTCATGCCGGCGTCTCTGACCCGCCCGGCTTGGCGAGCCACCTTCACGTGTGGATTTTCCGCTGCTTTCATTGGGTTTCTCCTTTGTCTATGCGTCCGTCTTATTGAACCATCTGGCCCATTTCGATGATGGGCATGAGAATCGAGAAAACGATGAAGCCCACGCCGACCGCCATGACGACGATCATGATGGGGGCGAGAATCGAAGTCAGCTTGCCGACCTCGGTGGCGACATCCCTCTCGTAGGCGCCAGCGACGTTTTCCAGCATGGCTTCGAGCTGGCCCGAGCGCTCGCCCACGGCGACCATGTGGCACATCATGGAGGGAAACTCGCCCGACTTCTTCAGGGTGACGGCGATGGATTCGCCCTCGCGAATGGCCACGCGCGCGTCCTCGACGACTTTCTCAAGCACCGTGTTGTTGAGCACGCGCTTGACGATGTCGAGCGCGGTCAGCACGGGCACACCCGAGGCCAGCATGGTGGCCAGCGTGCGCGAGAAACGTGCGACCGCGATGAAACGGACCAACTTGCCGACCAGCCACAATCGCAGCTTGAGGCGATCGGTGAAGGCACGGCCCTTGGGCTTGCGCACCCAGCGGCGCACGAGAAGCACCAACAATGTCAACGCGGGTAACACCGCCCACCAGTAGCCGCCCGCGATGTCGGCCACGAAGACCAGCAATTGGGTGTTCCAGGGCAACGCCTTGCCTGAGTCCGCAAAGATGCCCGCAATGGGCGGCACCACGACCGTCATAAGGAAGCCAAGCACCAGGCTGCCCACGATGGTCATCAGGATGGGATAGGCCATGGCGCTCGACACCTTGGCGCGCAGCTCGATCTGGGCATCCAGAAATTCTGCCAGGCGCGCCAGCACGGCGTCGAGGTTGCCCGCGGTTTCTCCCGAGCGGACCATGTTGGTGTAGAGCTCGGGAAAGACCTTGGGGTTCTCGGTCATGGCATCCGCAAACGAGCCGCCCTCGTTCACCTTCTGCCTGATACCGGCCAAGATCATCTGGAACTTCTTGTTGTCCGACTGTTCCGAGAGCGCGCCCATGGCCTCGGCCAGCGGAATGCCCGCGTGCAGAAGCGTTGCCATCTGGCGCGTGAACACGGCCACGTCGCGGGGCTTGACCCGCTCGAAAAAGCCCTTGATGTCGACCTCGCGACGCAGTCCCTTGGTGCCGCTGCTGCCAGTCCCCAGTGCCTGTCTGTTCTGCTTGCCCCCCACCACCTCGCGCACCTCGCTGATGAAGATGCCCTCCTTGCGCAGGGTCTGGCGCAGCGACTTGGGACCGTCGGAGTCGCGCGTACCTGTGGCCGACTTGCCGACGGCGTTGAGTCCTTTCCAGGCGTAGACCGGCATGGCGTGACCCCTAGTCGCTGTCTCCGGTGGTGATCATCATGACCTCCGCGGCGCTTGTCATGCCGGCCAGCACCTTTTGCGCCCCATCTTCGCGCAAGGTGCGCATGCCCGCCTCGACGGCCGCACGCTTGATGGTGCCCGCATCCGCGTTCTTGATGGCAAGCTGGCGGATGCGGTCGTCGATCATCAGCAGCTCGTAGATGGCGGTGCGGCCCCTGAAGCCGGCGTTGAGACAAGCATTGCAGCCGCCCTCGCGCGCCCGATAGAGCATGCCCGGCGGTGGCGGATCGCCAGCGCCCTTGAAGAAAATGCGGCGAATGCCGCCCGCGAAGAAGGCAGCGGGATCTAGGCCCAGGCTGGCGATGTCCACCTCGGTGGGACGATAGGTTTCGCGGCACTCGCGGCACAGCCGCCGCACCAGGCGCTGGGCCAGAAGCGCCATCAGCGACGAAGCCACGAGGAACGGTTGCACGCCGAGATCCACGAGGCGGGTGATGGCGCCGGCGGCGTCGTTGGTGTGGATGGTCGAGAGCACCAGGTGGCCGGTGAGCGAGGCCTGAATGGCGATTTCCGATGTGGGCAGATCGCGGATTTCACCGACCATGATGACGTCGGGATCGTGGCGCAAGAACGAGCGCAGGCCGGTGGCGAAGGTGAGGTCGATCTTCTCGTTCACTGCCACCTGCGAAATGCCGTCGAGCTGGTACTCGACCGGATCCTCGATGGTCAGGATGTTGAGGTCGGGCGAATTGATCTTGGCCAGACACGCATAGAGCGTGGTGGTCTTGCCCGAACCGGTGGGTCCCGTAACCAGCAGAATACCGTGCGGCCGGGTGATGAGATCGTTCATCTGCTTGAGGTGATCTTCCCCGAAGCCGATGTCGGCCAGATCGTGAAGCACGGTCTCGCGGTCGAGTAGACGGATGGTGATGCGCTCGCCGCCCTTGACCGTGGGCGCGGTGGCGACGCGCATGTCGATGTCCTTGCCTGCAATCTTGCGCCGGATGCGGCCGTCTTGCGGGAGGCGCTTTTCCGCGATGTTGAGACCGGCCATGATCTTCACGCGCGAGATAATCGAGGGAACGAACTGGCGGGCGGCCCGCCGCGTTTCGTAGAGCACGCCGTCGATGCGGTAACGGACGATGACGTCCTTTTCGCCCGGCTCGATGTGAATATCGCTGGCCCGCTCCTTGACGGCGTTGAACATCAGGGCGTTGACCCAGCGGATGATGGGCGCCTCGTCGTTGACGTCGAGGATGTCGACCAACTCCTCGGCCTTGCCCATGTCGTCTTCGTTTTCGCCGTCGCCCAGGTTGCCCGCGTCCTGCTTGCGGCCGTAGACGTGGTTGATGGCTTCGAGCAATTTCCCGGAAGGAAAGAACACGGGCTGGACATCGGTGGCCAGCATGCCGCGCACATCGTCGAGGGCGCCCACGTCGAGCGCATCGGCCATGGCCACCAGCACGGCATCGCCTTCCCGGCGCAGCGGCATCACCCGGTGCTGCTTGGCAAAGCCAATCGGGACCTTGGCCGCCAGCTCGCCATCCATGTCGGCCACGGGAAAGTCGGCCAGAAACGGGATCCCCAATTGCACGCCCAATGCCTTGAGCACGTCTTCCTCGGTACAGGCGTGGGCCTTTTGCAGAAGCTCACCGAGAAGTCCGCCTTCGCTCTGCTGTAGCGCGAGCGCTTGCTCGATGGCGGCGGGCTTGACCGCGCCAGCCGCGACCAGGATTTCACCAATTCGTTTGCGTGCCACGGCTGCCTACTCGTCCGACCTCGGCAGGGCCGACTCGGGGTCGGGCGCGGCCGAGAGCGGCTTGGGGGGAACGTCGCCAGCGTTTGGCGCCTTGGCCGAAGCCTTGCGCGCACTGGAGCTGTTCTTATCCTGCTGGTTCTGTTGGTCCTGTTGATCCTGTTGGTCCGGCTTGTCCAGCTTGCTTTCGGGCGCGGGCTCGCGGTTGGGCTCGACGGGCGTGGATTCGTCGCGCTGGTCTCGCTCTTGAATGAGCCGAAGTTGCCGCTCGTCCGCCTCCATCTCGCGCACGCTGCGATTGATTTCTTCCAGCATGCCGCGCTTGCGATGGGTGTCGATTTCAAGCTTGTCGAGATTGGACGTGTCTTCGAGCGAGCTGTAGCGTTCGATGAAGTCGCGCCGTTCGCGCAGCTTCTTCTCGGCGACCCGACGCAGGTCGGAGAGATCCGAGACTACGTAGGGCGTGATGGCGATGAGGATGTTGGACTTCTTGACGGTCTTGGTGGTGTTGCGGAAGAAGAAGCCAATCACGGGGATATCGCCAAGGATGGGGATCTTGGTGACGTTCTCGGAAATTCGGTCCGCCATCAGGCCGCCGATGACCACGGTCTGCTGATCGCGCGCGACCACCGTGGTCTTGACAGAGCGCTTGGACGTGGCCGGGCCCATACCGTTGTAGTTCTGAGACTCGACGTCCGAGATCTCCTGATCCACGTCGAGACGGATGATGTCGTGCTCGTTCACGCTCGGGGTCAGCGTGAGCTTGAGCTCGACGGGCTGGCGCTGCACCGAGGTGAACGGCATGTAGCCGACACCGCCGCTGGCGCTGGCGCCAAGCGCCGCCGTGGTCGTGCCAGGGAAGGGCAACACCTCGCCGACCGAGATCGTGCCTTCCTGGTTGTTCATGATCAGGATGTGGGGATTGGACAGGATGTTGACGTCGTTGTTGGTCTGCAGAAGCTGCAAGAACACGCCGAAGGACGGAATGCTGATTGGCAGGCCCTTGAACAAGGGGCTGTTGCCGAGGTCGCCTGTGGTTGGGCCAAACAGGGCCGCGCTGAGACCGCCCAGGTTGTTGACCAGGGCGGTCGGGTTCATGGTCTGGTTGGCGTTGAAACCGCCCATCATAAGCGACTGTTGTCCGGCCACGGTCTCGGCCGTACCGGCATGGTACGAAACGCCGACGGTGCGGGTCTTGTCGAGCAAGACCTCCATGATGGTGGCGTCGATGAAGATCTGCTTGCGCGGCGAATCGAGCTGTTCGATGACCCGCCTTAGCGACTGGTAGTCCTTGAAGGTGGACATGATGAGCAGCGAATTGGTGGGGGCATCGAAGGAGATGCGGATGTCGCTCTCGAAAAGCAGGGCGGCGGGATTGGCCTGGCCAGGGGCGGCTGCTGGCGCCGCCGGGGCCGCGGCCTTTCCACCGCGGCGGTTGGTGGACAGCGAGCCCGAGATCTGGACGCCCGTGATGGCGCTCAGGGTGGCGGCCAGCTCGTCGCAGTTGGCGTTCGCGCAGTAATAGACGTGAAAACGCCCCTCGCTGCCGCGGCCAGCCTCTTCCAGCGGCACGTCGAGCTTGTGCACGAGCGTCACCAACCAATCATGCGCCGGCTTGTTGGCCACCACGATGAGGCTGTTGGTCCGCTCGTCCGGGATCAACTTGCTGATGGTCATTTCGGTGAGCAGCTCTCCCGACGGGCCAGGCGCAGCCTTGGGCGAGGCCGGGGCCGCACCTCCACCCGCGCGGCGCTGGCCGGTGCCGACGAACTGGACCGGCATAATCTCGGCGATGCGAGAAGCCATGTCCTGCACCGACATGTTCTTCACCCGAATGACCCAGATCTGGTCGCGCGTGCCCATGGGAGCATCGAATTGCCTGATGATCTCGACCATGCGATTGATGCTTTCCGACTGGTCGGTGATGATGATTGAGTTGCGGTAGGCAATGATGTCGCCGGTCTCGCTTTTGATGCGATTGAGGACGTTGTTGGTTAGATCGAGCGCATCGAGATACGTCAAGCGCACCAGCTTGGTAACATAGCGGCGATCGCCGGGCGTACGCTGATTGGGCCCAATAATAGGCAGCGGCGTGAAGCGCGCCTTGGCGTTCTCGACCACGCGCAGGAATTTGCCCGTGGGCTCGACCGTCAGCCCGAGCGAATCCAGGGCCGCGAAGAACAACCGGTACGCCTCTTCTGGCGTGATGAGCTGGGGCGAAACGATGGTGATCTTCTTGCCCTGCAGCGGAACCGAAACGATGAACTGCGCGCAAGTGATGCTGGAGATCCACCCGATGAGATCCATCACCTCGGTGTCGGGCTTGAGATTGAGACGAACGATGCGCTTGCCCGGGGGCAGCTTCTTGCAGGAATTGAATTCCTTTTCGCCTGGGATCTCGACGAGGCCCGCGGCGGCGGCGGGATCGCCAGGCTTGACGGGAGCCGCCGCCCTGACAGCTGGGGCGGGTGCCGGCGCAACCGCGGGGCCTGGCGGTTCAAGCCTGCCCGCACGCAAGGCGCCGAGAGGGCCCGCTCTTCTTACGGCGGGCCGCGCGCCGGGTACAGGCGGCACAGGTGGAACGGGTGCCTGCGCCAGCGCGAGGGATCCCTCGGCCATCGAGACCACCAGGTAGGAAACCACGGTTGCTGAAAGTAGGCGGTTCATCGGATGTTGTATTCCTTCGTGACTTTCTGACTGTTGCGCTCCATGCCCAGGGAGAGATGGCTGGCGGACTTGAGCTTGGCGTAGACTTCCAGAGCCTTTTCCGGGCTCGTGATTTCGAGTCCGTTGATCGAGGAGATGATGTCGCCGTTCTGCATGCCGATCATGGCGAACGGACCGTCGGGGCGAACCGCGAACAGGCGGAAGCCGGCGGCCTTGCCGTCCTTCATCTCGGGCACAATGCGCGCCGAGCGCGAGAGCAGCGCCATGTTGCCCAGCACGGATTCGAGCGTGCTGCGCTGGAGCTCGTACTTGTTCTCGCTGAGCTTCTTGATGCCGTTGGCGAGATCCATGGCGAGGGCGTCGTTCTTGTCTGGGGCCGCAGCGGCGGCGACCGGCTGGGCCGGCGGCGGGGGCGCCTCGAAGAGGTCGATGTACTCTGGTTTCCCGGCGTTGTCGAGGTAGACGCGGGTTTCGAGGATGCCGGTAACCGTGGCCCCGTGGATCTTCCCACCGACGGGGTAGGCACCCATGATCTTGGCCTCGGTGTCGCGCATGACCGCGATGGACCACTTGATGCCGTTGGGTGGGGGCGCGAACATGATTGCCAGCACTGCCAACGGCAAGGCCGTCCTGGTCTCCTGCTCCACGACCTGGCCCGTGTCGACCTCGGCCACCTCGAAAATAGGCGGACAGGTCGAGCAGAACATATTCCGCTTCAGAATGGCCGTGGGATCCTTGTTGAAGGCGGGCTTGCTGTCGGGCTTGGACGGCTTGGCCGGCGCGATGCGAGGGGGCACCGCCATGCTGGCAAGTTTCGATTCCACGGCGCCGGACGCCGACATGCCCAGAAACGTCGCGCACAAAGCGACGACCGCCAGGTCAACGGCCCAAAGATACTTTCGCAAAAGGGTTTCCACGGTCTGCCCCACGCAAGAGCAACACCGGGGCCAGATCGACGCCGCAGCAAACGTAGTAATTCCAGCAACTTATGGCTGCGAAATCCGAGAAGCTCCTGCCAATTTGGCAAGCCCGGTTTGCAGCGTTGGATCGCTTGGCGAGGGGCGGAGAATGTGGAACCACAGAGGACGCAGAGAACACAGAGAACGGAGAGAACGAAAGGCTCGGATGCAAGATCCGGAACCCTTTCCTTTCCGGCCTCTGTGTCCTCTGTGTTCTCTGTGGTTCGCTTCCGAATCCCAGCGCGCTAGGTCGCGGGGCCGGATTCGTCGGGGCCGGCCGTGCCTTCCACGCTGCCGTCCCGGTCTTCCTCCAGACGGCGATAGATGGTCCGCGTGGCGATGCCGAGCAGCTGCGCACAAAGCCGTTTGTCGCCACTGACGTGGTTCAACGTGGAATGAATCACGCGACGCTCGATCTCGGCCAGCGGCGTGCCGATGGCAAAGGTGATGCTCTTGGCATCGCTAGTGTTGCCAGTGCCGGTGCGCACATCGACAGGCAGGTCTTCGATTTCGACGGTCGCGCCGCGCGACAAGACCACCGCTCGCTCGATGGTGTTTTCCAGCTCGCGCACGTTGCCTGGCCACTCGTAGCGCATGAGAGCCTCGGCCGCGGGCCGGGTGAACCCCGAGAGCTGGCGGCCGTTGCGCTCGCAATAGAGGCGCAGGAAATGTTCGGCCAGCAAGGGGATGTCGTCGCGCCGCTCGCGCAGGGGTGGCACGCGCAGGGCGATGACGTTGAGTCGATAGTAGAGATCCTCGCGAAAGCGGCCCTCTTTCACGGCCAGGCGCAGATCCTGGTTGGTGGCGGAAACCAGGCGCAGGTCGACCTTGGTCGTGCGACCGCCCAGCCGCTCGACCTCTCCCTCCTGCAAAACGCGCAGCAGCTTGACCTGCACGTGGGTCGGGATTTCGCCGATTTCGTCGAGAAACAACGTTCCACCGTCGGCCTGCAAGAAACGTCCGTCGTGGCGCTGGACTGCGCCCGTGAAGGCGCCGCGCTCGTAGCCGAACAGCTCGGCCTCGAGGATGGTCTCGGGCAGGGCCGCACAATTGACCGGCACGAACGGTCCCGACGGGCGCTGCGAAGAACGGTGAATGGCACGCGCGATCAGCTCCTTGCCAGTGCCGGATTCGCCGAGCAGCAGCACGGTGGCCATGGACGGCGCGGCCTGCGCCACGGTTTCGATCAAGCGACGCCAAGGCAGCGACTCGCCGATGATGGCTTTGTGCCGCTCGGCCTCGAGCTGGGCGCGCAGCGAACGGTTTTCCTGAACCAGATTGCGCTTCTCCAGGGCCTTGGTCACGGCCCGCACCACGTGCGCGCGCTTGAGGGGCTTGGTCACGAAATCGTAGGCGCCGTGCCTCATGGCATCCACCGCGTTCTCGACGGTGCCATAGGCGGTCATCAGGATGGTTTCGGTTTCCGGCGAGACACTGCGGCTGGCTTTGAGCAAGTCGAGCCCGGACATGCCCGGCATCACCAGATCGGTGAGAAGTACCGAGATGGGCTCGCGCCTCAGGATCTCGAGTGCGTCGGTGCCGCTGGCAGCGGTGAGCACGCGCAGCGATTCCTTTTCGAAGATCTTGGCCAGGGGCTCGACGATGCCAGGTTCGTCGTCGACGACCAGAACCGTGGGCATGACTCGTCCAGCGGCCACGACCGCTTGTGAATTCTCGCTTGGCGGATCCTTACTCACGTCGTCAAACCCAGGTTCAATTGGAGTAGTTCAACCTTGGTGCCACCCAGTCCGTGCCCGAAGGATCCTGTAACCAACTGTAATTATTGAATCCATATTGATGCCAGCACCGTCCCTTGGCGGCAGATGCTGTCATCTTGTCACAACTTGAGACTGCGCGCCCAAGCTTGTGCCACTTTGGCAATCGAAGATTGAGGATGACACGGCTAACCCTTCGTTCATTCGCCATGTCCCGGAAAAGACGCATTTCTTGACACTTGACGGATGTTCCGTACCATACGTATGTTCAGTAACTGACCATAGGAGCAGGCATGGGCCATCTGACCATCGTGCGCGACGAAGAGCCGGCGGGCGGTTTGACCGACCGCCAGCGCCAGGTGCTGGACTTCATCAGCGACTCGATCCGGAAGCGCGGCTACCCGCCCACCCTGCGCGAGATCGGCAGCCACTTCGGCATCCGTTCCACCAACGGCGTGAACGATCACCTACGCGCCCTTGAAAAGAAGGGCTTTCTGCATCGCGAGGATCTGAAATCGCGTGCCCTGCGCCCACTTTTCACGGAGGACGATTTCGTCGACGTGCCCGTGCTCGGCAAGGTCGCTGCCGGACAGCCCATGCTTGCGGTGCAAAACTACGAGGACTCGGTCAAGGTCGACCGCTTCTTCATCGGCCAGAACCGCGAGGTCTTCGCCCTGCGGGTCAAGGGCGATTCCATGATCGAGGCGGGCATCTTCAACGGCGACTACGTGTTCATTCGCAAGCAATTGCAGGCCTCGAGCGGCGAAATCGTGGTGGCCATGATTGGCGACGAAGCCACGGTCAAGCGCTACTACCCCGAGGGCGACAACATCCGCTTCCAGCCCGCCAATTCCGCCATGAGCCCCATCATCGTGCGCAAGCGGGACTTCCGCAGCGTGAACCTGCTCGGCGTGGTCATCGGCGTCTATCGCAAGATGATGTAGAGCGCGAAAGCCCGGCCCCAAAAATTAGACGCGTGCAGAGCCTACGCTTCGCCGGCAGCGCGAGCGCAACGAGCGGGGCGTGGTGGGGAAGGTGTAGGTCCCGAAGTCCCCGAAGGGGGGAGCGCCGCGGGAGGGTTTGGGAACTGATGAATCCCCGCGAAAAGCCGTGAAACAACGGACTGTTACGAATTGTAGCTTCTGTAGACACCCTCTCCCTCCGGGCTCGGGATTAGTCACATTTCCCTTACGTTCTTTAGGACCTCCCACGCCTCGAC
>OBLT010001117.1_pt1 | contig 17232 bp, 10 predicted proteins | sample 1518721 | NCBI WGS metagenome assembly OBLT01 (sample SAMEA3539307, study PRJEB22396) | soil metagenome | biome: tundra; feature: field; material: soil | place: USA | collected 2010-05 | depth 0.15 m | reverse complement strand
AAGATTCCCGCCAGGCCGAGCGGCAGCAAACAGGCTGAGCCCGCCAGAGCGCAACTCAGCAGGCCGGCCAGAAAAGCGGCCTTGCGGCCCTTCCGGTCGGCCAGCGGCCCGGAGAAAAAGCGGCCGCCCAGCGAAACAAATGAAAAGATGCCGATCGCGAAGCCCACGGTCTGGTCGGAGCCGCCCAGGTCCTGCCGCACGTGCGGACCGAGCGCGGGCAACACAGTCCCCTCCCCGAGAAATCCGAGAAACGTGGCAACAATCAGCACCCAGAAGCGGGCGCCGAACCCAGTCGGAAATAACCCCATTACTCTTAATTGTACTTGGGGTGTGTGAGTCATGTGGGGCGGACCCCCTGGTCCGCGCGTCCGCTACGGACGCTGCTCGAAGCCACCGGGGAACTCGCGCCCGTGACCACCAGGCCGGCCAGGGGGCCGGTCCGCGGACCAGGGGGTCCGCCCCACTTCGGATCGCCCGGAACTGACATACTGAATAGGTTGCGGAGGCCCTTGCTCGCCAGAGGATTCACGGCCGCTTCTTACCGGCGCGCCCCAAGCTGCGTCCTCACGCTCGCATTGTGCCTCCCGTTCCTGTCGGCCGCTGCCAGTCAGGATTGCGCGGAATGCCACCGTGCCATCTATGACAACTACTCCCAGACTCCCATGGCCACCAGCAGCGGACCGGTTGGCCGTGGGCCGATCCGCGAGACATTCGACCGCGCCGCCTTCACCCACGCACGCACTGGTTTCCGCTACCGCGTCTATCCGAAACGCGGCGGTTTCCGGTTCGAGTTCACCAGCAAGGACGGAGCGCTCCATGGCAGCAAGGAGCTCCCCTACTTTGTCGGTTCGGGAGCCACGGCCCGCAGCTACCTGCTGATCGACGACGGCTACGCGTATATGGCCCCGGTTACGTTCTACACCCGAACCAATACGTGGGATCTGTCGCCCGGCTACGACCAGTACGCTTACCCCTACCTGACCAGGCCGGTGGTTCCGGGTTGCCTAACCTGCCACGCCAGCTTTCTCGCGGTCGTGCCCCAGGCGCAAAACCGCTTCGCTGCGCCGCCGTTCGGCGAGGGTGGCATCGCCTGTGAGCGGTGCCATGGCGAGGGAGCCGCACATATCGCGAAGATGAAAGCCGGCCGCCGGGAGGGTGGTTCCGGCATCGTGAATCCGGCCAAACTCGCGCCGGACCGCCGTGACAGCATCTGTTCGCAATGCCACCTTTCGGGCGAGACGCGAGTCCCACGCCCCGGCAAGGACTGGCGCTCTTTCGTCCCCGGCGGGCGACTGTCCGACTCCACCACGGTATTCGTAAAATCCGGCGGGAGTCCCGGCCTCACGGTGACTGGCCATGTCGAGAAGCTGGCGCAGAGCGCTTGCCAACGGGGGTCGGGCGATCGCCTGTGGTGCGGGACCTGCCACGATCCGCACATATTGCCGAAACCCGCCCAGCGCGCCGCCTGGTTTCGCGAGAAGTGCCTGGGCTGCCACCAGGTTGGCGACTGCCGGGAAGCGCAATCGGCCCGCCTGAAAGCGCAGGACGATTGCACCTCTTGCCACATGCCCAAGGCCACCACGGTAGACGCCCAGCATGTGGTGTCGACCGACCACTCCATTCCGCGCCGGCCGCGGACGGGGCTCGCGGGTCCGCGGCCGGATGCCGAGCTGGTGGCCTTCGGCGGAGGACAGGCGTCCGAGCGAGACCTTGCGCTGGCCTACGGCATAGTGGCCCAGCGCGAACACAGCGCCGTATACCAATCGCGGGCTCAGGACCTGTTGCAGAAGGCCGAACGGGAGTCCCCCGAAGACGTCGAGGTCCTGTTGTACCTGGCGGAACTCTACCGCAACGGCGACAAGCCGGATTTGGCGATTCCGCTCTACCAGCGCGCCATCAAGCTCAGCCCGGAGCAGGTAACCGCGTCGGTCGGTCTGGGCGGCATCCTGATGGAACGCAGCCACTACGCCGATGCTATCCGACTGTGGGAGGATGCGCTCGCGAAGAATGCCGGGCTGGAGCTGGTGCGCGTCAACCTGGCGATGGCTTACTGGCGCACGGGCAATCTCCGCTCCGCCGAAGCGCACCTGGTGAAGGCGGTGGACCTGAGCCCCGGATTTGCGCCCGCCGCGGATTTGCTGCGCCAGTTGCGGCGGCAGAACGAGGGTCAGTAAGGGTGGGCGGGGCGGCCGCTCGCGTTCATTCTCCGCGGAAGCGATAGAGGTCGCGGCTGCCGGTGTTCACGTCCAGGAGCTTTAGGTAGGTGAACAACTGGTGCTTATGGTTGATCAGATGTTCCAGATTTCCCAGAAGCAGCGTCAACAGCCTCTCGCCCTGGTTTACGAAGATGGTCGGCACGGGCTCGGTGAGGCCCGCGTCATGAAGCAGGTCGAACCCCCGATGGATGTGGGAGCGGTACGCGGCCATGCGGCCGCACGCCTCATCCTTGCCGCAGAGATGGTTCACGGGGAGATGGCGTAGATCGGCAAAGTGCCGCAGACGGTCCGGTTCCACGGCGTACAGCACTGCGCAGAACCCCGCCAGGCACTCCAAGAGGTGTCCGAGCAGCACCCCGGGTGGCCAGGCGCCGGGGATCGGCGGTTGCCACCCCAATTGGTTCTCCGGGAGTAAGGCGATGAGGTGGCCGGTCCTCTCGATCTGTTCGTCGATCTTGGATAGAAGAGTGGCGCATAAGGGATCCATAATTTCGATTCTCCCCCAGCTTTCCAAGTTCCCAGTTGCCAGTAGTGCCAGAGGGACAGGCGATCGTTTTCGTCGCCTGTCAGGCGAGCGCAGCTCGCCCGCGCCGGGCTGAAGCCCGGTGACAGTCCACAAAAAGCGATGGCCTGTCCCACTTGGGTTTGGCCGATAATGAAGCTAGTGCGGCGCCAGGATGCACGCACTTCGAGGGTTTCAGTTGATCCAGTGGATTGCTGTTCTGGGTTGTTGCGTTTTTCCGATGTGGCTTCAGGCCGCGTCCTTACCTGTGGTCCTGTCAAAGCGGGGACCGGTGCGCACGGAGACCCTTCCGATTCGCGGCCTCGATCCGTCGCAACAATACAGCCTGTTGTATTCCCTCTCGCCCCTGCGCGCACTCGGTCCGGGCGCTCGCGTTGAGATCGAATTTCGACAGGGCGACCGCATCCTCGCGTCCAAGACCCTGCATGCGGGCGACCCGGATTACTACACGCAGGTGCGAGTCCCGGAGCGTGGTGACGCGATGTTAACGGTCCGCACGACCGCAACCTCCGTGAATTACGAATTGCAGGTGAACCGCTGGCCCCGGTCGCCCAGCGTCAAGAGCGGCCCGATCCATCGCTGGCAGGATGCCATGACGATCGCGCTGGGCAAGACGGTCTTCGCATCCGGCGACGATGCCGAGTATGTTCCCCTGCCCGGAACGCCGCGGCGCGCGATCGTTGAGGACCCATCCGCTACCGACTGGTACCGATTTGAATTCAGCTCCGACACACCCAAGCTCGTATTCTTCCAGGTCGAGCTGATGGAGCGCGACCAGATCCCCGTCAACGTTTCGGTTTACCGCATCGCAGCCGGTACTCCCAAGGAGTTCTTCGAGGGCGAGGACCCGGTCACGCTACCGCATGAGGTACAGGCGCTTCCCGGCAACAAATTCACGCCCAGAGTGCTCCAGGAGAAGGGCACCTACTATATCGCCGTGCGCGCGAGCCACCCCGAGTACAAGCTTCGCACCAGGGTCTACGATTGCCCGCCCTATCGGGACCCGCAGACCGCCGTACGCACTGCTGTCGATTACATCCTGGCCGCGGGCGATTCCTGGCACGCCAACACGCCTCGGCGCGGCGGCATTCTCGACCGCGTCGCCAGCGTCCACCAGGAGACTTCGCTGTGCGTCGGTTGCCACACCACACACTTCCCGTTGCGAGCCCAGATGTACGCCACGCGCAACGGCTATCCCGTGGTCGAGCGCCAGCAGGTGCAGTTCCTCATCGAGCGCTTCTATAACAACCCGCGGCCCTTCTACGGCTTCGAGGAGCAGGGCGCGGTGTGGGCCCGCATGATCTCCGCGCCCGCCAACGTGCTCGGCCGCATGTCCCATCTCACCGATCTTTTCGAGGAGCAGATCTCGGGCGAACGGCGCGCTTCCTACCACCAGTCGATCGCGGAGTATTTGAAGCTCTACTATGCCGATCGCACTGCGCTCGCGGGCGACGAGACCAACGGCAATACGCCCCTGGTGAGCGCGCACGAAGTCGCCTGGTACGCCTGGACCGACACGAAGGAGCCGCGCCTCGGCGAGTTCATCTCCAAGGGCGAGGTCAAGAACACGATTGATCTCTGCTACCAGACGCTCGCCCTGGCGGATATCGATCGGGCGCGATACCGGGACCAGATCCATGAGAATGCGCAACGGCTGCTTTCCTTGCAGCGCGCCGATGGCCAATGGTCGGCGCGGTTCGAGTCGAACCAGCCCGAAGTGGAATTTCAGACGGGCCACGCGCTTTGGGCTTTGCAGGCCGCCGGAATTCCGGTGTCGAACCCGCAGGTGCAAAAGAGTATCGAGTACCTGCTGGGCCGGCAGCAGGCGTTCGGTGGGTGGATGGACCCGTTACAATCCTTCGAGAATTTCCGCACGCCGTTCCGCGAGACGCAAATGGCAATCCTGGCGCTCAGTTCCTATTTCCCGATTGCGGGGCGCGCCAAGGGCTGGAACTCGCCCAAGCTGGAGCGCCTTTCGGCCGACCCCATCGAAATGCTGCAGCAACTCGATGAAGTGTGGGACCCGCCTTCGGCTGCCGTGCGCAAAGAAATCGAGGCGGCGGCGCGGTCCAACGACGTCCTCCTCCGCCAGGCTGCCGAGGAAGCGCTGGGGCGGCTCGGGAACCGCGAGGGCAGTTACGGCGAACTGCTGGGCGACGCGAGTAAGCTGGTCCAGCGCACCGCTGCCTGGGCCATGCGCCAGGCCTACAGCCGCCATGTGGACGCGCCCGATGACGTCCCCTCGGCGGATCTGGTGAGCGCTCTGACGTCGAAGGATGACCGCACCCGCTGGGGCGCGACGCGTGTATTCGCGGCGCACTTTTCGGCCCTTGCGAAGCGCCCTGAAATGGCGGCTGCGCTGGCCGGGCTTTTGAACGATCCATCGGAGATGGGCCGGATGGGAGCCGTCAAAGGGATTTGGCAGTTCTGGTTCTGGACTCCCGGCGCCGCTACCAAGGGCATGATCGAGGACCGGATTCTGGCAGCGCTTCGGGAGCCGCAGACGGAACGGGTGGAGAGCAACCTTCGCTATGCCGTCTACAACCTTGCCGACGAGAACATTCGCTATCTCTACAACAATTGGGTACCGCTGTTGGGCCGCCCCTGGGATCGGGAGCGCGCCATTCGCGGCCGTCTCGACATCGAGAACCGACTCGCTACGAAGTTCGCCGCGGTTCTTGAGAGCGGCTCCGACGGGCAGAAGAAGATGCTGCTGGAATCCCTCACCGGGTTTCCGATGCGCCGCGGCGACATTTACGATCTCGACGCCGACCTCGGTAAGGCCGCGCCGCCCATCTACAATCGAATCGGCAATGACACGGAGCAGATCGAATTCTTCGGCCAGAGCGGCGATCTCTTCGCGCGCGCCTTGCGGCCGCTGCTCGATTCTTCCGACGCGGCGCTACGCCGGCTGGCCGGCCAGGCGGCTCTCCTGGTGCGCGAGACGCGATTCCCGGACGTCAATCGAGTAGCGGGCCCGTATGGCGCGGATGTGAAATCGCTGATTGCCAAACTGCGGACGATGCCGGACGAGGCGGAGGTGGTGAGTGCCATGCAGCCGGCGCCAGCGGCGGCCAACCGCGCAGGCGCGGCGGCAACGGCTCGCCGCCCGGCAAGGAGGCTGGACGAGGCTTTCTTCCGCGGTTACGTGCAGCCCATCCTGGAGAGGCGCGGCAAAGATGGCTACGCCTGCGTAAACTGCCACGCCACCCACACGCTGTTTGACGCCACCTGGTCCACCGTCCGGAACGTGGTGGACACCGACAATCCGGAGGAGAGCCTGATTCTGCGGAAGCCCACATCGAGTTCCGATACTGAGGGCATCGCCGGATCGAAGACGCTGGCACATGGCGGAGGGATACGTTTCAACAGCGACTCACCGGAATACACGACGATCCTCGATTGGATCAAGGGAGCGAAGGAGTAAGTAGGACAGACCATCGTTTTTTGTGGTCTGTCACCCGGCTTTAGCCGGCGAGCCGTTCCCCGGCTCAAAGATAGCTCAGCCACCAGTCGATCCTCCGCTCCTTGAGCCGCGCATACCACAGGCACAACGGGTAGAGCGCCAGGACGAGCGCGATCCAAAAAACGTACACCACCCAAAGCTCGTAGCCGTAATTCGGTGGGTAGAGCTTCGCAGTCCCGCCCATCGAAGGCGCCGGCTGGAACAAAAAGGCAGCATTGCCGTAGCGGAGCAAGGCCATCGGAATCGTCATAAAACGAAGTACGCAGAAGTGGACAACAAAATAGAAGAGGGGCACTCGCCCGAACACGAGCAAGGGGTTGGTCCTGGTCAGGTTGACGCGTTCGAGACAGGCCAGCAGCAGCAGCGCCGGGCCGAGGGTCATCAGCAGAAAATCGAGCGACGGCGGATACTTCGTGCATTTCAGGAACGAAAGCACCGTCATGCCCGGGACGCGCGCAGACCAGCGCTGTGGGTCTCCATAGACGTTGATGGCGCGAATGACCAGGAACGCGAGGGTCATGCCAAGACCAATGCGAATCATCCACCACCGGCGCTCGACCGCATTCAGGGCTAACACCGGTCCGAAGCAAAAGCCCGCGGACATCACCGCGATCCAGGGCACCAGGGGATAGCCGGCCAGTACGGGGACGCCGGCTACCTGGAAGATCCCCGGTTGGTGCAGCACGTTCCAGACCCAGGCGGCGGAGCCAAATTGCGACGCCTGCACGGGATCGGCAAGATTGTGTAGAACGATCACCAGGATGCTCAGAACCGCGAGCACCCGAACCGGGAGGTGCGCCAGGAAGCCGAGTGCGATCATCGACCAGCCCAGGGCCCAAAGCACCAGGAGCATGACCACACCGGATTTGAGGCTGAAGAACATCGCGAATCGGAACACCGTCAGTTCCAACACCACCAGCCAGAGGCCGCGTGTCCAGAGAAAGCGCGACAACTGGCTCCTGGTGCGCCCGCAGCTCAACCAGAAGAACGCCCCCAGTCCGGTGGTGAACATGAAGACCGGAGCGCAGAAATGCGTAATCCAGCGGGTGAAGAAGAGGGCTGCGGTAGTACGAGTCAGGTCCTCCGGCTGGAAGGACATCGCCCCCGAATGGTACGACTCGCGGAGGTGATCGAGCGCCATCACGATCATCACGAGCCCGCGCAGGGCGTCGACGGAACGCACCCGGGATTTTGGGGGCATGCTTGTAGCTTAGCCGCTACCGAAGCCGCCATCGTGAGAACATGGGAACGAATCGCCCGCGGCAGACGGCACCGTCTGCCCCACCACTGAAGACGCGGGACTGCCGGGGTGGCGCAGGCGGTGCCGCCTGCGCATCTGGATTTTTGCCCCGTTTCTGAGGGAGCGCTGCCGTCTCTGAATCGCTTACCGGCGCGTGAACTTGTCGAACACCGTAATCACCGGCAGCGCGTTGCCGTTCTCGTCGAAGAAGCCGCGGCCGCCACGGCCGCCGGCGACGGCGGGCTCCCACCAGAACAGACCGATTCCACGGCCTTCCGGAGTGGTCAGGACCATCCGGTTCACCTCCTCCCAGAACTCCTTCTGTCCTTCCGGCGTCTCGGGGAACGGCGCGGGCTTGTTCCGGTAGCTGCTGCTGGGCGCCCAGCAGTAGGCGGCCTCCACCACGATGATGTCCTTCTGATAGGTCTTCGACATGAACATCAGGTTTTCGCGCAGATCGAGGAGCGTGCCATGCCACCACGGGTAGTACGACTGCCCGATCACGTCGTAGTTCACCTGGTAGCTATTCAGCTTGTCGAAGAACTTCTTCGTCGCCACCTTGTCGCCGCCCTTGTCGATGTGGACCATGATGCGCGGCCGCGGCTGATCACCCTTACCCACCTCCACTCCGGCGATTCCCGCTTTCATGAAGTCGGCGAAGTTGTCCCAGTTCTGCGGCAGCCTGGCGTCGGGCCACAGCATGCCGTTGGTGATCTCGTTGCCGATCTGCACCATGTCGGGAAACACGCCGGCTTCGCGAAACGCCACCGTGGTGTCGCGCGTGTAGTTGAACAGCGCCTCCACCATTTGGGCGTGAGTCATCTTCTCCCAAGCTTTGGGGATGAACTGCTTGCCGGGATCGGCCCAGGTGTCGGAGTAGTGGTAGTCCAGCAGGAATTTGAATCCGAGCCGCTTGGCCGCCTTGGCCAGCGCGATGGTGTACTCCAGGTTGTTGGGAAGCTGCGTGGGCGTATGGAACAGGCGAAGGCGAATCCAGTTGTAGCCGTGATCCTTGAAAATCTGGAGGCCGGGCTTGCCTTCGTTGTTGTCCTTGAAGACGGTTCCGCGGTCTTCGGCTTGTTTGAGAAAGGAGAGGTCGGCGCCTGTCGCATAGTCGGCCGCGTGCAAACCTGCCGCGGCGCAAAGTAGAAGTACGAATCGCTGGATCATTATCGTTTCACGGAGACCACGTACCAGGTGGTCACTGGATCTCCAATCGCTAGCGCCCAGGCGCCGGACCGCTTCGTGGCCGCAATCGCATTTCCGATCGGCCGCCCCGCGCCATCCAGGGCGGAGGCACTGACGGCCACCGCGCCCTCCAGGCCCCGCAGCACCACGGTTCCCGAGACCGGTTCGATCAGCGACGGCGACTCGCCCTGGTTGGCCACCCTGGTATGGGTGTCGTTCCATTTCATCCCCGTATTGGATACCCGCGAGCCGGTGGTGAGGAGCATCTTCGCAGACCGGGCCAGCGGCTTCGCATCCATGGAGGAAAGCACGATGGTGGCGAAGTTGTTGCCGATGTCCGCCGAAAGGTTCTTGAGAGTCTTGGGGTTTCGCTTGATAAACCCGACCAGCGCCTGGGTCCGGTCGGTCTCGACGGTCATCACGCCGGTCTTCTCGGGCGAAGTGTACCAGGCCAGTTCCTTGGTGTCCGAGACGATGGGGTTGGCATCGGAAACCGCGTAGTTCTCCGTGGGCTGCCCGTCGAGCGAACGAATGCGAACCGCGTGCTCCAGCGGCAGAGCGAGCGGAAACCCGGGAGTGAAGTACGGCTGCTCGGTGCGGGCAGGCAGGCGCCGGCTGTCGAGCACTTCCTGTTTGGAATAGGTCCGCGCGATGGTCTGGCGGGCGGGGGCCACATCGGCTCGGAGAAACGTCAGCGCTCCCGTGGCCATCTCGGTCATACGCACCGGGTCGAGCGAGATATCGAACGGATCGCCCATATACGGTTTCCAGTCGGGCGCGAGCTTTGGCTCGAAGGTGTACATAATGATCGCGTCCCAATCCTGAAAGCTCCCGTAGGCGGCGATGGTGGGGATCCCTTCGCTCTCCAGTCGGTGATGTGAACGCCCCAGAGCCGCAGCCGTTTGCCGGCGCCGGAGACCAGGTGGCCGCCCTGAATGTGGACGAAGCCGGTTTTGCCGGCGGGGGCGTCCAGCAGGAAGGACACATCGGCAACCGACGCGCCGCCGGCCCGGTGGTTCATCACGTAGGGCTTCAGCAGGCTGTCGTCCCACTGGGCGAAGGCGCAAATGGGCAGGATCCAGCAGAGCGGTACCGTCCATCGAAGGAGTCGTTTCATGGCGAATAGAGCGAGTAAGCAACGATTGTAGTCCCGCGCAGGCGGAAAGGCACCCGCCTAAGGTTAGGGTGAGCGAGGTGGGGCTGGCGGTTCCGCCTGCCTCGCCCGCGTGCGGGAGTTGAGTTGGGGAAACGCACTGGTCCGTGTGAAAGAGTAGCTCGTCTGTCAACCCGCAGGCGGATTTCCAATCCGCCGCAGGTTTCCAACCTGGTTTCCAACCCGCCCCACAGGCGCTTTAATTCCTCGTCGGCGCCTTGTCGAGATGGTCTACTACCAGGATCTCGACCGGTCCCTTCCAGCGTTCCAGCTTGAGACCCAGTTGCTCCTGAAGAACCGAGTAGATCGAAGGTCCTACAGCGCCCGCCGATGCCACTTCATCCGGCATCGTCTTTTGTGTCTCGGCGACCACGCCAGGGTGAAATCGAATACCCCCTTGAGGCCGGTCTTGTCCACCACTTGCTGGCCCGTCAAGCGCGCCAGCAGGTCGGCCAGCTTTTGGATCGGGATCTTGGTCGCTTCCAGCCGGCCCAGCCTGCCCGAGGCCCGACCCTGCCCGTCTTCCACCGCATGGATCTTCGGCCCGCTCTTCCCAACAACCAGGACATAGATCGGCAGTTGTCTGGTCTCCCGGCTTAGAATCTACCGGCGAACACGACGGCTCCCCACCAGCCAACTGCCATGGGCGCTCCGGTTTCTCCGGCCGGCCGCTTCCCCGGGTCGCTTCAGAACCTTAAGCCATTGATTCGACCTGGAGTAATGATGCAGCAAACTGTAGACAATGGGAAACGCCTGCTGTTGTTGTTCCAGGCCCGAAGTCAGCCCTTCGCTCAGATCCACCTGATCGTCGTGTGGCCCTGTGATGATAAGGATCGCCTTCCGCTGGTACACCGAATCCAGTTCGCTCGGCCCTTGATACTGTCCGGCGTTCAGAGCGAAGATGCTGGTCTGCCCCGGACTCCGGACGACTGCCCCGACCCATTGAGCCAATTGAGCGGCTCTTTGAGCGGCCCGCTCCTCCTCCGCCGGAGTGAGACCTTCAAACGACGCTGTGCCCACGCAAAACACATCGCGCGCGCCATTGATCGCAACCGTCAACTCAGGGCTGAGCAGTGTCTGTCCACCCTCAAGATCGGTTTCGCTCTTCAGCTTCCACGAAAGCTGTTCAGCCAGAACATAGACTGTGAACGGCAACGATCTTTGATGGCTGTCCTGACCTTCCGCGGCGATGCGGGTTTCCACGTTCACTACGTTCGCCGGCGGCGGGGGTGATTCCACTCGGGTGGGCCGCGGGAGGTTGGTGAACGGCAGGGCGACCAGCACCGCGAGCAGGGTCGTCAGAATCCACGGGACGGATCCCGGGATGTCGCTCATCAGCCGTTGGCGGCCAAAGCCGGCTTTGAGAAAGTTCCGACGCATATCGCACCTGGATTACGCCCTAAGCTCGATCGGAAACAAACACCCCACGACATTGGTGAATTCCTCGGCGTCGACGGGTTTGATGACATAAGCGTCGCAGAGTTCGCGGAATGCCTGGCTGATGGTGTCGGCATCGTCGGACGCCGTGGTGATGATGACCTTGGTGGCCCGCGGACGATAACGGCCATGCAGTTCCTCTTCGCGGCGGATGAGCTGGAGCGCCTCGATTCCGCCCATGACCGGCATGAGGACGTCCATGCAGACCAGGTCGTACGGTTCGCCGCGATCGAGCGCTCTCCGGTACGCCAGCACCGCCTCGTTGCCATCTACACAGCTATGGACGTCCGCGTAAGCAGACAGGATCTCCTGTAGTACCATCCGGGTTATTAAGTCGTCGTCCACCACTAATGCCTTCATGCGCCAATCTCCTTAATGCTCGAATCCACCCTCGCCCCTCGCTGTGTCACAATCGGCGAGGACTCAGCCCTGGTGTTCGACAAGAACGCGTCCACCTCGGTAAATACCGCTTCGAGAGACGGGCGGTCCGACTGCGGAAAAAGAATCCAATCGACGCCGACCGACAGCAGCGCCGATTTCCTGCCCACTTCGATATAGTGTTGGCCGGTTGCGGCGATGATCTCAGATATCTGGCCCCGAATTTCCTTGATAGCGTCCGTAGAATAGATAAACATGACGAACGACGTCCCCTTCCAGCGCAGGAGCCGGTCGGTGGGGCCCAGCAACGTCTTCAACTGGGCGCCGATCATGGAGAGCATCTGCAGCTTCACGGCTTCCCCAAACCGGCTGGCGATGTGCTCGGCGCGCTGCAATCGGAACGCGGCCACGTAGGCGGTGGGGATGAACTCAAGCGGACCCTGAGACGGCTCTGGCGTGAGATCGATATCGGCGTAATTGGCGCGCGAATGTTCCGGTTCCCCGGGAACCCCTCTCCGGGACGTTTCGATTTGACCCTGTAGCCGTTTTAGGGTTGCCACCGAACTGTCCCTTTCCTGGGCGGCCGCTTCCCGGAGGGCCAGCAGGCTTTCTCGCAGCCTGACCCGCAAAGCGCGGATGTCCTCCAGCTCCGAGGCCTGTGCGAGTTGTTGCTCGATCGCCTGCAAACGGGCCACCGAAGCGTCCGTCTGGCCGGACAGGTCCGCCACGGTATCGGTCAACATCGCAACCATGGACTGCCTTTCCTCGTTTTGTTCTCGAAAATACTCGGTAGTGCGTTGGCAATGGGCCTCAAAGGCCTCCACGGCATCGCTCGAGATGCCCAGCAAGCTCATGGCGGATTGCGGCCCTTCCATCTGGCGTACCAGTTTTTGCAGCGTCCGGCTGAAAACCTTGAAATCCGATTCGTTCCCGTGAACCATGCGCGTGGCAATGGTGTCCAGAAGCAGACGGCCCATCTGCATCAATGCTTCGACCATGTCAGGCTCAGGCCCGGAGGCTTGACGGCGCTGCTCCAGAAAGCGCTTGATCGAGATCATGATTTGCCGGACTCCTTTCCCGGTGGCGGCTCCTGATAAACATATCGGCGGAGGGGCGGATTTCCATGAGGGTGCGCCGCCGCCCTACTCTTTTCTCCGCTGACCGCCGATAAGACACTGGAGGAGAACTCGGGATGAACCAGAACGCAGCAACTTTGGGCCGGCGAGCCCTGCTGATCTCGGCCGGTAGCACCTCGCTGATCCTGGGTCTGCTTGCGTTGATCGGTTGGTTTTTCCATATCCCCGGCTTGACGCGCGTCGGGCCATCCTTCAATCCCATGGCCGCCAACACCGCCGTCGGATTCGTGGTGGACGGTCTGGCACTCATCCTGCTCGCAGGCGGGCATCCGAGAGTCGCCTCCGTAGGCGCGGCCTGGGGCCTGCTCACGGGTGTAGTGACTCTGGTGGAGCATGGCCTGTCTATTGACCTTTCCTTTGACCAGATGCTGGTTGCTGACAGGATCACGCCACAGCTTGCCCATCCCGGCCGGATGGCGCCCAACACGGCCCTTTGTTTCGTGCTCTGCGGACTGGCGTTGTGGTATGCGTCGCGACCCCGCCAATCAAGGAAGGCTTCGACCATTACCGGGGCAATAGGGGCGGTCGCGCTGGCGATCGGGACCGCCTCGGTCTTGGGGTACTTGGTGGATTATCCCATTTATGAATGGGGTCACAGCACGCACATGTCGGTAAACGCCGGCTTGGGGTTTATCGCGTTAGGCCTCGGCATCGTGACCATGGCTTCAGTTGGCAGCATGCGGGCCGGGGAGGTCTCGCCACTTTGGCCGGCGGTAGCCACAGGTTGTGCCGGCTTCACCTTCACACTGAGCCTTGCATACGGGTTCGAACGGGACTTCCACCTCGATACCGAGCGGCTCGTGGAGGGTGTCCGCCAGCTCGGGAAAAGCTTACCGGGGTCTGCTTTCCAGGAACTGCGCGGAGACGGGATAACCGTAACGACAGCCGCGATCATCATCGGCACCGTGGGCAGTATCCTGTTGGCTTACCTGGTCAACCTGACTCTCACCAGCCGGCGCAGGGCGGAAGCCCTGCAGTCGGCAAACCAGAACCTTGAGAAAGAAATGGGCGACCGGAAACGGGCCGAGGAGAAGCTGCTCGGCAGCGAGGAACGGTTCCGGACCGCCTTTGAGCACGCGCCACATGGCATGTGTCTTTCGGCCATCGACGGGCGTCTCCTCCAGGTCAACCGCGCCTTTTGTGAACTTGTCGACTTCTCCGAGCAGGAACTGCTAGCGGGGAGCTGGTCCGCAGTAACGCACCCGGACGACCTGAGCATTTCGCATGCAGCCTTGGAAAAACTGCTGTCCGGGAAAGCCCCCAGCATCGAGTTCGAGAAGCGCTATCTCGGCAGACTACGCAACGTTATCTGGGTACGACTGAAAATCTCATTACTGCGCGATCACGAGGGGAAGGCGTGCCATTTTATCGTGCACGTCGAAGATATCACCGGACGCAAGGCCTCCGAACTCGCGTTACGCCAGCGGGAAGAGCGTTTCCGGACCGCATTTGAGTACGCTCCCTTCGGCCTTGCCCTGGCCGCCGGCGACGGCCGGATCGTGCAGGTCAATGCAGCCGCATGCCACATGGTCGGCTATTCCGAAGAGGAACTGCTCGCAATCGATTGGGACGTCATCACTCACCCCGACGACGTGGGAATTTTACGGGAAGAGATGGCACGCCTGGAACGTGACTTGCCCGAGTGGGTCGAGTATGAGAAACGCTTCCTCCACAAGGAGGGGCAGATAGTATGGGTGCGGGTCAGGCTCTCGCTGATCGTTGACAGTGGCGAGACATGGCATTTTGTCGCCCATATTGAGGACATCACGGAACGGAAGCGTGTCGAAGAAGCGATCCGTACGACTGAAGAGCGCGTGCGTCTGCTGCTGGATTCCACCGCCGAGGCCATCTACGGCGTGGATCCTCAGGGAAATTGTACCTTTGCCAACGCCGCGTGCCTGCGCATGTTGGGTTACGCCGATCTGCAAGCCGTGAGCGGCAAGAACCTGCATGAGTTGAATCACCATACGCGTGCCGACGGAACCCCCTATCCCATTGAGGAGTGTCGAATCTTTCAATCGTCTCAACGGGGGGAAGGGGTCCACGTGGACGACGAAATGCTCTGGCGGGCCGACGGCACGAGTTTTCCCGCGGAATGCTGGTGTCATCCCGTGATTACCGACGGCAAGGTGGTCGGCTCGGTGGTGGCTTTCCTGGACATCACGCGGCGCAAGGCAGCCGAGGAGGGACTGGTCAAGGCCAAAGAGCTCGCCGAGGCCGCCAACCTGTCCAAGAGCCGCTTTCTGGCAAATATGAGCCACGAGATCCGCACCCCCATGAACGGAGTGATCGGCATGGCCGGGTTGCTGCTCGATAGCGACCTCCCGGCGGAGCAACGGCGATATGCCGAGGTGGTGCGCGAGAGTGCCGAAAACCTGAAAGCCCTGCTGGACCATATCCTGGATCTGTCCAAAATCGAGGCGGGAAAGGTGACTCTCGAGCGCCTGGACTTTGGTTTGCGGCGGGTGCTCGAGGGAGTGGTCGAGATGCTGGCCATTGCCGCCAATCGCAAGGGGCTCGAACTCACCTGCCTGGTCGAGCCTGAGACGGCCTGCCTGCTGCGCGGCGATCCGGGGCGCCTCCGCCAGATCCTCACCAACCTGGTGACGAATGCGATCAAGTTCACCGATCGGGGCGAAGTGGGGATTCGGGTAAGGCAAGTCAACCAGGACGCGGGCACGGTCACGCTCGATTTCGCGATCCGCGACACGGGCATCGGGATACCCAAAGACCGGGCCGCAGCCCTCTTCTCGCCATTCGTTCAGGCGGATGAATCGACTACCCGCAAGTATGGCGGCACGGGGTTGGGGCTGGCGATTTCCAAACACCTGGTGGAGATGATGGGTGGCCGGATCGGCTTCGAGAGCGAGGAAGACCGCGGCACCACTTTCCGGTTCACAGCGGTGTTTGAAAAGCAGCAGACGGCGGCTGCACCAGCCGCGGATCATCGGAGTAATCTTCATGGAGTGAAGGCTCTGGTGCTCGACGATCATGAGTCCAACCGCCAGGTAGTGAGTACGCTCTTGACGTCCTGGGGATGCCGCGCACACGAAGCCGCTGACGGGGCCGCGGCGCTCGCGCTGCTCCACCAGGCTGCCCAGCAAGGCGACCCCTTCGCGATCGCGCTGGTGGATAAGGACATGCCTGAAGAGAACAGCGAGGAGATCGCGCGCCGGATTGCCGCGGACCCACGCCTGGCGGGCACCAGGCTGCTTCTCATGACGCCCTTTGGCGAGGAAGTCTCCGGAATGGGCTTGCAGGCGTCTCTGTGGACCACCAGCATTTCCAAGCCGATCATTGAGGCGCGCCTGTACGAAGCGCTCACAGAGGCTTTAGGCCGAAAGACAGCTCCGAAGCTAGAGCCGGTTGTCCGTCCCCTGCCGGCGCTGACTTCCGGAAGAAAAGAGCCCCATGCCAGAATTCTGCTGGCGGAGGATCATCCCATCAACCGGGAAGTGGCCCTCGCCATTCTGGGCCGCCTGGGTTTTGACGCCGATCCAGTTGTCAACGGAGCCGAGGCGGTACGAGCCTTGCAGATGATCGATTACGATCTGGTCCTGATGGACTGCGAGATGCCGGAGGTAGACGGGTATGAAGCAACCCGCCAGATTCGCAACCCTGCGACCGGGGCACTGAATCCACGAGTCCCGATTGTAGCCGTGACTGCCAATGCCATGCCGGGCGATCGGGAGAAGTGCCTCCGACACGGAATGGACGACTACTTGTCAAAGCCCATAGAGCCGGAAGCGGTATTGCAGGTGCTGGCGAGATGGCTTGGCCAGCCTAAGGCGATGGTGAAGGCCCCCCCCGCGAAGAAGGCCCTCTCGTCGCCAGGCGACAACGTCTTCGACCGGACGGGACTGCTGAAACGGTTGGGGGGCAACCGGGGGCTGGCCGACAGACTCGTCCAGGAATTCCTCGCGGACACCCCATCCCAGTTGTGCATTCTCAGACGACACCTCGAGGACAGCGATGCGCCGAGCGCGCGCCGGCAGTCGCACAAATTGAAAGGAGCGGCAGCAACATTGTCCGCCGAGGCACTACGCGCAGTCGCGTTCCAAGCGGAGCAGGCGGCCATGGCGGGCCAACTGAACCAGCTCGCAGAACTGCTGCCTGCGATGGAGGGCGAGTTCGAACGGGCCAAAGCCGCCATGCAGAGTGTTTTGCGGGACGGTAGTTGACCATGCGCCGCCTAATTCGATAAGTTTGGCACTACGGTTCTCGACGAGACTCTCATGCCAAGCAAGTGGCCAATGCGGCTGGCGATGTCCGCAACTTTGGGCGTGGCGATCGCACAGGGACCGCCGCCCTCCGCCGGGGAACCCGCAGCTCTTTTCCGAGCGTTGCGCGGCCTGCCACGGCGCGGATGCGTCGGGGTCGGACCGCGGTCCCGCACTCGCCAGGAGCCGCCGGCTGCGAACCCGATCACAAAACGAGATTCGCGACAGATCGGAAGAGCACACGTCTGAACTCCAGTCACCTTGTAATATCGTAT
>OBLT010001116.1_pt1 | contig 17234 bp, 14 predicted proteins | sample 1518721 | NCBI WGS metagenome assembly OBLT01 (sample SAMEA3539307, study PRJEB22396) | soil metagenome | biome: tundra; feature: field; material: soil | place: USA | collected 2010-05 | depth 0.15 m | reverse complement strand
GTCGAGGCGTGGGAGGTCCTAAAGAACGTAAGGGAAATGTGACTAATCCCGAGCCCGAAGGGAGAGGGGCAGCCGACAATGCTCCCTGTCCTCAACACCTTCAGCGATCCGGAATCACGACCGCCAACTAGTTCTGCCCGTCAGATGGGTGTTGTCACCCCTGGGCTGCGACGCGACCGCCCTACGTGTCGTCGGGCGTGTTCACCATCCATAGCGAGAACTGTTGCAGGAACTGGCGAAAACCCTCGAGGTGTTCGGCGGGAAAGGCGAAGTCGTCCACGGCGCGCAGAAGGATTCGCTCGAAGCATAGAAGCCATTCCGCACGCGCTTGCGGCGTGATTCGGAAGGGCAGGTGGCGCGCACGCATGCGCGGCGGCCCAAACCGTTCGGAGTACTCCTGCGGTCCCCCCGTGAGCTGCGCGAAAAATGCCGCGGACTTGCGCGAGCTGGCGACGAGGTCTTTGGGGAACATGGAGCGTATCGGGGACGCCCCCAGCTCGCGATAGAACTCCTCGAACATCCGGTAGAGGTTCTCGCGGCCCATGCGCGCGTAGATTTCGCGGCTGGGGCCCGCGATCTCGGCTGGATTCATGTTCGGCGTGTAGGGTATGCGCTGGTCGCTCATGGCTTCTGAGTATGTCAGGCGACGCGCGCACACGCCCGAACACCTGGCGGGTTGAGCGACGATGCGGGTAGAATACGTTCAGGGCAAAAAGCCAGCCACAGGAGATGTTGACGGAGATGTTGACGATGCCGAAGATCGGAACCCTGTTTGTTGTCGGCGCATTTGCCCTTGCAGGTTCCTGCAGCAGCGGGACGGGGCAGATCCAGCCCCAAACGGATGGCAGCCCGAATCCTGGCGGCGGCGGAGCCGGCGGAAGTTCCTCCACGGCCAGCGGACAGGGCGGCGGCGCCAAGGTGACGGGTGGCGCAACTGCGAGTGGTGGCGCGTCCGCGAGCGGAGGAGCATCGGGCGTGGGTGGGGCAATTTTCGGGACAGACGCGGCGGTCACCGATAGCCGTGCGGATGCCGCGGCAGCGGATTCGCCGTCGAACGAGCTCGATGGGGCCAACGAGAGCGCCTTGCATGAGGGAGGCGCGAGTGGCAGCGGCGGAGCGAGTACGACTCCTGGCACTGGGGGCGCGAGTGGCACGGGCGGTCTGGTCGGCACCGGCGGCGTCACGGCTGCGGGCGGCTCGACCGGGAAGGGTGGCTCGGGCGGGAGCACGGCATGCACGGGTGCCGCGGGCACAGGTCCCATCGGAACCATTTCGGGCGCACTGTCCACCGGCATCACCTTCACAGACACTGACGGCAAACCCGTCAACGCGCACGGCGGCGGCATCATCCGGGTCTGCGACACCTTCTATATGCACGGGGAATGCTTCCTCAGCACGACCACCGACAATAACTTCAACGGCTTCTCGATGTACTCGTCCAAGGATCTCGCCACCTGGAAAAACGAAGGCATCATCCTGCCCCAGCAGGCAAGCGGCGAGCTTGGGCCGAATCGGAAAGGTGAGCGCCCGCACATCATCAAATGCCCTAGCACGGGGGAATTCGTCCTCTACGCCCACGCGGCGGACTCTACCTATCAAGTGGACAAGGAGGTGGTCTATGCGACCTCGCCGACGGTCAACGGCCGGTACAGCTACCAAGGGCCGCTCAAGAACGCGAGCGGCACCATCGCTGCCCACAGCGACATGAGCGCCTACGCCGACGACACGGGTGCCTACGTGCTCACCGAAAGCGGCCACGTGTACACCCTGGCCACCGACTGCCATAGCTGGCTGTCCGACAAAACGTTCTCGGCGGTCAACGGCGACTCGGGCGGCTCCGAATCGCCGACCGTGTTCAAGGCCAACGGAACCTACTATTGGATCGGTTCGTACAAGACCGGCTGGCGTGCCAACAACAACTTCTACTCCACCGCGCCCGCCATCACGGGGCCGTGGACGTACCAGGGATTCGTCGCCCCTGTCGCCGACACGAGCACCGTCACCCCCTCGGGCGCTCCCAACCCGCCCGAGCAAATCTCCGATCAGCGGACCTGGCTCACCCAGAGCACTTGGGTAGAGCCCGTGGTGGGCAGCGCAGGAACGGTCTTGCTCTATTGGGGCGATCACTGGTACGGCAACCAGGACACCGCCAATCCCGGCAAGCACAACGATCAGTCGACCTACGTGTTCCAGCCCATCGTGCTTGGTGCCAGCACGAAGATGTTGCTACCGACGTATCAGACCACCTGGAAGCTCGACGTCGGCGCGGGCACCTGGTCGCAGTAGGCGCCGGGCCCTGTGCAGAAACAGAGGTTGCAGCTATTTCATTCTGAGCGTTAACATGCTCCCGCTGCCGCGCTGAGGTACTTCGAGCTGCGCGAGCAGATGTTGTTTCGCTCCACGAATCCTGAACCGAGAAGCAACTGAAGCATGGAGCCGGGGATAATCCCCCGGGCACCAACGCCGAGTCCCGTCGGCTGAAAGGTTCCAATGGCGCTCACCTCCCGTAACGTAAAGGCCCAGCAGCCCTATTCCGTGAAGCTCACCTTCGAGGGAATCGCGAAGTACTCGATCATCGAGTACGTTCCGAACGGCGACGGCTGGAAGGTTGGGAATGTGGTCCAAGTCGATGGGAACTCCGCGGACGCGCGAACAGACGAGTACGCGCTTACGCCGCTTGCGAAGGGGGAACGACGGTTGGTCGCCGTGGGAGCTAACATGTCGTCGGCGACAGGTGACGAGGACGTATCGATGACCGTCACGTTCGCGCAGGGCGGTGACGCCTTGTATTCGGACAAGCAATCCGGACACGACGGCGGTGACATCGTGGTTCTCTGGAGCCGACCGTTTTCGTGGGGAACTGAACCATGCGTGTTCAGAGCCTATTTGTCGTCGGGCTTGGTCTCATCGCCCTCGTCCCCGCTCTCGGGCACGCCGAGGACGTCAACAAGGCACGCCTCGACTTGAGCACGCCGGACGTCCCGGCTTTCACGGCGCTTGGGGTGTCTCCGAGCAAGATCTCGACTCCCACGAACGTCAAGGACTTCGTCGCCGCGTTGTCTTCCGGCATTTCTTCCACGGGGCAGGTGCAAAGTGGCGTCGCGATCGAAGTGTCGCCGGCCCAGCTCGTGATCGATCAGAGCAGCAAGTCGGCTTCGGACGGGTCCACCCAGCTGCTCGCGAGGTACCTTGGGGGCTTGGCGCTGTCGATCGGAACCAACGCGCTCGCCAGTGCGTCGACCCCGACAACGCAAGCGGCGCTGGGGGTACGATGGGCCCTCGGAGGTTACACACCTCAAGCCGACCCGGCGCTCGCAAGCTGCATCGCGCGTGGCATCCCGTCGGTGCCAATCCCTGGGGAGCTCGACCCAGACGGGAAGCCAAAATCGCCGGGCCAGTCACCAGATGATGCGAGCCTTCGGACTAAACGGCAAACCTGTCGTGACGCGTTCCGCGCCGCGCATCTCGCAACGACCGCTCTCCAGATCGCGTATGTCCACAGCGTCCAGGCGGTGGGGGACAGCAAATTCTCCTCCTTCTCCACCCTGGCGGATACAGTCTGGTTGAGCGGCACCTTGGGCTTCAACAAGGTGAAGCCACCGGAACGCGACGTGCCGCCCGAAAAAATCAACGTGCCCGTCGGTGCCTGGGGCTTCCAGCCGACGCTGTTTGCTCGCTTCGACTCGGCCAACCTGGGATCTGGGATGGGCAGACAGTCCGATCTGTTCGTGGCGACCCGCATCCCGTTCATCACGGCTGGCTGGAGCGCATTCTTCGAGGGCGGTTACAAGAAGCTCAATCTCGGCGACAAGGCCGCCCCTCCCGCAAAGGATGGATATCAGGTTCCGGTCGGGGTGGGCGGGGAACTCCGTCTGGGGGACGGTACCTGGTTCGGCATCTACGCCGGCGCGGACCTCAAGTCCGGCGAGATCTTCTCACTCGGCAACATCAAGTGGTCCATCGGCGAGAAGCGCCCCTACGAGTTCCGAGACCTTCTGTCCCCTACCTCCAGTGATGCCAATGTGCCGTTGTGGCAGAAGCAATATTCGGACGCGCAGCAACGCCAGTTGGTGGTCGCGGACCTCCTGAAGGCACTCCCGTCCACCCAGGTGGCGCCCACCGAAGGCATCTTCAAGGATTTGCTCAGCGATGCCAACGGCATCAGTTTTCATCGCCTGCAAGTCCTCGGTTGGACGCTGGTCTTCTGGGTTGCGTTCCTTCAATCGCTGCTCAGAAAGCTAACCATGGTCGATTTCGATGTCACGCAACTCGCGCTCATAGGCATCAGCGGCTCAACCTATATCGGATTCAAGCTGCAAGAAAAGCAATCCTAATTGCCCCATATCCACGACGGCCTGGTACCTGGGCGTCAGCAAAATGACCACTGCGACCATCCCGGGGTGAAAGCGAACGCGGGCCTACTGTTGATCGGCGCCGTCGTCGGGGGATTCGGCGCCTCGCTCTTGGCGATAGAGGGTTTCGTCGACGTGAACCTCGACGCCCAAGGATTCCCCGGTGCCCCCGCGATGGAATCCACGCACGGGGCACGCGTCCAGATAGTCGAGGCCGACCGCCACGCGCACGTGACGCCCGTGCGCGCGCACCTGATTGGCCACGTCGAAACCCTGCCAGCCTACGCCTTCGATCCAGGCCTCGGCCCAGGCGTGGCTGGCCATCTCGGTATCCGCGCCGTTGGCGTTTGCCGGCCCACTCTTCGGCGCAAGATAGCCGCTGACATAGCGGGCGGGGATGCTCAATTGCCGGCAGCAGGAAACGAAGACGTGGGCGTGATCTTGGCAAACCCCCGCGCCGCGCGCGAAGGCCTGCGCCGCCGATGTCTTCACGTGGGTCACGCCTGGTTGGTAGTCGACTTTCTCGCGCACGGCAAGCATGAGTGACTCTAGGGTAGCGACGCGACTGTTCGCGCGCTTTTGTCGGAAGCCTTCCGTGAACTCGAGCAACGCCTGGTCTTGCGCGGTCAGCTCGGTGGATCGCATGTACAGATCCGGTCGGTGGGGGCCGCTGTCGGGCAAGGTCAGTGGCTCGTCGGCAACTTCCACTTCGCCGCGGGCGCGAATGCGTATCTCCTGATGGGGCTTGTCGATGACCAAGACGTGGGCGGCGTTGCCGAATCCGTCGACAAAAGGTCGGGCGGGACCGGGCAAATCCAGATTCCAACTTAGAACCTTCTGTTGAATCGTTGACTGCGGCGACAGCCGCAAGTACTGAATCGTGTAGTTGGCCGGACTGGTGTACCGGTACTTGGTTTCGTGGATGATGGACAGTCGCATGCGATCTCCCTTCAAACCGTCATGAGGAAGTCTTGGGCCATTTGCGCCGACAGCTCGGCGAGGCGCCGGATGATCTCGGCCAAGAAATCGTCGATTCCGCGGCTGAGCACGCGGTCGATGCGGGCGAAGCGCAGCTGCGCGTGCAGCTCGCCGGCCAGGCGCTGGGCCTCGAGGTCACGCTTGCCAGCCAGGGCATCCAGGTGCTCGACCACTTGGCTGGCGCAGAACCGCAGACTGCGCGGCATCTCAAGGCGCAGGATCAGCAACTCGGCGACCCGCTGGGGTGTGATGACATCGTGGTAGGTCTGGTGGTAAGCCCGGAAGGCGCTGGCCTGGCGCAAGACCGCACCCCAGGCATAGTAGGTGGTACCCGCCGCCTGTTCGTCCATGCCCGCCAGCGATTTGTACTTGGTATCGAGTAGCCTCGCTGTGCTGTCCGCGCGTTCGAGAAAGGTACCCAGGCGCAGGAAGTGAAAGGCGTCGTTGTGCAGGGTCGTACTGTGCGAGATGCCACGAAACAGGTGCGAGCGATCCTTGACCCAGTCGAGGAATTCGCGCAGGCCGCGGGTGCGCAGTCCCACCTCGCCCAAGTCGCGCAGGGCGAGCCATGTCGTGTTGATACTCTCCCACATCTCGGTCGAGATCACTGCACGCAAGGCGCGAGCGTTTTCCCTGGCAGCGCTCATGCAGAATTTGATGCTGCACGGGCTTTCGGTGTCGACGGTGAAGAAACGCGTGATGTCGGCTTCATCGAGCTTCTGCTTGCGAAGGGCGAACTGAGGTGGACTGCCCAGACTGGCCAGGGCGTCCCGCCACTCGGATTCGGCCGACGAGCCGGGTAGGTCGAGCAGGGCGTTGCGGTAGCTGACGTCGAGCACGCGAGCCAGGTTCTCGGCGCGCTCGATGTAGCGTCCGGTCCAGTACAAGTTTTCGGCGGTTCGACTGAGCATGACGATTCTCGTTCCCAATTCAGGTGCGCAGCACCCAGGTGTCTTTGGTTCCACCACCTTGCGAAGAATTGACCACCAGCGACCCGCGGGTCAGGGCCACGCGGGTCAGCCCCCCAGGCACCACCACGCTGCCGCCGAGGCCAGTCAAGATGAAGGGCCGCAAATCGATGTGGCGCGGGGCAATCCCTTCCTCGACGAAGGTCGGGCACGACGACAGCGCCAGCGTCGGCTGGGCGATGTAGCCGTCGGGATGGGCGCCGATGAGGGCGCGGAATTTGGCCTGCTCTTCACGCGTGCTGCGCGGGCCGATGAGCATGCCGTAGCCACCCGAGCCCTGGGTCTGCTTGACCACCAGCTCGGACAGGTGTTCCAAGACATAGGCGCGATCGCTGTCAAGGGCGCACCGGTAGGTGGGAACATTGCCGAGGATGGGCGTCTCGCCCAGGTAGAATTGGATCAGCTCGGGTACGTACGGATAGCTGGACTTGTCGTCGGCGACCCCGGTTCCGATGGCGTTGGCCAGGGTGACGCCGCCGTTGCGGTACACGCTGAGCAGGCCGGGCACGCCCAGCATGCTGTCGGGGCGAAAGGCGAGGGGATCCAGGCTGTCGTCGTCTATTCGACGATAGATGACGTCCACCCGTCGCGGCCCCAGGGTGGTTCGCATATAGACCGCGTTGTCGCGCACGAAGAGGTCCTGACCTTCCGCCAATTCCACGCCCATTTGTTCGGCCAGGAAGGTGTGCTCGAAATAGGCGCTGTTGTGCGGTCCCGGCGTCATGACCACCACGGTGGGCTCGCCCTCGGCGTTGGCAGGTGCTACCGAGCGCAGAGTGCGCAATAGCTCTTGCGAATAGTGGTCCACCGGCGCGACGTGGGCCTTGGCGAAGACCTGGGGGAACAGCCGCATCATCACCGCGCGGTTTTGCAGCATGTAGGAAACCCCGGACGGCGTGCGCAGGTTGTCCTCGAGCACGTAGAAGGTGCCTTCCTCGACCCGTACGATGTCAATGCCCGCGATGTGTACATAGACATTGCCGGGCACGTCCACGCCCTTCATTTCGGGACGAAACAACGAATTGCGCAGCAGGTGGGCTTCGGGAACCACGCCCGCGCGAACCACCTCTTGCCGGTGGTAGATGTCGTGCAGGAACATGTTCAGGGCCTTCACCCGCTGTACGAGACCCTTGGCCAAGCGTTCCCACTCGGCGCCGGAAAGCACGCGGGGAATGATGTCGAAGGGAATGAGCCTTTCCGTGCCCGCCTGGTCGCCGTAGACATTGAAGGTGATGCCCACCCGGCGGAAGATGAGATCCGCTTCTTCGCGCTTGCTGGCGAACACGGCCTGGTCGGTCGAGCGCAACCATTCGTCGATGGGGCGGTAGGGGGCGCGGACTTGGCCGTTGTCGCGCCGCTGGGCGAAGTCTTCCAACGTGCAGGGGCCGTACATCTCGTCCAGGAAGGGCATCGTCATGAATTTAGACCTGTTAGCTCCTGATTATCCTAGCGCCCGTACATTGCGTGGGTGTTTCGTCACCGCGAAGAATCGGTAAATCGTTACATCCCCGTTCCATCCCGGGTCACGCGCGTGACGGCATTTGCACTTGTGGCCGCGAACATACCGGCTGGAAACAGTCCGGAAACCAAGGCAAGGCTACCTTGGGACTGTGCGCGTATCCCTGCATCACTCCACCCGCTACCAATACGACCGGCCCGTTTCCCTTTCACCGCACGTGGTGCGCCTGCGGCCCGCGCCCCACACGCGAACTTCGATCGAGTCGTACGCGTTGAAAATTGCGCCCGAACGCCATTTTCTGAACTGGCAGCAAGATCCCTTCGGCAACTTTCAGGCGCGACTGGTCTTCACCGAGCCCGCCACCAGCATCGAGGTCACGGTGGATCTGGTCGCCGATCTTATCGCCATCAATCCATTCGATTTCTTTCTGGAGGAGTCTTCCGAGAAGCTTCCGCTGCACTACGAACCTGGTTTGCACCGGGAGCTGCGCCCGTACCTCGACGGTCTACCCGTGGAGACGCGACTGGCGAAGTTGATCGAGCTTTGTCGCACACGCTACGCGCGCGACGGCCGGCGCACCATGGACGTCCTGGTGGACATCAACCAGCACATCCAGCGGCTGCTCAAATACGACATCCGCATGGAGCCGGGCGTGTTCTCGCCCGAGGAGACGCTGACCCTTGGCCACGGCTCGTGCCGCGATTTTGCTTGGCTGCAATGCCAGGTGCTGCGGCACCTGGGCTTCGCCACGCGTTTCGCCTCCGGCTATTCGATTCAGCTCAAGCCCGACGAGAAACCCGTGCACGGGCCCGCGGGCGTAGCGAAAGACGTGGCCGATCTACATGCCTGGACCGAGGTCTTCTTGCCTGGCGCGGGCTGGATTGGGCTGGACGCCACCAGCGGACTCATGGCGGGTGAGGGGCATATTCCGCTGGCTTGCACACCCGACCCGGGCTCGGCCGCGCCCGTCACCGGCTCGTACTCGTGGCAGAAGCGGAGCGAAGACGACACGATCAAGGAATCGCTTTCCTTCACCATGTCGGTCGCGCGCGTGGCCGAGGCCCCGCGCAGCACCAAGCCCTACGGCGACGAGACTTGGTCCAAAATCGAGGTGGTCGGCCAAGAGGTAGACCGCGTGCTCGACGCCCAGGACGTGCGCTTGTCCATGGGTGGGGAGCCAACTTTCGTTTCCAGCGACGAGCCAGACGCGCCCGAGTGGAACACCGCCGCGGTCGGGGGCTCGAAGTTCCGCCTGGCCGACACCTTGGCGCGCCGTTTGCGCTACCAATTCGCGCCCGGCGGTGTGCTTCACCACGGCCAGGGCAAGTGGTATCCCGGCGAACCGCTGCCGCGCTGGTCTATCGGCTGCTACTATCGGACCGATGGAGTTCCTATTTGGGACAACGCGGATCTGCTAACGCCCGAGAGTGGCGATCGCACGGAGGTGGGCACCCACGAGGCCGAGGTCTTCGTCGCTGAGCTCGGCAGGCGGCTGGGATTGGATACCAAGCACCTCCTGCCTGGCTACGAGGACGTGCTGTACTACCTGTGGCGCGAGCGTTCGTTGCCGGTGAATCTCGACCCCCGCGATTCGCGTCTGGACAGCGAGCTCGAACGCAAGCGTCTGGCCCAGATTTTCGACCGCGGACTTGGCGCCGTAGTGGGCTACGCTCTGCCGCTCGTGCGCGACGCCGAGGTGGGGTGGCGCAGCGGCCCCTGGCACCTGCGGCGCGAGCACTTGTTTCTGCTGCCTGGCGATTCGCCCATGGGCTACCGCCTGCCGCTTGATGCCTTGCCCTGGGTGGCGTCTGGCGATCGCGAGGTCATTCACGATCCGGATCCCCTGGCCGAACGCCCGGCCTTGCCGGCACGGGTGTTGCTGCAAGTGGCGCCAGCGACCCAAGCAGAAAGGATGAGCGGTCTCCCTGCCCAAGGTGCCTCGGCAACCGGGTTGGCTCGCACGGCGCTTTGTGTGGAAGCCCGAAAGGGCGTGCTCCACGTTTTCCTGCCTCCCCTGCCGACGCTCGAGGCCTACCTCGAGCTCGCGAGCGCGGTGGAGGGCACGGCCGAGACCCTAGCCCAGCCGGTTCGCCTGGAAGGCTACCCGCCGCTTTCCGATCCGCGCCTGATGAAATTCGAGCTGACCCCCGACCCGGGCGTGCTGGAAGTGAACGTCCAGCCCACGACCTCGTGGCGGTCGCTGAGCGAGCTCACCACCGTGCTCTACGAACAGGCGCGGCAGGTGGGACTGTCGACGGAGAAATTCGATATCGATGGTCGCCACAGTGGTACCGGCGGCGGCAATCACATCACGCTCGGTGGTCGCAGTCCTGCGGACAGCCCGCTTCTGCGGCGGCCGGATCTTCTGCGCAGCCTGCTCGCCTACTGGAACAACCACCCGTCGCTGTCTTATCTCTTTTCCGGATCCTTCATCGGCCCCACCAGCCAGGCACCGCGCGTGGACGAAGCCCGCCAAGACGCCCTGGCCGAGCTGGAGCTGGCCTTCCGGCAGGTCGAGCCCGGCAAGGCCTGTGCGCCGTGGTTGGCGGATCGCCTGTTTCGCCACTTGCTGATCGACGTAACCGGGAACACCCACCGCGCCGAATTCTGCATCGACAAGCTGTACAATCCCGACGTGGCGTCAGGCCGGCAGGGGATTCTCGAATTGCGTAATTTCGAAATGCCGCCGCACGCGCGCATGAGCCTGGCGCAGCAGCTCTTGGTGCGCGCCCTCGTGGCCATGGTTTGGCGGACACCCTACCAGCATCGGCTTGTCCGTTGGGGAACCTCCTTGCACGACCGCTTCATGCTGCCCCACTTCGTGCGCGAAGATCTTCACGATGTGGTCGCAGATCTCGTGACCGCGGGGTTTGCCTTCGAAGCGGACTGGTTCCGGCCCCATTTCGAATTCCGCTTTCCCTTTATCGGCTCCGTCCAGGTGCGCTCGCTTGAGGTGGAGCTGCGCCGCGCACTCGAACCGTGGCACGTTCTGGGCGAGCAGGGGGCCTCGGGCGGAACTGCGCGCTATGTGGATTCGTCGCTCGAACGTTTGCAGGTGCAAGCGCGCAACCTGACCGACGGTCGTCATGTGCTTCTGTGCAACGGACGGCCGCTGCCCATGACCGCGACGGGGACGCCGGGCGAGATCGTGGCGGGCGTGCGTTTTCGCGCCTGGCAACCTCCCGAATGTTTGCATCCCAACATCGGCGTCCACGCACCCTTGGTGTTCGATGTGTTCGACACCTGGAACGCCCGCGCGGTGGGTGGATGCACCTACCATGTGTCGCATCCCGGTGGCCTTTCGTTCGATACGCGGCCAAGCAATGCCCTGGTGGCCGAAAGTCGGCGCAAGGCCCGCTTCCTGCCCTTCGGCCACACGCCAGGACCAGGCGCCGTAAAAGAGGAGAGTCCACATCCGCTTTTTCCGCTGACCCTGGATCTTCGCCGATGAGCTAGTCCCTGCCTGTCACCCTCCATGCAAGAAGACACGCCGCCTGTACTCAATTTCGAACAGCGCTATCGACCCCCCGCGGGCCCATGGGACGAGTTTCTCGACGAAGCCGGTCGGTCGCGGTCATCGGTTCGTCCCTTGACCACCTTTCTGGATGGCCTCGGGGCGGCGGGCCTTCGCCAGCGCTCCGAACAAGTCCGCCAGCTCGTGCGCGATCACGGCGTCACCTACAGCGTCCCCGGCGACGCACAGGTGGGCGAGCGGCCTTGGCACCTGGACGCGATTCCCACGGTGCTGGCCCCAGACGAGTTCGCGAAACTGGAAGCGGGGCTGGCCCAGCGCGCGCGCCTGCTTGACAAGGTTCTGGCCGATCTCTACGGTCCCCAGCAACTTCTGCGCGACGGCTTTCTGCCCGCCCGTTTGGTGCTGGGCAACCCGGGCTTCTTGCGGCCCTGCCACGGTCTAGGCCTGGGGCACCGGCTGCACCTGTACGCCGCGGACGTGGTGCGCAAAGTCTCCGGCGGATTCTGTGTTCTGCGCGATCGCACCCAGGCGCCGACGGGCGCCGGCTATGCGCTGGAAAACCGCCTGGTCATGTCCCAGGTGTTCGAAGAGCCCTTCCGCCAAAGCAACGTGCACCGCCTGGCGCCATTTTTCCGTACCCTGCGCGAGACCCTGGTCGGGCTGGCGCCCGTGACCCGCGAGCATCCGCGCGTGGTCTTGCAGAGCTCCGGCGCCTGGAGTCCGACCTATTTCGAGCAGGCCTTTCTGGCGCAATATTTGGGCTACCCCTTGGTCGAGGGCGGAGACCTGACCGTGCGCGACCGGCGCGTGTTCCTCAAGACCCTGGGCGGACTTTTCCCCGTCGACGTCATCTTCCGACAGCCCGAAGACGACTATTGCGATCCGCTCGAGCTTCGCCCGGATTCACGTCTGGGCGTACCCGGCCTGGTGGAGGCCGTGCGCGCCGGCCAGGTGGCGGTGGCCAACGCGCTCGGCAGCGGCCTGGTGCAGTCACCCGCCTTTCTGGCATTCCTGCCGACGATTGCGCGCAACTTTTTCGGCGAAGAGCTCTTGCTCGACAGTGCGCCGTCGTTTTGGTGTGGTGACGCCACATCGCTGGCGCACGTGGAAAGCCATCTCGACAAGATGGTCATCAGACCCTCGTGGTCAGGGGCAGGATCGGGGCTGGTCATCGGCGAACAGGCGACTGGCGACGCCCGGGAAAGCCTCCTGCACGATTTGCGTGCCCACCCCGAGCAGTTCGTCGCCCAAGAGCAGGTGGAGCTCGCCCACGCACCTGTCCTTTCCGGTTCGGACCTTTTCTCTCGCGCCTTCATGTTCAGAGGCTATGCAGTACTGTCCGGCGACGACTACCAGGTCATGCCCGGCGGATTGTCCCTGGCCGCGGCCAGCGAAAAGGATCCCTTCATCGCCATCGCCTCCGGTGCTCTGGCCAAGGATCTGTGGGTGCGCAGCGAACGCCCGGTTGCGAACTTCAGCCTGCTGCCGCCCGCCACCCGGCCGGTCGAGCTTTCGCGCGAGGGGCCCGACCTGCCCAGCCGCAGCGCCGACAATCTATTTTGGCTCGGCCGCTACGCCGAGCGCGCAGAATCGCTGGCCAGGCTTTCCCGCCACCTGCTCGGACGCTTGGCCGAGGAGGGGGACGCTCGGCTTTTTACCTCGCCCGCCTTGCCCATCTTGTTCGCGGTCCTGGCCACCGAGACCGAGAGCGAGCCATTGGCGAAGACGCAGCCGATTCCCTGGTTGGCGCGCGCCCTGTGCTCGCCTGCGCCTGCTGGATCTTTGCACAACACCATCCGGGCCGCGCTGCGGGCGGCGGCCGCAGTTCGCGATCGCCTGTCCGCCGATACCTTTCGCGTCCTGGGCGGCCTGGGCGACGAGGCCATGCGTGCCGAGAAACTGGCCACCACGCAGTCGATCGGTACCTTCACGGCATTCCTCGATCGTGTGATCACCAGTCTGTCTGCGCTGTCGGGCTTGGCCATGGAGAGTATGACCCGCGGCCACGGCTGGCGATTCCTCGATATGGGCCGCCGCCTCGAACGCGCGCTGCAACTGGTGTCGCTGTTGCGTGCCGCCTTTGCCTCGGGCGCGGAGCACGAAGGCGCGCTGCTAGAGACCCTGTTGGCCGTCGCCGACAGCAGCATTACCTACCGTCGCCGCTATCTGGCTGGGCTGCACCCGGCGGCGGTGGCCGATCTGCTACTGGTGGATGACAGCAATCCCCGCGCCGTGCTCTTTCAAATCGCGGCCCTGCGCGAGCACCTCGTGTACCTTCCGCGCGACGCGAGTCAAGCGCGACTAAGGCCGGAAGAGCGCCTGGCCTTGGGAGCGCTTGCCCGCCTGCAACTGCTGGACGTGGTCCCCGCCTGCTTGCCGCCCGCGGAAGGCGCGCGTCCCGCGCTGCACGCGATCTTGGTCGAGATTGAAAGCGATCTTTCACTGCTTTCGGAACAACTGTGCAGCGGCTACCTCAATCACGCTCTCTTGGCGCGTCCTTTGGCCAGTGCCCTGCCCGCGAAAGGTCCGGCGTGAAATACCGGATCCGTCATTTCACCCGCTATCGCTACAGCGAAGCCGTGACCAATTCGCAGCACGACCTACACCTATTGCCACGCGACTTGCCCCATCAGCGCTGCCTATCGTCGGAGCTGGAGATAGCGCCGCTGCCCAGTGTGTGCGAGGAGCGCCAGGACTACTTCGGCAATCGGGCAACCCACATGGTGCTTGCGTCCGTCCACTCGGAACTGTCGGTCGTCGCGCACAGTCGCGTGGACGTCACCGTGCCAAGCGCGGTCGAGCGCGAGCAGGATTTGCCTTGGGAATCGGCGGCGGTGCAAATCGCGCGCGACCGAAGCCAGCTTCAGGTTCAGGAAATGACCTTTCCCTCGCCATACATAGTTCCCTGGGACGACCTGCGCGCCTACGCGCTGGAATCCTTCCCCCCTGGACAGCCGATGCTCAAGGGTTGTGTCGACCTCATGGCGCGCATACATGGTGATTTCACCTACGATGCCAAGGCCACCACCATCGCCACGCCGCTAGATGAGGTCTTCGGCCGTCGCCGGGGCGTGTGCCAGGACTTTGCCCACTTGATGATCGCCTGCCTGCGCAGCCTGGGCCTGGCGGCTCGCTACGTGAGCGGCTACCTTGTCACCACGCCACCGCCGGGCAAACCGCGTCTCGTCGGCGCCGATGCCTCGCACGCCTGGCTGTCGGCCTTTTCGCCCAGCTTTGGCTTCGTCGACGTGGATCCCACGAACAACGTGGTCGTCAGCAGCCAGCACATCACCTTGGCCATCGGACGCGATTTCGGCGACGTGACGCCTTTACGTGGCGTGGTCTTGGGAGGTGGCCGGCACGATTTGGAAGTCGCCGTCGACGTGCTCCCCGACACTCTGTAGCGCGCCAAGATCGTTTCGCGCGCGCAGAGACACCCCACCGGTGTAGACTCCTTGTCCGGTCATTGATTTGCGATGCCAACCTGCTCGTTCACCCTCAAGCTCCGCGCCAAGCGTTCGGCTAGTTTTGGCCTAGCCGCGCTGTTCGCCTGCGTCCCTATGGGTTGCGGGAGCATCGGACAGATTCGAGCTTACCCACTCTACGCCAACCCCGAGCAGCCACGCCCGTTACAGACACTCGCTCGTCTCGAAGGCCCGATCGCGACGGTCGATGGGCGGGAAGTTGCGTCCAAGGGCACGGTCTTCGAGCTGCTGCCCGGCTGTCACGTGGTCACCCTTCAGCGCAAAATCGGCGCGGGATCCGACGACGGCGCCTGGTCCGCGGATCTAAGTCCGATCGTCTATGCGTTCCGGATGAGACGTGGGCACCGCTATTCCATCGAGACCTCGGTTCGATTCGGCCCCGGCTCTCAATTGGCCCTGGATGACGAAAGCCAGGTGCATGCGAATGTCGAGATCCTCGGGGCGGCAGGCAGCACACACGGGCAACTGACCATTGCGGCCCGGGAGCTAGATTCCACCGGGGCTGTGGTGAGAGTGCTGCCACCGGCTCGTGGAGGGAAGGACGTTGAGGGATGCAAGAGCTGGGTTGCCGAGGAGAGCGCGACGAACGTTGCGGAGCCCGAGCCCACGATAGACAAGGGAACCAAATGAGAACCCAGGCGTGGATCCAACTGGTCTTAATATTTCTTGCCGCATGTTCAAGCTCATCCGGAGACCCTCAGACGCAGGGGGCCGGCAGCAGCGCCCTCGGTGGATCGTCCAGTCGAGGAGGATCAGTCTCTAGCGGAACAGTGCCGGGCAGCGGTGGTGCAGCAGGCAGCGGCGGTTCGACCGGCCATGGCAGTGGCGGAACTGGTAGTGGCGGGTCAACGGGCACCGCGGGCGGAAGCAGCGGCTGCGACAAGGATCTCACCGGCACTTGGGATCTCCTTGCGACCAGCATTGGCGCTGGTCCGGCCAGCGGAACCATGATTCTCAGTGTCGATGGATTCACCGTCACCACCGATGGCGGCCAGCTCACCTATTACGCCACGGGCACGAAGTCAGCCAAGTGGGCGACCACTGGGTCCGGCCGTGCCATCGGCGTGCAGAACACACCGGCCAGCCTGAGCAGCGGCAGCATCCCAGTGGCGCTCGGTGGTCACTGGGTTCTATCCACGACCTTTGAAACCTGCACGCTGGACGTGGCGGCGAGTTCCATCAAGGGGACGTGCAATGGACGGCCCGGCGATTTCAGCGTGGGCGGCGACGACTGGCCCTACACCATTCCTAACTTGGAGAATGGAATCACCTACAGCGTCACGCGAACCGGCACGGCGACATCGCAATTCGGTGATTTGGGCGGCGCCTGGACGGCGAATTCCAGCACGGGCAGCGGACAGCACTGCACCATCACGCTCGCCGGGAACACCATGACGGCGAACTGCCAGACCCATACCGAGTTCAGCGGGATCACGCATTTGACCATTGGCAGTGACTGCGTTGCCAGCGGAACAACTCCGGGCGGCCTTGAACTGAGTGCGCGCAAGCGGTAGTCGGTCGATGAGACAGCAGGTCCGGCCCTGGCCAGCCGGGATCGGATGGCTGGTGCTACTGGCTTTGGCCCCGACAGTATACGGGAGCACGACGTTCGACCTCCGCCTCGAAGTTGCAACGGAACAGAAGCGCGTTGAGCAGACACGCTCCTCGGCATTCGGAACCACACTGGTGCTCAATTCCATGGGCGAGCAGCAGCGCCAGCAGATGGCCGATTCACTGGCAAAACTAGCTGTCGCCGCCAACAAGAAGAAGAATCCATTCTTCGTCTCTCTTGACGACAGCGAGGCGCGCACGGCTGCGGAAGATCTGATCAAGCAAACCGCGCCGGGCTTCACAGCGGCCTCTGCATTGTGCGCCGGACGATGGCAATCCCGCGAGGGAGACATGCACATTCGCATGGTCAGCCGGTGCGCCGCCCAGACGCGCTGTGTTTCGCTAACCGAACCCCCAAGCGGCGATGAGGCCGAGCGCCGGGCACGTTTTCTCGCCTGGCCTCTGGGCTACGCAATTCTCCTAGAGGTTGCGCCCGGGACAGACGTGAACCAAGTCGCGCAGTCGCTGCGAGGACCCGGGGAGACCCATATCGCGCTCGTCCTGACCAGCGACGAGCTTCATTCCTTGCGCGAAAGTCCGGCCCTCACCAAGTTGCTCAAGCGCGCCCGCCAGATTGCCAAGATAGTGCCAGCGAGGGGGGCACCTCTGCGCGACATCGTGGGAAGAATTGCGATCGCCGCCACTGCCGGAGACGAATTGCCCTGGCTCCAACTGCCGGCGGGCGCGATTCTCGTCGTTCCACGCCTGGGCTCTCTGGCCACCCGAGAGGCCTTCGTCGCAGAAGTGCGCACGCGGCTGGGGCCAAGCGCTGCACGCGTGAAATGGATCGCCTGGCCACGCTGAGGTTACCAGGTCGGCCGCCTGCGGCGGGATCGTCCGCTGCATCGGCCTTAGCACTACTGATTGAAATGCGAGATTCTCCGGCGGTGTTCATGGGCATGTGCA
>OBLT010001115.1_pt1 | contig 17238 bp, 19 predicted proteins | sample 1518721 | NCBI WGS metagenome assembly OBLT01 (sample SAMEA3539307, study PRJEB22396) | soil metagenome | biome: tundra; feature: field; material: soil | place: USA | collected 2010-05 | depth 0.15 m | reverse complement strand
GGAATTGTGAATGAGGTTGGTGCTGTACTAGTTCAATACGAATGGCCCCCTAGATTGGATGCAGTCGGGCGCAAGAAATTTGCTGATGAATTTTGCGTTGCGTTCGGCGCGCAATCCTGGGGTAGCATGGCGGCGCATGAAAATCTCCCGTGCGCCCCGTAGGTGCTGACGCCGCCTCGTCGATGGCTAGGCCTGTGCGCTGCCTTGGCCGGAGCTGCCTTGAGCGGATGCACGCAGCTGGGATTGCTGACGCTCAATACGGCGGCGAGCTTCGGTGACTATTCGCGGCACACCGGCCTCGCGTATGGACCTGCGCCGGCCAATACCCTCGATCTTTATCTGCCCCCGCACCCGGCTGGTGCGCCCATCGTTGTATTCTTCTTTGGCGGCGGCTGGAACAGCGGCGAGAAGGCGTCCTACAAATTTGTCGGCGCCGCCTTGGCTGCCGCCGGCGTCATCGCCGTGGTCCCGAACTACACCTTGTATCCCGAGGCTAAATTCCCCCGCTTCATGCAGGACGCCGCGCAGAGCGTCGCCTGGACGCGTGCGCATGCGCGCGAGTGGGGTGGGGATCCGGACCAGCTGTATCTGGTCGGCCATTCGGCCGGCGCGCACATTGCGGTGCTGCTCGCTCTCGACCAGGAGTACTTGCAGCAGGTTGGGGGCAGCCAGCGGTGGCTTCGAGGGGTCGTGGGTCTGGCCGGCCCCTATGATTTTCTGCCCTTTACCGAAGCGTACTTGAACGATCTGTTCGGGCCAGCAGCGGACTTCGCACGCTCTCAGCCGATCAATTTTGTCCGAGCCGATGCGCCGCCGATGTTGCTCATGCACGGTCTGCGCGATAAGCGCGTCAGCCCGAACAATACCCGCAGCTTGACGGCCGCATTGCAGGCCGTCGATGGCCGCGTCCGCACCCGATACTTCCCACAAGCCGGTCATGGTGACCTGGTGGCGGCCTTCTCCATAGCCGAACGCAGGCGCTTGCCCGTGTTGCCGGATATCCTCGCCTTTATTGGCGATCAATCCCCGGCAGACGAAGTCGCCTTGCACGCGAATGCCGCCGCACATGGCGTGGCCCATGACGATCCGGTCGCTCACTTCGAGTACGTGCACTGCAAACTCGAGCGCAGCACGACTGGTGGGCAAACGATCTTTCCCGCGCGCCGGTGACGATCTCGTACAATCGCATCGTCGTTTGCCGCGAGAAGAAATGGACGCAGAACTTCGATGAAGCAATCACCTGTCGAGCAAGACGCCGAACTCCGTAGCTTTCTGACCGCCCATGGCATCGAGCACGTGAAGATCGGTGTCTTCGATGGCGACGGGATCTTGCGCGGAAAATATCTGAGCCGCGACAAGTTCCTGTCGGCGCTCGACAAGAATCTCGGATTCTGCGACGTGATACTGGGCTGGGACTCGAACGACCAGCTCTACGACAACACGAAGTTCACGGGATGGCACACCGCGTACCCCGATGCGACCGTCCGGGTCCTGCCGGCCACCCGTCGCGAGATCCCGTTCGAGCCGAAGACTGCGCTGTTTCTGGGGGAGTTCTCAGGACGCGCCGAATCGGTCTGCCCGCGCGGCACGCTGCGACGCGTGTTGGAGCGGGCCGCGAGCATGGGCTACGTGGTCAGCGCAGCGGCGGAATTCGAATTCTTCTTGTTCGAGGAGACACCACAATCGGTGCGTGAGAAGGGCTACCGACAGCTGAAGACGATGACGCCTGGTGCCTTCGGTTACTCGGTACTGCGCACATCCGTGCATTCGGAGCTGTACCACGAACTTCTCGACCTCGGTCAGGTCATGCGATTTCCGATCGAGGGCTTGCACACGGAAACCGGTCCAGGCGTGCTCGAAGCCGCGCTCACGTACTGCGAGGCGCTCGAGGCCGCCGATCGCGCGGCGCTGTTCAAAACTTTCGCCAAGGTTCTGGCGCAACGCCACGGCCTGATGGCGACCTTCATGGCCAAGTGGTCCAACAGCGTTCCCGGCCAGAGCGGTCATCTGCATATCTCGCTGCGCGGGAACCATGGGGAGAGCGTATTCCACGATCCCTCGCAGCCGCACGAGATGTCGGACACCATGCGCTGGTTCGTCGGCGGCCAGCAGGCGCTGATGCCCGAATTGCTCGCGATGGTCGCATGCACGGTGAACAGCTACTCGCGCCTGGTGCCGGGGTTCTGGGCGCCGACCTCCGCGACCTGGGGGATTGAGAACCGCACCACCGCGCTGCGCGTGATTCGTGGCGGTCCGGCGAGCCAACGCGTCGAGTACCGGATTGCGGCCGCGGACATCAATCCGTACATCGCGCTTGCCGCGGCAATCGGCTCGGGGCTCTGGGGTATCGAACACCGCATCGAGCCCGACGCTGCGATCGAGGGTAACGCTTACGACCAGGTGCATCCGCCGCGCCGGCGCTTGCCCGCCACCCTCTACGAGGCCGCTGAACGCCTTGCCGCTTCCGAGGCTGCGCGAACTCTTTTCGGCGACGCCTTCGTCGAACACCATGCCGCGACCCGGCAGTGGGAGGAACGGGAATTCCGCAAGGCGATCACCGACTGGGAGCTGGCGCGCTATTTCGAGATTATTTGAGCGCTCTCATGACCGATACCCTCAAGACCATCAGTCCCGTCGACGGCCGAGTCTACGTCGAACGGTCGCTCGAGACAGCCGCCGGCATTGATCGCGCGCTCGACTGCGCGCAACGCGCGCAACTCGCCTGGAGATCTCTGCCGCTCACGGCACGCTGCGATAGCCTGGAGCGCGCGGTCGACGCCTTCGTCGCCAACGCGAGCGACATTGCCGCCGAGATCACCTGGCAGATGGGACGCCCCATTCGCCACTCACCCGGCGAGGTCCGCGGCTTCGAGGAGCGCGCACGCTACATGCTCGGGCTGGCGCCCGAGGCGCTCGCCGCGGTTCAGCCCGGGGACAAACCCGGCTTCCAGCGTCAGATCAAGCGGGTGCCGCTGGGCGTGGTCGTGGTCGTGGCGCCATGGAATTACCCCTACCTGACGGCGGTCAATGCCGTGCTGCCCGCGCTGATTGCCGGCAATGCGGTAGTGCTCAAGCATTCGCACCAGACGCCGCTATGCGCCGAGCGCTTCCTCGAGGCGTTCGCAAGCGCGGGTGTTCCGGTTGGCGTGTTCCAATACCTGCACCTGTCGCATGCCAATACCTCGCGCCTGATGGGCGACCGACGTGTCGCAAACGTCTGTTTCACGGGGTCGGTGTCTGGCGGAAAAGCCGTCGTAGCCGCGACCGCCGCGGGATTCGCAACCGCCGGACTCGAACTCGGCGGCAAGGACCCCGCCTACGTGCGCGCCGACGCCAACCTTGCGCATGCCATCGAATCGCTGACGGACGGCGCGTTCTTCAACGCCGGCCAGTCCTGCTGTGGCATCAAACGCATCTACGTCGCGGCATCCCGCTACGAGGAATTCGTCGCTGGCGTCGTCGACCTGACGAAGCAGTATCGGCTGGGCTCACCGCTCGATCCGGAAACGACCATCGGACCCGTGGTTCGCACGTCCGCCGCCGAGGCCGTTCGCTCGCAGGTCCGGGAAGCCGTCGCCCGCGGGGCCAGCCAGTTGATCGACGAGGCGTCGTTCGCCGCGTCCGCCCCCGGAACGCCGTACCTCGCGCCGCAGGTGCTGGTCGGCGTCGATCACTCGATGACGATCATGCGGGAGGAGACCTTCGGGCCCGCGGTCGGCATCATGAAGGTAGCCTCGGACGAAGAGGCGGTGCAACTCATGAACGACAGTAAGTTCGGCCTGACGGCCGCGATCTTCTCGGCGGACGCGGAGCGCGCCGAAGCGCTCGGTGACGCGCTCGAGACGGGCACGGTTTTCCTGAACCGATGCGACTACCTCGATCCCGCTCTCGCTTGGACCGGCGTCAAGAATTCCGGGCGCGGCTGCACGTTATCGCGTGTCGGCTTTGAACAGCTCACGCGACCGAAGTCCTATCACTTCAGGATAACGACATGAGCACGGTTCTGCGCGGCAACTGGAATTATCCGACGACCATCTGGGCGGGGCCGGGCCGGATCGCCGAGCTTTCCGTCGCGTGCTCGCGCGCCGGTATCCGGCGGCCGCTGCTCGTCACCGACGAAGGGCTGATCGGCACGCCGATGATCAAGAGCGCTCTCGCCGCGCTCGAGGATGCGGCGCTGTTCGGTGCCGTCCGTGGGAATCCGGCAAGCAGCCACGTCGAAGCGGGCCTGCGCGCTTACCGCGCGGGTGGCCACGACGGTGTCGTGGCATTCGGCGGCGGCTCGGCACTCGACGCTGGCAAGGTCGTGGCGTTCATGTCGGGGCAAACACGCCCGTTGTGGGACTTCGAGGACATCGGCGACTGGTGGACCCGGGCCGACCCCGCCGGCATCGCGCCGGTCGTTGCGGTCCCAACCACCGCGGGCACAGGCTCAGAGGTCGGCCGGGCTGGTGTGATCCTCAATGAGGAAACGCATCAGAAAAAGATCATCTTCCATCCACAAATGATGCCGCGCATCGTCATTTCCGACCCGGAACTGACCGTCGGGCTCCCGCGCGCAGTGACCGCGGCCACCGGCTTTGACGCGTTCGTTCACTGTTTCGAAGCATTCTGCGCGCCGGGCTTCCATCCGCTCGCGGACGGCGTCGCACTCGAGGGTATGCGGCTCATCCATCGCTTCCTGCCGCGTGCCTGTGCGGACGGCAAGGACATCGAGGCGCGCGCGCAGATGTTGGCCGCCGCATCGATGGGCGCCACGGCCTTTCAGAAGGGTCTCGGCGGCGTGCATGCGATTGCGCACCCCGTCGGTTCGTGGTTCAACACCCATCACGGCCTGACGAACGCGGTCATCCTGCCATACGTGATGGCATTTAACCGAACCGCGATCGCCGACAAGACGGAGGTCATCGCGCGCGTTCTCGACCTGCCTGCGCGCGGCTTCGACGGCTTCCTCACGTGGGTGCTGGAGATGCGCCGGGATCTCGGCATACCGCATTCGCTCGCCGACATAGGAGTCAGCGCCGACAAGGCCGAGATCATCGGCCGCGAAGCGGCGATCGACCCATCGGCCGGGGGTAACCCGATCCCGGTTGATGCCGCGACCCTGGAACGTATCTTCCGGGCGGCGGTGGACGGCAGTCTCGGGGCCGTGGTCAGCGCCGCGTGAGCGCTGCGCGGATACTGGTCATCGACGGTAATGTCGGCGGGATTCGCGCACAGCAAATCGCCGCGCTCGGGTATGACTCGGGGCACGGGTACGCGCGCGTGCTGCGCCGTATCGACCCTGCGCTGCAAATCGACATCGTGACCGCCGCGGACGGCGAGCCGAGGTTTGCGCCGAGCGTCGGCCTCGAGAACTACGACGGCGTCACGATGACCGGATCGGCGCTCAACATCTACAACGGCGGCGCACCGGTGAGGCGCCAGATCGAACTCGCCAAGGCCGTGTTTGCCGCCGGCGTACCGTTCTTCGGCAGCTGTTGGGGGCTGCAGGTCGCGGTGACGGCCGCCAACGGCGAGGTGCGCGCCAACCCTCATGGCCGTGAGTTTGGATTCGCCCGACGAATCTTGCTCAGCGACGCCGGCCGGGAACACCGGCTGTTCGCCGGCAAGCCGGTCGTGTTCGAGGCCCCCACCATTCATCGCGACGAGATTGCCTCGCTACCGGCGGGCGCCCAGATTCTGGCGGTCAACGACTTCGGGGTGCAGGCGCTATCATTCACTCACGGACGCGGTACGTTCTGGGGCGTGCAGTACCACCCGGAGTACGACTACGTCGATATTGCAGCGGCCGCCGAGCGCTACGGGGCGAGGCTGGTCACCGAAGGGATGTTCCGCGACGCGCCGGCGCTCTCGGCGTTCGTGGCCGACCTGCGCGCCTTGCAGTCGAACCCCGCCGATATGCCGCTGCTTTGGAAGCACGGGCTGGGTCCTGCGATGCGCGACGAGGCGCTGCGTCTGCTCGAAATTCGCAACTGGCTGGACGCCGCGGTGCGGCCTCACGCGAAGCGACATGTCTGAGAGCGCCATAGGCCTCAAGAAGACGCTGAGCGGCCTGCACCTATGGGGTATCGCGATCGGGCTCGTCATTTCCGGCGAATACTTCGGCTGGAGCTACGGCTGGGCGCAGGCAGGGACCCTCGACTTCCTGGTCACGAATGACGCGTGCGGCCGGGATAGACCACTGGCACGATCGTGTGAAATTCAAAGTGCCCATCGGGGGCCGCCAACGGCAAGCGTACCTTCAAGGATGCTGCGGCGGGATAAGCGGCGCCGACTGAACATGCCTGGATGCTAAACAGTCGGTCTGGCGCTTGCGACCACCGTCTCCACATCGACCTCAAGGCTCTCAGGCTTATCCGACGGTGCATACCGCTTCAATGGCTCGCCGTCCTTGTTGACGAGGAATTTGGTGAAATTCCACTTGATCGACTCCAGCCCGAGTACTCCCGGTCGAGCCTCCTTCAGGAAGCGGTACAACGGATGCGCATCGGCGCCATTGACGGTGATCTTGGCAAACATGGGAAAACTGACGCCGTAGCTCAGCGAGCAGAAGCTTTTGATTTCGGCTTCATCGCCGGGCTCCTGATGGCCGAACTGGTCGCAGGGGAATCCCAGCACCACCAATCCGCGTTCCCGGTATTTCCGATACAAGGCTTCCAGGCCGGCGTATTGCGGCGTGAAGCCACATTTGCTGGCGACGTTGACGATCAGCAACGGATGGCCGCGGTACTGAGACAGCGGCTGCTCGTCGCCATCGATGGTCCTTGCTGAAAAGTCGTAGACACTCATGCGCTAGCCCTCACTGTCTGCTGAGCTCGACAAACCAGTCCAGTCCCGATTTTATTTTGTGAGTCGCGGCATAGTTGCCCTGGTTAAGCGCCACGGCGACATTCAGCAGGCTATTGATGTACACGAGCGGCTCTCCGACCGGCACCTCGCCGAACGTGCGCTGATACGGTGCAACCGAAGCGTCGATCAGTTGATCTTGGTGGTAGACGCGTACGCGGATTGGATCGCCCACCGCTAGATGCAGCTGGTCGAACAGCCTCTTCGGTATGTTGGTCCAGACGTTGCCATACTGCACGTCGAGCACCGGGATCAAACCGGTCAACTTGCCGTCGACCAGCGTGGGCTCGCGGTACGGGATCGAAATCAACGTCTGCGGCGGCAGCAGCGGTCCGACCTGCTCAAATTTGATGATGCCAGCGGCCAGCCGCGCGCCCGTATAGGCGTAGACATCGCGGCCGTGGAAAGTATGTGATTCCTCCGAACCCTTGCGGCGATTGACACGTTCGTCGATTTGACGCAGCGCCTCAATGCCGTCGCGTTCGGCGACCAGCGACAGCAACCCATTGTTGGGTCCGACAAAATAGTGCCCGGTGCGCGTCTTGAGCACGACCGACAGGCGAGCGGTCCCGACGCCCGGATCGATGACACCGACAAACACGGTGCCTATGGGCCAGAATTCCTCAGCCTGATACAACCGGTAGGCACCCGTGAAGATGTCAGCATTATCGTGGCTCAGATCCGATATCAACAATTGCTGTGACACGCTGTAGGCGACGCCCTTCATTGCCGAAACCGCCCCGTCCTGGGTTCCGAAATCGGTCAACAGCACCAGCGGCGTGCGCGCTTGCGCGAGCGCACAGCACCACAACAGGCCAGCGATCAGGTAGCGGGTCGTCGTAGTCAAACGTTCAGCTCCTTGCGCATTGGCATAAATTCTATGGTCACGCCCTGGGAGACGGGATAATGGACCATTGCGCCAGGCGTGTAACCGAGGGCCTGGTAAAGGCGTACGCCGGGCAGCGTGCCCATGAGCTCGAAGCGTGTAAAGCCGCGCGCGCGCGCCTCGGTTTCGCAGCGCTCCAGCAGCGCCCGACCAATGCCACGGCGGGCATGGTCGGGATCGACGAAGAAAGCACGGATCTTGGCCGCATCGACTCTCGGGTCGAGTTCGCCCGCATCGCGCTCGGCGTGGCTGTCGCCACCAAACAACGTGCGCCGGCGGCTCCAGCCGCCGCAGCCGACCAGTTTCCCGTCCAACTCGGCCACGAAATAGGTGCCATCGTCGATGAGCTGCGTGTCGACCCCGAATGCGCCAAGCAGAGCTGCCTCGATCTGCTCCGGCTTGTAATCCTGCGCTCCGAGCTCGCGGGCGGACCGCGCGATCAGGTGCTGCAGGGCGCCTTGATCAGCGCGCGTGGCGGTACGGAGCAGGTACGGCATCGATCTCAGGTGCGGACGAAAGGCCGCGCATTCAGTGACCAGTGTCCGTGCATCATACCCGGGCATGCGGAGCGGCCGGCAATCACTATATGATCAGCGCCCCCTGGATTTCTGTACAGCTATCCGTATCGTCAAGGTGTGAGGCTATGAATATGAAGCTTGCGGGCTGTGTGTCCTTGTTGCTGGTCGCGATCTCGGCGAATGCGGACGATGTCGTGCGTTATCCGCTGTTCAACGGCAACAAGTTTCCGATCGCACGCGCCGTGGAAGTTCCCGCCGGCACGACACTGATCTTCCACAGCGGCATGACCCCTTCGCCCCTGGACCCGCAGGCCGCCGCCGGTACCGCGGCCTATTGGGGCGACACGAAGACACAAGCGCTCAGCGCCTTCGCCAACATCAAGCAGTCGCTTGACACGATGGGCCTCGGCTTTGGCGATGTCGTGAAAATGACGGTCTTTCTGGTGGCCGATCCCGCGGCGGCGGATGGGCGCATGGACTTCAAGGGCTTCATGGAGGCGTATACCCAGTTCTTCGGTACGGCGGAGCAGCCGAATCTGCCGGCCCGCTCGGCGGTCCAGGTCGCCGCGCTGGCCGCCCCGGGAATGCTCGTCGAAATCGAAGTCATCCTGGCGAAGCCGGCCAAGAAGAAGAAATAGAGCTGCCATGGCCGGCCCCGTAAGTGACGGCAACGCGCAGTTGAGAAATACGGTCCATCGATTTACACCGCGTCTGAAAAGCCCTCCAGCTGCGTCACCTCTGCTCCCCGCCATCGACAAGCCACTTCGCCGGTCGCATGGCTTCCGATCACGTGTCTGCGGTGCGCATGGGCCATGGCGGAAAGTCACTGCTGCGGCGGTCAACTTCAAGTGGGGTCCGCATTTGGGCTGAACGCGTTGGCTCGATTCTGCGGCCGCAACCGCAGTGCCGGCTTTCAGAACGAGAACGCGGCTCTGGCGTAGCAATATCCGCCGTCGATGCCCCACGGCGAGAACAAGCGATAAATCTGTACCGCGGAGTTGTCGAGAGCGCCTCGCTCGCGACCCAATAGGGTGTTGTTAATCTGCGGCGGATAGCGCTTGAATAGCTTGACGGCTCCGGCGCTGAGCTTAAACGATTTGGTGAGTTGATAGCCCAGGTCCAGGCTGGTGATCGGAGTGACGCCGATGGACGTCTTGAAGTTGCGCAGCTGGTGCGGCATCGATCGCAGGTGCGGCTGCAGGCCGCGCATTCGGTGACGAGGGTGCGTACATTATACGCGGGCATGCGGAGCGGCCGGCAATCACTATATGATCGGGGCGGCTGCCCTGGGATTGTGTCTTGGCACCCGTTGCGTCAAGGAGTGAGGAGATGAATATGAAGCTTGCGGGCGGCATTTCCCTGTTGCTGGTCGCGATGTCGACGAATGAGGACGAAGTCGTACGTTAGCCGCTCTTCAACGGCAATAACGGCTCTTGAGCTGTACGCTCCCAGCCATTTGAGAAAAAAATGACCGGAATTTACCCACTAGATTTCACGAAGACCCGATACTATGCCTTATTCGGCTGCATGAAAAAGGGTCGGTTGACCCTCTATCTACCAAATGCTTACGTACTGCGTTCGGCAGGGCTTCGCGCCGGTCGATTATCGCAGATTCAGCAAATTTGCTGGTAAGAATTCTGAAGGAGGCTCTTTTATCGTGACAGTTACCCTTGATGATGTGAGCAAGCTCTACGTCAAGCCGCTGCTCGATCTGGTTTTCGAAGCTGCGAGCGTCCAGCGCGCCAATCATGACGCGCAGGAAGTCCAGTTATGCACCTTGTTGTCGATCAAGACCGGCGGTTGCACGGAAGATTGTAAATATTGTTCGCAATCGATTCATAACCAAACGGCATTGGAAAAGGAGTCCTTGCTCGACGTCGTCTCGGTCTTGGAAAATGCGCGCCGCGCGAAAGAAAGCGGTTCGACGCGTTTTTGCATGGGTGCGGCGTGGCGGCAGGCGACCGATGGCCGCGCCTTCGACCGCGTGTTGGATATGGTGCGGGGCGTGCGTGAACTTGGGCTGGAAGCCTGCGCGACGCTTGGCATGCTGACCGAAGATCAGGCGCGACGATTGAAGGAAGCGGGTTTAACCGCCTATAACCACAATCTCGATACGTCGGAAGACTATTATTCGAAAGTTATTACCACGCGTACTTATCAAGACAGGCTGGATACCATCGGCCATGTCGCGACGGCGGGTATCTCGCTTTGCTGCGGTGGTATTCTGGGCATGGGCGAAAGCCGCGAGGATCGCATCATGCTACTGCATACGCTCGCCAATCTCGACCCGCAACCGGAGTCCGTTCCGATCAACGCGCTGGTTCCGGTCGAAGGAACGCCACTGGCCAAGACCGAACCGCTTGACATTTTCGAATGGATACGCGTCATTGCCGTTGCGCGCATTCTGGTGCCGAAAGCGATGGTGCGTCTGTCGGCTGGTCGTCTTTCGATTAGCCGCGAGGCGCAGGCGCTGGCCTTTATGGCAGGGGCCAACGCGATTTTCACCGGCGACAAATTGTTGACCACACCCAACCCCGGCACAAATGAAGACCAGCAATTAATGGCAGCGCTAGGCCTGAAAGCGCGCCTGCCGGACAAAGAATGTGGCGGGAGTTCGTGCCGTGAAGAACTTTGCGCCTGAACTAAACCGTTTAAAAGCGATGGGACGTTATCGTTCGCTGAATTTGCCTGCGGGGATCGATTTTTCGTCGAACGATTACCTCGGCCTTTCCAATCATCCAGCCTTGCGGCAAACGGCGATTGAAGCGCTGCAAGGCGGCATCGAAATCGGCGCGTCCGGCTCGCGGCTGCTGCGCGGCCACAGGCAGGCGCATGAGGAGCTGGAAGCATTCGCCGCCGCTTATTTCGGCTGCCCTCGAGCGCTATTTTTTGCCAATGGGTTTCAGGCGAATTACGCGCTTATCACCACGCTCATCAACCGCCACGATGTCGTTATTTACGATGCTTTGTGCCACGCCAGCATGCGCGATGGGATGCACGCGGCACAATGCCGCACGGTCAAGATCGCCCATTGTAATCTTGACGCATTCGAGGATGCGCTGAAGAAACCACGCGCCGCCGACGCCGATCTTTGGATTCTGGTCGAGTCCATCTACAGCATGGATGGAGATATTGCCCCGGTGCGCGAACTGTTGAGTTTAGCGGAGAAATACGACGCAATCCTGATCGTTGATGAAGCGCACGGTACCGGGGTTTCGGGCGCTACCGGGCGCGGCGAAACCGAAGGACTTGCGCATGGCAGGCTGATTTCGCTGCACACCTGCGGCAAGGCGCTGGGCGTGGCCGGTGCGCTGGTCTGCGCGAATGAATTCATTGTCGATTACTTGATAAATGCCGCACGACCTTTCATTTACAGCACTGCGCCGATGCCGTTGCAGGCGGCTTTGGTCAAACGCGCGCTGGAGCTGGTGCGCGATGAACCGGAACGGCGCGAACAGCTTTCCGCGCTGAAAACATTTACGGCAAAATGCCTGCCCGGTGTTAACGTCACCAGCCAGATCGTCCCGATCATTATCGGCGAAGATAGCGCCGCCGTCACACTCGCAAACATGCTGCAAGCGAAGGGCTTCGACATCCGCGCCATACGCCCTCCTACGGTTCCCGAAGGCACGGCGCGCTTGCGTCTATCGTTGCATGTCGGTTTGACGCGGAAACATGTCGAGGATTTTTCCGAAACGCTGTCGTGCCTTTTAGCCGAGAAATTTTGCGCGTGACAAAAACCTATATTGTCAGCGGCACGGACACGGGTATCGGCAAGACTGCCGTCGCGGCGATGCTGACACTCGCGCTCGACGCTCTCTATTGGAAGCCCATACAGTCCGGCACCGAAGATGGAACGGACAGGCAGCGTGTACAAGCGTTAACCGCATTGCCGGACGACAGGGTTTTGCCTGAACGCTATATTTTGTCGCAGCCGCTATCGCCGCATCGGGCAGCCGAACTTGACGGAATTGAACTCGACGCCGACCCTTTTCCTTTACCCAAGGCCGATAAAACCCTGATCGTCGAAGGGGTAGGCGGCCTCATGGTGCCGGTTACGCGGCAAAAATTGCAAATCGACATTTTTGCGGCATGGAATGTGCCCATTATTCTTTGCGCGCGAACGGGACTGGGGACGATCAATCATACGCTGCTGTCAATAGAAGCTTTGCGTAAGCGCAATATGCCTTTGCATGGATTGATTTTTGTCGGCGAGGATAACCCCGACAATATGCGCACGATTGCCGATTTTTCCGGCAGCCGCATTCTCGGCCATATGCCGCATCTGGATATAATCGATCGAGGCGCGCTGCTGCGTGTTTTTAAGAGACGTTTCCAGATCAAGGATTTTGCATGAGCTCATCCTCCATCTGGCATCCTTTCACCCAACATGGGCTGTTGCCGGACTCGATTTTTATCGACCGTGCCGAGGGCGCGTATCTTTATGCCGAAGGCGGGCGGCGCATTATCGATGGCATATCCTCGTGGTGGGTTAATATTCACGGCCATAATCATCCCAAGATCGTCGCGGCGGTGCAGGCGCAGGCCGCGAAGCTGGATCAGATTATTTTCGCCGGATTTACGCATGAACCGGCTGAAAGGCTGGCCGAAAAGCTTATCGCATTGACGCCGCCCAATCTGACGCGGGTTTTTTTTTCCGACAGCGGCTCGACTTCGGTGGAAGTCGCGCTGAAAATGGCATTGGGCTATTGGGCGCATAAGGGCAAGCCGCGGCGCGGTGTTGTCGCGTTGGAACACGCATATCACGGCGACACGTTCGGCACGATGTCGGTAGGTGCGCGTGGCGTTTTCAATGCACCCTATGAATCATTGTTATTCGATGTTCATCGCCTGCCGCTTCCGAGAGACGGAGATGGGCATTTAACAATCGAGGCGTTGGAAAACCGTTTGAAAACACAAGCGGATGATATTGCCGCCTTGATCGTCGAACCGCTTGTTCTGGGCGCTGCCGGGATGATGATGTATGACGCCGCCACGTTGCGCGCGTTGCATGACTTATGCCGCCGTTACGGAGTGATCTTCATAGCCGACGAAGTCATGACCGGTTGGGGGCGCACCGGGACGCGCTTTGCCTGTGAACAGGCTGATATAGCACCGGATATCGTTTGCCTGTCAAAAGGCCTGACGGGCGGATTTCTGCCATTGGCAGTTACGCTCGCCAACGAGGAAATTTATCAAGCGTTTTACAGCAGCGACCGCGCCAAGACTTTTTTCCACTCATCTTCCTTTACGGGAAACCCACTGGCCTGCGCAGCCGCTTGCGCGTCGCTGGATTTATGGGACGAGGAACCTGTGATGGAACGCATAAAAACAATTCACGATCATCTAGCCGCGCTATTGCCGCGTCTGAAAGTGCGGTCGGATGTGGAAAATGTGCGGCACATCGGCACGATTGTGGCATTCGACGTGCGCAATGTTGGTCAAGGCTATCTTTCAAGCATTGCGCCGAAGCTATATCGTTATTTCGTGTCGCAGGGGGTATTGTTGCGACCGATCGGCCAAACCATTTATATGTTACCGCCTTACTGTGTTTCCCAAGAGGATTTGCATGTTATCGTCGGCACCATTGAATGCGCGCTTGATGCTCTCCGCGACGGAGAGCTTGAACAAGCCGCTTGAGAAACCGTTCCGCGATTTTCTGAACGCGACGATTGGCGACAAACGCCAGCACGGGCGTTTTCTTAATATGCTGTCGATGCTGGAACATATGGGTAGCCGCAAAATCATGCTGTCACAAATGAACGGCATTCTGACGCAAGATATCCTTAAGCATCTAGCCGAGGAAACGCGGCATGCTTTTTTCTTTAAACGCGAAGCCGAAAAACTCTCCGGCATTCCCCTGGAAGGCTATCCGGACGGTCATACGATGTCTGCAGCGTCGGGGCGGCTTTATTTCGGCAGGCTCGAGGCCGGGCTGACCACACATTTGCCGCCCGATGCACATCGGGAGACCGGGTATTTATGGGTATCGCTGGTGGTCGAATTGCGGGCAATTTGGATTTACCGGCTTTATCAGCAGGCATTGGCCGCCGCCAATCTTGTGCTTTCCCTTAAAGGGGTAATAGCCGAGGAAGATAGACACTTGGTCGATATGGTCGCGCGGTTAAGCGAAATCGGCTTTAACGTGGTGGAATTCCTACCCGGCGCTGGCTTATATGAGAAAGAACGGTTTAAGAAATTATTGTCCGCGTTGCAACGAGGCGCATCGTATCCTGAGCCCGCCAATCCAACGCTGGCTATTGCGATCAGTTCAATGCCGGATTCGCAATAAAAGGCACTTGGAGTAGATCGTGGGGCCTCGATTTCGTGCGCGCGAAAAAAAGCGTGCTGTTTTCCGTGCGCGAGCGCCGACCAGACCCAAACGATTTCGCCCCTGCAGAGCCTCGAGCGCCGACCTCCCTAGAACCTCTGTCCGAACTGAATGCTGATGGTACGCGGCTGCGTCGGGACGATGTCTGGTACACATACGCGCCCTGGACGTTCGCCTGCCAGTCCGCGACCGCAAAGTTGTACCGGGCGAGAACGTTTCCCTTGAACTCCGGCACGACCGGCAGCCGCGCGCCGGAAAGGGCGAGCGGGCCGGTCGTGACTGTCCCATCCGCGAACTGGAAAGGCAATTGGTTGTTGGGGCCCCCATTGATCTGGTTCGGGCAGTTCGTGAGCGGCGTCGTCGTGCCCGGAAGGTACGTTCCGCAGAAGTTGGAGGTCAGCTTCGCGTCCAGATACGTGGCGCTCGCGTTCAGCAGCCAGCCCTCGCCGGCGGCCCATTCGAGATTGGTCTCGACGCCCTTGATCCGCGCGGAGGCCGCGTTTTGCACGACGGTCACGCTGTTGGGGCCTAGGTACGCCAACTGGAAGTTATCCCAGTCTTCGACGAACAAAGCACCATTCCACCGCAGGTGGTGATTCAGCCACTGCGTCTTCCAACCGAGTTCGTAGTTCTTCAAATAGTCGGCCTGGTAAGGCGGGAAGATCGCCTTGATCGCCGCATCGTATACCCGGTTGACGCCGCCCGGGCGGAACCCGGTCGAGTAGGTCGCATACACCATGCGGTCGGCATCGAACCTGTAACTGACGTTTAGGCGCTCCGTATGGCCGCTCGCGTCTCGCCGGCGAGGCGGTGTGAGGCGCCCAGGACGAGGCGCGCGTGCGGGTGGCCGGGAACAGCCTTGAGGATTTCGCCGGCCTGTTCGGCCGCGAGGATCGGAGTTTTTTCAAGGAGTCGCGCAGCATGGGCGAGCGCGATGTTGAGCGTTCCGACCCGGCGCGAAGCATTGCTCACCGGAAAATCCTGAGCAATCCGTCATTCGCGATCATAGAGTGAGAAACTCCCTCAGCGGGACCGTAGCACGATAGCGGTCATGCAGGTCTGCCCATGCTGACAATTAAAGGGCCGGAACGTCACTCGGCGGCGGAATCGTTGCTCACCTCAAAATTCGAGTCGCCGCTGAGTACGCATTCCCTGCGTAGAGCGGCATACAACAAAAACTTGCCCCGCCGCCCATATTCTTGTGGCGCGCAAGCCGCAGTCCGCTTCCTGCGAAAGTGCGTACATCACGGAAGCTTATAAAATACCTTAAGTTACTTAGCAAGACCTGACGTTATGGAGGGCTCAACAGGTGTGATTTTGACGCGACGCAAGTTTTATCGTTGCGCCGACGCGACGCCAGATGTCCTGGGCGACGTTGCGGATGCCCGAGAATCGTGCAACGACTGCACCGACGTGCAGCGACTGCACCGATTAGAGCATGGGCAACGTTTCGCACTACCGCCCCCTCGAGCCTCAGCCGCCGGTCAGGACGTCTTATTCCATGGGTTCGATTTCATGGAATTTCGTGTAGTCGAAACGATCGACGCCGTCCGGGCTGACCGTCAATATGTCGATGAAGTTGTAGTTCCAACGCAGCGCCGCGGCCGGATAGTGTTTGCGTGCCATCAAGGCCTGTCCGGTGGTCTCGTCCGTACCGCTGACGCTCAGCAGCAGATTGGCGCGCGACTCGGCCAGGGATTGCGCCGATTCTCCAAAGAGTGGGCTCGACGCGTCGATGACGTGCAGCAGCGTCCACCCGAAGATGAAAATCGGGTGCTGGCTGCGGCGCAGGGGCAAATCGTAAATGCGGCGTATCGGAAAGCGCTCGACCGTGAGTTCCTCGCGGATCAGGCGCAGCTGCGCCTGGGCTTCCATGATGACGTTCTGTCGCGCATTGGCGGCGCGCAGCATCAGCGTCGGCTGCCCGTCGACGGGTCGGATCACCGCGTAGTCCGCGAAAAGGAAGCGCGCGAAGGGGCGCGAAAAACGCGCGAACATCACTCCGGCAATCAACCCCACACTCATCATGCCGACAAAGATCTCGATGGCGGCCACGATGTGTGCGTACAGGGATTGCGGGTGCATGTCACCATAGCCGACCGTGGCCAAAGTCTCGACGCTGAAGAAGAACCTTCCCCAGTAGCCCGGCGGATTCAGATTGGCGATGCCGGCCGGCTGCAGGCTATAGAGCGTTGCAAACGCGAGATTGAAAAGCAGGAAAAAGACTGCGAAGCTGCCAAATAGGGCCGGCCAACTCACCGTCATGAACAGGTGATACAGATCCTGCCAGATGCGGCGCGGCAGGCCATGGGTGATGATCTGGCGCCCCGCGAGCGTCAGGCGTCGGTCAGTATTTTGGTGGAAAGGCACGGTGGGAAGTGTAGCCTGGATACATTATCTCTAGAGGGGAGCAGGCATATGGCAGCATCGGCGCTGGGGGCATCGATAGTGGCGGCGCGTGAGACGCACCAACGCAGCGAGCGCGAGCTCAAGCGATTGCGCGAGGCGGCCCGCAACGCCAAAAAGCGCGCGCGCACGCTCAAGGACGAACTCAAGTCGGCCAGGAAATCCGCGAAGCAGGCGCGTAAAAAGCTGCGCAAAGCCATTGCGGCTCACGAACGCGCCACGCTACTGCTGAACCAGGCGCGAGCAGG
>OBLT010001114.1_pt1 | contig 17242 bp, 15 predicted proteins | sample 1518721 | NCBI WGS metagenome assembly OBLT01 (sample SAMEA3539307, study PRJEB22396) | soil metagenome | biome: tundra; feature: field; material: soil | place: USA | collected 2010-05 | depth 0.15 m | reverse complement strand
GCAACATCTGCTCGATCGGCACGGGCTTGGAAAAATCATCGAACTCGTTGCAGTAAGTGCAAGCCAGATTGCAGCGCCGGATCGGAATCAGATGCGCCAGCAGAGGATGGTCCGTCGACACCACGGCCTTCAGGATTTGCCACAATCCATGAGCGTTCCGTTCCGCCGCCTTAAATTTGCGGTGCCATGCCACTGACCTGGTTGCCATCGAAATTAGCCAGCTTCCATTTCAACATCCTGCGCTGCCCAATGCCTAATTTACCGCAGTCTTTGGCGGAAAAGCGGGGTCGAATGGCGATTCCGCACCACTTGCCCAGTATCAACCAGCTTCTTCACCAGCGTTTTCGTGACCGGCCGCGGTCAGAGCCACCACCGCCCGCTCCAGGTTTTCGCGCTTGATGAGCACATAATCCGTATCGAACGTCGAGATCGCGAAGATGGCGACTTGTGCTTCCGCCAGCGGTTGTAAGAACGACGCCAGCACTCCGGTCATCGAGAACGGAAACGGCCCTTCCAGCTTCAGCGCCACAAATCCGCGCTCGGCGACTGCACCGTCCAGCACACGATCTTCCGAGCAGACAATCGAAAGCTCTTCGCGCGTACGTACAACACCGAAAAATCCACCTTCGAGCGCCCAAGTAGGAACGGGGGCGTCCGAGGCAAGCCGGCATACTGCCAACGGCTGTGCTAAGACGCGGTATTTCAAATGACGAGGCAAATCAGAAAAGAGGTTACTACATTGGGCTGCACTGCGACCAAGGGTTGCGGTCACGACAGTCGATTCGAGGTTGCGGGTGGAGAGCCGGGCTGGGGACACCCGGCGCTCCATTCCATCAAAGTTTCCCTAAGACCATCGCCGTCAGGCAGAGAATCTGTGCGGTCGCCAGCCCAATCCAGATGCGCTGTCGAATGCGCGAGCGTCGTAGGTCGCGCAGCAAGTCAGCGGCGGTCAGCTCGGCGACCGGATCCACGCGCTTGTCCTCCGCCAACCCCACCGGCAGCAGATTGACAGGCCTCACACCCTCCGCCGGCTTGGGCTTGTCGGGATAAAAGACTTTTGGCGTGTCCACCACTTCCGACCACAAGGGCAGCAGTATCCATGACTTCGGAATGATGTCCAGAATCGGCTTGGAAGTCAGATTCAGAGCCGGCATGGTTTCCGGCGAGACGCGATCAGCCAAATTCCGCAGCAGCGAGCCCCACCAAAAGTGGCTAAGTTGGTCGGTGATGAGCTCACCCACATCGACGGGCCGCGATTCCAGTTCCAGCGGCGGCAAGGTTTCCGGCGAGATCACGTCCCCGATGTTGGTGAACACGGTGCGAAACCAAGGCAGGCGCAGACGATCCCCCAGCAGCAGGCCAACGTTCACCGGCCGCGAAGTGAGCTCGAGTGGCGGCAACTTCGTCGGGGCAAAGGTATCGCGCAGATTGCCGACCAGCGACCTCCAGAGCGGCTGCGTCAGGCTCTCCGGCGGGAGCAACTCCAGCGGAATCTCGAGCTGTGCCGTCGTGGGTTGGGGGTCGGGATACCAGGCTTCGGCGGCATTTGAGCGGTAAGACATAAGAATTCAGATTTCTCCAGCGCGGCTCCTTCAGCCCAGAAGCCCTGTACCGATGTTAGATGCCGCCCCGAGGTCTGTCACGCGTCTTTACGCAGCTTTACAGGCTGCGTATTTTCCGTAGAGCTGCGGCTTGCCGCGTCTCCTGCCCGCACTCAGGAGGAGACGGGGCAAGCCCCGTCTCTACCGCCGGAAGTGGCGATAGGGCCCCTTCCCTCCTCTGAACCCTCGCTTCGTTGGTACATGCACTTTGATGCCGTTGAGTGCAGCCCTCGCGCTGAAGCACAATCGCAAAGGTAATCATTGCAAGCGAGATATGGAGAACATGGATTGAGCGACCACGCCAAGGCGACAGCCAAAGCTCACCGCCAGCTGCGGCGATTCTTCCGTTATCCTTTTGACGTGCGCATTCAGGCGTCGGTGTTTCGCGACGGCCTCACCACCACATGCTGGGGCCGATCCAGCGAGCTCGGCGAGGACGGTATCGGCGCGACGTTGAGCGGCGAGCTACAAGCTGGCGAAGTCGTTTCCCTGGAGTTCCCCATCCCGCTCCCGCCTCACCTCATGAAAGTGCGAGCCGTGGTCCGCTATAGCGACGGCCTGCGTTGCGGATTCGAGTTTCTGGTCGTAACCAACGAACAAAAGCTCATTTTGAGCCAGGTCTGCGTAGTCTTGGCGAACGCCTCCTGAATCAGCGCGCCCCACGTTCCGCGCTTTTCGATTTGAAACCTCCATTACCCCGGTAACTATCGGCGAATAACGCACCCCGCTTACCATCGCACTATCGAATGGGAAAGGACTGTATGGGTGAGAAAATCGCCCCGGCAGAAACTCCGAACGAACTGCCGCGGGTGAAGGCGCTGCGGGATGCGGTTGCGCACGCTGCGCCGCCCATGTCTCCCCACATCGCCGATCCAACTGCGGCCACTTCGCCCACTAACGGCCATGCCCCACAAGTCCCGCTCGCATTGGAGAAAGCCTACTTCGAGCAGGTCATCGAGAATGCGCCGGAAGCGATCAGCATTATCGACCAGGAATTTCACATTTTGCGCATCAACGGCGAGTTCACCCGCCTCTTCGGCTTTACCGCGGCTGAAGCTGCGGGGAAACAGCTCAACCTGCTCATCGTGCCGCCCGACCGCTATGCGGAAACCTCGTGGATCACAGAGAGCATCAAGACGCAAAACAAGCTTACGCTGGAGACTCGCCGCCAGCGAAAAGACGGCTCTCTGGTCGAGGTACTGCTCTCCACCTCGCCGGTGACGGTGAATGGCAAACAAGTTGGAGCCTACGCCTCCTATCGCGACATCACCGAGCAGAAGCGCGCCGAGGAGTTGAATGCCGCCTTGTACGCCATTGCAGCGCGCAGCCAGTCGGCGGAAGATCTGCAACAGTTTTTCGCCGCCATTCACAGCATCGTCGGTCAGTTGATGAGTGCGCGCAACTTCTACATCGCCCTCTACGATCCGCAATCTCAGATGCTAAGTTTTCCCTATTTCGTCGATGAAGTGGATCCCACCCCCTCGCCCAAGGGTCTGGGCCGCGGCCTGACCGAATACGTCCTACGATCCGGCGAGCCCGTCCTGGCGACTCCGCCAGTGTTTGAGGACCTGGTGCGGCGCGGCGAAGTGGAATTGATCGGCGCTCCCTCTTTGGACTGGCTGGGTGTTCCGCTGAAGAGCGGCACCAGCTGCATTGGAGCCCTGGTCGTCCAGAGCTACAGCGAAAACACCCGCTTCGGAGAGCGCGACCGCGACATTCTCAAATTTGTTTCGCAGCAGGTGGCCGTGGCCATCGAGCACAAGCGCTATGAAGAAGCGCTGCGCCGGTCCGAAGCCCGCTCCCGCTCTCTGATTCTGAGCGCTGCCTTCGGGATTTGCCGGTGCACCCTAGGCGGCAGATTCCTGGACGTCAACCCCGCCCTCATCACCATGTTGGGGCATGGATCGGTCGAAGATGTTCTCCAACTCAATGCCAGGAACGAAGTCTTCGTCAATCCCCAGGAGTTGGACCGGTTGGCCGAGGACCATCGCCGCACCGGAAGTCGGAATGCCGTGGAAGTGCAGTGGAGACACAAGAACGGCCACATCATCATCGTGCGCCTCAGTGGCTGCGCCGCCATTGGCAGCGATGAGCCCGAAGAAGTACTGGAGCTCATTGCCGAAGACATCACTGACCGGCGTCAGCTCGAAGAGCAGCTTCGCCAGGCACAAAAGATGGATGCCGTCGGCCGCCTCGCCGGCGGCGTCGCCCACGACTTCAACAACCTGCTCATGGTGATTAACGGATACACCGAGGTGTTGCTCGAGCAGTTGGAAGCAGGCGGCCCCATGCACCATAAAGTTAAATCCATCCAGCAGGCCGCCGATCGCGCCGCTACCCTCACCCGCCAGTTGCTGGCCTTCAGCCGAAAGCAGCTCCTCGAACTCAAGGTGGTCGATGTCAACACCGTCATCGGCGACATGGAACGTCTGCTGCGGCCCTTGATCGGCGAAAACATCGAATTAATCACGCGCCTCTCCACCGCAACCGGACATACTCGCGCCGACGCCGGCCAACTCGAGCAGGTCATCATGAACCTGGTCGTCAATGCCAAAGATGCCATGGTCGAAGGCGGCAAGCTCACCTTGCAGAGCTCCGACGTCACCGTCCGCCAAAACTTCAGCGAACACCGCTTTATCCAGCCCGGACGCTATGCCGTGATCTCCGTTTCCGATACCGGCCACGGCATGGACAAGGAAACGCAATCCCGCATCTTCGAACCCTTCTTTACCACCAAGGAAAAAGGGAAAGGCACCGGCCTCGGTCTTTCTACCGTCTACGGCATCGTCAAGCAGAGCAGTGGATACGTGTTCGCCCAAAGCGAGCCGGGCGCGGGGTCAACTTTTTACGTGTATCTGCCCCGCGTCGAAGATTCCGCGGACGAGCTGAGCCCCGCCAAATCGCAGCAGAACGAAATGGGCGGCAGCGAAACCGTCTTGCTGGTGGAAGACGAGGAATCCGTCCGCGAGCTGGTGCGTGTCACCCTCACCTCGCGCGGCTACAACGTCCTCGAAGCCGAAAACGGCGAGTGCGGTCTGCGCATCGCGGAGGAGTACAAAGAACACATCGATATCCTCGTCACCGACGTGGTCATGCCCGGCATCGGCGGCCGCGAACTAGCCAGAAAGCTGCTCTTGCTCCGTCCCGGCATCAGCGTGCTCTATCTTTCGGGCTACACGGAAGATGCCGTGGTCACCCCGGGTGCGCTCGGCCCCAGCACCGCCTTCCTCCAGAAACCCTTCACCCTGCAGAATCTAGCCAAGAAAGTCCGCGAAGTCCTGCGCTCCAACTCCACTCCTACGTCCGCCCCCAAGTCCATTGCCAAGTCCGCCTCGAACTAACGGGCTTCGGCGGCCAGGGCCTTTGTGGCTTCCTTTGTGGCTTCCTTCGTGGCCCTTAGTGTCCTTGGTGGTTAACGCTTTGCGCCTGGTCAGGACACGGCTCAACGGTTGCAACTTTTTCCCCGCGGATGCGTCCTATACTGAAGTGTAAGCAATAAAGTGTGGGCTCGGCGTCAGGGCAAATCCATGTCTGCCTGCCGCGTACTGCAATCGGGGTGAACAACAACCATGCTGATCAGGAAACCGGCCGAAATTCCGTCGTCTGACATTACTCCCAAAGCGACCTATCTGAACCGGCGCAACTTCCTAGCCGGCGCAGCCCTGGCGGGCGCGGCCGCAGTCACCGGTGGAGTCTTCCGTGATCTTGCTGCACCGGCGCTAACCGCCCACGCCAACACCAAAATCGACGGCCTCCAGAAAAGCCTCTTCAGCACCACGGAAAAGGAAACACCGTACAAGGACGTGACCACCTACAACAATTTCTACGAATTCTCTACCGACAAAGAAGGCCCGGCCGACCTGGCAAAGAATTTCAAGACTCGTCCCTGGACGGTGACCATCGACGGCGACGTCAAGAAAAAGCAGGTGCTGGACGTCGACGCGATCATGAAAATTGCTGCCCCCGAAGAGCGCATCTATCGTCATCGCTGTGTCGAGGGCTGGTCGATCGTCGTGCCCTGGGTAGGATTCTCCCTGAGCGAACTGATCAAGCGCGCCGACCCTCTGCCCAAAGCCAAGTTTGTAGAGTTCACCACCTTGAACGATCCCAAACAAATGCCGGGTCAGCGCATCTCCGTATTGAAGTGGCCCTACGTCGAGGGTCTCCGCATGGATGAGGCCATGCATCCACTTGCCCTGCTCTGTTTCGGTTTGTATGGCGAGGTGCTCCCCAATCAAAACGGCGCCCCGCTCCGCATCGTGCTGCCCTGGAAGTATGGATTCAAGAGCGCCAAGTCGATCGTCCGCATCCGCTTCACCGGCGGCCAGCCGCTGAACACATGGCAGGAGTCCGCGCCCCGCGAATACGGTTTCTATTCGAACGTGAATCCCAACGTCGACCACCCGCGCTGGAGCCAAGCCAAGGAACGCCGCCTGGGAGAATTCCTGAAACGCCCGACCCTGATGTTCAACGGCTACGACCAGGTGGCCAGCCTCTATTCCGGCATGGACCTGAAAAAGAACTTCTAGCGAGGTGAGAGGTCAGATTGCAGAGGTAAGATTCTACGTGACACAGCTTCCACCTCTGACCTCTAACCTCTGCAATCCCGATGAAGCTCCGTCTAACAAAAATCGTAATCTTCCTAGCCGCCCTGATCCCCGTGGCACGCCTGGTCTGGAAAGCACTGCACGACGGCCTCGGCGCTAATCCCATCGAGTTCATCACCCACGCCACCGGCGACTGGACCCTCATCCTTATTCTAGCCACGCTGTCCATCACGCCTCTCCGCCGGATCACCCACCAATACTGGCTGATCGGCGTCCGCCGCATGGTCGGACTGTTCGCCTTCTTCTACGGAACTTTACACTTCTTGACCTATATCTGGCTGGACAAGTTCTTCGACACCCGCGAAATGTGGAAAGACATCGCCAAGCGCCCCTTCATCACCGTGGGTTTTTCCGCCCTGGTCCTGATGATTCCCCTGGCCCTAACCTCGACCGCATGGTCCATTCGCCGCCTCGGAGGCAAGAACTGGCGGCGCCTGCACCGCCTGATCTATCTCACCGGAATCCTGGCGGTGGTGCATTACGCCTGGCTAGTGAAGGCGGATCTCCGCAAGCCCATTGAGTACGGCGTAGTGCTCAGCATCCTGCTGCTTTACCGGGTGGGAGTGTGGCTATCCGAAAAAGCGTCTAAAAAGCGCAAGGCACCGGCCATTCCAGCCCCGGCGCGCCTCCCGGCGGAAGTCACCAAGGGTTAAGAACCCACGAAAGAGCTACGGATTCGTGTAGAGACGGGGCTTGCCCCGTCTCCGCCTGCCGAGGAAACGTCTCTGCGAAAGTTTTCCACCGAAACTTCCTTCTACAATCGGGGTTAGCGCATCTTAAGAACAAGACAGGAGTGTCTTATGAATCCCCTTGCGTCCACCAAGCGTGCCACCCGTGTGCTCATGGCTCTGGCGGCAATCACGAGCATCTTCTTGACCATCGGCTGCGGTTCTGGCGGAAACCCAATCATCATAGGAAAGGGCGGCTTCAGCAACGCCAGTTTGAGTGGCTCGTATGCGTATACCCTGAAGGGTTATGGGCTGAACGCTGGGTCAAGCACGGTGGCCGGTTTCTTCGTCGAGGGCGGAGTGTTCACGGCCGACGGCAAGGGGAACATCACGGCGGCTACGGACGACTTCGTAGAACAAGTGGGGCTAGGTACCCAGTCCATTCTCGGGACGGCTTTAACCGGAACCTATTCCATCAGCAGCGACGGGACAGGCAGCTTGCAGTTCAAATCCGCAGGGACACTCTTTGGGATATTTGCAATCACCTTGAGTGATACTGGTAGCCTTTACATGGAAGAAGCGGACGGTGGCGGAACCAGCGCGGGTTCGGCGCTGCTGCAAAGCTCCACCTCAACTCCATCCGGAACTTTTGTCTTTCGCACGCACGACGTCCAAACGAGCTCCACCATTGGCACAATGGCGGTTTCCGCAGGCGCCGTGAGTGGTGCATACCTTATGGTTCAGAATGGAGCGCCCGTGAGCGGGTCCATCGGCGCCGGCTCCATGACCGCACCTACGGGTGGCCGGGGAACCGTTAGTTACACAGTGAACGGCGTCCCGCACTCGGCGGAATATTATGTGGTCAGCGCGAACAAGTTCCTGTTGCTGGATACCACCACCGCCGCGAATATACTTTCCGTGGGCTTGGCTGAAATGCAGAGTGACGTCACATTCTCGGCCGCCTCGCTCTCTGGTTCTTACGTTTTTGGCAGCAGCGGCGAGACCGCAACGCCCGGTTTTACTAACACGGCGGGGGTCTTCACTACCGACAACGTCTCCCAAGTCACGGCCGCGACTTTCGACTCCGTCCAGGACGGTTCTGTCTCCAGCGACCAAACAGCGACCGGGACTTATTTAATCGATAATTCCATCGGTAACGGGTCCGGCAGCGTCACTCTCGGGGGCCTGAAACGCGACATCTGGATGGTGAGCCCGACGCGAGCCTACTTCATCGCGCTCAACGGGACCAACGTTGAAGATGGCACCATTGATCAGCAAAGCGGCACCTTCACCAACACCAGCCTCGGCACCCAAGGCGCGTTCTTCATGGATGGCTTCAACTGGAATCTAATCCCCTTCGGCGCCTTCACTGACGTCGCGTTCGAAGACCGCGTGGGGACGCTGGTTCCCAGCGGCTCCAACACCCTGGGTACCAACTACCTGGCCAGCTACTTCGGCCCCGATTTGCCTGCGGGCGAGACCAGTTCATTTGCCCTCTCGGGCACCTATTCGGTGGCCAGTAACGGCCGGACGACGGCTACGCTGACTGACAATTCTGGCGATAGCCTCGGCGTCGTTCTTTACCTGACGTCGAACAGCACTGGCTATGTGCTGCAGTCAGACGCCGGATACAACATGAGTGGCACGTTTAAGGCGCAAACGACACCGTAAGGGGGCGAGAAAAAGTGGAGCGCCGGGCGGGGACGCCCGGCGCTCCACAAGCTAAGTTATTTAATCGCTTCCGCCGCGATCCGCTCCGTAACAAACGCCTCAATCACGTCGCCTGCCTTGATGTCGCCGTAGTTCGAGATGGAGATACCGCACTCCATGCCGCTGGTCACTTGCGAAGCATCGTCTTTGAAGCGACGCAGCGACGCCACTTTCCCTTTGAACACGACCACGTTATCGCGCAGCAGGCGCACTTCGGAATCGCGCTTGATCAGTCCATCGCTCACGCGGCAACCCGCAATCGTTCCCACCTTCGGAATGCGGAAGGTCTCCTGCACGTCGGCCCGCCCCTGGTAAGTTTCTTTGATCGTCGGTTCGAGTAGCCCGGTCATGGCGCGCTTGATCTCGTCCTGCAGTTCGTAAATGATCGAGTGCAAGCGGATGTCGACCTTTTCCTGATCGGCCAGCTCTTGCGCTTTGCGCTCCGGACGCACGTTGAATCCGATGATAATGGCGTTCGAGGCCGACGCCAGCAGCACATCCGTTTCCGTGATCGCGCCAATGCCCGACCGCAGCAACTTCAGCCGCACTCTGTCATTGGACAAGCGCCCCAGCAAATCACCCAGCACTTCGACCGAGCCTTGCACGTCGGCTTTCAGGATGACGTTCAGTTCCTTCATGCCGGCGGTCTTGATCTGTTCGGCGAGGCCTTCCAGCGAGACTCGCGAACTCTTGGCCAGCGTGGCTTCGCGCGCTTTCTGCCCGCGGTATTCCGAAATATCGCGCGCCTTCTCGCGGTCGGTCACCACCACGAACTGATCGCCCGCCTGCGGCAACCCTTCCAACCCGATAATTTCCACCGGCGTCGAGGGCGGCGCTTCCTTCAGCGGCTTTCCGCGATCGTCGAACATCGCCCTGACTTTGCCGTACACGTTCCCCACCACAAAATTGTCGCCCGCGTGGAGCGTGCCGTTCTGCACCAGGATCGTCCCCACCGGACCGCGCCCACGATCCAGTTTCGCTTCGAGCACTACGCCGCTCGCCGCTCGTCCCGGAGTCGCTTTCAATTCCTGCAGGTCCGCCGTCAGGCAAATCATTTCCATCAGCAGATTGAGATTCGTTTTCTGCTTGGCCGAAACGTCGACGAACACCGTCTTGCCGCCCCACTCTTCCGGCACCAGCCCGCGATCCGCCAACTGCTTCTTGACCCGCTCGGGCAACGCGCCCGGCTTATCGATCTTGTTGACGGCAACAATGATGGGAACCTCGGCAGCGTGCGCATGGTCGATCGCTTCCACCGTCTGCGGCATCACGCCGTCGTCGGCCGCGGTGACCAGCACCACAATGTCGGTCGCCTTCGCTCCGCGCGCGCGCATACGGGTGAACGCCTCGTGACCCGGGGTGTCCAGGAATACGATCTCGCGCCCTAGCGCGGGAGACGCCGTGTCCGTGATGCGAACCTTATAGGCGCCGATATGCTGCGTAATGCCGCCCGCTTCGCCCCCAGCCACATTGGTCGAACGAATCGAATCGAGCAACGTCGTCTTACCGTGGTCGACGTGACCCATGATCGTGACCACGGGCGGACGCGATACGGCTTCCGCGCCTTCTTCGCTGCTCTCGGTTGCTTCCGTCGTATCCTTCGCAGCTTGTTCTTCGAAGGTGATCACTTCCGTATCCGCTCCGAAGAAGCGCGCCATCTCACTGGCCAGTTCCGCGTCGAGCGTTTGATTGATGGTTGCAAACACGCCCCGCACCACCAGACGCGCAATCACATCCTTGGCGCGAATGCCCAGCTTCTCGGCCAGATCCTTCACCGAGATGCCTTCCGTGATCGTGATGTTCCGCGTGATCGGCGCCGGCTCGGTGTTAAGGCTCATCCGCGGCGGGGGAGTATAGCCCTTCATCGGGCCTTCCTTCACGCCTCGCGGTACATACCTCTGTCCCGGTCGCCGCGACGGACCACCTGGGCGGGCTCCTGGACGCGTTGGTCCCGGCGGCGCCATCCCCGCTCCCGGACCTACACCCAGCGGGCGCGATCCCGCCGGCGCCACTCGCGTCGGATGCATCGGCCGCCGTTCACCCGGACGCAGCAGCGGACGCGATTGTCCCGGCGCCAGCGGCCGTGCCGTACGCTGAAAAATTGGTTGCCCCGGCACCGGTCGTCCCGGCGTCGGCCGCGAGGTTGCACCCGGCGCGGGCGCTCCCGGCGCAGGCAGAGGCGCTTTATACACCGGACGCGGACCGGTCTGCGGCATGATCATTCGAGGCGGTGGCGCCATCGGAGCCGCTGGCTTCGCGGGCGCCGAGGCTTGCATCTGCGTCACGTTACTGGGCAAAGGAGGCTGCACCGCGGGTGGAGCACTACCGTCCTGCGCTGCCGGAGTCGTAGCTCGCGGTGGAACAGCGATCACGGGCGCTGCTGTATTCGTGGCGGATGAGACCGCAGCCGGTGTGCTCGCGACGGGTGGTGGCACGGGAACTCTGGGCGGAATCACGACCACTGTCGGCGGGCGGTACGTGGCCGCTACCGAAGCCGGCGTCACCATTCTCGGCGCAGGCGGCGCGGGAGCTTCGCTCGCAGACTTGGGCGGCATCGCCTTCGGCGGCGTTGGGGCGGCGGGCTGCGCGAGAGCAGCGTCAGTGGTCCGCGCGCGAGCTACGAACCGGACGCCCGCTTCCGTCTCACCCTCTATCGCCGGCGCCGTAACCGGCGGCTTGACTGCCGGACGCGCCACAGGATGCTCGGCGGCTTCCTTTTGCTGTGTGATCGCGCGCAGCACATCGCCAGGTCGCGAAATATGCGAGAGGTCGATCTTGGTCTTGATCTCTTCTTCGCCGGGAGCGGTACGCGAAGATGGCCTCGCCGAACCAAGCGACGCATCGGAACGGCCGCGGAGATGTTTCCGCACCAGGTCCGCTTCGTGATCTTCCAGAGAACTGGAGTGCGTTTTCTTCTCCGTGACGCCCACCGTGGTCAGTGTGTCAAGAATTTCCTTGCTCTTGACTTCCAGCTCACGGGCCAGATCGTTAATTCGAATCTTACTCATCCGCTCTCGTTTCCTCTTCTTGTCCCGCTAATCTCGCGCTTCTAAGCTCGCATGTCTAACCTCGGACGCCTAACCTCTAACCACAAGAAATCCCTGTGCCATCCCGCTGCCGGCTGGCTTCCGGTTGACGAAGCCCGCGCGCCAGGTCCGGATCGAACTCCGAACTCGCCACGCTTTGAGATCAACTCTGCTTTTCTTCCGGGGCTTCATCCGTCGCAGCTTCCGCCGCGACTTCTGCAGTCACTGGTTCGGCGGCCGCGGCGTCTTCCGTCGCAAGCTCGACGCCTTCTTCCGCTGGCGCCGCTTCTTCAGCAGGCTCCGCCGCAGCGGACAACGTCTCGGCTTCGATCGAACCCTCTTCGATCGAGCCTTCCGCCAGCACTGCCTCGCCAGAAGCCGCTTCGGTGGCGGCTTCTCCCGTGCTTTCCTCGTCCGCGGCGGTTACGGCCTCGCCCCCATCCAAACTGGCGAAGTAATTATTGACCGCAATACTGATTTTTTCCACCGTTTTCGGGCCAATACCTTCAATCGCTTCCAGTTGCTCCGGCGTCATATCGGCCAGCGACTCCACCGTATTCACGCCCGACGCCTTCAGTTTCTCGACCAGCCCTTCGCCGAGTCCTGTAACCAGTTCCAGCGGAGTCACCGTCTGCGTGACCAGCGCCGACATCTGCTGTTCCACTTCCTGCCGCTTTTCTTCTTCGCTCTTGATGTCGATCTTCCAGCCCAGCAGCTTCGCCGCCAGCCGCACGTTCTGCCCTTTTTTCCCGATCGCCAGCGAAAGCTGGGTATCATCCACCACAACCTCCAGATGCTTGTCCGCCGCATCCACAATTGTTACCCGGCTAACTTTCGCCGGCTGCAAGGCTTTTTCAGCGAACGTAACCGCATCCTCGTGATACTCGATGATGTCGATCTTCTCTCCGCGCAACTCACGAATGATCGACTGCACCCGCATCCCCTTCATGCCCACGCACGCTCCGACCGCGTCCACATCCTTGTCCTTCGACATCACCGCGATCTTCGTGCGCTCGCCCGCTTCCCGAGCAATCGCCCGGATCACCACCGTGCCGTCATAAATCTCCGGCACTTCGGTCTGGAACAGATGCTGGACTAATTCCGGAGCAGAGCGCGATGCAATCACGCCCGGTCCTTTCACCGCTTTTTCCACGCGCACAATCACCACCCGAATCCGTTCGCCCACCGCGAACGATTCCAGCCGCGACTGCTCCTTGCGTCCCATGCGCGCTTCGGCCTTGCCGATATCGAGAATCACATCCGGACCCTCGAGCCGCTTCACCGTCGCATTCACGATCTCGTTCACATGTCCGATGTATTCGTTGTAAACCGTGTCGCGTTCCGCCTCGCGCACTTTCTGAAAGATGACTTGCTTCGCGAGTTGCGCCGCGATCCGCCCCAGAATCCCTTCCGTAACTTTAGGAATCAGCAACTCTCCGCCCGCTTCCGCGCTAGGATCCAGCTTCCGCGCCTGCTCCACCGTCACCTGCAAGTTAGGATCTTCCACCTGCTCCGGAGTCTCGACGATCGACTTCACCGCATACGCATTGATCTTCCCGCTCTCCTTATCCAGCACTGCGCGCAAGTTTTCCTGCGTCTTGTAGTATTTGCGCGTAGCCACCACAATGGCGTCCTCAACCGCGCTCACTACAATCCGCGGATCAATGCCCTTTTCCCGGCTGACCCCTTCGATAATGTTGTAAAGCTCACTAGCCATAAAAATTCAGGTCTCAGGTTTTAGGAGTCAGGTCTCAGAAGTTGTTTCTCCCGGGACCTGACACCTAACACTTGATACCTTGCTCCTAAATTTCCGGCACCAGATTCGCCTTTTCTACGTTCCTTAACTCAATCTCCACTTTTGCCGCCGCGCCCTCTTTCGGACGCATTTTCTTCTTACGCGCCGCGCTCAAATCCAGCAGCAGCTTTCCATTCTCGACGCTTTCCAGCTTCCCTTCAAAATGCCGGTTGTTGTTCACCGGCTCTCGCGTCGTCAACTTCACCCGCTGCCCGCAAAAGCGCTCAAAATTCGCCGCCTTGGTCAGCTTCCTGTCCAGCCCTGGAGATGAAACTTCCAGCACATACGATCCGCCCGGAAACGCGTCTTCAACATCGACGATCGTCCCAAACTCCCGGCTGAACTTCGAACAGTCCTCGTGGGTCACGCCGTCGGGACGATCCGCCGCCGGCACCACTCCCGGACGGTCAATAAACACGCGCAGCATGCGGTGCTTACCTGCCCCGCACACTTCCACTTCAACTACTTCCAGCCCGCTCGAGCCCGCCACCCGCTCGGCAATCTGCCGGACCTTATCTGGATCAAAAGCCATGTTTTCAGCAATTTGCGTCTGACTGTCGCGCCAGCACCACGTACGCTTACGGGCCCAACTAAAAAGTGGGCTTTCGCCCACTGGTGTGCTTCGACAATCCTGACACTACGACACAACAGTTTTCATCACCAACTATACGCCGCCAATATGGAAAACACAAACCAGCCATCGCACTCGTAGAGGCGGACACCCGCGTCCGCTCCAGTCCGTTACGAAAGTCTCCGAAGTAACCTTGCCCTCCCCTCGCCGATCCCCCAAACTCTCACCAATGCACTTTTCCCGCGCCCATCTCGCCATCGCCCTGGGCTCCGCCGCCCTGCTAGTCCTCGTGTTCCTCGGCTATCTCTACTGGCTCAGCAGCCAGCCGCCCGTTCTCTCGCGCTCCGAAGAACGCGACCCGCTTACCCAGATGCCAATCAGCATCACCATGAATCCCTTTCGCGATCGCACCATCGAACGCACCGCCAACACCTTCATCTCCGAAATGCGCGACGGCAATTGCCGCAAACTCCTCGCCCAGTGGGAAAGGGATTACCGCCGGAAGCGCGCCGACTTCCTCTGTAACTCCGAAGCCCAGCACCCGCTCATTTCCTGGAATCTAGTGGAATGGCAAGACGCTCCGCCCGTCGTGATCCTGCACTTCAAAGGCCAGCGTTACAGCACCCCCAGCCAGGACTCAACTTACAAAGATCTATTTTCAGTAATCGAAGAAAAGAAAGATTCGGGCTGGACGGTTACTAAGTACGACGCCTTCTACTGAGACAGAGCCGACTTTCAATACCATCCCTAATGCGTTACCGTTCGCGCGTCCTTCCGTGCGAAGGATCCGCCGAGGTCGACGTGTTCAGATCAACATGAAGTTGCCGCTCTGAGCCCGAACCCGGCGCATAGCAATTCCCGTCCGCCGAATAACTGCGCACACAACCACCGGCCACATCCTTCCGTCGAGGAGACTGCGCGAACTGCCAGATATCCGCGAATGGCACTCCACTGACACGAGGTGAGAGCGGACGCCGTGGAACCGCGCATCCGGGCGAGGGCGGACAGGCATCATTCGTTACCCAGTAAACGATGTCTCGCGCGCCGGCGTTCTGCCGAACGTCTTCGGCGGTTATCACGCTGTCGCCTTTCTTCTCTTTCGCCGCGATCCCGGAACAATACACGCCCGCCCGAAATCCCGAATGCCGGACTCCATCCACCCACGCGAACAAGTATTCCTTCTGCTCGGGCAACAAACGCCCGCCCTCCTCCTGATCGAGAAAGATGACGGTTTGCGCCGGGAATCCTTCACCCGTGGCGGCCTGCACCGCAGTTTGCGCATCCGCCTTTCCCAACCTCGACGCCCGGTCAACGCCGCCGAGTTCTCGGTACAGGCGCCCGTTGAACAACACCGCAAATCCGAACCCAGCCGCTTCCAACTTGCTGCGCTTCCCTACCCAGGTGTTCATTTTTGTCCCCGGGGGATTGTTCAGCCAATACCCGGCGTATGAAAACGTCGCGCGCAGGTCCCTCAGGTTCTGATCTCCTGGATATTCGTTGCGATCAAAGCCGAGGAAGGTCTGGCGCGACTGAGCTGATAGATGCTGCACCACGGCATCCTGCAACGAAAAGAAAAGGAGAAAGATTGCCAAGACGTATTTCAATGAGATCTTCGACATGGAAGCTGATGGCTGATGGCTGACGGCTGATCGCTGACGGCTATCCACCAATATGCACCATAGTCCGAGACGCCGGCACAAATCCTGCCTCTCCGATATGGTGCCGCTCTTCTTTTTTCTCCACCACTTTCACAATGAACTCGGTGAGCTTCTCATCCGTCGCGCCCCGGCGCATCAACTCATGGAGATCGTGATCCCACACGGAAAATAAACAAGTACGCAGCTTGCCATCCGACGTAATGCGAATCCGGCTGCAGTGTCCACAAAACGGGTGCGACACGGGCGCGATAATCCCAAACTCGCCCACGCCATCGGAGAAGCGATACCGCCGCGCCGTTTCGCTGCGCTCGTGGGTAATCTCTTCCAGCGGCAGATACTCGGACATGCGCCGGACGATCTCATCCAAAGTCACCACAATTTCCGGCGTCCAGACGCGGTCTTCTTCCAGCGGCATGAATTCGATAAACCGCACCACCACCCGCTCTTCCCGCGCGAACATCCCAAACGGAATAATCTGATCTTCATTAAACCCGCGCAGCAGCACGCAATTAATCTTCACCGGATCAAGCCCCGCCGCCCGCGATGCACGTACTCCCGCCAGCACACTCTCGTATCCATTCGGCACGCGAGTAATGCGAGCAAATCGCTCCGGATCCACTGCATCCATGCTGACCGTCACGCGGTCAAGTCCCGCATCCTTCAGCGGCCGAGCAATCTCAGCCAGCAGGTGCCCGTTCGTGGTCATCGCAATGTCAGGTTTCTTCCCGTCCAAAGTGCGCAGCTTCGCCAGGTCGCCCACAAACTCCACAATGCCCTTGCGCAGAAGCGGCTCGCCGCCCGTCAGCCGAATCTTAGTGATCCCCAGCCCCACCAGTATCCGCGCCATCCGCAAATAATCGTCGAACGGAAGTTCGGCATAAGCCGCGCCATTGGTCCCCGTCCGGCAGTACACACACCGATAGTTACAGCGGTCCGTGATGGATATCCGCAGATCGTGGATCGTGCGTCCGAAATTGTCGGTAAGCGGCATTTAGCAGTTAGCACTTGGCATTCACCTGGCATGCAGCCGGTTTGGCTAAATGCTAAGTGCTGAACTTCCACGGGAACACGCAGGCGGGCAAAACTCCAGCGAGCATTTCCTTTCCAACTCGGGAGGCACAGACGTTTCCATCCGCACCCTCGAATCGCGCCCATCAACCCGCGCAACCCTCGTCCCCGCCGCCAGAAAATCTCTCAGGCCACGGGGATCGGAAACTCGTGCCTCATTATAGATGCCGAAGCCAAACTCCGCGACCCGCATTTTGAAGGTTTCCTTCGTGGCCTTTCCTTCGTGTCCTTCGTGTCCTTGGTGGTAAAGAGGCCCGAAACTCGCCACAAAGACGACGTGTTCCCGGCCTGCTAAACTCTCCCCATGAAGGCCCTGGTCATCACTCGTTTCGGCGGCCCCGAGGTTCTCGAATTGCAGCAGGTCCCCGACGCCCATCCCGCACCCGAGCAGCTTCTGGTGAAGGTGGAAGCGGGCGGCCTGAACTTCGCCGACCTGCTAACCGCGCGCGGTGGATACGCCGGCACTCCCAAACCGCCGCTCACTGCCGGCGTATAGATCGGAAGAGCACACGTCTGAACTCCAGTCACCTTGTAATCT